>Ga0105047_10001387_pt1 | contig 43261 bp, 37 predicted proteins | sample MAT04_FD_78384 | JGI IMG/M metagenome (GOLD analysis project Ga0105047, IMG submission 78384) | Freshwater microbial communities from Lake Fryxell liftoff mats and glacier meltwater in Antarctica - MAT-04 (megahit assembly) | ecosystem: Environmental > Aquatic > Freshwater > Ice > Liftoff... | reverse complement strand
TGACCGGTCCGTCATTAACCAGGGCGACTTGCATCTCCGCCCCAAAGACACCACGGGCGGTCTGCTTTCCGATAGTCTCCCCCATTTTCTCGCAGAAAGTTTCATAAAGCGGCTCCGATTTCGAGGGCTGTGCAGCTCTTAGAAATGAGGGACGGTTGCCTTTCCGTGTGGAAGCATGGAGGGTGAACTGGCTTGCCACCAGCACCTCGCCTCCTGTGTCCATGATGGAGAGGTTCATTTTTCCCTCCCTGTCTGGAAAAATTCTCATGCGGGAAATTTTCGCGCACATCCAACCGATGTCGGTGATGTCGTCCTCCGCGTCGATTCCAAGCAGAAGCAGCAGGCCGGGACCGATGGATGAGTGTGTCTTGCCATCGATGGCGACTGAGGCCGAGGAGACTCGCTGGAGGAGGACGCGCATGAAAGGAAGTTGAAGGTTATTCACAGTTGTTCCAGCGGATTTTGGGCCATAGGTCGGTTAGAAATTGCGGGGCTCGCGCTAGTCTGGCAAACAGATCGCCGCACATGGTTGAATCACTCCAAACACCGCCGAAGAATCTTTTCTCCAAAAAACGCGGGGAAGGCGAGGCTGTCCCGGACGATGTCACCCGCGCGCTTCCACATGCCGTCGGTCCCGAGAAATCCCTGCTTTCGACGATGCTTCAGGATCCACAGGAATACATCGGGCTGGCGGTCGAGGAAAAGCTTACCGCCGGGCATTTCTACCTGCCGAACCACTCGACCCTATTCGGATTCCTGATCGAACTTTTCGAAGCCGGGCATGAGGTGGAGTTGGTCTCATTGGTTCAGAGGCTTCTGGACAAAGGTCTGTTGGAAAGGGTGGGCGGACCCGGCTATCTGACGGAGCTTTACACCTACGCGCCCAGCCCCGGGCATTTCCGGCACCACCTCTCGCATGTGAAAGACAAGTTCGTCCTGCGGGCGATCATCCGCAGCTCGAACGAAGCGGTCGCGATGGCCTACGAGGCTCCCGACGAAGTGCCGGAGCTTCTGGATTCCGTCGAGCAATCCATCCTCTCCATCCGCGAGAGCGCGGAAACGACCCAGGCGCAGACGCTCAAGCAGACCGTCGAGGAAGTGATGCGAAACTTCCAGATGCTGCTCTCGAAGGAAAAGGTTTCCGCCGGTCTCAGCACCGGATTCGAGGAGCTGGATAAGAAATCCGGGGGACTGAAAGCCGGGGAAATGTTCGTCGTCGCCGCCCGTCCTTCGATGGGCAAGACCTCCTTAATGATGAACATCGTGGAGAACATCTGCCTCGACCAGGGCAGGCCGTGCATGGTGTTTTCCTGCGAGATGAGTTCCGCCCAGCTCGTCCAGCGTCTCCTATTCGCCCGTGCCAAGTTCGCGGCATCCAAGCTGTCGAGGGGATACTCTCCAGTAAAACAGGAGCTTGAGCGGGTCCGCAACGCATCGATGCAGATCATGGCCTCCAAGCTTTTCATCGACGATACCGCAGGCATCTCGATCAACGAACTCCGCGCCAAGGCACGGCGGAAAAAACGCGATGAGAACATCGAGTTCATCGCCATCGACTATCTTCAGCTTATGAAATCCCGCACCAAGCAGGCGGAGAACTCCCGCGAGCGCGAGATCGCGGAAATTTCCGGAGGCATCAAGGCGCTGGCAAAAGAACTCTCCATCCCGATCCTCATCCTCGCCCAGCTCAACCGGGGACCCGAAGGCCGGACCGGGAAAAGCCTCGGCGTCCCGCGCATGTCGGACCTGCGGGAATCCGGCTCCATCGAGCAGGACGCCGACCTAGTGGGACTCCTCTACCGGAACAAATACTACGCGGAAAACGAAGAGGAACGCGCCGCCCTGGAAGGCAAGGCCGAACTCGTTCTCGCGAAAAACCGCAACGGCGAAACCGGCGGCATCCCGCTCACCTTTGTCGAGGAACTCATGCGCTTCGAGACCGGTCCTCCGGCACAGGAACAGGAATGAAAGGTGCGGTTCGGCCAGTGAGTCTGCAGCCTGGAAAAGGTTCGCGAAGCATCACTGGGAAGTGGCAGGGACTTTTATCCTGAAGTCCATATCTGGCGGTCCGTAAGACCCTGCTGCTTCCTTTCCGTTGAAAGCGCCGCCGGATATGGACGGCTCGGAGAGGTGTCGGCGTGATCCAGGATGCCGTCGTGGTTGAAGTCCAAGATGTAACCGGGATCGATATAGGATGAATCTTCAGAATCAGGCAGCTCTTACAGACATTTTTCAAAAAAAGTTCGATAGCATTGAACGTTTCCGAAAGCTGAAGGTCTATCAACCTTGAAAGCCGACAATGTCGCGTTTTCATGTAAGGGTGTACAGCAGTTGTCTATCGACTCCCATGGGTGTGGGTGAAGGTACGACGACTTTTACAAAGCCGCCGGGGAAGGGACTCCCCGGCGGTTTTTCATTTCCCGGCAGGAGCGATGGGTCCGATGTAGCTTTTCGCGACCACGAGGTGATCGAACCAGACCGTGGATGTCTTGAGATTGATCTTCGTTTCGGGATGTCCGGCGAGAAATTCGGCGTTGGCTTTGGCAGTGCCTTCCCCGGGATTCACGTAATGGAGGAGCCAGACCTTGTTGATGTTGATCGCGGGATCGGTGCGCCAGCGTATGCCTTCAAAGGGCTTGCCCTTCTCGTCATCCAGCCGGAAAACCTCTCGCATCCAATAGCCCTTGACGCTGCCAGAGGCGAAAAGACCTTTGAGTTCGCCGTCGATCCAGAACGCCTGCTCGCCATCGGATTTTTCCGGAGAGGAGTTCATTTTCACCATGAATTCGACACACTGCCACTTGTCGCGCGGAACGATGGCGGGGTTCTTCGGCTCGAAGTCGTTTCCGTAAAAGCTGGTGCCGCTGCCATCTGGATTCTGCCAGGAGCGCATTTCCGGCCAATAGGAATAGAAATGCCAGATGCCGGGAGGCGGAAAGGGGACTGCCGGGTAGATGTGATAGGAGGCGCGCTGCGGCTCCAGGCCGGTGGAAAAACTTTTCACATGACGGAAGCCGGCCTCGCCCTCGGTCCAGTTCGGCGGGTTGACCGAGCCCTGGAGTTTCACGAAATGGTTGATGAATCCGTGGTCGGCGGCGAATTTCACGTAGAAGCGGATGTGGAGCTGGTCGTATCCCGGCTTGAGGACTTTGAAGAGGTGGCCTCCGGTGTCCTTGCCACTGGTGGCGGTGATTTTCAGCGATTGCTTGCCTGATGTGCCCGAAGGGATTTCATCGGAAAGAGCGAGAGCCGTGCCTCCGTGGTTGCTGGTTTCCGTCCATTTCCTGCCGATGGCTTCAATACTTACGTCTTCGAAATCCTCCACCAGAACTACCTCCGCATTCTCTCCAATCCCGACATCTCCCGGATGTTTCGCGGCGATTCCCTGTTCCGCTGCGCCTTGGGAAAGAAGGGAGGACAGAAGGAATGAGAAGATAAGGCTGTGGCGCATGGTTCTTGGAGTTTTAGTGTCGGAGGATCGGAAATGAGTAAACGGCAAATCCATTTCAAGGCTCGTTTCTCGGGGCTTGGATGCCGGGCGTACGGCTGTTTTCGCTCAAATCAGGCGAATTCATTTAAACGCCGCAAATAATCGAAATTGTTCACGGAAAACGCTTGTGAAATTTTTCACAAGCTCTCAGGCTTGCGCCCGGCGCTCTGCCTGTCACTCTTTCATCTCCTCTCATGGCGAACATTTTTCCACGCTGGTCGAATCTCCTGCCCCTAAAAATCGCGTTCTGCCTAGGTGCTGTCGGCATCGGGATCAGTCTTGCGTTTGCCTACTACGCCACTCCGAAGGCGACAGTGGTGGGCTATCAGCCGTCCCAGCCAATCCCGTTCTCCCACAAGATCCACGCCGATCAGCTCGGGTTGGATTGCCGTTATTGCCATTCCTTCGTGGACGTTTCCGGTCACTCGAATGTGCCGACGGGTAACACTTGCTGGAACTGCCACCAGCATGTCCAGAAGGGAAGTCCCAAGCTCGCGCCGCTGCGCGCCTCGATGGGTGTGGATGATAATCACAATCCCATTCTCGACAAGGATGGCAAGCAAATCAAAGGTGATCCGATCGAATGGGTGCGTGTCCACCGCGCGCCGGACTACGTCTATTTTGATCACTCCGCGCACGTCAACCGGGGGGTCTCCTGCAAGAGCTGCCACGGCGAAGTCAACAAGATGGAAGTCGTCCATCAGGCGGAGCCGCACTCGATGGCATGGTGCCTCGATTGCCACCGCGCTCCCGAGCAGCATCTGCGTCCGCTTGAGGAGGTTTTCAATCTCGACTACAATGATTCCGACGTGAAAAAATACACGAGCGACGAGTCCGTGAAAACCACCGTCGATCTCGGCAAGAAACTGAAGGAAACCTTCAATGTGCATCCGAAGACGAGCTGCACCACCTGCCACCGCTAAGCACCCTTTTCCCAAGAAATTTCTCTCCGCAGCCCTGATATGAGCAAACGCATTTGGAACCACCCGGAAGTCCCTCAGGACGAAACAACCGTCTCATGGCGCAGCGACGGGCAGCTCCGTGACACCAAGGAATTCCGCACCTGGATGGATCGGGAATTCCCCCGTGGTGCCGCGGAAATGGAAAACCAGGACGAGATGGAGACATCCCGCCGGACTTTCCTGAAACTGATGGGTTCCTCGACCGCTCTGGCCGGATTCGGAATGGTGGCCTGCCGCCGTCCGGAAGCCTACATCGTTCCTTATACCAAGGCTCCCGAGTGGGTGATTCCTGGAAAAGCCACCTACTACGCATCCAGTATGCCCCGCGCTGGTGGTGCCGTGCCGCTGGTTGTCACGACGTTTGACGGTCGGCCGACACGCGTCGGCCCGAACCGCCTGCATCCGGATTACGAGGGAACCGACGCGTTCGCGCAGGCTTCCGTGCTGGACATGTATTCGACCTCCCGCTCCCGGAATTTTCTGAAAAACGGGAAGAAGGACAAGCGGGACAACTTCCAGTCCGTTCTCGGCAACCTCGCCCAGGACACCACTGTGCCTATCGGCTTCGTCTTCGGAGCCGATGACAGCCCGACCCGTCTTCGCCTGATCGGTGAGCTTAAGAAGAAATTTTCCGCCGCGAAATTCTACCAATACGAGGCGCTCACCACCAACGATTCCGCGATCCTTGGAGACGGCGTGAAGCTGGTTCCTGATTTCGCCAACGCCGACCGTATCCTCTCGCTCGACTGTGACTTCGCGGGAACCGACCGCATCGGCTCCAACATCGCTTTTTTCAACCGCCGCAAACCGGAAGGACAAGGCTACAACGCCAAGCCGGACGCCGGCAGCATGAACCGCCTCTATTCTATCGAGTCGAACTTCAGCCTCACCGGCGGCATGGCGGATCACCGCCTGCGCGTCGCCCCGAGCCAGATTGCCTCCATCGCCGCTCAGATCGCGCGTGAACTCGGTGCGGAGGCTGGAAACACGGCTCCGGTCACGGATGCGAAGCAACTTCAGTGGATTAAAGCCCTCGCCGCTGACCTTAAGGCAAGCGGAGGTAAAACCGCCGTCCTCGCCGGTTCCCGTCAGACCGCCGCAGTGAAACAAATCGCGCTCGCGATCAACCTCGCCCTCGGAAACATCGGCGCAGGGAAGGGGATTCAAGCCTTTCAGACCGAGGCCACCGGTTTCGGCGACATCGCCGCCCTTACGGAAGATCTGAACAATGGCTTGGTGGAAACCCTCGTCCTGGCGACGCCTTCCAACCCCGTTTACGACGCGCCTTCGGACCTGAAATTCGTCGACGCTCTCACGAAAGCCAAGACCAGTATCCACCTGAGCGACCGCACGAACGCCACCGCGTTCGCCAGTACCTGGCACGTTCCTGCCGCACATTACCTGGAAAGCTGGAGCGATACCCGAAGCGCGCGCGGAGCCTACACCATCGTCCAACCGATGATCCTTCCGCTTTACCCGGATTGCGTTTCGGAACTTGAACTGCTTCTAGGTTTCCTCGCGGAGGACGGGAAAATCCCCGCGTCCGAAGGGGAAAAAGGCGAGCCTGCCGCGGCGCTCACTGCCGTCAAAGCCACTTTCAAAGGTGATGCCGGCGCGTGGAAGAATCTTCTGAAAAACGGTTACGCCGCGGAGACTTCCTACGAGGCCGGGACTCCTGCTCTTTCCGTCAATGCCGATTCCACCCAGCCTCAAACGACTCTCTCCAAGGACAGCCTGGATGTCATTTTCTCCACGGACTCCTCGGTTTACGACGGTCGCTGGATTGACAACGGCTGGCTTCAGGAATCTCCCGACCCCGTTTCCAAACTGACCTGGGACAACGCGGCTCTGATCGCTCCGAAGACAGCCAAGGAACTCGGGATTTACGATCATATTATTCAGCTTGAGACCCAATTCGCATCGCGCTCGCCCGACGACGAAGGCGAGAACCGCAAGTCACCGGTCATTGAAGTGAAGGTGAACGGGAAAACTCTCGAAATCCCGGTTCTTGTTTCCTTCGGCCAGGCGGAGAACACGATCATCATTCCGCTCGGCTATGGCCAAGGCTTCAGCGATGAGGACGAACTCAGCCGCGATCCAAAGAACAGCCACGTGGTCGGCCTCGTTGGAGCGAATAGCGGCTTCGACGCCTACCCGCTCCGCACCCAGAAAACCTCCTATTTTGCGACCGGAGCCAGCGTTTCCCTGACCGGGAAAAGGTATCACGTCGCCCTCACCCAGGAGCACAACGCGATGTATGGCCGCGCCCTTGCCCGCGAGGTTTCGACCAACGATGTCGCCCACAAAGGCGATTTCGCGGAGCAGCTCGCCGGAGTGAAAAAACAGGGCAACGATTCCCACGCCCCGGTGAATATCTCCCTGTATAAGCAGGAAGATCGCCAGGGCGAGCCTCTCATCAGCGATCCGCTGCACCAGTGGGCGATGTCCATCGACCTCTCTTCCTGCATGGGTTGCAACGCCTGCCTCGTCGCCTGCCAATCGGAGAACAACATTCCTATCGTCGGGAAAACCCAGGTCGCCAAAGGCCGCGAAATGCACTGGATCCGCATGGATCGCTATTTCGCCACGCAAAAGGACAATACCTTCGATTCTGACAATCCCGCGATGGTTCCGCAACCCGTTGCCTGCCAGCAGTGCGAGGCCGCGCCTTGCGAAACCGTCTGCCCGGTCAACGCCACGGTCCACACCGAGGACGGCCTGAACGCGATGGCTTACAACCGCTGCATCGGCACCCGCTACTGCGCGAACAACTGCCCCTACAAGGCCCGACGTTTCAACTTCTTCGATTACAACAAGCGCAACCCGCTGATCAAAAACAACCTCAACCGCGGTCCTCTCGGCGAACGTCACGACCACGAGGCGAACTCCCTTCAGAAGAACCCGAACGTCACCGTGCGCATGCGCGGCGTGATGGAGAAATGCACCTACTGCGTCCAGCGCATCCAGGACGGAGTCATTCGCCAGAAACGTGGCCAGAAACAAGAGGTTCTGGAGTCCGGAAAGCTCTCTCCGGAAGTTGAGATCTCCAACGAAACACTTCGCGTTCCGGTCGATTCGATCCGCACTGCCTGTCAGGACGCCTGCCCTGCGGAAGCGATCACCTTTGGCAACAAACTCGACGGAAAAGCCTCCGAAATGGGCCGGACCAAAGAGCTTGATCGGAACTACGATCTGCTCAACTACATCGGAACCACGCCTCGTACCAGCTACCTGGCCCGTGTCAAGAATCCGAATCCGGAGATGCCGGACGCGAAATTCATCGGTCAGGCAACCATCCATATGGCGTGAAGATTCAAGACAACAAGACTCAAGACACAAGAGAAGATGATGAATAGCCCACGATCCGAAGCCCAGGTGTCCAGCCTTGTGTCTCATGTCTTAAAATCTTCCGTCTAATTCCTTTCTTTTTAAAATGTCCTCTCCCAATCAACACGCCCCCAACGCGGATTCAGGAATCAAGCTACCTGTCCTGAAGCGTGAAAAGCTGATCCTCAACGACAGGTCCTACCACTGGATCACCGACCGGATCTGTGGCATCGTCGAGAACCGCCAGCCTTTCCTCTGGTGGCTGCTGTTCATTCCCGCTTCCCTGATCGCATTGATCGGTGTCGGCGGTGGTCTTTTCCACCTCATCTCCACCGGTGTCGGTATCTGGGGAAACACGAACCGCGTGATGTGGGGCTGGCCCATCGTCAACTTCGTTTTCTGGATCGGGATCGGCCACGCCGGAACGCTGATTTCCGCGATTCTTTTCCTGACCCGGCAGAACTGGCGGACCTCCATCAACCGCGCCGCCGAGGCCATGACCATCTTCGCCGTGATGTGCGCGGGCATCTTCCCGGCCTTCCACGTCGGGCGTGTCTGGTTCGCATGGTTCCTCGCGCCGATCCCGAACGCCAACGGCATCTGGCAGAACTTCAAATCACCTCTGCTCTGGGACGTGTTCGCGGTCTCCACCTATTTCACCATCTCCCTGATCTTCTGGTTCCTCGGGATGGTTCCGGATCTCGCGACCATCCGCGACCGCTGCAAGCCCGGTCTTCGCAAGATTCTTTACGGCATTTTCGCACTCGGCTGGAGAGGTGGCAACCGCCAGTGGAGCCACTATGAAATGGCCTACCTCCTCCTCGCAGCCCTCGCCACCCCGCTGGTGCTCTCGGTCCACTCGGTCGTCTCCTTCGACTTCGCGACCTCCGTTGTCCCCGGCTGGCACACGACCATTTTCCCTCCCTACTTCGTCGCCGGCGCGATCTTCGGTGGCTTCGCGATGGTGCTCACGATCATGATTCCCGCCCGTTTCATCTACGGCCTCCAGGACATGATCACCATGAAGCACATCGACAACATGGCGAAGATCATTCTCCTCACCGGCACCATCGTCGGCTACGCCTACCTGATGGAGCTCTTCGTCGCCTTCTACTCCGGTGCGATCTATGAAATGGACGCCTTCAAATTCCGGATCGCCGGCCCCTACTGGTGGGCCTACGCCGCGATGATGAGCTGCAACGTGCTTTCCCCGCAGATTTTCTGGTTCAAGTGGTGCCGGGAAAACCTCTGGGTCGTCATGGCCGTCTGCATGTGCGTCAACGTCGGGATGTGGTTCGAGCGCTTCGTCATCATCGTCACCACCCTCGCACGGATGTGGCTGCCGGGTGATTGGAAAACATTCTCACCGACCGGCCAGGACCAGATGCTTTTCGTGGGTACCATCGGCATGTTCCTCACCCTGTTCCTGCTCTTCCTGCGCTTCCTGCCTTGCATCAACATCGCCGAGGTGAAATGGGCGAAGCTGGAGAGCGATCCGCACTTCGAGGACAACGAATCCCACCCCGACCCCGGCGCGGAGAATATCGCCGCCTACCAGAAGGAAACCGTTTCCAACCGCATCTGAAATCTCAAATCTCAAATCTCAAATTTTCTTAAAGTAAGTGAGCACTACCCGCAAACGAGTTTATGGCTATCTGGCCGAGTTCAAAAGCGCCTCCGCTTTGTACAAGGCGGCTGAGAAGGTGCGCGACGCCGGCTTCCGGAAATGGGATTGCTACACGCCCTATCCCGTCCACGGCCTCGACGATGCCATGGGTCTGAAACGTTCGATCCTTCCATGGTTCGTCTTCTTCGGAGGCATCGCCGGAACGGCCACCGCCTTCGCCCTCGCCTACGTCACCCAGGTCATCATCTATCCGACGGTGGTCCAGGCGAAGCCGGTCAACATCTTCACCATCCCGGCATTTTTCCCGGTGATGTTCGAGCTGACCATCCTGTTCTCCGGCTTCGCCGTGCTCTTCGGATTGCTCGGCCTGATCCAGCTCCCACGCCTCAACCACCCGCTTTTCGCAAGCAAGCAGTTCCACCGCGCCACCGATGACGGCTTCTTCATTGCCATCGAGGCCCGCGATGCGAAATTCAGCCCGGACGGCACCCGCGACCTTCTCGCGGAAATCGGCGGAGCCAACATCGAACTCGTCGAAGAGGAAGACTGAAATAAGTTTCAAATTTCAAATCTCAAATCTCAAATTTCCATTAAATGCGCTACTTCTTCCTAGCATACGCGATCATCGCCGTCCTGTTCGTCGGGATCATGGGCTTTCGCGGCCAGAAATTCCACAAACCTCCGATCCGGGTGTTTCCTGACATGGATTTCCAGGACAAGCTCCTTGCACAGGAGCCGAGCGATTTCTTTTCAGACCGCCAGGGCGACCGGCTACCGGTGGCTGACAGCCAGCCCCGCGGATTCAACGAGCAGGGTGAAAAAATGATAGGCGGCATCCCCGAATACGAGTTCGGCGGCCAGACCGGTTACTATTACACCGGCCACGTCGGCGATTACTTCGGCACCGGAATGCCGGAGGAGCTGGAACTGAGCACTGAAAACTCGGCCGCGCTCATCCGCCGTGGCCAGGAACGCTTCAATATCCATTGCTCCGTATGCCACGGGAAAGCCGGCGACGGGATGGGAGTCACCAGCAAATACGGCGTCCCCGGCATCGCGAACTTCCACCTCGATCCTTTCAAATCGGCTACCTATCCCGACGGGCGCATGTTCGAGGTCATCACCCATGGCAAAGGCCAGATGGGAGCCTACGGGGCGAACATCGCCGTCCGCGACCGCTGGGCGATCATCGCATACGTCCGCACACTCCAAGCCGCCAAAGAAGCCGCAACCGCTGCCAAATAATTTTTCCAGATGTCCCACCACGTAACATCCGCTGACATAGCCATCCACGGCGACCACCTCGACAACTCGAAGGTCGCCAAAGTGAAAACCATCTGTCTGGCCGTCGCCGCCATCGGCACGCTGATCAGCCTTTACCTGCTTTTCCTCGCTCCTGAGAAAATGCGCGGCTCCTTCGCCTATTCATGGGTTTTCGCCTACTACTTTTTCCTGACCCTCTCCATCGGCGGGGTGTTCTGGACGCTCCTGCACAATGTCTCGAACTCGGGGTGGGGGACTTCCGTCCGCCGCACCTTCGAGAACCTCGGCTCCACCTATCCATGGGTTTTCCTTTTCGGCATCCCACTGCTTTTCCCGCAGGTGAACCAATACCTCTACGAGTGGATGAACATCCATCGCGCCGCGAACGGTGGTGACGTGAAGGAGCATCTCCATCACGCGGACCATCTGCTCTACAGCAAGCACTGGTTCATGAACATGCCGTTCTGGTACGGACGTTTCATCTTTTATGGACTCGGCATCACCGCCACGATCTGGGGCCTCCGGAAACTTTCCACCGACCAGGACACGGATCCGAATCCCGGCACCCGCCGCCTATTCAAGGCCCGTTACCACTCGAACTATCCGATCATCATCTTCGCCCTCACCATCACGTTCACCGGTTTCGATTTCGTGATGGGACTCGATTACAAATGGTTCTCCACCATGTGGGGTGTCTATCTCTTCGCCGGATCGGCCCTGAACTCCATGGCTGTCATCATTCTCGTCTGCGCGTGGCTGAAAAGCCAGGGGCACCTCAAGCATGTCACCGGCTCCGAGCATTTCCACATCATGGGCAAGCTGCTCTTCGCCTTCACCGTGTTCTGGGCCTACATCGCTTTCTCCCAGTTCTTCCTCATCTGGTATGCGAACATCACCGAGGAAACCTCCTACTACCTGATCCGCAACACCGGCAACTGGAACACCGCTTCGATCTTCCTGGTCTTCGCCCACTTCGTCGTTCCCTTCGTCGTCCTCCTCCAGGCATGGCTGAAGAAGAATCCGAAATACCTCTCCATCGTGGCGATCTACACGCTCGTCATGCACGTTCTCGACCACTACCTCATCACGATCCCAGAGCGCGGTATTTCCCTCGGAAACATCAAGCCGGAAGTGTTCGGTGCGATCCAGACCGCCATCCCGAACGCCTTCTGGGGCGACATCCTCGCCTTCATCACCATCGGAGCCGCCTTCGTTTTCTTCCTGATCCGCGCCCTCGGCCAGCACTCGCTCTATCCGAACCGCGACCCGCGCATCCTCGAATCCGCGAACTTCACCAACTGATCCTCTTTCCTTTTCCTCAAACGCATGGACCCCACCCGCGACAATCCTCTGATCCGCATCAAAGCCTTCTTTGATGGCCTGGGAATCTTCACTTTCTTCGCATTGCTGCTGCTGCTGATCCTCGGCATTGGCGCGCTCTTCGGCATGTTTGAAAAAGGGGAGACCCCGGAAAGTGCCGCCGGAGACATCCGCTACGAGACCAAGAAGGAAATCGATGCCGCCCAGGTGGCCTTCCTTTCGCAGGAGCAGATCTCGGATGCGATTCCAATAGCCGCGGAAATGCTCGCCGCCTCCAAGCCAGTGGCCGTCGAAAAGCCGGAGCAGCTCGTTCCCGGATCGGAGACGGCGATGAAAATCGCCGACGCGCCAGCCGCTGACACTTCCGCCATCGACGCGGCTCCTGAAGATCCCGAGGCGCCCATCGACCCTGCGGTCATGGAAATCGGGAAAGCCCAGTTTCTTGTCTGCGGCGCTTGTCACGGACAGAACGGGGAAGGAACTGCCGCAGGTCCCCCGCTCGCAGGTTCCGAATGGGTTACCGGTCCGGTTTCCAATCTCGTGAAAATCCAGATGCGCGGCCTCACCGGCCCCATCACCGTCAGTGGCAAGGAATACACGTTCCCCGCAGGCATGACCCCGATGGCCTATCAGACCGACGAGCAGGTCGCCGGGGTGCTCACCTACATCCGCAACAGCTTCGGCAACAAGGCCCCGGCCGTGACCGTTGACCAAGTGACTCCGCTGCGTGGAGAAGTCGGCAAGCCGCAGCTCACCGTTGACGATCTTATCAAGCCATAATTTTCCCCGAAAATGTCCTCCGCAATACCTACCAGCACCGAAAAAGACGCCTTGCTCCGCGCGGGCATCGACCGTTCGCTGCGCCATCCCGTGATGTTTTTCCTGACCAGCGGAGCCGCGTGGCTCGCCGTGTCCATCATACTCGGGGTCATTTCCTCGGCAAAAGTCCATTCGCCAGGCTTCCTTGATAGCTGTTCATGGCTTACCTACGGTCGCACCCAGGCCGCCCACCTCAACGCCCTCGTCTATGGCTGGGGCTTCCAGGCAGCCTTCGGTGTCATCATCTGGCTGATGTCCCGCCTTTCCCGCCAGGAATGCCGCGCCGCCGGTCTCATCCTCACCGCGGGCCACGTCTGGAACTTCGGTATCTCCATCGGACTGATCGGCATTCTTTCCGGATACAGCACCGGGATGCCGTGGATGGAATTCCCCGTCTTCGCATGGCCGGTCATGCTTTTCGGCTACTTCGCCATCGTGATCTGGTCCTTCATCCAGTTCAAGGTGCGCCCGGACGGCCCGGTCTATATCTCCCAGTGGTACCTGATGGCCGCGATGATCTGGTTCCCATGGGTTTTCATCACCGCGAACATACTTCTCCACATCATCCCGGGCAATCCGGTGATGGCCGCTGGCATCAATGCCTGGTACAAGTCCGCGATCATCTTCCTCTTCTTTACTCCAGTCGCCCTTGGCACCGCCTTCTACCTGACTCCGAAGGTGACCGGCCGCCCGATTCACAGCTACTCGCTCGCGAAGCTCGGCTTCTGGTCGCTCGCCATCGTGATGCCATGGGCCGGGATGCAGAAACTCACCGGAGCGCCGATCCCGTATTTCCTCCCATACGTCGGAGCGGCCGCCACCGTGCTGTTCTTTATTCCTGCCTTCACCGCCGCAGTGAACATCCTCCGCACCGCGATGGCCTCCGGAGACGTCGTCAACAACAGTCCGACCCTTCGGTTCACCATGGCCGGTGTGATCGGCCTGATCGTGATGGGCACCGCCGCTGTTTTCCTGAACCTGCCTGGATCCACTCTCCGTTACAGCCAGTTCTCCCTTTCAGGATACGGTTTTGAAATCCTTTCCATCTACGCGTTCTTCAGCTTCGTGATGTTCGGCGCGATCTACTTCATCGTCCCGCGCATCACCCGCCGCGAGTGGCTTTCCCGCCGCCTGATCAAGTTCCACTTCTTCATCTCCATCTACGGCATCGTCCTCATCGCCCTGGTCGCCATCTTCGGAGGCATCCAGCAGGGAGTCGGCCAGGAGGAATTCAACATCTCCTGGACTGATTCAGCGCTGCGCGCATTCCCCTACGCATGGGCGATGACGATCGCCTGGTGCGCGATCCTGCTTTCCAATTTCTTCTTCTTCATGCACCTGCTGGTGATGTGGATGCGCCTTGGCCGCCGTAGCAGCCACCCGACTCTTCTGATCTCCGATCACGGCCACAGCCCTCATGGCGAGGAAGGCGATATCGACACAGGCGGCCCCGGCACCGCGTCCGCCGCCGCCCACTAACCCATTTTTCCCACCGCAACTTCACATGAGCTTCCGCACCTTCTTCCTCAGCCTCTCCGCCAGTTTCGGAGTCGCATGGTTGGCCGTTGTCATCGTCCCGTATTTCAAGATGCGTTCCCTGGAGCCGCTCTCCATGGGCGATGACGCCAGCGGCACCAACGTCGTTTTCATACCCAAGCGCGCCGGACGTATCACCGAGGGCGCGGAGGTCTATGCCGAGAATGGCTGTTACCTCTGCCACACCCAGCTCGTCCGCCCGACCTACGCCGGAAACGACATGTTCCGACCTGACTGGGGCGGCTTCAAATATGATGACGAGCGTGGCGACAGCCGCCGCGAGACCAACGCCTACGATTTCTTCGGCGAGGACTTCGCCCAGATCGGTGTGGCGCGGATGGGTCCGGATCTTTCCAATCTCGGTGTCCGCGTGGTCAACGCCTACGCCATGGACATTTCCCCGGAAGACTGGCTCTACCGCCATCTCTACAACCCGCGTTGGAAGCCTGAGAGGCGCGACTCTGCCTGCCCATCCTTCCGCTTCCTCTTTGATGAAAAGGATATCAAGGGTAACCCATCCGACGAGGCGCTTGAGTTCGCCGGTATCCATGGTGGAGAGATCACCCCTACTCCGGACGCCCGCGCGCTTGTCTCCTACCTCCTTTCCCTGAAAAAGGACCAGCCGGTTCCGGATTCGCTGAATTTCTCACCTCCAGCCGCCGCTCCAACGCCAGCACCTGCCGCCCTGATACCCGCGCCCGCTGTTGGCAAGGAAGGTGATGCGGTCAAAACGGATGCCGCTCCTTCCGAGGCAACTCCCGCCCCGGCGGAAGTTGCTCCCGCCCCCTGATCATTTCTCCGGTTTCCTTTCATTTTCCCAAGCCACACTTTCCACCATGTCTTCGCCCAGTCCGCAATCGCACCAGAAACCCGATCTTGACGAGTCGATCAACGTCACCAAGGTCCACGGTCGTGTCGAACGTGAAACCGCCGCCACCCTCCGCGAGCGCCGCATCGCCGACAACGGCCACGAGCCAGTCTCACTCTGGGTCATCGTCGCATGTGGCATCGTCCTTCTGATCGCAGGTGGTGTCCTCGGAAACGCAGGAACCCTTTTCGACTACAGCAATACATTCAAGGAAGGCTACGTCCGCGGCAGGTCTCCGGGCGCAGCCGACGAAGGTCCGCTTCCCAAGCCCGCTCTCGCCGCTTTCTCCGCCCGCGGTGCGAAGATCTACTCGAAGTGCAACGGCTGCCATGGCGCCGACGGCAAGGGCGACGGCGCGAACTACCCTTCGCTGGCCGGATCGAAATTCGTCACCGGCGATACCGAGATATTGGCGATGATCATTCTCAACGGCATCCAAGGGCCGACCAGTACCGGGAAAACCTACGGAGCCGGCATCATGCCTCCGCAAGGTGCCGGTATGAGCGCGGACGATCTCGCGGGCGTGATGACCTATGTCCGCAACAGCTTCGGCAACGCGTCCGGCGATGTCGTGACCATCGAAATGGCTGCCAATGCTCTTGATATTTCCGCCGCCCGTGCGAAAGCAGGCCAATCCGTCACCTCCGAGGAAATCAAGGCCGAGCACATGAAAATGCTCGAAGGCGAACCCCTCGACCCGGCCACCTTGGTCAGTCCATCGACCTTGGCTCCCGCTCCCTGATCTCTTCCTTAGAGTATGAATTTTAAAGTTTAAAGTTTCCAAAGTAACCATGAGTTCCCACGCAGCATCTCACTCCGATGATCATTCGCATGACCATCACGACGATCACCATCACGAAATCGGCTGGCTCCGGAAATACGTGTTCTCCACGGATCACAAGACCATCGGCTTGCAATATGGCATCACCGCCTTGCTCTTCCTCGCTTTCGGATTCTACCTGATGATGGTCATGCGCTGGAGTATCGCCTATCCCCACGAGCCGCTTCCCGGCTGGATGAGCTGGATTTTCACGGATGGCTGGAAAGCCCGCTGGCTTCAGGACGGGAAAGTCACCGGGGAAACCTACAACATGTTCGGGGCCATGCACGGCACCATCATGGTTTTCCTTGGCATCGTGCCGCTCGGTTTCGGTGCTTTCGGAAACTACATCACACCCCTCCAGATCGGCGCGGTCGATATGGCCTTCCCCAAGCTCAACATGGTTTCCTACTGGGTGTATCTCGTCGGCGGACTCATCATGTGCGGCTCCTTCTTCATGGAGTCCGGTGCCGCGAAATCCGGCTGGACGAACTACTCGCCCCTCGCCGGTTTCGCCGACGGCCAGATCGTCAACCAATGGCTCGCCGGCCAGACCCAATGGCTGATCGGCCTCGTCTGCCTCATCACCTCCTCGCTACTCGGCTCAGTCAATTTCATCACCACGATCATCAATCTCCGCGCCCGTGGCATGACCTGGATGCGCCTACCCTTCTTCGTCTGGGCGATGCTTGTCACCGGTTTCCTCCTCCTGCTGGCCTTCCCTCCGCTTGAAGCCGCTGGCATCATGCAGCTCATGGACAGGGTGGGGCACTCCTCCTTCTTCATGCCTTCCGGCCTGTTTACGAAATCCGAAGGCCTCGCGGACCTCTCCGGCGGCGGCTCGCCACTTCTGTTCCAGCACCTTTTCTGGTTCCTCGGCCATCCCGAGGTTTACGTCCTCCTTCTCCCTGCCATCGCCTGCGTCGCGGAAATCATCCCCGTCAACACCCGCAAGCCGCTCTGGGGTTACAAGTCGATGGTCTATTCCGTCCTCATCCTCGGTTTCCTCTCCTTCATCGTGTGGGCTCACCACATGTATATGACGGGCATGGGCTCGGCGGTCTCGACCTTCTTCCAGACCACCACGGTGCTGATCTCCATACCGTCTGTCATCATCATCACCGCGATGCTGATCTCCCTCTGGGGCGGCTCCATCCGTTTCACCCCGCCGATGCTCTGGGCCTGCGCCTTCATCCCCATGTTCGGTATCGGCGGCTTGACCGGCCTTCCGCTCGCCTTCAATCTCGTCGGACTCCATCTCCACGATACCTATTACGTGATCGGCCACTTCCACTACGTGGTCGCGCCTGGCATCCTCTTCGGGTTCTTCGGAGGGATTCTCCACTGGTATCCGAAAATCACGGGTCGCTACATGAGCCCCTTCCTGAACCACATCCACTTCTGGCCCAGCCTGATCTGCATGAACATCATCTTCTTCCCGATGCTCATCCAGGGTATGTCCGGATTCCACCGTCGCTGGTACAACGGTGGCGACGCCTACCTCGCCAAGGCCGCCGACAGCACCAACGTTTTCGGAAACGTCGTCCGCGAGAGCATCGATCTCAACATCGTCATGTCCATGGGCGCATGGGCCTTGGCGCTCGCCCAGATTCCCTTCGTGATCAATCTCATCTTCTCGTGGAAAACCGGGAAGAAAGTCGAGAGCGACAACCCCTGGGAAGGCACCACCCTCGAGTGGGCCACCCCGACCCCTCCTGGCCATGGCAATTTCACCTTCGATGTCGCCATCTACCGCGGGCCTTACGAATATTCCCGCCCCGATTGCGACAAGGACTACTTCCCGCAGTGGGAGGCACCGAAAAAGCACACCCAGGAGCCTCATGAGGAGCCTGTCATCGGCAACACCACGAATCACCACTGAAGTTCAGTTCCCTGAAATCTGAAACCTGAACTCTAGCAAACTTTAAGAAATGGAAATCCCATACATCACCACGCCCCGCAAGGACACGGGCCTGATCAACTCCAAGATCGCCATCTGGCTGTTCCTCGCCTCCGAGGTCATGCTCTTCGGCGGCTTTTTCTCCGCCTACGTCTATCTGCGAATGGGCGCGGACTATCCGTGGCCCGAGCGCAGCCTTCCCATACTCCCCGGTCTGATCAACACCTTCGTCCTCATCGCCTCCTCCGTCACCGTGGTCTTCGCGTGGGCGGCTCTGAAGATGCGCCAATGGCGTCAGTTCCAGGTCTATATGTCCATCACCGTCGCTTGCGCGGCACTGTTCATGGTGCTCAAGGGCATCGAGTATTATCTCAAGTTCCATCACCAGGCGGTCCGTCTGAACGATTACTCCATCGTCGAGGGCCACCTTGGCTACGAAATGGAGGATGGAAAGTATGTCGAGGACCGAAATGGAAAGCACATCGAGGAAAACATGATCCGCGTGAAAGCGGAGAAACTCACCTTTTCCGTCAAGCGCTACCACGGCGCATGGGTCAAGGAAATCATGGCCGAGGCCAAGCATCACGGTTCCACGGTCGAACTCGCCAACAGGATCGAAGCGGTCACCGTGGAAGGTGGGAAGCCGGAAACCATCGCCGAAGCGGGAACCCCCCTCACGACGGATCTTCTTGAAAAAATTCTCGATGTGCAGAAGGGCGCGCTAAAGCACAACGCAGCCCTCCGCACCGCCGCGCTCCGGCAGGAATGGGCGGAAGCCAAGGAAACGAACCCCGGCAAGCAAGGCTGGGAACTGGCCACCGACGTGAACATCGACATGGACGCGCTCGCCCCGCGTCTGCTGACGGAAGTTTCAAGCGCGGAATTCACCGTAGAGCCTGCCGTCGAGCTGCTCTTCAAGCCCCGCGATATCAAGGAAGGCGCGACCTCCTCCCGCCTCCGCGACGACACGGTCATCGCCGGTGAACTCGAGGCCAGCCCCATGGCCTTCCACCACGTCGATGCCATCGACTTCCAATGGATGGTCATGAAGGCGAAGGAAAAAGGGATTTCCCCGGAAGCCGCCATCCGCGATTCATGGCTGATGAAGAACAACGAGTTCGTCCGCGAGGCCTGGGAATGGCATCTGGAGCGCAACGCGAAAAAGCAGAAGGAAATGAACGAGCGCTACGGTTTCAAAAAGGACAAGGACGGCAAGGAAACCGATGTCCCCGACCGTGTGCTCACCCACAAGGAACTCTACCGCCTCGGTTGGAAGGATCTGGCCGAGTGGGGAGTTGACACCAAGGGCGTGAAAGTCGGCGGCATGGTCAGATTCAACGAGGAGATCTTCGGCCCGAACTACAAGGCCCGTGGCGCCACGTTTGAGGAACTCACCATCCCGCGCGAGGAAATCCGCCATGCCGCGAAGTTCACTCCGGCGTGGAACACCTATTACGCGATCTACTTCACGATCACCGGACTTCACGGTCTCCACGTCATCGGCGGAGCGATCGTCCTGCTTTACTACCTCCTCTTCGGGCGCAAGATGTATCTCTCCAACCCCGAATGGCTTGCCAACCGCGTCGAAGTCGGCGGTCTGTTCTGGCACTTCGTTGACCTGATCTGGATCTTCGCGTTCCCGATCTTCTACCTGATGTAAAATCCTTTTCCCGAAAAATTTCCAACCTACCTCTCTGAAATGGCTGATTCGATCGAAGCAATCCAAAAATCCAAGAAAACCTACCTCCTGGTCTTCGGCGCCCTGTTGGTCGGGACGGTTCTGACCGTGCTTGTGGCCGTACTCGATTTCCTCGATTTCGGTGAGCATGGTTTTGACAAGGTCGATGCCATCATCGGCCTGTGTATCGCCACCACCAAGGCCACACTGGTCGCCGCGATCTTCATGCACTTGAACCACGAGAAGAAACTCATCTACTGGATCTTCTTCGGTGCCATCCTACTGTTCGGCAGCATGGCGTTTTTACTTTGGCTCGCGAAAGTCAGCCCTATCTTCGACTACCTCTTCTACAAATAAACCGTCATGTCACTCCGCAGCTTTCACATCGTCTTCGTCACCGTCTGCACGCTTTTCAGCGCGTTCCTGGTGCTGTGGGCGTTCATCCTGTCTCCGGAGCCTTCCACGATGGCCACCGCCTTCGGCATCGTCGGCGTCGCCGGAATGTTCCTGATGCCCGTCTATGCCGTCTATTTCCTGAAAAAGTCAGCCAAACTCCACCTCTGAATTCCGCCATGAACGCTTTAAACCTTATCGCCTGCTCCACCTGCCAATCCACTTTCCAGGCATCGGGAGACTCCATCGGCTACTCCATCTTTTTCCTGCTCATAGTCATCCTCGCCGTGCTTGGCGGTGTCAGCTTCTGCCTCTACCGTCTCATCCGTCGCGGGAACGAGAACCTGGATCCGGAACTCCGCGACGACTACGTCCACCACTGATCAAAACCAGTTTTCAGCATTTCAGATTTTCAGCTTTTACGATAATGTCTTTCTCAGAACTCCTCGGACTTCCGCAAAACTACTCGGCCCATGGCGGCCACGTCGATCACCTCATCATGGTCGTGCATTGGTTCATGCTCGCGCTCTTCGTGGGCTGGACGGCCTTCTTCTTCGTCTGCCTCTACAAATTCTGGCACAAACGCAATCCAAAGGCCTCCTACGAGGGCGTCCGCAGCCACCTTTCCAGCCACATGGAAGTCGCCGTCATCCTCATCGAGGCGGTGCTGCTGCTTGGCTTCGCATTCCCACTCTGGGGGGATCGCGTGGATAGCTGGAAGAAGATCCAGGAAATGAATCCGGTCCGCGTCCGCGTAGTCGGCTGGCAATTCGGCTGGACCTACCATTACCCCGGCCTGGACGGGAAATTCGGACGCGTCGATCCGGCGCTGATCTCCGGCACCAACGATCTCGGCATCGACTACACGGATCCGAACGCCTACGACGATTTCACCGCTCCCGTGCTCAAGCTCCCCGCGAAACGCCCCGCCGTGCTCAACGTCGGCACCAAGGACGTTATCCACAACTACGCCATCGTGCCGATGCGCGTGCAACAGGACGCTATTCCGGGCAAGGAGATCGCCATGTGGTTCACTCCGGTCGAGCCGATGGAAACCTACGTCGTATGCGCCCAGCTTTGCGGCGAGGGCCATGGCAACATGATCGGCAGCATGGAGGTAGTCGCGGAACCTGACTTCGATAGTTGGGCGAAAACCCAGTCGGAAGGCGCGCTGAAGTCCAACCAACCGGCTCCTGCGGAGACGGCTTCCGTGGGGAAATAGGTCTTACAGGCTTCCAGCCAAAGGGCTTGCGTTTTCCAGTTTTCAATCGGCGGGAAATCGCGCAGTCGTCTTTGGAAAGGGCAGGATTCCGGGAGGCAAATGATCCCTTGCCAGAGGTCTCTAACTGGGAGGAAAATCCAGGGGGCCGCACTCCGGAAAGTTTCCGAATTTCCTTGCTAGAAATGGCCTGCTGGCTTCGTATTTCCCTCCTATGCAAATACTGATTTACACAATCGCAGCAACCGCGCTGCTTGCCCAGCCGCTCCTCGCGGAGGAATGGTATGAGAAAATGGACGTGGGTCCGGCCTGGATGAACACTTTCGGCGATTACTATCACGGCGAGAAACGCGTCGGCGCGATCAAAGGCATCTCCATCGACCTCGGCGATGGCTGGCGTACCCTTTTCGATACGGAAACCCTGCGTCTCTCCAGCGTTTACAAAGGAGGTCTCGAATGGGGCGGCACCCCTTGGAAAGGCGATCACGGCTCGTTCATTACCATGGGCAACAAAGACGCCCTTCTCACCACCGCCACCGAGCCCGGCTGGGCAGATCCTTCGGGCTCGTTTGAGGACAAGCGCGAGATCCCCGGCTACGGCAACATGAAGGACGCCACCTTCACGGGACACTACGTCCACGGTCAGGATGTCGTTTTGGAATACACCATCAACGGAACCCCCGTTCTTGAAACTCTCACCCGCGATGGGGAAACCATCACCCGGAACTTCAAATTCGGCGAACGCAAGAACAACCTCACCGTCCTGCTCGCGGATGAGAAAGGCGATTTCACCGTCGCCGAAGACGGAGCATCGGCCAAATCCGCTGACGGCCTCGGAGTCGTCGCGGACGGCGGCGTGAAGCTCGCCGCCAAGGATGGCAAGCGCCTCCTCGCATCCATCCCGAAAGGCTCCGGCGAGTTGGAAGTGCAGATCGCTTTCGGGAAAGCCGACAAGCCGGCCCCTTCAGCAAAACCTGATTTCAAAGCCCTCACCTCCGGCGGCGCACCGCTCTGGAAGGACATCGTCGAGACCGATGCCAAGCCCTCCGATGCCAAGGACGCGACCTACATGGCCGATCTCGTCACCCTCCCCACGGATAACCCATGGGATGCGAACCTCCGCTTCGGCGGCTTCGATTTCCTCGACGAGGACTCCGCCGCCCTATCCTCCTGGAATGGCGATGTCTGGGTCGTGAAAGGCATCAAAGGAGACATGGGCAAGCTCAAGTGGCAACGCATCGCCGCAGGCCTTTTCGAGACCCTCGGACTGAAAGTCGTCAAGGGCGAAATCTACGTCAACGGGCGTGACCAGATCACCAAGCTCATCGACCTCAACGGCGATGGCGAGACCGACTACTTCAAAGTCTTCAACCGCGACGTGTATGTCTCTCCGAGCTTCCACGAGTTCGCATTCGATCTCCAGACCGACAAGGAAGGGAACTTCTACTTTTCCAAAGCGGCTCCGGTCCGCGGCGGTGGCCGTGGCTTCGACAAGATCCTGCCCCACCACGGTATCGTCGCGAAGATTTCCCCCGACGGGAAAAAGTTCGAGGTTGTCGCCACCGGCATCCGCGCGCCCGGCGGTCTCGGCATCGGCCCCAACGGTGAGATCACCACCGGCGAGAACGAAGGCACCTGGCAGCCTGCCTGTAAGATCAACTTCGTCACCGCGAAGAACGCCCCGAAATTCTTCGGCACCGAGGACAGCCGCCAGTTCCTTAGCAGCGAGCCATACACCCCGCCCATGCTCTACCTGCCCATGGATGTGGACAACTCCGGCGGCTCCCAGGTCTGGGTTCCGGATTTCGCGAAATTCGGTTTGGAAACCGGAACGTTACTCCACCTCTCCTACGGCCAGTCCAGCATCTACCGCGTGCTGCCCGTCACCTACAATGGCAAGCTCCAGGGCGGCGCCGTGAAACTCCCCATCCCGCTCCAGTCCTCCGCCATGCGCGCCCGTTTCCATCCGGACGGCTCCATGTTCGTGCTCGGCTTCCGCGGCTGGCAGACCAACGCCGCCAGCGAGTGCGCTTTCCAACGTATCCGCTATAATGACAAGGCTCCGCTGACCGTTCCTGAGAAACTCGAATACACCGCAACGGGCGTAAAGATCACCTTCCCGGTGAAACTCGATGCCGAGCTTGCCGAGGATCCTACCAGCTACTCAGCCCAGCGCTGGGACTACGTCCGCGGTCCGCAATACGGCTCCGGCGAGTTTTCCGTGGACAGCCCTGACAAGGATGCCCGCGAGAAAGCCCTCAAAGGCGAATCGAAAAACCACCGCAAGCGCGACACCGTCGCCATCGAATCCGCCAAGCTATCCGCCGACGGGATGACCGTGGAACTCGTCCTCGCGGGCATGAAGCCATCCATGGGTCTCAAGGTCAGCTACGACCTCGAGGACACGGACGGCGAAGTCCTCAAGAACGATCTCCACGCCACAGTTTACGGGAAATAAAATCCGCCGTAGAAAGATGCTCCGCTACCTTGCCATGACATGTGCCATGGTCGGCTCCGCAAACGCGGAGCTGATCGCCACTTTTAGCCAGGAGGGGAAAACCGATGTCCGCCTGGACCGGCTTGCGGCGCTAGAGGTTCCAAAGGGCCAGCCGCCGACTCCGTTTCTTAATCCGGGGAAATTCGCAGTCACATGGAGCGGAGCGATCGAGCTCAAGGAACGCCGTAGGCTCTACTTCTCCTTCGATGGGGAAGGAGCCGCTTCATTGAAAATCGACGGTAAGGAGGCCCATTCCGAGGAAGGGAAGCTCGGCACGGAGAAATCCAAGCGCCTGCGCCTGAACCCCGGTGCCCACGAGGTGGAAATCACCTACACCAGCCCGGAGGACGGCAGCGGCCATTTCCGCATCTGTTGGGAAGAGGAGGATGAAATGCCTCGCCAGACCATCCCGCCAACCGTCTATTCTTCCACACCCACCGATGCCGCGAAGCTCGGCGAGCTCCAGCGCCACGGTCGCATGGCTTTCACCCAGCAGAACTGCGCGAAATGCCACACCGCCACCGAGGGCTTCGGAGCCACGCCCATGCCGGAAACGGGTGAGATCGCTCCCATCCTCGCCGGAGTCGGTGAGCGGGTCAGCGAGGACTGGTTGAAGAAGTGGATCGCCGATCCAAAGGCTCTCAAGCCCACCACCCACATGCCCGCGCTCGTTGATCCCTCGACGCCCGCGGGTCTCCAACAGGCTGCGGATCTCGCCGCCTTTCTCGCCGCCTCCAAGATGGGTGGCGTCCCCGTCGCCGAGCCCGATGCCGCACTGGCAAAGGACGGTGGGGTCCACTTTCACGAGCTCGGCTGCGTCGCCTGCCACTTTCCCGCGGGGGAAAACGCCAAGGACGATTCCACCGGCCGCGTCCCGCTCAACAACGTCGCTTCCAAATACCTGCCGGGCCAGCTCGTCACCTTCCTGAAAAAGCCCGATGCCTACCACCCCTTCACCGGGATGCCGGACTTCAAGCTTTCCGATGAGGAAGCCTCCTCCATCGCCGCTTTCCTGCGTGCCGAGTCCACCGGCAAGGAGACCGAGATGAAATACGAGTTCCCCGCCGGAGACGCCACCCGCGGAGCCGCCGTTTCCGAAAGTCTCCAGTGCGGCACCTGCCACCCCGGCCTTCCCGGTGGTGTCTCCAAGTCCGCCGATCTCAATGCCATCTTCAAGGCCGACTGGTCCGCGAAAGGTTGCGTGGCCGAGGGCGACAAACGCCCGGAGCTGCCGGTCATGAACTTCCATGAAGGCGACCGCGAGGCTTTGCTTGCTTTTTCCAAGACCGGCCCGGACTCACTGAAAAAGGACAGCTCCGCCGAGTTCGCCGAGCGCCAGATCGATGCGAAGCGCTGCACCGCATGTCACGCCATCGACACCCACCCACCGCTTCTGAATTCACTCCACGCAACCACAGTAGGCCTCGCGGAGCATGTCAAAGGCCTCGATGAGCGGGTGGACCAGACCCGCCCGCAGCTCACCTTCATCGGGGAAATGCTCTACACCAGTTACATCGAGTCCATGCTCGCCGGCACCGCCGAGCCAAGCCCGCGCCCATGGCTCGGCACCCGGATGCCTGCCTTCCGCGCCTACGCCAAGCCCATGGCCGAGGGTCTCTCCCGCATCCACGGCTTCGAGCCGATCGGCCCCGCCAAGGTCGAGGTGAACGCCGAACTGGCCACCATCGGCAAGGATCTGGTCGGCGCCCAAGGCTTTGCCTGCACCACCTGCCATGGCATCGGGAAACAAAAGCCCACCGCCGCCTTCGAGGTTGGCGCTGTGAACTTCGAACTCGTCCCCCAACGCCTTCGCGAAGGCTACTACTTCCGTTGGATGGATCACCCCGCCGCCGTCGTCCCCGGCAACAAGATGCCGAAATACGCGGATGGAAACAAATCCCAACGCGGCGACGTGCTGGGTGGCGACGCCTCCAAGCAATACGAGGCAATCTGGCAGTGGCTACACTCGCAGTGATTTCACAGCGTTCGCGTTCGCTGGAAGAACCCACAAGAAACGCCTGAAACCAAACACACGCGCAAATATGGGACGGCAAAGTCGGGATGGCTTGGACGGGTTTCATTTTTTTTTGGTGGAAACTAGAAATACATCCGCACGGCTAGGCTGTAGGTGAAGGACTCGACATTTCCGACAGGGGTGGCCAGGTCCGCGTATTCGATGCCGGCCATGAGTTTCAGGGCGTTTCCGCAGAGATATCGGTTCAGACCGAGGTAGAGGGTGTGGAGTTCGTCGCCGCGGCCGGAGCTGACCGCGGCGGTGGCGGTGGCGAGGTAGCGGGCGTTCGCGCGGATGGCGGCGGGCTGGTCCGAGCCCGCGTTGGCGTATTGGAAAACAGCCTGGGTTTTTTCCGGGACGATCCAGAACCACGGCATCAGGACGACGCCACCGAAATCCCCGCCGCGTCCGGCGGGGGCGCTGCCGTTGTCCCCGAGAGCGAAGGTGGCGATGAGGCCGTAGGGTTGCTTGTCATAGATGACGTTCAAGGAGCCGGCCCAGTCGTATGAGATTTCCGGGACGGAGGCGGAAAAGCGGTTGAGCACGGCATCGGCGCGGAGTGTCCAGGAGCTGGTGAGGCGGTAGTCGAAGGCAGCGTACCAGGCCTCTCCGGGAGTGGAATTGTCAAATGACTGGCGGTCGATGCCCGGGAAATAGCCGAGGGTGGCGAGCCATGGCTTTTTGCCGAAGCGGAGATTCACTCCTGTGGGATAGCGGCTTCCGAAGAGCTGGTTGGAAATGGCGGAGCGCTCGATAGTGATGATGTCATCCGCGGCTAGGAGAGCCTCCTGGGTGACAGCGAGCTTCTGACGACCGTAGCTGATATCGAGCATGTCGAAATACGGGACGTCGAAGGCTTTCCGGATGTCGAAAGTGAGGACGGTCTTGTCGTAGTCCTGAAACTGCAAGTCCCTCTCCCCACCGGCGAAGCGGCGGTCGCTTACGAGGTTCGCAGCGAGATCGAGGGAGAAGTAACGGAGGAAGCCGATCTTCACCTTGGGGCGGAAGCGCCGGAATTCGTTGCCGGAATGGTGGAAGGAATTTCCTGTGGCATCCTCGCCATCGAGAAACCATGTCTGCCACTGGATGCGGTTGGTAAGCTGGAAGGACTGGAGGTAGGGGCTCTCCGGGTTGTCGCGAAACTTCCCGGGACCGGCGCGGAGTGCCTCGCACCAGTCGCCGGATTTCACCGCGGGGCTTCCCGCGAAAATGGCGGAGGAGGCGGCAAGCTGGAGAAGTGCCGACCGAAGCAGGGAATAGGGAAAGGTGGACATGGAAACGCCCGCGACGATGAGTCATCACGGGGCGTTTGCGAGGGGAATCGGAGGCCGGCGAAACTCCCATGAGCAATGGCCGCTCAGAATTTCATGCTGGCAGCGAAGCAGTGCGCGTCATCAATCGTCGGCGAGGGCCTCGAGATCGGACGTATTCGGTTCCGTCCCTGCGCTTGAGTGTGTTACCGCAGATGTAGTAGTTGAGTCCCGAATGGAGTGTGCGGCGACAATCGCCGACGGAGGTGATGGGGAAATCTTCATTTCCGGAAATTTCCAGGTTGCCAAGAACTGGGTAGGTCGCGTATCTTCCCGCGCCCCGAGGGAAGCCCCGAGAAAAGCCTTATAGTGTAATGGTAACACTCCGGATTTTGATTCCGTCATTCTAGGTTCGAGTCCTAGTAAGGCTACTTTTAGAGATCGTTGATCGAGCCGAAGTCCGGGGAGAAGAGGCGCTTGTAGGTGCGGGCGGCGTAGCCATCGGTCATGCCGGCGAGGTAGTCACAGACAAGGCGGGCTCGGGAATTTTGATCCGGGGCGTCCTGGATCTCGCTGACGGTATCGGCGGGGAGGAGTTGGAAGTCCTGGCCGTCGATCTTCTCGCCGCGGACATAGCGGGTTTCCAGTATTTCGAAAAGCTGGCGGAGCATGCGGGAGCCTTTGTGCTCGAGTTGCTTGAGCTGGGGGGAGAGGAAGACGACTTCGAAGGCGAGTTTCTTGAAAACTTCGGACTCGGCGCGGACGGCGGGGTCGATGGTGAGGCGGTATTTGTAGCGGTTGCTGGTGGCGGAGAGGAAATTCACGTCCTGCTCGAGGCGGGCGGATTGGATGTATTTCCCGATGCGCTTGCCGACGAAGGGATCGACGCGGTGATGCCGGATGGCGTGGATGAGATCGCCGAGCGGCGTTTTCTCTGCGTGGTCCATGCCGTTGGCGTCGGCCCAGGTTTCAATTTTCTCGATGTGGAGAAAGCCTGCGCGGACGCTGTCCGAGAGGTCGTTGAGGGAGTATGCGGTGTCGTCGGCCCAGTCCATGATCTGGCACTCGATGGATTTGAAGGAGTCGCGGGAATTTCCTGGCGTGAGCTCCGTGGGGAAATCGTTTCCGGCAAGCGACCAATCGAGAAAAGTGTGCTGGGAATCGTAGATAAAGTGGTTTTTCGGAGGGGAGTCCTTGGTGGCGAGCTCTGACCAGAGGGACTTGTATTTCAGGATTCCATCGAGGAACGCGCGGGAGGGGTCCATGCCGGTGCGTTTCGCGGAAAAGATGCGGCAGGTGAGGAGGCGCAGTGTCTGGGCGTTTCCCTCGAAGCCGCCATGGGCGCGCATGAGGTGGTTGAGCGTGCGCTCGCCGGCGTGACCGAAGGGCGGGTGGCCGAGATCGTGGGACAGGCAGATGGCCTCTACGAGATCCGTATCGATATGGAAATTTTCCGAGAGGATGGAGCCGGTCTTGCGCAGGAGCCAGGAGCAGATGGATTTTCCGATCTGGGCGACTTCGAGAGAGTGCGTGAGGCGGGTGCGGTAGAAATCGTATTCGCCGGACCAGAAGACCTGGGTCTTGTTCTGGAGGCGGCGGAAGGTGGGCGTGTGGAGGACTCGGTCGCGGTCGATCTGGAAGGGCGTGCGGTAATCTCCGGCATCGGATTTTCCGGAGAGGCGTTCGGTATCGAAGGAGCCGTAGAATTCGTTCCGCATGAGTGGGAGTGTTTCGCTTTCGGGGGGGATGGGAAGAATTTTTTCCCCAAAGGAGGGCTGGAGGAAGGAATGGTCTTTTTGAAAACGGAGTGAGCGGAGGAAGCGGAGTTTTCTCGAAAATGATTGTCCATCTGTTCTGGCTGCGTTGTCTCCGTCTTCCCCGTTTGAGAGCTGCCCGATTCAAAATGAGTTTTTATTTCAGCGAGGTTGCGCACTGGTTCGCGATCTGCTAGATGTATGGAAATGGTAGCGAAGCAGATCATACGCGCGGCATCCGGATGGCTGGAACTCGGGATGCCCGACGACGCGCTGGAGGAACTCAAAGGACTGGTGGGCGAGGAGAGGGAGGAGCGGAAGGCGTTGGAACTCAAGCTCGCGGCGCAGATGTCGAAGGAGGATTGGAACCCGGCGGCGGATACGGCACGGCACCTGTGCAGGCAGGCGATGGATGAGCCGGATTTTTTTCTCAGCGCGGCCTTCTGTCTGCATGAGACGGGCGATACTGAGGAGGCTAGGAAATGGCTTCTCAAAGGACCCCGCGTCCTTGATGAGATGCCAGTATTCCACTACAACATGGCCTGCTATCTTTGGACTCTCGGCGAGGGGGAAAGGGCGAAGAACCATCTCGCCAAGGCCGTGGAGATGGACGCGAGTTTCCTGGAAACCGCCAAGGAGGACAGGGATCTGGCGGGGATGGAGATCTGAAGAAAAGGCTGAAAGGCTGAGATTCTGAAAAGCTGAAATGGAAAAGCCCGGGATAAGCGCTTTGACATTTGGGGCTGGATTTGGCAACTTGTCGGAATGCAGCCCATTCATTTCGAGGAATCCGTCGCGTCCATTCTCAAGCGCGAGCGCAGGTATGACGGGCTGGCATACTTTTTTTTGAAAGACGCGCTGGACTACACTTTGAAGAGATTCATGGAGGAAAACAAGGGACAGGGGAGGCATGTCAGTGGCGGGGAATTGCTGGAGGGTTTCCGCGATTGCGCGCTTGAGCACTTCGGCCCCATGGCATCGACATTGATGGATGAATGGGGCGTGAAAGAATGCCGCGATGTGGGGAACATGGTTTTTCGTATGATCGAGGAGCAGGTCTTCGGGAAACAGGAATCGGACCGGCCGGAAGATTTCGAGGGGCACTTCGATCTCATGCGCTCCCTGCGCGAGCCGTTTCTCCCAAAAGGGAAAAAGCCCAAATCCCGCGCGGCGAGAACATCCGGCTCGGTGGCTGGCTAGGCAGCAGGCACCTCAAGCTGGGGGAGCGGGGGAGGGACATTGGGAGGAGGAGGGGGGAGCCACTTGGGAGCCTTGGGCGTGAGATCGGAATTCCACGCGAGGAAAGTCAGTAGTATGACCCCGGCCACGGAGCCGAAGCCGCAGGTGAATGCCGCGACCATGCCGATGATGAACGGCGCGAGGCCGAGGATGATGAGCAGGACGGAGGAGGGTTTCAGCTCGAAGTTCATCGTCGCAAGCCGCAGCCGGGATCGGGCGACAAGCATCCCCAACATGCTGTAGCCAGCCACCACGCAGAGGGCGCTGAAGTGGTAGTGGATGATCCCGAGGATGGCGAATTTGTTGGTCGCGCTCATTTCCATGCTCATCCCGCCGCCAATCATTGCAGTTCCTCCACCGGCTCCGGCTGAGAAAACATACAGTGCGAAGACCCCGAATTTCCCCGCGAGTGAGCGGAAGCCCGAGGCCGCGATGGATCCTGCTGAGACGAGGGCCGCCGCGCTGAGGACCGATCCGGCATTGGCCATTTCCGCGAACCACTCGATCCCGCCGATGAAATACCGGATCACCACATACGGAAGCAGTGAGACGAAGGTCAGCATGCTCAGACCCCAGAGCATGAGAAATTTCCCAAGTACCACCTGCCAGCGCGTGAGATCCGTGAGCAGGAGCAGCTCGTGGTTCCCCTCCTCGATCTCCTGGGGCATCAGGAAAAATCCGGCCAAGGGCATCAGCACCCCGCACACACCCATCGCGACCCACCAGAAGGGCCCGATGTGATCGGGGTTCCAGAGCAGGACGGCAGCCTTCCCCCCGCTACTCATGCCCCCGCTCAACTGGAACTCGGCGTAGATCGCCACCGTCGCGAAGATATGGATGCAGACGAAGGGATAGACGAAGCTCGTCCGGCGGAGACTCTGGCGGAGTTCCTTGACGGTCATCGGGCCGAAACGCTCCGGGAGATCTGTGTGCTCGCTGATGGCCACGGGGGAAAATCAGGGAAGGATGTCCGCATACACGCCCGGATCGCTGCCGGGGATCTCGATCGCACCGCAGTTTTTCGCGTAGAAATCACGCGGACCCACCCCGCCGATGATGCCGTAGGCGTAGCCGATATCGCGCAAGGACTCCAGCGCCTTGAAGAGCAGCGCCTTCCCTAGCCCCGTGCCGCGCGCGGACTCGATCACTCCCGTGGGGCCGAAGAATCCCCGGTTCGTCGTCTCATAACAGGAAAAGCCAAGCACCTGTTTTTCCCTCGTCGCGATCCAGCAGGAAACAGGTTGCCGGGTCGCCGCAACTGCGATCTCGCTTGCCCATTTCTCGGAAAAATTCTCCCGCGCGAAGGCGCAGAGCGTGTGGGTCTCGAAGGCCCGCGCCCGCCGCAGGATGATACCCTGCGCGTCGATCTTCCGGTAAAGCTCCGAGGAATCGGGTAAATCATAGAGGCGCACCAGCATGTCGATCATGTGAGGATGAAACGCGGGAACGACCCGGGAGTCACGACACTTTTGTCGGGACTCCCTTCGCGCTTGAACGTAGCGGGATGCTGGGAAGAATCGCGCGGATGAGTTTTTCTGGGAAATGGAATTATCCGGCGGAGCTGCCGGTGGTGGAGAGGCGGGATGAGATCATCGCGGCGATACGGGACCATCAGGTGGTGGTGGTGGTTTCGGACACGGGATCGGGGAAGACAACACAGCTTCCCAAGATGGTCGCCGAAGCGATTGAAAGTTCAAATTTCAAAACTCAAAGTTCAAGTAAGAGGAAGAGGTTGATCGGGTGTACGCAGCCGCGGCGGATTGCGGCGGTGTCGGTGGCGAAGCGGGTGGCGGAGGAGCTTTCGGTTCCGTTGGGGGATTTCGTGGGGTATCAGGTGAGGTTTGATGACAGGACTTCGCGGGAGACGCGGATCAAGTTCATGACCGATGGGATTCTGTTGGCGGAGACTCAGGGGGACGTGGAACTGAAACGATATGACGCGCTGATCCTGGATGAGGCGCATGAAAGATCTTTGAATATTGATTTCCTGCTGGGGTATTTGAAGCGGCTGCTTGAAACGAGGAAAGATCTGCGTTTGGTGATTTCTTCGGCGACTTTGGATGCGGGGGCGTTTGCGGAGTTCTTTGCGGGAAATTCAGAGGGCGGACTAGAGTCCGCGCTCCGTCATGTGCCGGTGATCGAGGCTCCGGGGCGGATGTTTCCGGTGGAGGAGTTTTATCTGCCGGGGAAGGATGATGAGGAGTTGGCGCAGCTTGTGGCGAGGGGGGTGGATGCATTGAACGAGGTGGAACCGACCGGGGACGTGCTGGTTTTTCTGCCGGGGGAAAGGGAGATCCGTGAGGCGGCGGATGTGCTGGAAGGAAGGCGCTACCGGAATACGGAGGTGCTGCCATTGTTCGCGCGGTTGGGGATGGGGGATCAGCAGCGGGTTTTCCAGCCGGGGAATCTGCGTCGCATCGTGCTGGCGACGAATGTGGCGGAGACGAGTCTGACAATCCCGCGCATCGCCTGCGTGGTGGATACGGGGCTGGCGCGGGTGAGCCGGTGGAATGCGGCGAAAGGCGTGCAGCGGCTGATGGTGGAGCCTGTGAGTCAGGCGAGCGCGAGGCAGCGGAAGGGGCGTTGCGGACGGGTGAGGGATGGTGTTTGTCTGAGGCTTTACGAAGAGGAGGACTTGCTGGACAGGCCGGAGTTCACGGAGCCGGAAATACGGCGCAGCTCGCTGGCGGGCGTGATCCTGCGGATGAAGACGCTGGGGCTGCCGGAGATTTCCGAATTCCCGTTTCTCGATCCTCCGAATGCGAAGGCTGTGGCGGAGGGCTACCGGACACTGCGGGAGGTGGGTGCGCTGGACAAGGACAGGGAGCTGACGGAAACAGGCCATGAACTTGGGCGGCTGCCGGTCGATCCGAGGATGGGGCGGATGATGATCGAGGCGCGATACGAGGGCTGCCCTGAGGCGGTGGTGGTGATTGTCGCCGGGCTGGAAACCACCGATCCACGGGAGCGTCCCGCGGAGAAAAAGAGGGAGGCGGATGCGGCGCACTCGAAGTGGCTGGATCCGGATTCCGATTTCATGGCGATGCTGAACCTGTGGAAGGATGTTTCGATCTACTATGATGGCCGTAGGTGGAAATGGAACCAGCTCCGGAAGTTCTGCGGGAGTTATTTTCTGAATGCGAAGAGGGTGACGGAGTGGGGGAACGTGGTTGAGGAACTTTGGCAGATATTTTCGGAAACCAGAGGCCAGAAACCAGAGACCAGCGGGAAGATGAAGAGGGATGGCGGCGGACTGAAGTCCGTGCTCCATGCGGACTATGGGGCGGTGCACCGGTCCTTGCTGGCTGGGGCACCGCGGGGATTCGGGCTTTGGGACAAAGAGAACAAGGCGTACCGGAGTGCGGGGGGTGGTTTTTTCGCGGTGTTTCCGGGGTCGGGGCTGTTCGGGCTGAAGAAGCGCAACGAGTGGGTGATGGGACTGGAGATGGTGGAGACCACGCGGCTCTGGGCGCGGCGGGTGGCGAGGATTGAGCCGGAATGGGTGGAAGTGGTGGCTCCGCATCTTTGCCGCAGCCGCTACGGGGAGGCGCACTGGGATGAGAAGCAGGGGGCGGTCTATGGGAAGGAGACGGTGATTTGCGGCGGGCTGCATGTGGTGGAGGGGCGGCGGGTTCACTATGGGCGGGTTGATAAAAAGGCGGCGCATGAGGTTTTTCTCCGCGAGGGAATCCTTGGCGGGGGGCTGCGGAGGCGGATGCGTTTCCTGGATCACATGGAAGCGATGCGGGAGGAGATCAAGGGGCTGGAGGACAAGCTCCGGAGGCCGGGGATGCTATGGAGCGAGGACGCGGTGATGAGGTTTTTCGAAAAGAGGATCCCACTGGAGATCAGCACGGCGGCGGCATTCCACAAGTGGCTGGAGGAGAACGAGGATTCCGTGATGCTGGGGATGGGCGACGTGGTGTGGGAGGAGCTGAACGGGCTGGAGTTTTTTCCCGATACCCTGCGGCACGAGGGGGAGGAGTATCCGGTATATTATCACCATGCGCCGGGCGAGCGGGACGACGGGGTGACGCTGGGAGTGCATGTGGATCAGCTCCCGGGCCTGCCGGAGTGGCTGCCCGGCTGGGGCGTGGATGGGAATCTGGAGGAACGGGCGGAGCTGCTTTTGCGGGGGCTGCCGAAAGATTACCGGAGGGCGTGCCAGCCGATCGGGGAGGTGGCGAGGGGTTTCGCGGAGCTGTGGATGGGAGCGCCGAAGGAGCGAGGGATCGCGCATGTGCTCGCGAATCATGTTTCCGGAAAGACCGGGGCGATGGTGCCGGTGGGGGAGTTTTCCCTGGTGAAACTGCCGGGAGAGCTGGTGACGAAGATCTGGGTCTGCGATGACGAGGGCCAGGAGTTGGCGATGGGAACGGAGGTGGCCGAGCTGAAACTCAAACTGGCCGACCGGATGCGGTCGAGATTCGAGGCGGCGGCGACGGCGGACGTTGAGCGGCGCGGGATGAGCAAGTGGGATGGCGAGAGCCTGCCGGAAATGGTGATGACTGCGGGCGGGCCGGCGTTTCCGGCGCTGGTGGATGAGGGCAAAACGGTGGGAGTGAGAGCTTTCACGGATGCGCATGAGGCGAGGGAATCGCATCGCCGGGGAGGGGCGCGGCTGCTGGTGCTGGCGGCGGAGCGGGAGGTGGATTATCTGCGGAAAAAATTCCCGATCGGGATGCTGGCGAAGGTGGAGCTGGCGCGGTTGGGGGTGGATGTGGAGGAGCTGATCCTGCTCGCAGCGGAGGGGGTGGCGGGAGGTGATTTTCCGAGGAGTCCCGAGGGTTTTTCCAAACTGGCGAAGGACACGGCAGGGAAATGGTATGAGGCCGGGACAAAAATCGGGGAGGCGGTGGACGGGATCGTGGAAAGCCTGCGGGAGGTGAGGGAATGGATCGCCCTGAATGCCAAGGACCGGAATTTCGGAGAGATCGCCGTGGATCTGGAGGAGGAGATTTCCTGGCTGATGCGGGAGGGCTGGGCGTGGCGGGCCGGCTTCGGGCGGATGGTGGATTATCCGAGGAGGTTCCGAGCGATACGTTCCCGGCTGGGGCGGATCAGGTCGCTGCCGCTAGTGAAGGATTTGGAGAAAATGGATGTGATAAGCGGGTACTGGGTGCGCTGGTATGACGCGTGGCGGGCCGCGCCGGACGAGGCTTCGCTGTGGGAAGCTGGATGGCTGCTGGAGGAGTGGCGGGTGCAGCTTTTCGCGCCGGACGTGGAGGTGCGGGGGAAGGTCTCGGAGAAGCGGATCGGGGAAATATTCGAGAGACAAAGCCGGCTCTCGGGGGCATTCTTTTCGTGAAGGATGCGGAGTTTATCAAAAGTCTGGAAGCAGTGGCTGGCCGAGAACGGCCCGCGCCTTCTTCTGTTCGCCCGGAGCTGGGGAAAGACTCGCGAGGACGCGGAGGACTTGGTCCAGGAGTCAGTGCTGAAAATGTGGCACTACCAGCAGGCGGAAAACCGCGGCGGAGGTCCGCCGGATCTCCCGCTGGTGTTTTCCACGATACGCTTCGCCGGACTGATGCTGCACCGGACGGACAAGCGCCGGAAGAAGCGCGAGGAGGCGATCCTGTATCTCAATGATTTCCAGGATGTCTGGTTGGATCCGGTGATGGAGGAGGATGAGGAAGCGCTGATGCTTCGCGATGCGGTGCAGTCCCTCAGCGACAAGCTCCGCGAGGTCGTGGTGATGAAGATCTGGGGCGATCTGACCTTCGCGCAGATTTCCGAGACATTGGCGATTTCCCCGAACACGGCGGCATCAAGATACCGTTACGCGCTGGAGCAACTGGCGCACAGCATGAAACAGGTGAAGGAGGAACGTCATGCGGGTGCCTGAGAATCATGCGGATATGGAGGACGCGCTGCGTAGGCTGATGCCTGTCGCTCTGCGCGAAACCATGCGGGTCGAGACCGAGGACTTGCTCGATGATCTCGCAGGCGAAGCCAGGGTGAGCGGGTTTGCTTTCAAGAAAGGGATTGTCTGGCTTGGCGCGGGTGGGATTGCGGCGGCTTTTGGAATCGCTTCGCTATTTGTTTTCAAAGGCGGTGTGGATGCGTCGGTGGCTGGGAAAAATCCTGCCGCAGCGCTTGAACTGCCTCCCGAACTGGTTTTTCTAACAGGCACCGACCGCGTCGAAGATGTGAAGGACGACGGGATGTTTGTCGATTCGGGTGGCTCTGCCGTGAGGAAGGTCCGTATCCGTGTGGTCGAGGAAAGCCGCATCCGCGATGAGGAGACGGGAATAGTCGTGCAGGTCACTGAGCCACGCGAGGAAATGTATCTGGTGCCGGTAAGCACGTTCTGACATGCGCTCGATTCTCCATGCTGTGGCCGGGTTTCTTCTGTTAGTCCCGGTGGCTGTTTCACAGGAAACGGATGCCATCGCGCCCATGCGTGAGGCGCCGACGGAAGCATGGCTCGGCCTCGCCGTCTCCAAACCCGATGACACGACCACGACCCAGCTTCCCATGCTTCCGCCAGGGATCGGCTTCGTTGTCACGTCTCTGGATGAGAATGGCCCCGCTCACAAGTCGGGAATGGAGAAACTGGATCTGCTTTGGAAAATGAACGAGCAGATGCTGGTGAACGAAGGCCAGCTCCTCACCTTGCTGCGTCTCTCGAAGCCCGGGGACATAGTGACGGTCTCCGTTTTCCGCGAAGGCAAATCCCTGGATCTCAAAGTGACTCTCGGCGAGACCAAAGCGGATGACGGCGCGGTGATCCGCAGGATGCTCAACGACTCCGTGATGCGTCACAATGACGGGGCTCTCCGGATCGTGAACCTGGAGGAAAAGAAAGCGGTTCTTTCCAATGAAAACGGGAGCGCCGAGGTGAGCAGGGTCGATGAAGGGGACTCGGTCACGATCATGGACAAGGAGGGCAAAACCATTTTCGAGGGAGTCGTGAAAGGCCGTCCGGAACTCAGCGACGTGCCGCAGGAATGGCGTCGCCAGATCTGCGCGATGCGGCGCGGTCTGGATCACGCGCTCAGTGCCAAGGCCGCGCCGATGCGCCAGCCCAGGCCGCGTATCGTGCCGCCGATATCGCCTGAAGTGAAACAGGGGGAGTGAGATGAGTGGATCTCGGGGATAGCATCCTCGACTCCTTGTTTTTATTTCCCGGCGAGTTTCAGGACGCGTGAGAAATGCTTTTTCGCGACCGGTGTGATGGAGAGGCGGGTGCCTTTCTGGCAGACGATCATTTCGGAAAGGATCTTGTCCGACTTGAGTTCCACGAGGGGGATCAGCTCGTCGAAGGTGGTGACGTGTTCGAAATCGACGAGATACCAGCGGGGCTTTTCCTCGGTGGCCCCGGGGTCGTGGTATTCGCTTTTCTTGTCGAACTGGGTGGGATCAGGATAGGAGGCGGAGGCCACTCTCGCGACTCCCGAAATACCGGGCGGCTTGGCGTTCGAGTGGTAGAATAGGGCGAGGTCGCCGGGTTTCATGTCGCGCCACATGTAGTTCCGAGCCTGGTAGTTCCGCACGCCGGACCATGGTTCCTGCCCGACCTTTGCTAGATCGTGGATGGAGAAGACGTCGGGTTCGGATTTGATCAACCAAGGCATGGGAGAAAATACTGAAATGCTGAAACGCTGAGAAGCTGAAATTGGATCTGAAATTTCAGCATTTCAGATTTTCAGCGTTTCAGCTTTTACCGTGCGAAGCACAGGCAGATGCTCGGGTCCGAGTTCGAGGCCGGTTAGGGAACGGAGGTCGGATTCGATGGCTTGCATGACATCGAGCTCGGGGCGGAAATCGGCGGCGTGGTAGGAGGAGCGGACGAGGGGGCCCGATGCGCAGTGGCGGAAACCCTTTTCAATGGCGATTCTCTTGTATTCCGCGAACTTGTCCGGGTGGATATATTCGACGACCGGGAGGTGCTTCGGAGTGGGGCGGAGGTATTGGCCGAGGGTGAGGACAGTTACATCATGCTCTAACAGATCGTCCATCGCCTGGAGGATTTCCTCATGTCGCTCTCCGAGACCGAGCATGATGCCGGACTTCGTGGCGACGTGACCGTTGACCATTTGCTTGGCCTTTTTCAGAACGGTAAGCGAGCGCTGGTATTTCGCGCGGGAGCGGACCAGCGGGGTGAGGCGCTCGACGGTTTCGAGGTTGTGGTTGAAAATGTGCGGGCGGGCGTCCATGACCATCTGGAGCGCCCAGTCGCGGTCGTTGAAATCGGGGACGAGAACCTCGATGACGATGCCGGGATTGACCTGGCGGACGGCATTGATCGTTTTCCGGAAATGCTCGGCACCGCCGTCCTTGAGATCGTCACGGGCAACGGCGGTAATGACAATATGCTTGAGATTCATCCGGCTGGTGGCTTCGGCGACGCGCGCGGGCTCGTCGGATTCCAACGCATCGGGTCTGGCGGTTTTCACCGCGCAGAAGCCGCACGCGCGGGTGCACTTGTCCCCGGCGATCATGAAGGTGGCGGTGCCTTGGCTCCAACACTCCCAGCGGTTCGGGCACTGGGCTTCCTCGCAAACGGTGACGAGCTTGAGATCGGTGATGAGCGATTTCGTGGACCAGAAGGCGGGGTTGCTCGGCAGGCGCACCTTGATCCAATCGGGCTTCCTATCCCGATGGAGGGTCGGATCCATTTTCATTTGCGGGCCACAGGCTGACATGCCGGAGAGCTTAAATTTTAAAATTCAAACTTCAACTCTCAAGGAACACTTTCGTTCGGATCGTGCGCGGAGACGGAAAATGTGTGCAAGGTCGAATCAAGGGAATATTCCACAGGTTCGATCATTTCAGCTCCAAGCGATCTTCAGCTTGCCCTACTTCCGCGCCTGTTGTTGGACAGCCTCGCAGAGTTTCACAGCCCCAAGTGCCAAGAGCGCGGGCTTGGCGAGGAAGGCGGTAAGTCGCAGGGGGAGGGCGATGAGGGATCGCACTGGAAGGACGTGAAGGCAGTATCCGGCGGCAAGGGCGATAAGGATGGCCTTGTCCGGCGATTCTCGGATTTTATTCTCATAGTTCTCAAGGGTGCCGGAGGCTTTGGCCTTCACATCGTGTACCATGGACTTCATGCCTTCCTCGATGGAGGGCGACTGGAAAGGAGAGGTGGGCTCGGGATTCATTGTTACCAGAATTTGAGGTTGTCGAAGGCGGAGCGCAAGGAAGAGCTGACGCTATCTCCCGCATCGGACAGGCGACCGTCTATGTAACGTTCCCTGAAGGTGGGCTCATGGCGACCCTCGAGGATCAGGTAGCAGACGGCGGCACCGAAAACTGCCGCGCCGAAGACGGCGGCGAGGGGATTTTTCCGGATCGCGTCATTGGCGCAGTCGCACATTCCGCATGTCTTTTGGCTGATGGTATTACAGGCGGAAGTTGCGGAGTCCTTTATGGGCTGAAGCCTTTCCTGAAAAGTGGATTTGGCATCTTCTGGGGTGTTGGATGATTCGTATTGCATGGTGTTCTTGTGGGGATCTTCCCGTGAAGTGTTTCGCAGATGGCGTTCCGCGTGCTGTTCCCCTGCTTTTTCAAGAAAGGGGAGGGTTTTCAGAGATCAGGAGGGTGGGCAAAATGCAAGTCGAACTGGAAAAGTCCGTGCAGAATCGCCCCCTTGGTCAGGTATCAGGGTCTTCCATCCCTTAATGGAATGGAAGACGGAAAGTAAGGAGATTACTCCTCGCCGCCGTAATCTTCGCCGCCGCCGTCGTCTTCCATAATCTCCTCTTCGCCGCCGTAGTCTTCCTCTCCGCCACCGTCATCCTCTTCCATGATCTCTTCATCGCCGCCACCGTCGTCTTCGTCGGCATATTCTTCGCCGCCGCCGTCGTCCTCTTCCATGATCTCCTCATCTCCGCCGTCGTCCTCTTCCATGATCTCCTCATCTCCGCCGTCGTCCTCTTCCATGATCTCCTCATCGCCGCCGCCGTCCTCTTCCATGATCTCCTCATCGCCAGCGTTGTCCTCCTCCATGATTTCCTCATCGCCAGCGTTGTCCTCCTCCATGATTTCCTCATCGCCAGCGTCGTCCTCTTCCACGATTTCCTCGTCGCCACCGCCGTCGTCATCCGCAAGTTCTTCGTCGCCGGCGTTTTCTTCATCCGCGAGCGCTTCCCTATCCTGGTCGTCCACCTCGATTTCCTGATCCAAAAGGGAGATTTCCTCCTCGGAAATTTCGTCCGCCTCTTCTTCATCGTATGCTTCCAGGGAGGCGCTGACTTCTGATTCCTCCGCCTCATCTACCGATGCGGTGTAGGAGACGCTTTCCGCCCACTCTTCGTTGTAATCTTCGATGGTTACTTCGGAGTAGCTCCATTCCTCATAGCTTGTCCAGGTGGTTTCATAATAGACGGTACTGTATTCCTCATAACTGACGAATACCTGGTCATATTCGTTGTAGTAATCCGGGTACCAATGGTAAAGTACGTTCGAGCATCCGTAAAGGGCGTAGTCCAGGCGATCCCACTCATCCAAGTAAACAAGATACCCGTCGAGTTGGTTGGTATTGGAATTGAGAAGACGGTTGATGAGATTGAGGACATCGAGAACCAGTTGTTCTTCATAGGAATTTTTCCTCGCGTCCCTTCCCATCTTCGAGAACTGCCCCCTGAGGGAGTTGAGCTTTCTGGAGTTTTTATTGACCGACCTGGTGTCCGCCGCGGTCAGGCGCCCGCCCTTGTGGGCTCTGGCTGCCGCCGGGCCGAAATTCGTGCGATAGAGGGCAAAGCTGGAAGAAAGCGATTTCATACCCTGCGTAACCTTCGGGCTGGGGTGAGCGCGTTGGAGCAGCTTCCATGAGGAATCGAGCTGGTTGATGCCGCGCCCGGCATTGGCCATTCCCTGCGGCATGCGCTTGTCGCCGGCCTTGAGACCTTTCTCCATCTCGTCGAGCGAGGCGCTGGTGTCACGCAGGGCGCCCCAGAACGGCTTTGCGGATTGCGTCTTTTGGATCATGGAGCTGCTGCTGGCGATATAGGTCACAGCTTTTCGCATGTCCACGATCAGTGATTTCGCAGTGGGCTTAGGTTTTGATTTTGCCGCGATGAGAACCACCCCGGAGTCTTCAAGCTGGGCGAATATCTGCTGGACAGGACTTAGGCCAAGGCCGAACACCAGCAGGGTGGAAATCATCCTGGAATGTCTTGCGCGCTTTCCGGATACATTATGGGAGGAAATAATTTGCATCGGTGGGATGCTGGTATTCCGCGGTGGGAAGTCGAGCAAAATTCGCGGGACCGGTTGGAATTTCCGCTGGAGAAATGACTGGGTAAAAATAGATCTGCCGTGTGGTCCCCCGCTTGCTGCGGCTATTGGTCTATAGAAGCGAGGATTTCCTGCAGATCCGCCAGGCGACCCACTCCCTGGTAGCCGCAGGCGAGGTCGCCGGTGGCGGGCTCGATGAACTGGCAGCCGTCGTCCTTCAAGCGGGCGACGTTGCGCTGGGTGGCGGGGTGGAGCCACATTTTTCCGTTCATGGCGGGGGCGATGATGACCCGCGTTTCCCGGGGCAGGGCGAGGTAGATGGAAGAGAGGGAATCCGGGGCAAGGCCGTTGGCGAGGTTCCCGAGGGTATTGGCGCTGGCGGGGGCGAGGAGGAAAAGGTCCGCGGTATCGGCGAGCTCGATGTGGCCGGGCTTCCAGGAATTTTTCTCGTCCTCCAAGGATACTAAAACGGGATTCCGGGTGAGGGTCTGGAGGGTGAGGGGCGTGATGAACTCGCACGCGGACTTCGTCATCACGGCACGGACTTCGTGGCCCTGCTTCACGAGCTGGGAGGCGAGGTCCGCAGCCTTGTAGGCGGCGATGGAACCGGAGATGCCGAGGACGATTTTCATAAAAACTCAAATTTCAAAGTTCAACTCCCAAGGAAGAGGTTGGTGCGGGCTTTTTCACAGGGAGGGAAAGGTGTTTTTTTAACCGCGAATGGAGACGAATTAGCGCGAATTAAGACTCTTAATTGAAAGTTGAACTTTGGAAGTTGAAATTTCAGCGAAGCATGTTGGCGGCTTTTTTGAGGGCGGTGGCTAGGGAGTCAATGTCCTGCTCGGTATTGTAGAGGGCGAAAGAGGCGCGGGTGGTGCCGGTGGTGTTGAAGCGGGCCATGAGGGGTTGGCAACAGTGGTGGCCGGTGCGGACGGCGATGCCCATCTGGTCGATGAGCGTTCCGAGATCGTAGTGGTGGATGCCCTCGATGGCAAAGGAGAGGGCACCGATGCGGTTGGCGGGGCCGTAGAGGCGGATGCCGGGGATTTCGGAGAGGGCGGTGGCGGCCTGGCGGATGAGGATTTCCTCATGGGCATGGATTTCATCGAGGCCGATGGAGTTGACGTAATCGAAGGCAGCGGCGAGGGCGATGGCTCCCTCGATGTTTGGGGTGCCGGCTTCGTATTTGAAGGGGAGGTCGTTGTAAGTGGTTTTCTCGAAGGTGACTTCCTTGATCATTTCCCCGCCGCCGCGCCATGGGGGGAGGGTTTCGAGGAGTGCCCTTTTTCCCCCGAGGACGCCGATGCCGGTGGGGGCGTAGATCTTGTGAGCGGAAAAGACAATGAGATCCGCGCCGAGAGATTGGACGTCGATTTTCAGATGCGGGATAGCCTGGGCGGCATCAATGAGGACGGTGGTGCCGAATTTTTTCGCGGCGGCAGTCATCTCCCGGACGGGATTGACGGTGCCGAAGGCGTTCGAGATCCAGGTGAGGGCGAGGATCTTTGTTTTCGCGGAAAGGAGGTTCGCGAAGGCGGACTGGTCGAGCACGCCGTCCTCATCGCAGGGGATGACTTTGAGGATGGCTCCGCTTCTTTCCGCGAGCATCTGCCATGGGACGATGTTCGAGTGGTGCTCCAGGGCGGAGATGAGGATCTCATCGCCCTCCGCGATGGGGAGGATGTTGGCGGCGAGGTTGATGCCGTCCGTGGTGCCGGAGGTGAAAATGATCTCGTCCGGCGAAGCGGCGTTGAGGTGCTTCGCGATGGTGATGCGCGCCTGCTCGTGGGCGTTGGTGGCTTCGCGGGCGAGGTAGTGGGTGCCGCGGTGGATGTTCGAGTTCAGGTGCTCGTAGTAGTTCCGCGAGGCATCAAGGACGGGGGTCGGGTTGTGCGTGGTCGCCGCGTTGTCGAGATAGACAAGCGGGCGGCCGTTGACCTTTTCCGCGAGGATGGGGAAGTCGGATTTTAGGGAAGGGGAAAGCATTGGGGAAGTGCCGGGTGGTCAGTGGTTATGAACATGGATCGGCGTATGGTCATTGGCGAAAAGAAAAATCGGAAGCCGTCCTTGGTGAACACGGTAGGCATGAGAACTAGGATAGTTG
>Ga0105047_10001386_pt1 | contig 43298 bp, 41 predicted proteins | sample MAT04_FD_78384 | JGI IMG/M metagenome (GOLD analysis project Ga0105047, IMG submission 78384) | Freshwater microbial communities from Lake Fryxell liftoff mats and glacier meltwater in Antarctica - MAT-04 (megahit assembly) | ecosystem: Environmental > Aquatic > Freshwater > Ice > Liftoff... | reverse complement strand
GCTCGCGTCTTCGAACGCGAACGTCCGGCGATGGACGCGCTCGAGGATGGCACCATTGCTGCTGGCGACGTGGTGGTGATCCGCTACGAGGGCCCCAAGGGCGGCCCGGGCATGCGCGAGATGCTCGCCATCACCGCAGCCATCAAGGGCGCTGGGCTGGGCAAGGATGTTCTGCTCCTGACCGATGGTCGATTCAGCGGTGGCACCACAGGCCTGTGCATTGGCCACATGGCACCTGAGGCCGTTGATGGAGGTCCCATCGCCTTCGTCAGGGACGGGGATCTCATCAAGGTCGACATCGCCGCTCGCACGATCGACCTGCTGGTCGACGAGGCCGAGTTGACAGCTCGCCGCCAGGGGTGGGAGCCGCTTCAGCACGGTCACACTCGCGGCGTGCTGGCCAAGTACACGCGCCTGGTGGGTTCGGCGGCCAACGGTGCCGTCTGCCATTAGGGGTTGACCGATAGCCTGCTCATGCGTCAGGGTGGACTCGTGAGAAATCTGAACCTCGGTTCCATCGTCGTAATTAACGGGCGCGTCGTCTGACGTCTCCGCTTCTTGCGACGCGCCCCCCGACCTGATGGTCCGAGGGGCTTTTTTGTTGCCTGCACCACCTGTACGCCCCGATTCCCCGCGCACGACTGAGTATGAGGAAGTTCGATGAGTGAGCAGCTGACCGGCGCCCAGAGCCTGATCCGCTCGTTGGAGCACGCTGGCGTCGACACCGTCTTCGGGATCCCCGGCGGCGCGATCCTGCCCGCCTATGACCCTCTGTTCGATTCCAAGCAGGTCCGTCACATCCTGGTGCGTCACGAGCAAGCAGCTGGCCATGCCGCCGAGGGCTATGCCTTGGCCACCGGCCGCGTGGGCGTGTGCATGGCCACGTCAGGGCCGGGTGCCACCAACCTGGTGACGCCGATCGCTGATGCTTATATGGACTCCGTGCCCATGGTGGCCGTCACCGGACAGGTGCCGAGCAACGCGATCGGCACCGATGCGTTCCAAGAGGCCGATATTCGCGGCATCACGATGCCCATCTCGAAGCACAACTTCTTGGTCACCGACCCGGCTGAAATCCCTCGGGCCGTGGCCGAGGCCTTCCACATCGCCAGCACAGGTCGTCCCGGTCCGGTCTTGGTCGACGTCAGCAAAGACGCCTTGCAGGCCATGACCACCTTCGAGTGGCCCACGCACATCGACCTGCCCGGCTACCGCCCGGTGACGCGCCCGCATGCCAAGCAGGTGCGCGAGGCCGCGCGCATGATCGTCGACGCCAAGCGTCCGGTGCTCTACGTCGGTGGCGGGGTGATCAAGGCCGGTGCCTCAAAGCAACTGATGGAGCTCGCGGCGTTGACCGGCATTCCCGTGGTCACCACGTTGATGGCGCGCGGCGCTTTCCCCGACAGTCACCCGCAGCATTTGGGTATGCCCGGGATGCACGGCACGGTGGCAGCCGTCACTGCGCTGCAGAAGTCCGATCTGCTCATCGCGCTTGGTGCGCGTTTCGATGACCGCGTCACCGGCAAGATCGGAAGCTTTGCCCCCGACGCCCAAGTGATCCACGCCGATGTCGATCCTGCCGAGATCGGCAAGAACCGCGTGGCCGATGTGCCGATCGTGGGTGATGCGCGTGAGGTCATCGCTGATCTGATCGCTGCCGTCAAGGCAGAGCATGAGGGCGGTCGCATCGGTGACTATGGCGCTTGGTGGTCGCGCGTCGATTCGTGGCGCGAGACCTATCCGCTCGGCTATGCGCCGGCGCCTGACGGCGAACTCTCACCGCAGTACGCGATTGAGCGGTTGGGTGCGATCGTGGGACCAGAAGCGATCTACGCCGCCGGTGTCGGTCAGCACCAAATGTGGGCTGCCCAATTCATTCGCTACGAGCACCCCATGACGTGGCTCAACTCCGGTGGCTTGGGCACGATGGGCTTTGCTGTTCCTGCGGCGATGGGAGCCAAGGTGGGTCGCCCCGACGCCACCGTGTGGGCTGTCGATGGTGACGGTTGCTTCCAGATGACCAATCAGGAACTTGCTACCTGCACTGTCAACGACATTCCGATCAAGGTGGCGTTGATCAACAACGGCAGCCTGGGCATGGTGCGTCAGTGGCAGACGCTCTTCTATAACCAGCGCTACTCCGAGACCGATCTGAAGAGCAAGCAGATCCCCGATTTCGTGAAGCTCGCGGATGCTTACGGCTGTGTCGGGCTTCGCGTGGATCGGGCTGAAGACGTCGACGCCACGATCGAGAAGGCCATGTCGATCAACGATGCGCCGGTGGTCGTGGAGTTCGTCGTGCACGAAGACGCGATGGTGTGGCCGATGGTGGCCGCCGGCACAAGCAATGACGACATCATCGCCGCGCGCGACGCCGCGCCGGTGTGGGACAGGGAGGACTGACATGAGTCGACACACGTTGTCCGTGCTCGTCGAGAACAAGCCGGGAGTGCTGGCCCGGGTGGCCTCGCTGTTTTCCCGTCGTGGCTTCAACATCGAATCGCTGGCGGTCGGACCGACCGAGAGTGATGACGTGTCGCGCATGACCATCGTGGTCAACGTCGAGGAGCTTCCGCTCGAACAAGTGACCAAGCAACTCAACAAGCTGATCAACGTGATCAAGATCGTCGAACTCGATCCTGGGTCCGCGGTACAGCGCGAGCTGCTCTTGGTGAAGGTGCGAGCCGACCTCGAAACCCGTTCCCACATCCTCGAGACGGTCCAGTTGTTCCGCGCCAAAGTGGTTGACGTCGCTGCCGACGCCGTGACGATCGAGGCCACCGGGAGTGTCGACAAGCTTGAGGCCCTCCTGCGCGTCCTGGAGCCCTTCGGGGTCAAGGAACTCGTGCAGTCGGGCATGGTCGCGATCGGCCGGGGGGCGCGTTCCATCAGCGACCGCAGCCTGCGTACCCTCGAACGCGGCGCCTAGCGCTGCCAGCGAGCCTGTTCTGCCCGCTTTTTCACGTGAATTTCCACAGTTCCCGTTCTTTTTCTCCGTCCTGACCGACTGATTCTGGAGTGCCTTCCCGTGGCCGAGATGTTCTACGACGACGACGCCGACCTGTCCGTCATCCAGTCCCGCAAGGTGGCGGTGCTGGGCTACGGCAGCCAGGGCCACGCCCATGCGCTGTCGCTGCGCGACTCGGGCGTCGATGTCCGCGTCGGACTGCCAGAGGGCTCCAAGAGCCGCGCCAAGGCGGAGGCCGAGGGCCTTCGCGTGGTGACGCCGGCGCAGGCATCGGCCGAGGCCGACCTCATCATGGTGTTGGCCCCCGATCCGGCTCAGCGTCGCCTCTACACCGAGTCGATCGAGCCGAACCTCAAGCCTGGTGACGCACTCTTCTTTGGTCATGGCTTCAACATTCGCTTCGGCTACATCAAGCCGCCGGCCGATGTCGATGTGTGCATGGTGGCGCCCAAGGGCCCCGGACACCTCGTGCGCCGTGAGTACGTCGCCGGTCGCGGCGTGCCCGTCATCGTGGCCGTCGAGCAGGACGCCACCGGCAACGCATGGGCGCTCACGCTGGCCTACGCCAAGGGCATCGGCGGCCTTCGTGCCGGCGGGATCAAGACCACCTTCACCGAAGAGACCGAGACCGACTTGTTCGGTGAGCAGGCCGTGCTCTGTGGTGGCGCCTCGCAACTGGTCATGTACGGATTCGAAACCCTCATCGAGGCTGGATACCAGCCCGAGGTCGCCTACTTCGAGTGCCTGCACGAGCTCAAGCTCATCGTCGACCTCATGTACGAAGGCGGCATCGCCAAGCAGCGTTGGTCGGTTTCCGACACCGCCGAGTACGGCGACTACGTCTCGGGTCCGCGCGTGATTGATGAGCGCGTGAAAGAGAATATGAAGGCCGTCCTCGCCGACATTCAAAGCGGCGCATTCGCTGATCGCTTCATTGCCGATCAAGATGCCGGAGCACCCGAGTTCAAGGCGTTGCGCGCCAAGGGCGAGCAGCACCCGATCGAGGCCACCGGCCGCGACCTTCGCGCACTCATGTCGTGGGTCAAGTCCGGCGACGAGGACTACGTCGAGGGTTCAGCGAACCGCTGATCGGTTCTTGATCTAAGAGATTCGCCTGATTCACCTGCTGACCAGCTTCACCGATGCCAGAGGAATAACTGTGTCAAAGCCTGTCGTCCTGCTTGCCGAAGAACTGTCCCCGGCCACAATCGATGCCCTCGGACCCGACTTCGAGATTCGTCACTGCGATGGTGCCGATCGTGCAGCCTTGCTCTCCAGCATCGTTGATGTCGACGCGATTCTCGTGCGCAGCGCCACGCAGGTTGATGCTGAAGCATTGGCGGTGGCCAAGAAGCTCAAGGTGGTCGCGCGTGCCGGTGTCGGACTCGACAACGTCGACGTCAAGGCGGCTACGCAGGCCGGCGTCATGGTCGTCAATGCTCCGACCTCCAACATCGGCTCGGCCGCCGAACTGGCGGTGGCACTGCTGCTTGCGGCTGCACGCAACATCCCGCAGGCCGATGCCGCTCTGAAGAACGGCCAGTGGAAGCGCAGCAAGTACACAGGTATCGAAGTGGCCGACAAGGTTGTCGGTGTCGTGGGCCTGGGACGCATCGGCATCCTCGTGGCGCAACGTTTGAGTGCCTTCGGTGTCACCTTGATCGCCTACGACCCCTATGTGCAGCCGGCTAGGGCGGCGCAGATCGGCGTCAAGCTGGTCACGCTCGATGAGTTGTTGCGTGAATCCGACTTCATCACGGTGCACTTGCCCAAGACCCCTGAGACGGTGGGCCTGATCGATGCCGACGCGCTCAAGTTGGTTAAGTCGACGGTCGTCATTGTCAATGCGGCTCGTGGCGGCATCGTCGATGAGCAGGCGCTGTATGAGGCATTGAAGGAAGGTCGGGTGTACTCGGCCGGCGTCGATGTGTACGCGAAGGAGCCGTGCACCGACTCACCGTTGTTCACGCTCGACAACGTGGTCGTCACTCCGCACCTGGGAGCAAGCACCGACGAGGCGCAAGAGAAGGCTGGCATCGCTGTCGCGAAGTCGGTCCGACTGGCCCTGGCCGGCGAACTGGTTCCCGACGCGGTCAACGTGCAGGGCGGAAGCGTTCCTGAAGACGTGCGTCCGGCCCTTCCGCTGGTCGAGAAGCTCGGGCGCATCGTCACTGCGTTGGCAGCAGGAATCCCCTCGGCACTTGAAGTCGAAGTGCTTGGCGAGATTGCTGACCAAGATGTGTCGGTGCTCGAACTCTCTGCGCTCAAGGGTTTGTTCGCTGACCTCGTCGATGAGCCCGTGTCGTATGTCAATGCTCCCTTGCTGGCTGCTGACAAGGGTGTTGAGGTGGTTCTCACCACCTCGCCCGACAGCCCTGACTTCCACAACCTGATTCGTCTCAAGGCTGCGCTTCCGGATGGCACCTTGGTGTCGGTGGCAGGCACCCTGGCCGGTGCTCGCCAGCGCGAGAAGATCGTCGAGGTCAACGGCTTCGACGTTGACGTCCTCGTCGCTGAGCACATCGCGTTCTTCACTTACGTCGATCGTCCTGGTGTCGTGGGCTACCTCGGTGGCGTGCTGGGCGATGCCCACGTCAACATCGCTGGCATGCAGGTCAGCCGTACCGGCGAGGGCGCTCAAGCCATGGTGGTGCTGACGATCGATGAGGCGATGAGTCCTGACCTGCTCGATCGCATCGTGGCCGGTGTCGGAGCCACCACCGGCCGCACTGTGGACTTCGTCGAATAGTCGCTCGAATACCTCCCCCCGTCCCTCGCGCACTGGAAGGTCCGTCATGACCCAGCAGATCTCGTTGGCTGTGGCCTCGGGCGATGGCATTGGTCAAGAGGTGATTCCTGAGGCCCTCAAGCTGCTCGACATCGTCGAGAAGGCGTGCGACCTCTCGATCGAGCGCACCGAATACGACCTGGGTTGGCGCCTCTACGACCGCACCGGCGAGGTGCTGCCCGATTCGGTGATCGAGGATCTGCGCCAGCACGATGCCATCTTGTTCGGTGCCGTTGGCGATTCGCGGGTGCCGGCCGGACTCCTCGAGCGCGGCATGCTGCTGAAGTTGCGGTTTCGTCTCGATCATCACGTCAACCTGCGTCCGGTGAAGCTGTATCCGGGGATGTCCACTCCGGTGGCCGGCCTCACTCCCGAGCGTTGCGACATCGTCGTCGTGCGTGAAGGAACCGAAGGCCCCTATGTCGGTGCCGGTGGCTCGATCCGCACCGGTACACCGCATGAGGTCGCCACCGAAGAGAGCATCAACACCGCGTTTGGAGTTGAGCGCGTCGTGCGCGACGCGTTCGCACGCGCGATGAAGCGCCGCCGCAAGCTCACCCTCGTGCACAAGGCGAACGTGTTGGTGCACGCCGGTGCCATGTGGCAGCGAATCGTGGCCGAGGTAGGTCAAGAGTTTCCTGACGTGGCCGTCGACTACCAGCACGTTGATGCTGCGTCGATGTTCTTCATCACGGCGCCAGAGAAGTACGACGTCATCGTCACCGACAACCTCTTCGGCGACGTAATCACCGATGTGGGTGCTGCCGTGGCAGGCGGCATCGGTCTGGCGGCATCGGGCAGCATCGATGCCAGCCGAACCAACCCGTCCATGTTCGAGCCGGTGCATGGTTCAGCACCCGATATCGCCGGCAAGCAATTGGCTGACCCGACGGCGGCGGTGCTCTCACTCGCGATGCTTTTGGAGCACCTCGGTGCGTTCGAGGCGGCGACCATTGTTGAGTCGGCTGCTGCTGCCGACTTGGCAGAGCGCTCGGGCTTGGGAGCCCGCAGCACCGCGGCGGTGGGCGATTCCATCGCTGCTCACGCCCGCGCCATTGTCTGATCGATCCCTGAGGGTGCCTCATGATTCAACCCGCCGCGAAGAACCGTCGGCCCGAATGCGCCGGTAAGGTCAGGCCATGACCAGCTCACCGACGTCGCAGTCGCTGGCTATCACGTTGAAGCCGACGAGTTCGCCCATGCCGCAGGCAGAGCGCGATGCCATCCTGGCCGATCCCGGTTTCGGACGGCACTTCACCGACAACATGGTGCTGATCCGATGGAGCGAAGGCACGGGGTGGCACGACGCCGAACTCGTTCCTTACGGGCCGATCGAGATGGATCCAGCGACGAACTTCATTCACTACGGGCAGTCCATCTTCGAAGGCCTTAAGGCGTATCGACGCGTCGATGGATCCATCGCCACATTCCGTCCGCTGGAGAACGCCCGACGGTTCCAGCGAAGTGCCGCGCGATTGGCGATGCCCGAGTTGCCAGCGGAATTGTTCGTGGCATCGATCGAAGCGCTCGTGCAGACGGATGCGGCATGGGTGCCTGACGACATCGAGAAGTCGTTGTACTTGCGCCCCTTCATGTTTTCGACCGAGGTGGGTCTTGGCGTGCGGCCGGCCAACGAATACCTCTTCGTGATCATCGCTTCGCCGGCCGGTGCCTACTTCCCGCGCGGGGTGAAGCCGGTCAGCGTGTGGCTGTCGAAGGAATACGTTCGAGCCGTTCCTGGCGGAACCGGTGAAGCCAAATGCGCCGGAAACTACGCTGCGTCGCTGGTGGCACAAGCCCAGGCGGCCGACCAGGGATGCGACCAGGTGGTGTGGCTCGATGCTGTTGAACGGCGGTGGGTCGAAGAGATGGGTGGCATGAATCTGTATTTCGTGCACGGCTCGGGCCCGACGGCTCGGATCGTCACGCCCGCACTGACGGGTTCGTTGCTGCCCGGTGTTACGCGTGACTCGCTGCTGCAGGTCGCTCGCGATTTGGGCTACGGAGCGGGCGAAGAACGCATCAGCGTCGAGCAATGGCGCGACCTCAATGCCTCCGGTGAGATCACCGAAGTTTTTGCCTGCGGCACTGCCGCCGTCATCACGCCGGTGGGTGTCGTGAAGTCATCTGAGGATGAGTGGGTCGTGGCCGATGGCCAGACCGGTCCGATCACCGCGCAGTTGCGCAAGCACTTGCTGCAACTTCAGCATGGCGATCTGCCTGACACGCATGAATGGATGTTCCAACTCGTCGGCTGATCCGACCCCGGGCAGAACACGCGGAACCAGAAGGAGTCAGGTGCGGATCGCTCGATTTGTCAGTGGCGACAGTGTCGGATACGGAGTGGTCGAAGGAGATCATTCGGATCCGGAGTCGTTTGAGGTCGCCGTGATCACGAGTCACCCGTTCGCCGACCCCGAATTCAGTGGAGCACGACTTCCTCTCGCGCAAGTACGGTTGCTGGCGCCGATTCTGCCGAGCAAGGTCTTGGCCTTTGGTCGCACGTATGCCGATCACGCCGCTGAACTCGGACACGCCGTGGCCACAGAGCCACTGATGTTTTTGAAGCCGTCCACCTCGGTCATCGGACCAGGCGATCCGATCCGATTGCCCGCGCTGTCGAATGAGGTTCACTACGAGGCTGAACTTGCCGTCGTGATCGGTCGACTGTGCAAAGACGTCCCATCCGCGCAAGCCACCGACGTGATTCTGGGGTACACCTGCGCCAACGATGTCACCGCGCGCGACCTGCAACGAAGCGATGGCCAGTGGAGCAGGGCCAAGGGCTTCGATACGTTCTGCCCGCTTGGACCGTGGATTGAAACCAACCTCGATCCAGCCGATCTTCGGGTGACCTGCACGCTCGATGCGGCCGTGGTGCAAGACGGCCGCACCAGTCAAATGGTGTTCAGCGTGGCCGAACTCGTTGCCTATGCCTCTGCCGCCATGACGTTGCTACCGGGTGACGTGATCCTGACGGGTACGCCGGCAGGCGTCGGGCCCATGCGCGACGGCTCGTTCGTCGAGGTGCAGATCGAAGGCGTGGGTTCGCTGATCAACCCGGTGATCGCGCGTTGACGCCCCCGCCCTCAATGCGACGTTCTGTTCAGCACGTTTCAACGACTAGAACAAGGTGATGAAGCCGTGAGTCACACCCCTGCACCGCTGGATCCTTCGGTGCGCGTCCGGTTCTGTCCGTCACCCACGGGCAATCCGCATGTCGGCCTGGTGCGTACGGCTCTGTTCAACTGGGCGTTCGCGCGTCATCACGGGGGCACCTTCGTCTTTCGTATTGAAGACACTGACTCCGCTCGCGACAGTGAAGAAAGCTACGACGCGCTGCTCGACACTTTGACGTGGCTTGGTCTTACCTGGGATGAGGGACCTGTTGTCGGAGGGCCCGATGCTCCTTACCGGCAGAGCGAGCGACTCGACATCTATCGCGATGTTGCGCAGCGCCTTCTTGCTGCTGGACTTGCGTATGAGTCGTTCTCGACACCTGACGAAGTGGAAGCGCGGCGAAAGGCAGCAGGTCAAGATCCCAAACTGGGGTATGACAATGCCGATCGCGACTTCACCGACGAGCAGAAGGCGCAGTTTCGCGCGGCCGGGCGCAATCCTGTGTTGCGGTTGAAAATGCCGGCCGACGACATCGTCGTCGAGGATCTGGTGCGCGGCGAGATCAAGTTTCCGCACGGAACGGTTCCGGACTACGTGATCGTGCGTGGCAACGGTGAACCCCTCTACACATTGGTCAATCCGGTCGACGACGTGCTCATGCGCATCACCCATGTGTTGCGTGGCGAAGACCTTCTCTCGTCCACGCCGCGGCAGGTGGCGATGTACCAAGCGCTGGGTCAGATTGGCGTGGGGAATGGCGCTGTGCCGCTATTTGGTCACCTGCCCTATGTCATGGGCGATGGCAACAAGAAGCTGAGCAAGCGTGATCCAGAGTCGGCGATCGGCTTCTACCGTGAAGCCGGCTTCATTCCTGAGGGGTTGCTGAACTACCTCGCCTTGCTTGGCTGGTCCTTGAGCGAGGACCGCGATGTGTTCGGTCTTGACGACATGGTGCCTGCATTCGAAATTTCCAGGGTGAACGCCAATCCCGCACGTTTTGATTTGAAGAAGGCCGAGGCGATCAACGGATCTCATGTGCGCATTCTCGACCCGGCCGACTTCGCCCAGCGCATCGAAGCGCGCTTGATCCACGACGGCGTGCTGCCGGCGAATCCCTCGCCGGAGCAAAGCGCACTCGCGGCGGCGGCGGCACCGTTGGTCCAAGAACGCATGGTGCTGTTGGGTGAGGCTTCCGCGATGCTCGGGTTCCTCTTCGTTGACGAGGCTGACTTCGTCCTCGATGAGAAGGCAGCCACCAAGGCGCTGGGGGAGGAGTCGCGAGCCGTCCTCACAGCCGCATCGGACTGCTTGGCCGCCCTTGAGACGTTCGATGCCGCGTCAATCGAACAAGCCCTTCGGTCGGCCTTGATCGAGGGTCTTGCCTTGAAGCCCAAACTGGCGTTTGCCCCCTTGCGGGTGGCCGTCACGGGCCGTTTGGTCTCGCCTCCGCTGTTTGAGTCGATGGAACTTCTGGGGCGCGAGTCGTCATTGGCTCGCCTTGCCGTGGCTTCAGCGCGGGCCGCGTCATGAGTACGCCGTGAGCTGGTCGTGACCGATCTGGCGACGCCGCTTTGGTATGGCTATCCGCCGCGCCCGTGGCCGCCTCTGGAATGGCCGAACGGTACGGGCGGGGAACCGACTCGCACGTATCAGCGCATGCTGCGGGTGCGCAGCTATCGCGGGTGGAAGCCGTTGGTGGGGCTCCTGCTGTTTGTCGTCAGCTATCTGATCGTGCTGGTGGTCGTGGTCATTGGCCCTGGTGTTGTCGCCCTTGCGCTCGGGGTCAGTGAGCAGAGCCTCAACGACCAGGGGTCGCCGCTCGTCTTCCTGCTAGGCAATCTTTCGCTGGCTGCCTTGATCCCGTGCGCGATCCTCGCGTTTTGGGTGGTTCACCGAATTCGCCCCGGCTTCCTTGCCTCGGTGGCTGGCCGCATCCGGTGGAAGTGGCTGTTGCTCTGCAGCGCGATCGCCTGCGTCGTTGTCATCGTCGGGCTCGGCATTTCGTTCTTCCTCCCAACCGATCCAGCGGACCAGACCGCCGACGTGGGGCCGGCCCCTGCTGCCACCTTCGTCGCGTTGGCGATGGTCATTGTGTTGACTACGCCGTTGCAAGCTGCCGGTGAGGAATACGCCTTCCGCGGCTATCTCACGCAGATCGTGGGTGCGTGGGTGCGCTGGCCCGTCGTGCCGATCGTGCTCACGTCATTGCTCTTTGCCTTCGCCCACGGTGCGCAGAATCTGCCGCTCTACCTCGATCGGTTCGCCTTCGGATTGGTGGCTGGCTTCCTGGTGTGGCGCACCGGGGGCCTTGAGGCCTCCATCGCGCTGCACACTTTTAACAACCTTGTCGTGCTGCTGATCGGCGCTTCCTTTGCCGACTTCGGGGAGCAACTCTCATCGACGCAGGCACCGTGGTCAATCCTCGTGTTCGATGGCGTTCAGCTGCTGGTCTACGTCGTCATCATCGAGTTCGTACGGCGATCCTGGGTGCGCCGCGGTGCATTGACGCTGCACACTCGACAGGGTTTTCGAGCTGTTGACGGCGTCGCCACGGGGGTGCCGAGGTCGTGATGAGCGGGCTGTAGACTTCCGCGGTCGTCGACTTCTGGCGGTCCCATGGGGTATGGGGTAATTGGCAGCCCGACTGGTTCTGGTCCAGTTAGTCTAGGTTCGAGTCCTGGTACCCCAGCGGTGAAACGGTTCCGTTCGTGGGTACCGTTTCCGTGTTGTCGCGTAGGTGGTCACACCTGTTTGACGACGAACCGGCCCCGTTGTGTAGCGGCCTAGCACGCCGCCCTCTCAAGGCGGTAGCGCGGGTTCGAATCCCGTCGGGGCTACGTCGACGAGCGGTCCTTCCTCATCACTGAGGTGGGGCCGCTCTCGTCTTTGTTTGGCCCGCTGTCCGCTGATCTGAGCAGGTCGCGATGGCGCACCACAAGAAGCGCTAACGCCGCGGCGAAAGCACTCAGGCGCAGCGCTGCTGCTGCCGTTCCACCGATGACGGGTTCGAAATTCACCGCGGCGAAGAGCGTCAACCACGTGGCGTAAGGACGTCGGTCAGGTGCGCAGGCTCGTTCGGCGAGCAGCACGAGCGGCAGGCTCACGCTCACGTAGTAGGTCCAGGTGCCGAGCTCGGTGGCCAGGCGCAGCAGCGTCGTGGCACCGAGCACCAGCGGAACCCAGTGGTTCCAATCGCCCCGACGCACGGCGCGGATAAACCACGGGAGCATGGCCAACCAGATGACGGCGAGCTGCCACGCCCGCCATCCATCGGGTGCCAGATCGCCGACGCCGAACCATCGCTGCCACGCATCCGGGGGCACGTAGTACTGGATGCGACCTGCCTCGAGGGTGCGCGAATCGCTCATGACGAACGGCAGCCAGCACGCCAGGCCGACAAGACCTGCGGCGACTGCGGCCCGCCAGCGGCTGGCGCGCGGCGCGAACGCGAGAACCACGAGGCTGGCCAGAATCCACGGCTTCGCGGCCACCCCAAGAGCGAAGACGGTGCCGGCCCACCAGGGTGAACCGCGCATGAGGAGGACGGCAGCCGCAAGCAGACCGATCAGCGCCAACACATCGCCGAGTTGCGAGATGGCTGCAACGGGGAACCAGCCGAGGGCCAGAAGCGCTCGCACCCAGCCGCGATCGAGGGTGATGCGTGGGTCGCGACCGAGTGTCGTGAAAGCCAAGCGCAGCAGCGCCATCACGGGGATGAAGAGCAGGCTGATCACGAGGACTGAAGTCATCAGGGCTGAACCCGGTAGGAGGTCGATCACGGCTGCTACGAACAGGGCCAGCGGTCCGATCTGGATCCAGGGCGTCGTGGCATAGAGGTCGAGCGACGAAGAGCTGGTGAGTGTGTCGGCCCCTTGGGCGTAGAACCTCCAGTCATTCACCGTGGTGGCCCCAGAGGTCATGATGGCGGCGGCCACGAGGACCGCGAGTGCGACATCGACGGTCCACGGGGGGAGCGTCTGCGCCCGTTCGCGGAGATCGCGCGCAGCTGCGGCCAGGCTCACGGTTGCGGTTGCCGAACGGCCTCGGTGAGTCGCCGTGCTGCACCGACGACGGTGTTCGCATGCATGCGTCCCGGGGCGCGTGTCAAGCGTTCGAGGGGGCCAGATACCGACACCGCGGCAATCACTCGACCTGAAGGGCCGCGCACCGGAGCCGACACCGACCCCACGCCGGGTTCGCGTTCGCCGATCGACTGCGCCCAGCCACGGCGTCGAACACCGGCGAGCACGCGCGCATCAAACCGTGCGCCGGCCAGACCCACTCGGATGCGATCGGGTTCTTCCCATGCCATCAGTACTTGGGCGGCCGAGCCGGCCTGCATCGACATGACACTTCCGACTGGCACTGAGTCGCGCAATCCGCTCGGGCGGTCAGCCGATGCCACACAGACGCGTTGTCCGCCTTGGCGTCGGTAAAGCTGGGTACTTTCGCCAGTGGCCTCGCGCAGCGCCATCAGGATCGGGCCGGCCGTAGCGAGCAGCCGGTCTTCGCCGGCGGCCGCGGCAAGTTCTCCGCAGCGAGGCCCGAGCACGAACCGTCCCTGCAGATCGCGCGTCACCAATCGGTGGTGTTCGAGGGCCACCGCAAGCCGGTGCGCCGTGGGTCGCGCAAGACCGGTCGCGCTCACTAAGCCGGCCAGCGTCTGCGGTCCTGACTCAAGGGCGGCGAGCACCAGGGCCGCCTTATCGAGGACTCCGACTCCGCTAGAGTTGTCCATGTCGTGATACTGACGTCTCAAATGGTGAGACGCAAGCACTATCGGCAATCAAGTGGTCCTGACGTGACGTTGCACTGTTACGAGGGAAGCAAACGACGGCACCGCCGTGGCGCGGTGCACGAGCACGGAGGTCGTCATGGGACACACGCTGGCCGAGAAGGTCTGGGATGCGCACGTCGTGCGCCGCGTGGCCGATGAGCCCGACCTCATCTACATCGATCTCCACCTGACCCATGAGGTCACCAGCCCGCAGGCCTACGAGGGTCTGCGCTTGGCCGGCCGCGATGTTCGTCGCACCGACTTGACGCTGGCGACCGAGGATCACAATGTCCCCACCACCGACATCGACAAGCCGATTGCCGATCCGGTCAGCGCCGCCCAGGTGCAGGCGCTTCGCACCAACAGCGCCGACTACGGCGTTCCTATCTACTCCTTGGGCAACATCGAGCAGGGGATCGTTCACGTCGTGGGTCCGCAGCTCGGCCTCACTCAGCCGGGAATGACCGTGGTGTGCGGCGATAGCCACACCGCCACGCATGGTGCCTTCGGTGCGCTGGCGTTTGGCATCGGCACCAGCGAGGTCGAGCATGTGATGGCCACGCAGACGCTCTCGCTTAAGCCCTTCAAGACCATGTCGGTCACGGTGGATGGCGATCTTCCGGTCGGTGTGACGGCGAAAGACCTGATCCTCACCATCATCGCGACGATCGGTACCGGCGGCGGTCAAGGCCACGTCATCGAATACCGCGGATTGGCCATTGAGGCGCTCTCGATGGAAGCACGCATGACGGTGTGCAACATGTCGATTGAAGCTGGCGCACGAGCAGGAATGATCGCTCCCGACCAGACCACTTTCGACTACCTGCACGGACGTACGCACGCACCGCAAGGTGAACTGTGGGACGAGGCGGTGGCCTATTGGCGCACCTTGCGCACTGATGATGACGCGGTGTTCGACAAGGTCGTGAACATCGATGCCTCGACGCTGGCACCGTTTGTCACCTGGGGTACCAACCCGGGTCAGGGCGTTCCTTTGTCGGCCGTGGTGCCCTCGCCGGATGATTTCGACAATCCGGTTGAAAAGTCGGCGGCTGAACGCGCGCTTGAGTACATGGATCTGGCGGCAGGTACGCCGATGCGCGACATTGCCGTCGATGCAGTGTTCATCGGTTCGTGCACCAATGGTCGGATCGAAGATCTTCGTGCAGTGGCGGGCGTTCTCAAGGGTCGTCGTGTTGCCGATTCGGTCGAGATGCTTGTTGTTCCTGGTTCGGCACGTGTCCGGTTGGCAGCCGAAGCCGAGGGCCTCGACAAGGTTTTCACTGACGCCGGTGCGCAATGGCGCAACGCCGGATGCTCGATGTGTATGGGCATGAACCCCGACTACCTCGATCCCGGTCAGCGAAGTGCCTCCACGTCGAACCGCAACTTCGAAGGACGTCAGGGTCCCGGCGCTCGCACCCACTTGGTGTCGCCTGAAGTGGCCGCCGCTACCGCCGTCATCGGTCGACTGGCCTCGCCAGCCGACCTGCCCGCCGCCTGATCTCACGCTGAACGCAGGAAGGACACCGGTCATGGAGAAGTTCACCGTTCACACCGGTACGGCCACACCGTTGCGCCGCAGCAACGTCGACACCGACCAGATCATCCCGGGGGAGTACCTCAAGCGGATTTCTCGTCACGGGTATGAAGACGGTTTGTTCGCCGAGTGGCGCACCGACCCCACTTTCGTGCTCAATCAGAGCCAGTACGACGGAGCGACGATTCTTGTCGCCGGCCCTGAATTCGGTACCGGCTCGTCGCGCGAGCACGCGGTGTGGGCGCTGCAGGACTACGGCTTCAAGGTGGTGCTCTCCTCACGTTTCGCCGACATCTTTCGTGGCAACTCGGGCAAGGTGGGGCTGCTCACCGCACAGGTGGACCAGCAGGTCGTTGAGGCGTTGTGGATCGCCATCGAAGCCGATCCGACACTGCCGGTCGTCGTCGATCTGGAAGCGCGTGAGGTGCGTTGGCTCGATCAGACCGCACCCTTCGAGGTTGACGACTACGTGCGGTGGCGCCTGATCGAGGGCCTGGACGACATCGGCATCACGTTGCGTCATGAAGCAGACATCACGGCCTTCGAGGCCACGCGCCCGACCTGGATGCCGACGACGACCGCTCCGGCGAACCACTGACCCCGCAGTTCTGGGTGCCTGAATTGATTGCCGCATGACGTCGACGTGGAGCGGTGAGCACTACGCCAACAACACGGCGCACCACAGGGCGTACGACTCGGTCCTTCTCGAGCGATTGCGCCCGATTCCGCAGGACGGTTTCGTCCTCGACATCGGCTGCGGCGTAGGCGACTTCACCGCCGGTCTTGTTCAGCTCGTACCCGATGGGCGCGTCCTTGGTATCGATGCCGACGCCTCGATGATTGCGACGGCGCACCAGCTCTATGCCGATACGCCTGGGTTGAGCTTCGAGGTGCTGCCGGCGCAGCGCCTTGCTGATGCCAGCCGGCCTTCGTCGGTCGACACGATCATCTCGACGGCGTGCCTTCATTGGGTTCCCGAGGCAGACCATCCCGAGGTGCTCTCCGCTGCGCTGGGCCTGCTGATTCCGGGAGGTCAGTGGTGCGTGGAATTTGGTGGCGCTGGTCAATTGCAAGCGATGCGCGCGATCCTGGACGAACTGGTCGTGAACTTCGGTGGAGCCGTTCCAGGGTGGTTCTTTCCTGAAGCCTCGACGTACCGCTCATTGCTTCATGACGCGGGATTTGCCGACATTGCGGTCGAACTCCTGCACCAGAGTCGCGCCATGGCCGATGCGGTCGCGCTGCGGGGACTCCTCACCAGTCAGGTGCTCGTGGCCTATCTCCCCGAGATTCCCCTTGCACAGCAGGGGAAATTCGTCGAAGCGGCCTGCGATGCAGTGGTGGCGGCCGCCGAAAGCGGATCGGATTCAGGCCGGGCCTCCAACTACGACGTTGAATACGTACGCGTCGTTGCACGCGCTGTCAACCCTTCATAGCCACTCATTTATCGCGATCTTGGACTCGCAACTGCGGGCAGCACGTGAGCGGTATCTCGTTACGGGGTAAGGGTTTCTCGGCGCGTCGCGGTTGGCAGGTGGGGAATCAACGCCTAGGTTCGGATCGTGGGCCGGGCATCCGTTCGGCATTGAGTACTTCGTAAGGGGAAGACGTGAATAAGGCTGAGCTGATCGACGAGCTCGCGGAGAAGTTGGACACGAGCCGGGCAGGCGCCGGTGAGGTCCTTGAGGCCGTCATCGACGTCATTCACCGCAGCCTCGCCATTGGCGAGTCCGTCGTGATCACCGGTTTCGGCAAGTTCGAAACCCGCGTCCGCAACGCGCGCATCGCCCGTAACCCGCAGACCGGTGCGGCCGTCAAGGTCAAGAAGACGACCGTGCCCGCGTTCAAGGCTGGCGCCGACCTGAAGAAGATCGTCAGCGGCGAGAAGAAGTTGGCCAAGAAGGCTCCGGCCAAGAAGGCTCCGGTGAAGAAGGCTGCCGCCAAGAAGGCACCGGCCAAGAAGGTCGCTGCGAAGAAGGCTCCCGCCAAGAAGTCCGCAGTGAAGAAGGCTCCGGCGAAGAAGGCCGCCGCCAAGAAGGCACCGGCCAAGAAGGCACCGGCCAAGAAGGCCGCGAAGAAGGCTCCCGCGAAGCGCGCTGCCAAGCGCTGATCTCGCGAACTTCACTCAGGGGTGGCCGGCCGAAAGGCTGGGCACCCCTGAGTCTTGTCTGAGGGAGTTCGTGGCGTGAGAGATGAGCTCAGGTCGGCGGCAAGAGAGCGGCCGTGTGCGCTCCGGTTCCTAGCCGTCGGGCGTCCCACAGGTCCGCCTCGGTGTCGACGTCGCGCCGAAGCCGCTGAAGGTTGGTACCCACGATCTCGTGGGCGCCGGCGGCGCGATGAGCGGCTCGGCTGCGCCGACCGAAGGCGGGGGTGAACGGGGTGCCGGCTGGTGCCATGAACATGGTTGTGCCGACGCCTGAGGCGTCGGACAGAAAGCTTGTGCCGACGCCTGAGGCGTCGGACAGAAAGCTTGTGCCGACGCCTGAGGCGTCGGACAGAAAGCTCCGAGAGTTGTTTGAAACATCGGCGAGGCCCAGCACGGCATCAATGTCATCCGGTAGCGCGCAGGGCACGTCCGATGAGAGCGCGGCAATTGATGTGCCAGGCCATCGGCTGAGTGCGGCTTCGCAGCCGTGCACGAGTGCAGGATTGATTCCCGAGTCGGGCGAGTCAGGAACGATGAGCGCGCCGAGTGCGCCCAGCGTTGCCGACGCGAGGGGGTCATCAGTCACCACGACCACGTGTGCCACGCGTTGGGCGGCAAGTGCTGCCGTGACGACATCCGAGGCGAAGGCGAGGGCAAGGTCGGCGCGATTGGCTGGCGTTCCGTCGGCAAGGTTGGTGTGCAAGCGAGTCTTGGCCCGGTCAAGCCGCTTGACGGGAACGATCACGCACCAGGGGGTCACGCGTTGATCCTGTCAGGGACCGGGCGGGCCGACACTGCGAGGCGGTACCTTCACACGACGACGTCATGACCAGAGCACCAACAAGCGCATGGCCGGAGGTGAACGATATGGGTCGCATTGCGGTGGTGGGTGCCGGTTCCTGGGGTACGGCTTTCGCACAGATCGTGGCCGATGCCGGCAACGATGTCGTGATCTGGGGTCGTGACGAAGAAGTAGTCGACGCGATCACGGCCGAACACGTCAATCCGGTCTTCCATCCCGGCGCGAGGCTTCCCGATTCGGTGTGGGCCTCGACGAATATCGGCACGGTGCTGCGCGGCGCCGAGATTGTGGCACTGGCCATCCCCTCGCAAGTACTGCGGTCACGGCTCGTCGAATGGCGCGAGCACTTTGGCGGCGCCGTAGTGGTGAGTTTGATCAAGGGGCTCGAACTCGGATCAACGTTGCGCATGACCGAGGTGGTGCGCAACGTTACGGGTCTGGATGCTGATCGAGTCGGTGTCGTGAGCGGCCCCAACCTGGCCCGCGAAATCATCCTGCGTCAACCTGCGGCTGCCGTGGTGGCCTTTGCCGATCCGCAGGTCGCGGCGCAAGTGCAGACGGCATGCGCCACGTCCTATTTCCGTCCCTATACGAACACCGACGTCCTCGGGGTTGAGCTGGGCGGCTCCGTCAAGAACGTGATTGCCCTTGCCGTGGGGATGGCGGCCGGCATGGGTTTCGGAGACAACGCACGTGCCTCACTAATCACCCGTGGCCTGGCCGAAACGGTTCGGCTTGGCGTTTCTCTTGGTGCTGACCCTTTGACGTTCAGTGGTTTGGCCGGCGTGGGCGACCTTGTGGCCACGTGTATGTCGCCCTTGTCGCGCAATCGATCCTTCGGTGAATTGCTGGGTCGTGGCCTGACGATCGATGAAGCAGTGGCGGCGACCAAGCAGACCGCAGAGGGAGTGGCCTCGTCGAAGTCGATTCTCGATTTGGCCCGCCGCAATGGTGTCGATATGCCGATCACCGAGGCCGTTGAAGCCGTGGTGCACGAAGGCGCCAGTCCGCGCGACATGGTGGCCACGATGATGGCCCGCGACACCAAGGCCGAAATCGCCAGCTGAGTGGGCTCGGCTGTCACCGCGTCGGCTCAGTTGGCTCGCTGCGTGCTTGCTAGTGCGTCGGCCAGGTCGTTCCACAGGTCGGCGACGTCTTCGATTCCCACCGAGAGCCTGATCAAGCCAGGTGGAACGTCCGGATGCTCCTGCGTTAAGCGGGCTCTGCGCTCAATGAGCGATTCGACGCCACCCAGGCTGGTGCCGTTGGTCCACAGGTGAGTCGCACGGCAGATGGCGTCGGCGCGATCGGCGTCGTCGACGATGAAGCTGACGATCGCGCCCGGTCCGCTCGTGGCCATAGCCAATGCGTGGCCAACGTGGGTGGGTAGGCCGGGGTAGAGCACCGCGTTGACGTCGGGGTGATCGTGTAAGGCAGCCGCAATCGACGAGGCGTTAGCGACGGCTCGGTCCATGCGGACGGCGAGGGTGCGAATACCGCGCAGCGTCAGCCATGCCTCGAATGGCCCCGGCACGGCGCCCAGCAGTGTTCGTCGTTGCTGTAACGCGGCGACGAGGTCGTCGGTGGCGCCGATCGCCAGGCCCATCAGGACGTCGGAATGTCCCGAGAGGTACTTGGTGGCCGAGTGGATCGAGAAGTCGGCGCCTTGCGTCAGGGGTTGCGCGTACATCGGAGTGGCAAACGTTGAATCGACCGCAGTGCGCGCGCCGGCAGTGCTGGCTTGTCGACAGAGGTCGGCGATGTCGCTGATCTCGAGCAGGGGATTGGTCGGCGTCTCTATCCACAACAGATCGGCGCCCACGAGTTCGCTGCTGATGTCGGCGGTCGGTCCTGGTGAGTATTCGCGGACGTGAAGGCGACCGGATGCTGCTAGCTCCTTTAGGCGAGCCCGCGTTCCCGAATAGGGGTGCGAGGGGGCCACCACGATTCCTCCGGCGGGCACTAGATCGAGGACTGCGCCGATCGCGGCTAGACCCGATCCGAACGCCACCGCACCAGCGCCGTGCTCCAGATCGGTCACGGTGGCCTCGAGCGCTGCCCACGTCTGGTTTCCCTCTCGACCGTAGGCCAGCGGCGCATCCGCGTGATACGTCGAGCTCAGAACGATGGGCTCGTTCACCGCATTGCCTGGTACCGCAGGTGGACGGCCTTGACTGACGACTCGGGTGGACCGCGCCAGACCCCGTCGATTTGCCTGGGCGTCGGGATCTTGGATGGAGTCTTTCGCGTGGGTCATGCCCGCCAGTATTGCGCCGATAGGGTCGGCTGGATGTCTGAGTCGTCGTTACCTTCGCCCACCCGCTCGCGCGTGGTCCTGCTGTACGGGGGCCGCAGCAGTGAGCACGCCATCTCATGCGTCTCCGCGGGCAGCGTGTTGGAAGCCATCGACACCACTCGTTGGGACGTCGTGCCGGTGGGCATCGCTCGCGATGGTCGCTGGCTGCTGGCCGGCGCCACAGCCGACCAGTTGCGGATGCGTGATGGCGAACTGCCGTCGGTGACCGCAGGACAGCCGGTGGTGCTTGAGCCGCGCAGTGACGGCGTTCATCTGCTGGTCATCGATCACGAGGCTGCCGTCGATCTGGCTGCCGGCGATCTGGCTGCCGGCGATGTGGGCGTCGTCGACCGAGGGGTCGTTGACGTGGTGTTCCCGTTGCTTCATGGGCCGTGGGGCGAGGACGGCGCGATTCAGGGCCTCCTTGAATCGGTAGGCGTTCCTTACGTCGGATCAGGCGTGCTTGCGTCGGCGGTGGCGATGGACAAGGCAGCCATGAAGGCCGCGTTGAGCGGTCATGGCATCCCCATCGGTCCGTACGAGGTTGTGCACGATGGCGAATGGCGGATCGGCCGCGAACGCGTGTGCGCGCGAATCGAGTTTGCCCTTGAGTTGCCTGTGTTTGTGAAGCCGGCTCGTGCCGGCTCGAGCATTGGCATCAGCAAGGTGAAGAAGTGGTCCGATCTGCCCGTGGCGATCGACCAGGCCCGACTTCACGATCCCAAAGTCGTGGTCGAACAAGGCATCGATGGTGCCGAGATCGAGTGCGGTGTGTTGGGGCAGTCGCGTGACCAGCGGGCCCAGGCCAGCGTGTGTGCGCAGATCGCCGTGGTCGGCGATCATGAGTTCTACGACTTCGAGGCGAAGTACCTCGACACCGCTGCCGTACTGACGGTGCCGGCCGACCTGCCGGTTGACACAGCAACGCGCGTGCGCGAGATGGCCATTCGATCGTTCGAAGCCTTGGAGTGCGAAGGGCTAGCCCGTGTCGACTTCTTTGTTTCCGATCAGACGCGCATCACGGTGAACGAGGTCAACACGATGCCCGGATTCACGCCGTCATCGATGTTTCCTCGCATGTGGAACGCGTCGGGAATCGCCTACGACGAGTTGATCGATCAATTGCTGAACTTGGCGCTGCTTCGTGAACGAGGTTTGCGCTGACGGCGCTGCTCGACTCCTGCTAGTTCAAACCGAGCGCGTTCATGACGAAACTCACGGCGGCATCAGTTTCGAGTCGTCGCGGGGCTCCCCGGTCGACCCGGTGAGTGGCCGCCTGAATCACCCCGAGTACGAGTTCGGCTTCGCGGTCGGCATCTGTGCTGCCCGCATCGGCGAGGGCTACGGCAAGTGGAGCGATCATGTCGCAGTGCATGTTGACAAGGGCATCCGAGCACTCGCGCGGCATGTCGGCGATCTGCACGACTCGTCCGAGCCGGTGGGCGCCCTTCGAGGTGAGGTCGAGGCTGGCCCTGACGAAGATCTCGATGCGCTCCGCGGGTGTGTCGCCGGCGGACACTTGGCCCGCGATGTCGACAGTCCAGCGCTGCATGCGGTCGACCACCGTGGCAGCCAGGAGCGCTGAGGGGGAGCCGAAGTACTCGTAGACGCTGCTGCGGGCCAATCCGGCTCTGGCGGCCACCGCTGAGACGGTCACGTTCGTCGATCCGGTTTCCACGACGATGTCCTCGACAGCGTCGAGCAACGCAGCGCGCTGCCGTTCACGATGCTCGACCAAGGTCGGCGCTGAAATGCGGGGCATGTGCCCAGGGTGGCAGTCCGACCCCCCATGCGTCCACTTACCGACACTGTGTCGGTAAGATTCCGACACAGTGTCGGTAAAAGTCCCTGAAACAGCCTCAGTCATCGCGGTCTTACTCCGGCGGCCCTGATCGGTAAGGAAGTGGAGGAAGTCATGTGGTTCGCCGTGCGGCACGTGCGCTCGGGGCGCACCCGCTTTGCCCTCTTTGCTGCCCTAGTCGCTTTGGTGAGCGCCCTCGTTCTGCTCTTGACCGGGCTCGGCCTTGGGCTGGGGAACGCGAGCATCGCAGGCCTGCAACGCTTGCCGGCTAACGCCATGCTCGAGCAGAACGGTGTACGCCTCTTCTTGGGGCGCAGCTTGGTTGATCTCGCGGCGGTTGATCGTGCGGCCGAGATCACCGGCGTCACGAGGGCCGAGCCGCTCGGCGTCTTCACGGTCTCGGTGCGTGGCGCATCTGGGAGCACGACGGCCGGAGCGGCTGCCGACGATGCTGCCTTGTTCGGAGTTCGTCCGGGCAGTCCCTTGCTGCCGGCTGGTTCAGAATCCATGAACGCGTCGACAGTGGTGGCTGATTCGTCGCTGCACGATGCGGGGTACAACGTCGGTGATTCGATTCGAGTTGAACCCTCGAAGCGTTCGTTGACCATCGGCGCCTTTGTCGAGGCCGGTACCTACAGTCACCTTCCGGTCGTTTACCTGCCGTTGCGCACATGGCAAGAGATACGTTTCGGTCCTGTCGACGGCGTAGGTGACATTCCCTCAAGCGCCTACCGGCAGGTGTCGGCTGGAGCTTTGCAGCTGGCTTCGGGCATCACGCCGGCTGAGGTGCAAACTTCCCTGGCTGACGATGCGCTCACGGTCATGAGCGCATCAACTGCCGCGGCTTCAACGCCTGGTTACAAGGAAGAAACCGGAACGGTCAGCCTCATGGTCTTCTTCCTCTACGTGATTGGCGCCCTGCTGGTCGCCACCTTCTTCTGGAATGCCACGGTTCAACGCACTGGTGAGTTCGCCATCATGCGAGCCATCGGTGCGAGTCGAGGGAGGTTGGTTCGCGAGCACCTGGCCGAGGTTTCGATGATCGCTGTCACGGGGCTCATGGCAGCCGTCGGGCTCTCGACCGGCATTGCTGCCTTGCTCCCAGATGGTGTGCCGTTCGTCCTACCCGCAACAACGGTGCTCTCGACCTCGGTGTTGTTGTTCCTCGTGGCGTTGCTTGGCGGCGCGTTGTCGCTGCGAAGAGTCGTCAAGGTAGATCCGCTGCTCGCGCTCGGGAGGACCATGTGAACGCCCTCGAACTTCACCAAGTCGGACACGACTACGGCAAGCAGCCAGCACTGGACGACGTCGACCTCACCGTCGAAGCCGGAGAATTGGTTGCTCTCGTAGGACCATCGGGATCGGGCAAGTCGACACTGCTCGCGATCGCTGGCGGCTTGTTGCGACCCACCCGTGGCACCGTGCGCGTCGATGGGGTGGATCTGTATGTCGTGGGCGAGCGAGAGCGCACAACCCTTCGCCGTGATCGCATTGGATTTGTCTTTCAAAGTTCAAATTTGCTGCCATTCCTCGACATTGTCGACAACGTGGTCTCGCCCGAAATCGTCCGTGGTCGTGATCGACGGACAGCGCAAGCTGATGCCATCTCACTGTTGGCTGAGTTGGGCCTCGCCGACGTGAAGGGCCGTCGCATTGATCAGTTATCCGGTGGTGAGCGCCAGCGCGTCGGAATCGCTCGCGCATTGATCGGTGGTCCCTCGGTACTGCTCGCGGATGAGCCGACAGCAAGCCTTGACGGAACGCGAGGTCGAGCCGTCGTTCAGTTGCTGCGAGATGAAGTACGCAGCCGCAACGTGGCAGCAGTGCTTGTGACACACGACGAACGCGTGCTTGACCTTGTCGATCGTGTGGTGCCCATCGCAGATGGGCGGCTCAGCGCGACGGCGTGAGGGGATTGCTCTTCTTCACGGCGTCGGAAAAGTCGGTCAGGACGGAAGCCTCCGGGGCCAGGCTCTTCGGGACGCTCACTTCGATGGAGGCCACGCGACCGATGGTCGTGAAGGTGGTGGCGTCGGTGCCCATCGCCGGAAACCAGTCAATGCCATCGATTGTGAACAGCTGCGAAGTCGGCTCAAGTCCCATGGGTGTCTCAACTCCGCAGCGCGACGTGACCGGGGGTTTGCCCCAAGCGGCCGTGTAGGGCGAGGGAGGCAAGACCGGACGCGCGGTCTGTCCGGCAATCGTCGACGGCAGCGCCGCGCGAAATGCCTGGCAAGTCACGGCCACCTGTCCGGTGGGGTTGGTGGGCCTCACCTGGGTGCCCGCGGTACCGCAAGCGCTCACACTCAACACCGTGCAGCTGCCGATCGCGATCGCGGTGACCAGCGCAGGGTGGCGCCTCATCGGTTTGCCTCAGAATCCGTGTGACTCAGAATCCGTGTGACTCAGAAGTGGACGACAGGGCACGTCAGGGTGCGGGTGATCCCGGTAACTGCTTGCACGCGTGCGAGCACCATCTTGCCGAGTTCATCCACACTGGCTGCTTCGGCACGAACGATGACGTCATAAGGACCGGTGACATCTTCGGCCTGAGTCACGCCGGCGATCTGGCTGATCTCGAGCGCGACGTTGGCTGCCCGTCCCACTTCAGTTTGGATGAGGATGTAAGCCTGCACCATGACGAGCCTTTCGTTTCGGACATCGAAGCTATGAAGGTTCGGTCATGGTGACAGAGCCGTTGAGCAGCCGTGATATCGATGCGGTCAATGCTTTCACGCTATCGCGTAGGAGGAATGGGTGATCAACCAGAAGCCCGAAGGTGCGGGCACTGTGGGGCAGTTGGGCGAGTTCGCCCTGATTGACGCCATCACCGCCGTGCTTCAACCGGCTGGCACAACGTCGCCCAAGTCGGTCGTGGTCGGACCAGGGGACGACGCAGCCGTCATCGCGTTGGCTGATGCACGCGCAGTCGTGTCTACCGATGCGATGGTGGAAGGCATCCACTTTCGACGGTCGTGGTCGTCGGCGGCCGATGTCGGAACGCGAGCAGCTGCCGCGAACCTCTGCGATGCGGTGGCCATGGGATCGCAACCAGTGGCTTTGGTTGTCGCACTCGCATTGCCTTCTGACGTCCCCGTGTCCTGGGTGCTTGATCTCGCAGCCGGCATGAAGGCTGAAGCCGACCGAGTCGGTGCCGTGGTCGCGGGGGGCGACATCGTGTCGTCCCCGACGCTGATGCTCACGGTCACAGTCGTGGGTTCTGTCGTCGCAGATCGTGTGGTCCTGCGATCAGGGGCAACGGTTGGTGATGTCGTGGCGATGACGGGGCGACTCGGGTGGGCCGCTGCGGGTTTGGCGGTGCTGAGCCGCGGCTTCAGTTCGCCCCGGGTGCTAGCCGACGCCCATCGACGACCTGAGGTCGATTACCAAGTGGCACTTCGCGGTGCAAAGAAGGCCTCGGCCATGTGCGATATCAGTGATGGGTTGGTAGCCGATGCGAGGCATCTGGCCCGCGCAAGCGGTGTTCGCTTGACCCTGCGCACCGCCGACTTGGTCGTGACCGACGCTATGCGCGACGTGGGCGCTGCCCTCGGCGTCGAACCCTCTGAATGGGTGCTTGCCGGCGGCGACGACCACGCCTTTCTTGCCACCTTCGGTTCGGCGCGGCAGGTGCCGACGGGGTGGACAGTCATCGGAGATGTCGAGGAAGGCGAGGGCGTCACGGTTGATGGACAGAACCACGCGGGCCCGGCCGGACACCGACATTTCGCTTGAACAGCAGGCAATGCGGGCACAAGGGTCAGAACCCTTGGTGTCGCTTTGAGCGATGAGCCCGCATGACGAAGGCCGGCCCCCCGAGGGGAGCCGGCCTTCGTCATGTCAGGTGGTGCTCACGTGCAGGTGGTTCACGCGATGCGAATCAGCGAGAAACCTTGCCGGCCTTGAGGCACGAGGTGCAGACGTTGACCTTCTTCGGCGTACCGTTCGTCACGGTGCGCACCTTCTGGATGTTGGGGTTCCAGCGGCGCGGCGTGCGACGGTGCGAGTGCGAAATGCTGTTGCCGAAGCCAGGGCCCTTGCCGCAGACGTCGCAGTTGGCAGCCACTGAGTGCTCCTGAAGGTCGATCGTGTGGTGCGACCGAGGCGGATGCCTCTGATCGGCTCGGAGAGGCCCGAGCAACCGCTGAAGAGTACCCGAGCACGGCAGGCAGGGGCTTTGGGGGGGCCAAGGGGTCGGGGGGAGTGGTTAGCCTGCTCACCTGCTCGCGCTCCGCAGGAAGGCAGGCCGTGGATCCGTTCGACGAAACCCTCGCCCAGCGGCTGGGCGATGCCACCGCTGCGGCGCTAGCCAAGGCGCTCGGCGTGGTCACGGTGGGTGATCTGCTCCATCACTACCCCCGGCGTTATGCCGAACGTGGCGAACTTACCGACCTCGCGGCTCTGCAGGTCGACGAATTCGTCACTGTGATGGCCCGGGTCGACAAGGTCGAGACACGACGGATGCGCAATCGCAAGGGCAGCATCTTGGACGTCGTGGTCACCGACGGGGTTGGTCGACTGTCCCTCACGTGGTTTAACCAGCCGTGGCATGCCAAGGCCTTGACGGTGGGTCGAGTAGGTCTGTTCAGCGGCAAAGTCGGCGCCTACCGCGGGCAGCGTCAACTGGCGAACGCCGAATATCAATTGATGGCGCTCGAAGGCGCGGCTGAAGCGCCTGCCTTAGGGGAGATCGATACCTCGTCCGAGATGGACGCCGTCAGCGAGTTCACCACTGGATTGGTGCCGGTCTACCCCGCAACAGCGGCGATGCAGACGTGGCGGATCGCCCGTTGCCTTGCGCCCATCCTCGACTCCCTCGAGAACCTCGATGATCTGCTTCCGGACGACGTGCGCGCCCGGCACCACCTGGTGGGGCTTCGCGAGGCCTTGCTCGGTATCCATCGGCCAAAAGCGCGGACTGATGTTGAGGTAGCCAAGACCAGGCTCAAGTTCGATGAAGCGTTCGTGCTTCAGACCGTGCTGGCGCAGCGTCGTGAAGCGATGGATCGGCGTCCGGCGGTGGCCCGACTAGGAACCGGCGATGGGCTGCTGGTCGCCTTCGATGCGCGGCTTCCGTTTGAGTTGACCCAGGGCCAGATCGAGGTGTCGGCCGATGTGTCAGCCGACCTCGCACAACCCCACCCGATGCACCGTCTGCTGCAAGGCGAGGTGGGTTCGGGCAAGACCGTGGTGGCACTTCGCGCGATGCTGACCGTGGTTGATTCTGGTGGTCAAGCAGCTCTGCTTGCCCCCACTGAAGTGCTGGCCCAGCAGCACTTTCGTTCCATCACCGAGCTTCTCGGCCCCCTGGCCGGCCGCGGCATGCTCGGTGGTTCAGACCGTGGCACCGCAGTGGTGCTGCTTACCGGCTCGACGCCGACGGCGGCCAAGCGCAAAGTCTTGCTCGACATCATCAGTGGTGATGCGGGCCTCGTGATCGGTACACACGCGCTGCTCGAAGACATGGTGCAGTACCGCGACCTCGGGCTACTGGTGGTCGATGAGCAGCATCGCTTTGGAGTGGAGCAACGATCAGCGCTCACCGAGCGCGGCGATGTTTCACCGCACGTGCTCGTCATGACGGCCACACCAATTCCGCGAACCGTCGCGATGACCGTGTTTGGCGATCTGGAAACCTCGATCCTCAGCGAATTGCCCAAGGGGCGGTCCAGCATCAGCACCCATGTGGTGCCCTCGGCCGAAAAACCGCATTACATGGAACGCACGTGGCAGCGGGTGCGTGAAGAGGTAAACGCAGGGCATCAGGCCTACGTCGTCTGTCCCCGGATCGGCGATGACTCCTCGCCCGACGACGACGTGATCGAGGTCGTGGACGCCGAGGGTTCGGAGAACGACATCGGCACCACCGCCGTCGCGCGAAGGCCTCCGGTGGCGGTTCTGGATCTCTTGCCGACGCTCGTGGATGGCCCCTTGGTCGGCCTGCGGGTCGCAATGCTTCACGGTCGGATGCGATCAGAAGACAAGGACGCCGTGATGCGCGACTTCGCCCTTGGAGGGATCGACGTGGTGGTTGCCACCACGGTGGTCGAAGTGGGCGTCGACGTGCCGAATGCGACCGCGATGGTGGTGATGGATGCCGATCGATTCGGCGTCTCACAGCTGCATCAATTGCGAGGTCGAATCGGCCGCGGCAGTGCCCCTGGGGTGTGCCTCCTGGTCACCGATGCCGCCGACCGTTCGCCGGCGCGTGAACGGCTGGCTGCCGTCGCTGCCACGCTCGATGGCTTCGAGTTGTCCAGGCTCGACCTTGAACAGCGTCGTGAGGGCGATGTGTTGGGTGCGTTGCAATCCGGTCGCCGGTCGTCGTTGCGTCTGTTGTCCGTGTTGCGTGATGAGGACGTCATCGTGACGGCGCGCGACGAGGCCACCGCCGTGGTCTTGAGCGATCCCGACCTGATCGATCATCAGGCGTTGCGGGAGGCAGTCCGTCGCGCGACGGCTGACGAGGCCGTGCGATTCATCGACAAGGGCTAGTGGGCAAGGCTTAGTGGACAAGGGCTAGTCGACGCCCGCAGATCATCGACGCAATACTCCTGTCATGGTCAGAATCGTCGCTGGCGCAGCCAAAGGTCGCCGTATTGCGGCGCCCACTGGCAACGGCACTCGGCCGACCAGCGACCGGATGCGTGAGGCCCTGTTCTCGGCCCTGGAGTCGATGCTCGGGTCATGGCACGGAATGACGGTGGTGGATTTGTATGCCGGCAGCGGCGCCGTCGGCTTCGAGGCGGCCTCGCGAGGTGCTGCCTCGGTGGTGCTCGTCGAATCTGATGCCCGCGCCGTGCGGACGTTGAAGTCGAATGCTGCCCATCTCGATCTGCCAGGCGTCCGGGTGCTTGATTCCTCAGCTGAACGGTTTGCCCAACGCGAGAGTGGTCGAGCCGACGTCGTGTTCGCCGACCCGCCCTATGCATTGGGGGCCGACGAGTTGCGTCAGGTGCTGGCGAACCTCATGGACGCCGGTGTGGTGGCGGGCAACACCGTGGTGGTGGTGGAGCGGGCGTCGCGCGATCCGAAGTGGTCATGGCCGCATGGCATTGCGAGCCTGCGCGAGAAGGCTTACGGAGAGGGCACGCTTTGGTACGGTCGCGCGGCAGGGGATACCGCGGCCGATTCAACCGATTCGGCAGTGGACGTCAACTAAGGAGCACCTCGTGCGCAAGGCTGTGTGCCCTGGTTCCTTCGATCCCGTCACCAACGGACATCTGGACATCATCGGTCGGGCCGCGCTGCTCTTCGACGAGGTAACCGTGGGCGTGCTGGTCAACAACTCGAAGTCGAGCCTTTTCAGCTTGGAAGAGCGCATCGACATGCTGCAGCAGGTGACGGCGCCCTATGACAACGTCACCATCGACAGTTTTGGTGGGTTGCTGGTGGATTTCTGTCGCGAGCATGAGATCCGAGCGATCGTCAAGGGCCTTCGCGCCGTCACCGACTTCGACTACGAGCTGCAGATGTCGCAGATGAACCATCGGTTGAGTGGTGTCGAAACCCTGTTCGTGTCCACCAACCCGATCTATGGCTATCTGTCCTCAAGCTTGGTGAAGGAGGTCGCTGGCCACGGCGGCGATGTCAGTGGCCTGGTGCCGGATCTGGTCTTGGATCGCCTGGCCGAGCGGTTGGCCGAGCGCTCCCGCTAGTGGATGAGCCTGCGCGGGCGACGATCTGCTGGTGGCCGATCTACCCCTCGCACTGACGGCGCAGGTCTACGCCTGACACCATCAGCAGCAGGAATTGCCCGCCAGCACCGCCAGGAGGATCACTGTGGATGTCGACACCGTTCTTACGCGTCTGGAAGCGCTGGTGCGAGATGCCCGGGCCGTCCCGATGTCTGCGTCCTGCATGGTGCATCGCGACGACGTCCTCGATCTGATTGAAGATGCGCGTAAGTCGCTGCCCAACCAGTTGGGGGAAGCGCAGAAAGTACTGACCCAACGTGATGGCGTCATCGTCTCGGCCCGCGAGCAGGCCAAGGCGATCATCGATGCGGCCTACGTCGAGCAGAGCCGACTGGTGTCAGAGGACGAGGTGTCGCGGCAGGCCGAGATCGAGGGCGAACGCATCCTCCACGAGGCCCAGCTGGCGGCGGAATCGAAGAAGCAAGACGTCGACGACTACGTCGATGGCAAGTTGGCCAATTTCGAAATCGTGCTCGAGAAGACCCTCAAGGCGGTGCAGCGTGGCCGCGAGAAGATCCGTGGTGAGCAGCCCGTTGACGATCTGGGCCTGACCGGCGAGATCGCGCTGCCAGGGCCTCTGGACGGCCTGGACGACCTGCGCTGACCCTCAGGTAGGCTGCACCTTCCGATCCCCTCCGGGGTCGGGGTACTTCGACGCCCGGATTGCGCTGTGTCTTCTCGTTTTTCCCCCCGTTCGCCGCTCGTGATCGAGATCCATGATCTAGGTCGACGTCCGGGTTCGACGATGACGGCAGATCGCACGGTCCCGGCGCCCGAGCACCTCGGCCTGGATGTGATCGGAGTGCCCGAGGGCGACGACATCGAGTTGCAGATTGAGCTCGAGTCGGTGGCCGAGGGCGTACTCGTGTCCGGAAGGGCGCAAGTGCATCTGGTCGGCGAGTGTGTGCGGTGCTTGGACCGGGTCGAGGACGACCTCTCGATCGCGTTCCATGATCTCTACTTCGACGCCGACCAAGAGCTTGACGACGATGACGATGATGTTCGACGGCTCGATGGCGACCAGTTCGATCTTGAACCGGTTCTTCGAGATGCCTTGGTTCCCGCGCTGCCTCTGGCGCCGTTATGCCGGGTCGATTGCCCCGGGTTGTGTTCCGAATGCGGAGCCCGCCTGGCCGACGACCCCGATCACGGTCACGAGGTGCTCGATGCGCGCTGGGCTGCGTTGCTCACCGTCGTGGGCGACGAGGCCTCACCTGAGGCCGACGGCACGAACTAGCACGACAGCACACTCTGTTCACCGAACCGCCTGTTTCCCGCACCATTAGAACCGGAGCGCTAAGCCCCGGATGACACGAAAGTAGGCTGATCGTGGCCGTTCCCAAGAGGAAGACCTCGCGCAGCAACACCCGCAGCCGTCGCGCCAACTGGAAGGCGAAGCTGCCCCAGATCAACAAGACCGTGGTCAATGGCCAGGTCCAGTACTCGATTCCTCACCAGGTGGACGAGGACGGCCGTTACAACGGTCGTCAGATTCTCGACGTCTGAGTTCTTCAGTGATCACCCCCGCTGACGGGGGTCGCGCGGATGGTTCGTCGGTCACCTTGACGACCGTCACCGTGGCCCTCGATCTGCTCGGGGGGGACACCGGTCCCGAGGTCGTGGCCGATGCCGCACTCCTGGTCATCGACCAGCAGCCCGGCATCGACCTCATCCTCGTAGGGCCGGCCGTTCCCACCGCAGCCTTGATCAACGAGCGAGGGCTGTCCGGACGCGTCCGGGCGGTCCCCTCTGGTTCAGCCGTCCAAATGGACGAAGACCCGGTGCGAGCGGTTAGAAGCCGACCTGAAGTTTCCGTTCAGGTCGCTGCGGCTTTGGTTCACACGGCACAAGCCGACGCCTGCGTATCGATTGGCCATACCGGTGCCTCACTGGCGGCCGCGACCTTGACCCTGGGCCGTCTGCCTGGCGTCTCGCGGGCCGCGATAGCAGTGGTGGTGCCGGCCACCAAGCATCCTGTGGTGTTGCTCGACGTGGGCGGAACCGTCGATGCCACCCCTGAACTCCTGGCCCAGTTCGCCCTCACGGGCAGCGCGTTCGCTGCGGCGCTCGGCCTGGCAGATGAGCCAGCCGTCGGCCTCCTCACGATCGGCAGCGAACCGGGCAAGGGCGACGCACTTCGACGCCTGACCCACGAGGTGCTCTCTGACCTTCCCATCCGCTACATCGGCCCGGTTGAGGGCGACGATGTAGCTGTCGGCGGCCCGGCCCATGTGATCGTCACTGATGGCTTCACTGGCAACGTGGTGCTCAAGGCACTCGAGGGTGCTGCCCAGAACACAGCGGAGCGAATCGCTGCTCGCTACGACAATCCTGAACCCGCCCTTGAGGTGGCCCGCTCGTTTGCCATCGGAACACATGTTGGCGCCGTGCTGTTGGGCATCGACGGCGTGAGCGTGGTGGGGCATGCGGGCTCAACCGCGGGTGAGATTGCTGCTTACATCGCGCTGGCGGCGCGTTCGGTGCGGAGCGGGTTAGTGGCACGCACGTCGGCCAAGTTGAGCGAGTTGACCGACCAGGTGGTGCCGCGATGAGTAACGACTCGACGCACGACACACGCCTCGACATTCTGTGCGAGCGGATGGGCGTACGCCTTGACCTGCAGTTGCTCGAACGCGCGTTGACACATCGCTCGTATGCCTACGAAAACGGTGGTCTGCCCACCAACGAACGACTGGAATTCCTCGGCGATTCAGTGCTCGGCATCGTGGTCACCGACACGTTGTTTCGACGTCATCCCGATCTACCCGAAGGTCAGTTGGCCAAACTTCGCGCAGCAGTCGTGAACATGCGGGCGTTGGCCGAAGTCGGCCGTGCCATTGGCTTGGGTGAATTCATCCGGCTCGGCAAGGGTGAAGAGACCACTGGCGGACGCGACAAAGCGAGCATCGTGGCCGACACCGTGGAGGCTTTGCTCGGAGCGGTGTATCTGGATCGCGGTCTTGCGGTGTGCGCCGAAATGATCCATTCGCTGTTCGATCCGTTGATTGCGGTATCAGCCACGCTCGGCGCTGGCCTTGATTGGAAGACCTCGCTGCAAGAGCGTTCGGCCCAACTGGGGATCGGGGTACCGAGTTATTCAGTGACTGAGAGCGGACCCGACCACGCTAAGAACTTCGTCGCCACCGTTCACGTCGGCGGGGCGTCACGGGGGCAAGGGGTAGGACGCAGCAAGAAGGAGGCCGAGCAGGCGGCGGCCGAATCGGCCTGGACCCAACTCGGCACTGCCAACGCCGAGGTTTGAGTGCCCGAACTCCCCGAGGTCGAGGTGGTCCGGCGAGGGCTCGCTCGTTGGGTTGCGGGTCGCACCATCGACAACGTCGAGGTGCTGTTGCCCCGGTCGGTGCGCCGACACCTCGGCGGCCCGGTGGATTTTGCGGATCTGTTAGTGGGACGCACCGTGACCGGTGTCGAGCGACGCGGCAAGTTCTTGTGGCTGCCACTCGATGATGACGATGCGGTGCTCGCCCACCTGGGCATGAGCGGGCAACTGCTCATGCAGCCCTCCGACGAGAGCGACGAGAAACACCTTCGCGTGCGCATTCGATTCGCCGACGATGGTCGCGAGTTGCGGTTCGTTGATCAACGCACCTTCGGCGGGCTTCAAGTGCAAACCCTTGGGCCTGATCTGTTCACCGGACGCGTCGTGCCCGAATCTGCCGCGCACATTGCGCCTGACCCGTTGGAAGCCGTCTTTGACGTTCGACGACTGGCAGCTGCGCTGCGCCGTCGACGTACCGGCATCAAGCGCGCCCTCTTAGATCAGAGCCTGGTGTCGGGGATCGGTAACATCTACGCGGACGAAGCACTGTGGAGAGCGCGGATGCACTACGCGCGACCTACGTCGGCCTTCACCACAGCCCAGGTCGGCACCCTGATCGGTCACGCCACCGACGTCATGCAACAAGCACTGGCTCAGGGTGGCACTTCGTTCGACAGCTTGTATGTCGACGTCAACGGCAGCAGCGGCTATTTCGAGCGGTCCCTTGAGGTCTATGGCCGAGAAGATGAACCGTGCCGGCGCTGCGGCCGACCGATCGTGCGGGAGCCCTTCATGAACCGCTCCTCGTTTCGTTGCCCCACGTGCCAACGCGTACCGCGCGGAGCGCACTGGTGAGCCACTCGGTGGCGGGCGTCTTTGCCTCCGACGAACACGGCGTCGATCCGGTGCGACTCACCGGTTGGGTGCGCGGTCGGGTGCAAGGGGTGGGGATGCGGTGGTGGATCCGGGCCCGGGCTCTGGAACTGGGGCTGACCGGGTGGGCGCTCAATCTGGACGATGGTCGGGTCGAAATCGTCGCGGAGGGCCCCCGGGAGCACTGCCGGCAACTGGCTGACCTGCTGGTGACTGACCTGCTGGTGGCTGACTTGCTGGTGACTGACCTGCTGGTGGCGGACCTCCCGCTGGCCGGCCCGCTTGAGCCCAGGCGGCCCGGTCAGATCGACGGGTTTGTGCTCCGGCTCAGCCCGGCCCGGGGCGCCGGTGAGTCCTTCCTTGAGCGATAGCGGCCTTGTCGTCGCAACCCCGCGTTGACCGGTTCAGGGCGGGGCTGTCATCCTGATTTCACCAGCGCACAAGCATCGCGCCACGACACGAAGGGACCGTTGATGGCCAAGGCCCTCCTCGGACACCTCGGGGGATCCGACCCCCTTGCGGCTACTGAACTCATCGCCCTGCGTCGACGAGTCGCCGAGTTGCAAGCTGAAGTCGTTTCCCTGCGCGAGCAAGCACAAGACCTGACGCTCGGCCGGCTTGAGACCGAACTCGCACGTGCCGGTCATGCCGATCCCCCGCGAACCGATGGCGTGTCCATCGATGAGTTGTCGGTCGTCGGCTGACCCGAACGGGTTGGTTGGGCAGCGGGTTGCGTGTCCGCCCCCTCGTGTCGATTGAGCCCTGGGTAGGGTGGGTTTTGGCCTTCCCCGATGCCATCCATCCGTCGTCCCCGGTGAGCATTTAGCACCGCTGCGACGGCCCTGTTTCACAGGAGCGCGGCGCGTGCACCTCAAGAGCCTGACCCTGCGGGGCTTCAAGTCCTTCGCTTCGTCGACCACTCTGCGTTTCGAGCCAGGGATCACCTGCGTGGTCGGGCCTAACGGTTCTGGCAAGTCCAATGTGGTCGATGCATTGGCCTGGGTCATGGGCGAACAAGGGGCCAAGTCGCTGCGCGGCGGCAAAATGGAAGACGTCATCTTCGCTGGCACCGCCGGTCGAGCACCCCTGGGTCGAGCCGAAGTGCTCCTCACGATCGACAACACCGATGGCGCACTGCCGATCGAGTTCACCGAGGTGACGATCTCGCGCACGATGTTCCGCAACGGCGGCTCTGAGTATGCGATCAATGGCGAGCCGTGTCGTTTGCTCGACATTCAAGAGCTCCTCTCCGATTCCGGTATCGGTCGCGAGATGCACGTGATCGTCGGACAAGGTCAGTTGGATTCGATCCTGCAGGCCACACCTGAGGATCGTCGCGGCTTCATCGAAGAAGCCGCTGGTGTGCTTAAGCACCGCAAGCGCAAAGAGAAGGCGATCCGCAAACTTGATGCGATGGAGGGAAACCTCACCCGCGTCAACGACTTGACCGGTGAACTGCGTCGTCAACTCAAGCCCCTCGGTCGCCAAGCGCAGGCTGCACGTCGCGCCGCCGTCATCCAAAGCGATCTGCGTGATGCACGGTTGCGACTCTTGGCTGACGACCTCATGCAGTTGCGCCAAGTGCTTGACGCAGAGGTTGCTGACGAAGCCGCGTATCGCGATCAACGCACCGCGATCGAAGAGACGCTGGCGGCCGAACTCGCGCGTGAAGCGCACGTGCAGACCGAAGCGGCCGAGCAGTCGCCGGCCTTGACGCAAGCGCAAGAGACGTGGTTCGGACTGTCGTCTTTGCGCGAGCGGCTGCGCGGCACTGCTGAACTTGCTGCCGAGCGTGTGCGGTTGCGCGCGCCTGAGCCTGAAGAAGAACGCTCATCGCGCGACCCCGAGGCGATGGATGCCGAAGCCGCATCGATTCGTGACCAAGAGGGCGAGTTGTCGGCGACGGTTGACGTCGATCGCGCAGCGTTGGCGTCGGTGATCGCCGAACGCGCGGCAGCCGAGACCGAGCTGGCCGACCTTGAACGCGCGTTGGCGGCCGCGGTACGCGCCGCCTCCGATCGACGTGAGGGATTGGCGCGACTCGGTGGCCAGGTGCAGTCGGCACGCACGCGCGTGGAAACACGGCAGGCCGAGATCGATCGCCTCGCGACATCCCTTGAACAAGCTCGAGCGCGGGCCGACGAAGCGCATCGAGCGTTCACCGCGCTCGAAACGCAAGTGGCTGGGCTCGACGACACCGAGGTGGATCTCGACTCGGTCCACGCCGACGCTGCTACCCGCTTCTCGCTGGCTGAAGCGGCTGTTGACGAGTTGCGGGCGACCGAACAGTCGGCCGATCGTGATCGGGCCGCGCTGGCTGCGCGTCTTGAAGCATTGCAGATCGGCCTGGCGCGCAAGGATGGTTCTGCTGCGCTGATGGCGGCTGGGCAGGCCGTGAGTGGATTGCTCGGATCTGTGGCCGTTCTCATCGACGTCGAACCCGGTGCGCAGACGGCGATTGCAGCGGCGCTTGGTTCAGCGGCCGATGCCGTTGCTCTTGCGTCGAGCGGATCGGCCGTCGACGCGGTCGACATGCTCAAGGCCCAGGATGCGGGCCGCGCAGGAATCCTGGTCGCTGACGCTCCCGATGTCGGCAGGTCAGCGGTCCAATCGTTGCCAGAGGGTGCCCGCTGGGCCATCGAAGCGGTCACGGTGCCGGCATCGATTCAGACGGCGGTTCGCGGATTGCTCCGCGAGACGGTTTTGGTTTCTGATCTGCGTTCCGCAGCGCGTGTGGTCGCCGCGGCTCCGTCCTTGCGTGCGGTCACGCGCGAAGGAGATGTCGTCACCGCCGGACTCATCGTCGGCGGATCATCGGCCACACCCAGCCTGCTAGAAGTCCAGATCGCCGTTGACGAGTGCGAAGCCGGTCTGGCCCGCGCCATCCACGATGCCGAGCGAGCGCGCTTCGCACTCACCGGAGCACTCGACGAACGACTCGTGGCCCAGACCCAGGTCGAAGACGCGCTCACCCAGCTTCACGCGTCAGATGCCCGGATGGCCGCGGTGGCCGAGAAGCTCGGACAGCTCGGCTCGCAGGCCCGTGGATCCTCTGAAGAAGCTGACCGTTTGCAGAGCGCCTTGACAACCGCTGACGCTGCGCGTGAAGACGACCATGCGCGATTGGCCGAGCTTGAGCAGCGATTGGCCCAAGCGGGGGGAGCCACCACTGTCGATGAGCCTGACGCTGCATCCCGCGACGATCTGGCTCAACGATGCATCGCTGCCCGCGCTGCCGAAGTTGAGGCCAGGTTGGCCGTGCGTACGGGTGAAGAACGACTCAATGCATTGGGTGCGCGGGCCGAGCAGTTGGTGCGCACGGCGCAGGCCGAGCGCGATGGTCGGGCCCGAGCTATTGCGCGTCGCGAACAGCGCGCCAAGGAAGCCGCCATCGCGACTGCAGTGGTTCACGGAGCTGGTATTGCGTTGGCGCGGCTCGAGGTGTCGTTGGCCGCAGCGGCCTCTGCGCGCTACGAAGCCGAGCGGGCGCGCGAGCGACGTGACGCCGAAATGCTGACGTTGCGCACGCGCATCCGCGAACTCTCCACGCAGATCGAACACCTCACCGATGTCGTGCACCGCGATGAGGTGGCGCGAGCCGAACAGCGACTGCGGATCGAACAGGTCGAGGCGAAGGCGCGTGAGGAATTTGGCGTTGATGTCGAAAGCCTGCTCGCTGAATACGGACCCGATCAGTTGGTGCCGGCGTCGTTGCCCGATCCCGATGCTGAGGTCGACTTCGACGACGAGGGCGAACCGATCGAGGCGGCCCCCATTCCCTTCGTTCGCTCCGAGCAAGAGAAGCGTTTCCGAGCGGCTGAGCGCGGCTTGAATTTGCTCGGCAAGGTGAACCCACTTGCGCTTGAAGAGTTCGCTGCGCTAGAAGAGCGATTGAAATTCCTCACGGAGCAGTTGGAAGACTTAAGGCATACCAAGCGCGACCTGCTCGACATCGTGCGCCAAGTCGATGAGCGCATCGAAGAGGTCTTCACCGAGGCCTACCGTGATGTGGAGCGGGAATTCGCCGGCGTCTTCGCCCGCTTGTTCCCCGGTGGCGAAGGTCGACTCGTGCTCACCGACCCGAGTGACATGCTCTCGACAGGAATCGAAGTCGAGGCGCGGCCTCCTGGCAAGAAGGTGAAGCGACTATCGCTTCTCTCCGGTGGCGAGCGCTCATTGACGGCCGTGGCCTTCTTGGTGGCGCTGTTCAAGGCGCGGCCCAGCCCCTTCTACGTCATGGACGAGGTTGAGGCAGCACTCGACGACGTGAATCTCCAGCGTCTGATCGCCGTGATGGAAGAACTGCGCGCCAGCAGCCAGCTCATCATCATCACGCACCAGAAGCGCACGATGGAAATCGCTGATGCGCTCTATGGCGTGAGCATGCGCGGCGACGGCGTCACCACGGTGATCAGTCAGCGGCTGCGTGAAACCGACGAGGGCATCGAACCCGACGACTCCCGCACCATCGACGTCGATCGAGCAGTCGCCGCCATCGTCTGAGGGTCGGCTCCGTGAGCGCCCGCACGGCGTCATCTCGTTCATCTGTCAGGATCGGTTCCCATGGACGCCTTGGCTCTGATCATCATCATCTCGATCGTCGCGGTGGTCACCGCGCTGCTCTCCGTGGGGCTGGTGGTCTCAGGACGCCGTCAACGGGCGGCGAGCTCAACACACGAGGCGTCCACTGACGCGACGTCAACTGCCGGTGGACCTGGGGGCGACAGCGAGGGTGGCGCCGCCTCAGCCCTTGGACTTCTGGAGCGCCCAGAGGCGGCCGGGAGTCGACTGCAACGGCTCAGGGCCCGACTGTCGGGATCGCAGAACGCGTTTGGCCGCGGACTCTTGGCCGTGCTCTCACGCGATTCGATTGATGACGCCACGTGGGAAGAACTCGAAGACACCTTGGTCATCGCTGACGTCGGCGTCGAGTCCGCGCGCGAACTCGTCGATCGCATTCGCACGCGCGCGCGGGTCGAGGGTGTCACCGACCCCTCGGCGTTGCGGCCGCTGCTGAGCGCCGAATTGATCGCAACAGTTGATCCGACGCTCGACCGCACCTTGGGCACCGAGCGCAGCGCAACGGCGCCGGCCGTCGTCATGGTGGTCGGCGTGAACGGCACGGGCAAGACCACCACGACGGGCAAATTGGCGCGCTTGCTCGTGGCCGAAGACAAGGACGTCCTGTTGGGGGCGGCCGACACCTTTCGGGCAGCGGCGGCCGAACAACTTGCCACCTGGGGTGAGCGCGTCGGTGTGCCGACCGTGCGCGGCGACGAAGGTGCCGACCCCGCGAGCGTGGCCTTCGAGGCCGTGCGGGCCGGGATCGAGAACGAGGTCGATGTCGTGATCATCGACACCGCCGGCCGCCTGCATACCAAGTCAGGGCTGATGGATGAGTTGGCCAAGGTCAAGCGCGTGGTCGAGAAGCAGGCTCCAGTAGGCGAGGTGCTGTTGGTGCTCGATGCCACGACCGGTCAAAACGGCTTGGTCCAAGCCAAAGTCTTTTCCGACATCGTCGACGTCACCGGCATTGTGCTCACCAAACTCGACGGCAGCGCCAAAGGCGGCATTGTGATTGCCGTTCAACGGGCGTTGGGCGTGCCCGTCAAGCTCGTCGGCGTGGGGGAGGGTCCTGACGACCTCGCACCCTTCGATGTTCAGACGTTTGTCGATGCGCTTCTTGAGCCACCGCTGTCCTGACACCCACGCAGGTTCGCGCCGGGCGCGTAACCCGCTGTTCACACAAAGACTTCAGACGTAGCCGCGTCGAAACATCGGGTGCGCAGCGACGCAACACGTGCTGGCGAAGGTCTGCTGCAGCACCGGGCGCTAGGTCCTGGTGAGTGTGGCGACGGCTTCGGAGGCTCCGATGGACATCAGTGCAGGCGACACCGCGTGGGTGCTCGTCAGTGCCGCGCTAGTGCTGCTCATGACGCCGGGCTTGGCGTTCTTCTACGGCGGCATGGTGCGGGTCAAGAGCGTGCTCAACATGATGATGATGTCGTTCGTTGCGATCGGCATCGTCACCGTGTTGTGGGTCCTCTACGGCTACTCACTGACGTTTGGTGACACAGGCAACGGCTTCATCGGCGATCTGAAGAACGTCGGGATCGGCGAACTCGTCGACAAGGTGGCCACGAACGGCGCCGTGTACCCCATCCCGGCGTTGGCCTTTGCGATGTTCCAACTGATGTTTGCGATCATCACCGTCGCCTTGATCTCCGGTGCCATCGCCGACCGCGCCAAGTTCCTTGCGTGGTGCGTCTTCGCCGCGGTGTGGGTCAGTGTTGTGTACTTCCCCGTAGCCCACTGGGTGTTCGACTTCGGCGGTGCTGAGGCCGGTGGCAGCGGCGCCGGATGGCTTGCCAACAAGGGCGTGCTCGACTTCGCCGGCGGCACGGCCGTGCACATCAACGCAGGAGCCGCCGGTTTGGCGCTGGTGCTGGTGCTGGGCAAGCGCATTGGCTGGCCCAAGACGCCGATGAAGCCGCACAACCTGCCGTTGGTGCTGCTCGGTTCGGGCCTGCTCTGGTTCGGCTGGTTCGGGTTCAACGCGGGATCAGCGCTGGGCGCGAATCAAACCGCGGCGGTGGCGTTCACCAACACGATGGTGGCGACTGCTGCGGCCTTGCTCGGCTGGTTGGCCGTGGAGCGCTTGCGCGATGGCCACGCGACGAGTTTGGGCGCGGCCTCCGGTGCGGTGGCGGGTCTGGTCGCGATTACGCCGGCTTGTGCCTTCGTCGCGCCCTGGGGAGCTGTCGTCATCGGCCTACTGGCGGGCAGCATCTGCGCCGTTGCCGTGGGCTTGAAGTATCGGTTGGGCTATGACGATTCGCTCGACGTTGTGGGCGTTCACCTCGCCGGTGGACTCGTGGGGTGCTTGGCGATCGGCTTCTTCGCCACCAGGGAGGTCAACACCGCTGGCAAGGACGGTCTGTTCTACGGCGGCGGCTGGGGCGTGCTGGGAACGCAGGCGCTCGGCGCGTTCTCGGTGTTGGCCTACTCGTTCATCGTCACACTCGTTCTGGGATTCATCATTCACAAGCTCATCGGCTTCCGGGTCGACAAGGACGCCGAGGTCGAAGGCATCGATCTCGATGAGCATCTTGAATCGGCGTACGACCTCACCTCCACCGTCGGTGGTGTACTGGGGCCGCGCACCGCGAAGGCATCGCACATGGAGGTCAGCGCATGAGGCTCGTCACCGCAATCGTGAAGCCGTTCAAACTTGATGAGGTCAAGGAAGCCCTCGAGGCTGCCGGCGTGAACGGCATGACCGTCAGTGAAGCCAGTGGCTATGGCCGCCAGCGTGGGCACACAGAGGTGTACCGCGGCGCCGAATACACAGTCGATCTGGTGCCCAAGGTGCGCGTCGAAGTGCTCGTCGAAGACGACGACGCCGAGGCCGTCATCGAGGCGATCGTCAAGGCGGCCCAAACCGGTCGCATCGGCGACGGCAAGGTGTGGTCAGTGCCGGTCGACGCTGTGGTGCGGGTGCGGACGGGTGAGCGCGGAGTCGACGCGCTGTAGTGATGGATGCGCTGTTTCGGGTGTCACGGGATGCGCTCTTTGCGCAAACCGATCTGGTCGACGGCGAACGCCGCAGTGCGTATGCGGATCTGGTGGACGCGTGGTTGGCGCAGCTCTTTGACGCTGCCGCGAAAGTCGGTACCGCCGATGTACCTGATCGGCCGGTGGCGCTCGCAGCGGTCGGGGGTCACGGCCGCCGAGAGCTAGCTCCTGGAAGCGATCTTGACCTCGTGCTCATCGGCAATCCTCGTGAGACGACGCCGATGGCCGAACTGCTTTGGTATCCGATTTGGGACAGCGGACTTCGCTTGGATCACAGCGTTCGCACAATCGACCAAGCAGTGGCCGTCGCGCGCGATGACGTCAAGGCCGCTCTTGGACTCCTTGATCTTCGGCACATTGCCGGCGATCCACTGGTCACGTCCACCTTGCGAGAGCGATGGTTGCGCACCTGGCGTGAGCAGGCCGCGCGCATGCTGCCTGAATTGCGCGAGATGGGCCGTCGTCGTTCGCAGCAGTGGGGTGATGTTGCCTGGCTGCTCGAGCCAGACCTCAAAGATTCATACGGTGGCATCAGAGAAGCCACCGTGCTTCGGGCCATTGCCGCATCCTGGATTGCCGACGTGCCACATGGCGATTCGTCGCATGCTCATCGCCACCTGCTCGATGTGCGCGACCACCTGCACCTGCTCACAGGCCGGGCCACCGACCGGTTGGTGCTGCAAGAGCAATCCGCGATCGCCGCCGCTATGGGATACGACACGGCCGATGACCTACTGCGATCGGTATGCGCCGCCGGTCGCTCAATGTCGTACGCATTGGACGTTGCCTGGCATCGCGTCGAGCAGGCGACGCCGGTGCGACGATCCCGGTTGTCGCTGAAGGGTCGGGGACGCGACGAGCAGCGGATGCCGTTGGCCGAGGGTGTGGTCGAGCAGAGCGGTGAAGTCGTGCTTGCCCGTGAAGCCGATCTCGCTGATCCCACGCTGGGCTTGCGGGCAGCAGCTGCTGCAGCGCAAAGCGGTTTGCGGCTGGCCCCTCACGCCGTCGATCGGATTGTGGCGGCCGACCTTGACCTACCGACTCCATGGCCGCGCTCGGCCCGCGAAGCGTTCGTCTCGTTACTCGGTGCCGGGCCCGCGGCGCTGCCGGTGTGGGAGGCCTTGGATCAAGCAGGGTTGTGGGCGCGCTGGATCGAAGGGTGGGAGAGGCTGCGAGCGTTGCCGCAGCACAATCCGGTGCATCGCTTCACCGTCGATCGTCACTTGGTGGAAGCTGCCGTTCAAGCCGCTTCATTGACGCGGCGAGTTGAGCGGCCTGACCTTCTTCTCGTGGGCGCACTGCTTCACGATGTAGGCAAGGGCCTGCCCGGAGATCACACCGAACAAGGCATTGGCCTGGTAGCCGCGATGGCGCCGGCGATGGGATTCGACGCGAGCGACACCGCTGTCATCGTCGACCTCTGCCGGTTCCATCTGCTGCTGGCCGACACGGCGACGCGTCGAGACCTCGATGATCCCGCGACCACGTCGGTCGTCGTGGATGCGCTTAAGACGCCCGAGATGCTCGACCTCGTGGCAGCGCTGACAGAGGCCGATGCGAAGGCAACCGGTCCGGCCGCGTGGACCGAGTGGCGAGCCGGACTCGTGCAGGATCTCGTGAGACGCGCAGACGCGG
>Ga0105047_10001385_pt1 | contig 43314 bp, 46 predicted proteins | sample MAT04_FD_78384 | JGI IMG/M metagenome (GOLD analysis project Ga0105047, IMG submission 78384) | Freshwater microbial communities from Lake Fryxell liftoff mats and glacier meltwater in Antarctica - MAT-04 (megahit assembly) | ecosystem: Environmental > Aquatic > Freshwater > Ice > Liftoff... | reverse complement strand
TAGCCCAGCATGCGCTCGGCGCCGACGTTGAAGATCTGAATCACGCCCTTCGCGTCGGTGGCAATACTGGAAAAATTGGCGCTGTTGAAAATCGCGGTTTGCAGGGCTTCCGCGGTCAGCATGGCCTCTTGTCGTCGGTCAGCGGCAATCACATCCATCAAGCCAGCGGCCTTGTCGATCGTGATTTGATTGATATGTTTTCTTGGCATGTCTACTCCTCTGATCTCAGATAATTATGCAGTTGTTTAGCATCAAATCAGGAGGATTGACGTGTCACTGATCCTTGGGTGTTCCAGCGTGATCGTCTCGATCCGGCCCCCCAACGACCGCCGACTTCCACTTTTACTTTCACTTCCATCCCCAACGCGACCCGAAGCGGCCGCTTCGAACCTGGGTTGCAGGCGTCGTGCTGATGGGATCAGTTCAGACACGAGATTGGGCAGAATTGAACGTCTGCCAGTTCAATGTTTGACCTGCTTCGGCCGAGGATTTGCCTGTCGTGCCAAAACCACAACCGGCAGCTTACTGAGGAACTCCGGTCGTCCAGGAATGAACTTTTCCGGCTCACTCAGTGACGGCAACCGGCCTTGTGACGATCGCCAATGCGGTAATTGCAACCCGCAATGCCGTCAGCGTGGTGACGGGTTTTGTAACAAAAATGCCTTAGCCGGTTTCTCGATATAAGCAATAACAGTACCATCGGCGCACTGGATAGCCCGTAAATCCGAGACTGATTGGATATCCGGTGCTTAGGCACCATAACCTTGAGAAAAACCGTGATCGACAAGTTCCTTCCCAGGCTGGACAAGTGCCCTACCGGCATCGCCGGTTTCGACGACATCTCTGGCGGCGGATTGCCCCGCGGCCGCCCCACACTGCTGTCTGGTTATGCCGGCACCGGAAAATCGCTGTTCGCGCTGGAGTTCATTCTGCATGGCATCGAGCGATACCAGGAACACGGTGTTTTTATCAGCTTCGAAGAATCGCCCAAGGATCTGGCCGTCAATGTTGCCTCGCTCGGCTTCGACCTGGCACGTTACCAAGCCGATGGACAGTTGCGAGTCATCCAGATCGAACTGGAACCGCAGGCACTGATCGAAGCCGGCGAATTCGATCTCGATGGCCTGTTCATCAGGCTGGGTGCGGCCATTGATGCGGTCGGCGCCAAGCGCATCGCCCTCGACGGCGCCGAAAATCTGTTCGCGGCCTTCACCGACATGCGCATCCTGCGCGCCGAATTCCACCGCCTGATGCGCTGGCTGAAGGAGCGCGGCCTGACCGCCATCATCACCACCGAGCGCGGCAAGGACGCCCTCAGCCGGCACGGTCTGGAGGAATACATCGCCGATTGCGTCATCGCGCTCGACCACCGTATCGAGCGAGAACTGGCCACGCGGCGGCTGCGCATCGTCAAGTACCGCGGATCGGCGCATGGCAGCAACGAATATCCCTTCGTCTTCGAAAAACAGGGTTTTTCGGTGATGCCGATCACCTCGGCGGGGCTGAGCTATGCGGTCAGCTCGGAGCAGGTTTCGTCGGGCATAGCCAGCCTCGATGCCATGGTGGCAGGCGGTGTCTACCGTGGCAGCAGCATTCTCGTCAGCGGCACCAGCGGCACCGGCAAGAGCAGCCTCGCCGTCCACATGGTCGACGCCGCCTGCCGGCGTGGCGAGCACTGTCTTTACCTGGCGATGGAAGAGTCGCCCGACCAGATCGAGCGCAACATGAAGTCGATCGGCATCGACCTGGCGCAATGGCGCCGCGCCGGGCTGCTGAACTTCCATGCTGTGCGTCCGACGGCCAGCGGGCTGGAGATGCATCTGGCCATGCTGACCCGTCTGGTGGATGAAATCTCCCCCAAGTTGGTGGTGGTCGATCCCATCACGGCCTTCGCGACCGGGGCTATCGACGAGACCGTCAAACTCATGCTGGTGCGCGCCGTGGACTTGTTCAAGACCAAGGGCATCACCTCGCTGTTGACCTGCCTCACTTCCGGCGGCACGGCCGAAGAGGCGACGGCCGTCGGCGTTTCCTCCCTGGTCGACGTCTGGCTGACGCTACGCAATCTGGAGGCGGCCGGTGAGCGCACCCGCGGCCTCTATGTCAGCAAGGCGCGCGGCATGGCCCATTCCAACCAGGTGCGCGAATTCATCCTCACCAATGCCGGCGTCCGCCTGGAGGATGTTGTGCTCGACGAGCACGGCCGCATCCTCACCGGCTCGGCGCGCCAGTTCCATGAGGAGTTGACGCGAGCCGAGCAGAAGGTGAGCGCCGCCGACCAGGAGCGTCGCCGCGCCGCGCTGGAAAGGAAACGCCATGTCCTGGAGGAAAAGGTTGCCGTCCTGCATGCCGAATTCGAGGACGATGTGCGGGCGCTGGACGCCGAGCTTGAACGCGAGGCTCTGCGTGTTCAGGCCAGTGGCCGCGCTCTGGGCGACATGGCTACGCAGCGGGGCTCCGGACAAACCACCCAGCACACGCCGCGATGACCGACCCCAAGATGAAACCGACCCAGTACGTCCTGCGCCTCTACATCGCCGGCCAGACGCCCAAGTCGCTGGCGGCTGTTTCCAACCTGAACCGGATCTGCGAAGAATTCCTGCAAGGTCAGTATGAGGTCGAGGTGATTGACCTGCTGGAAAACCCACATCTCGCCGAAGGCGACCAGATCATCGCCATCCCGACCTTGGTGCGCAAGTTGCCGGAACCCATCCGCAAAGTCATTGGTGATCTTTCCGATACCGAGAAGACGCTGATCGGCTTGCAGTTGAAGCCACGTTAGGGTTCCGCCGTGGACAAGGCTGAAGGATTGAAGGTCGACATAGCGGATTTACGCGCCTGGTTGTCCGGGGAGGAGGAGGCATTAGCCGCTCTGCGGGAGGGTCGTGCCGACGCGCTGATGGGCGCCGCCGGCGTCATCGGCCTCAGCGGGACGGAAAGGCCCTACCAGATTTTCTTCCAGGCGATGAACGAGGGCGGCCTGACGCTCGACGCCGACGGACGCATCCTGCATTGCAATCCCCGTTTTTCGGCCATGGTCGGCCTCCCCATCGACGCCTTGCGCAACCGTCCCCTGGCCGACCGGGTGGTCGCGGCCGACCGGGTGCGCCTGTCAAGGTTTCTCACCGGCCATGTGGTTGCCACCTGTGAAGCACGGCTCCTGAAGGACAGCGGCGGAACTGTGCCGGTGCAGATATCGCAGACGCCAATGGAACTGGACGGACAACGCTTAAGCTGTTTGGTCGTCTCCGACCTGACCGCCCATGTCGAGGCCGAGCGAGCAGTGCACGAGAGCCAGGCGCTGTTGAATCTGTTTATCCAGAACGCGCCCGCATCGCTGGCGATGTTCGACCGGCAGATGCGCTATCTGGCAGTCAATCGTCGCTGGCGGGACGATTATCGGCTGGGTGAGCGCGAGATCATCGGTTGCTCGTACTACGAGATATTTCCGGAATTCATGGCGGAGTGGAAAGCCTTCCATCGTCGTTGTCTGGCGGGCGAGGTGGTCCGGGCGGAGGTTGACCGCTTCGAGCGCCCGGACGGCAGCATTCAATGGCTGCGCTGGGAGCTGCGCCCGTGGTTTGTCAGCGATGGGGAGGTTGGCGGCCTGATCATCTTCAGCGAGGACATCACGCTCCAAAGGCATGCCGAGAATCAGTTGCGCGTCACAGCGCGCGTCTTCGATCAGGCCGGCGAGGCGATTGTGGTCACCGGCCCGGACAACATCATCCAGGCCGTGAATGCCACTTTTACCAAGATATCGGGATACACGGTATCCGAGGCGATAGGTCAACAACCCTCGCTACTCAAATCCGGCCGCCACAGCAACGAGTTCTATCAAGCGATGTGGCAGGCGATCAATTCCAAGGGCTATTGGCAGGGAGAGATTTGGAACCGCCGCAAGAACGGCGAGACATTTCCGGAGTGGCTCACCATCACCCGCGTGGACGACGAGCGCGGCGAGGTGGAACACTATGTCGCGGTGTTCTCCGACATCACTCAGATCAAGGATTCCCAGCGCAAGGCCGAATTCCTTGCCGCCCACGATGCGCTGACCGGCTTGCCGAACCGCAACTTGTTTCACGACCGTCTGCGCCATGCGCTGGCCCAGGCGCGCCGGAACAACTCGCGCCTGGCTCTGATGTTCATCGACCTCGACAATTTCAAGACCATCAACGATACGCTGGGCCATGACGTCGGCGACGAACTGCTCAAGCAGGTCGCCACGCGCTTGCGCGACGCGATACGTGACGTTGACACCGTCGCGCGTCTGGGCGGCGACGAATTCACGGCCATCATCTCCGAGTGCACTGCCGAATTGGCCAACCAGGTCGCGGCACGCATCATTGACGACCTGGCTGCCGCGTACACGATCCGGGAACATTCGCTTTACATCTCGGCCAGCATCGGCATCGCGTTCTATCCGGAAGACGGCGTTGATTCCGCCGAACTCATCAAGGCTGCCGATGCGGCCATGTATCGCGCCAAGGAACAGGGCCGCAATCGGGTGGAGTTTTTTGTGCCCGACCTGCGTGTACGGCTGCTCAAGCGCGCGATGCTCGAAAGTGCGCTACGGGCGGCGCTGCGACACAACCGTCTGCGTCTTGTATTCCAGCCCAAGATCGCGCTGAGGGAAGGACATCCGGTTGTCGGCGCCGAGGCGCTGCTGCGCTGGCGAGACCCGGAACTGGGCGACGTGTCGCCCGCGGAATTCATTCCCGCCGCAGAGGCCAGCGGCCTCATCCTCGAGATCGGACGGGAGACGCATCGGCTGTTGCTACACCGGTTGGTCGAATGGCGCGCTTTGGGTCTCTCGGTGCCGCCGGTTGCCCTTAATGTTTCGCCCAGGTGTATTCGCGAGGCATCTTTCGCCGAACAATTGGTGGCCGAAATCGCCGCTGCGGGGCTGCCCAGCAATTGTGTCCAAGTGGAAATCACCGAGGGCGCGCTGCTGGAGAATAGCGACAACGTCGTCGCCAATCTTGAGAAGTTGGCGACAGCCGGCATCGGTATCTCCATCGACGATTTTGGCACGGGCTATTCGTCGCTCAGCTACCTCAAACGCCTGCCGTTGACCGAACTCAAAATCGACAAGAGCTTCGTCGACGGCCTGGGCCAGGACAAGGAGGATGAGGCGATCGCTCGTGCCGTGCTGGCACTGGCCCACGCTCTGGACTTGAAGACCGTGGCCGAGGGGGTGGAAACCGTTGCCCAGCTTGATTGGTTGACGCAAATGGGTTGCGACATTGCCCAAGGGTATTACTTTGCTCGTCCCCTTGAGGCGGACGACTTCAAGAATCTGATTGAGGCCAAGGGACGCGAAGGGTAACCGGACGACCGAAGGCGTCTCCGCTTCGACGCCAGCGCCATGCACACATACCCATACCCATACCCATGCCAACGGCCATTCCGACTGCCAAAACCAGGATGGCGATCAGGTTGAGGGCGGGCGTCATGCTCGACGTAGGCCGCCCGCCACGCCGACCAGCATGGCCACCAGGGTGATGAAGAGTTTCTGCCAGTGTTTCATGGCGACCGAGGCCTCACTGCACTGGATAGGCAGGCGGGGTGTATTCGAGAACCAGGGTGGCCAAACGCTGGTTCAAACCCATGATTGGAACGACCGCGATCAGGCCGCCGTTGCTGGCGGACACGACCTTGATCTGGCTGGCCTGCAGGTATTCCGGCGGGTACAGGCTGGAGAAGGATGCGGTGAGTTTCTTTCGGTCGCTGGCGACCAGAATCTTGCCGTCGGGCCCGGCCAGGAGGGTAGAACTCATGCCCGGCAACGCCACCAGCTCGGTGAAATACTGATCCACCTGATCCAGGTTGTTGGCTATCAGCTCGCGACGGATCGCCCAGGCCAACGGAACGCAGAAGCGGCTCAGCGCGTTCTGGCCGCGGCTGGCATCCAGTTGTTTGGCCTGCTCGATGAGTGCCGCATGGGCTTGCGCCTGTTGTGCATCCGCTTCGGCGAGTTTGCTTTCCACAGACCCGACCGCCGCGACTTTCCAGCCATACATCGCCAAGGCCACCAGCACCAAGGCGGCGGCCAGACCCAGTGTGATTTTGCGTTCGTTGTTCATGGTTGCTCCCGTCGGCGTGAGAGGTGGGGAAAAGGTTTCTTCATGTTCGTCCAAGGGTGTCATCACCAATTCCTTTTTGAGTGTGCGAGTTGCCCGGGCGTGGGCGTAGATCGAGGTTTTTATCGCTGCCAAAGCACCTGTGCTGCCTCCAGGGGAACCGCAACACCATCGCGCCGGGGGATCAGACGCGGCGTGTAATCCGTCGCCGGGCGAGTGGCGGGAAGCGTGGCGCGATAGGCGTAGCCGTTGCTGGCGCCCACCAGTTGCCGCACGCGCGCCATCGCCACGCGCTCTGGCGCGGAACCGTCGGCACCATTGGCGTAAAGCTCGACCTGCACCGCCTCCGGGTCGAGTTCATCGAGATAGGCCTGCACCTCGAAGACATGCTGCTCGGCATTGCTCTTCACCTTCACTTCACCGAAGCGCAGCGTGGCCCAGTGCTGCTCCAGCACCTGCCGCCAAGCCACCATGTCTGCGCCGGTGGCGCCGTTGTCGGCGGCGCGCTCAAGGTAGGCGGTGGCAGCGGGGAGGTAGTGTTGTTCGGTGTAGTCGCGCACCGCGCGGTCGGCGGAAAAACGCGGCGTCAAACGCGCCATGCTTTCGCGCATGCGCGCCACCCAGGCGGTGGGAATGCCGTCCTGATCGCGGGTGTAGAACTCGGGAATGACTTCGCGTTCCAGCAGGTTGTAAAGGGCCTCGGCCTCGGCGGCGTCCCAGGCCGGGTCTTCGCCGTGTTCCTGGCCATCGCCCAGCGCCCAGCCGACTTCCGGCGCGTAGGCTTCCGCCCACCAGCCGTCCAGTTCGGACAGGTTGATGCCGCCGTTGACCAGCACCTTCATGCCGCTGGTGCCGCAGGCTTCCCAGGGGCGGCGCGGGGTGTTGAGCCAAACATCGACGCCCTGCACCAGGTGCTCGGTCAGCAGCATGTCGTAGTCGGCCAGGAAGATCACATGTGGACGCACCTCGGGCTGGCGGATGAACTGCGTCCATTGCTGGATCAGTGCCTTACCGGCCTGGTCGGCCGGGTGCGCCTTGCCGGCCATGATGAGTTGCACCGGGCGTTGCGGGTGGGTGAGCAGACGCAGCAGTCGCTGCGGATCATGCAGCAGCAGGTTGGGTCGCTTGTAGCTGGCGAAACGGCGCGCGAATCCCAGCGTCAGGGTGTTGCAGTCGAACAGGTGCTTCGCCGCCTCGACCGTCTCCGGCGGGGCGCTGGTCGCGGCCAACTGCCGGGACAGGCGTTGGCGGGCGTATTCGACCAGGGCCTTGCTGGCGTCGGTGCGAAATTTCCACAGCCTGGCGTCGGGGATGTTGCGAATATCCTGCTCCAGGGTCTCCGTCGTGCCCAGCCAGCGGTCCTTGCCAGAGGCCTCGGTCCAGAGATCGTCGGCCGGCGCCGAATCCCAGGTCGGCGTGTGGACGCCGTTGGTGATGTGGCCAACCGGGATTTCGTCCGCAGGCCAGTGCGGAAACAGCGGCTCGAACAGGTGCCGGCTGACCTGGCCGTGCAAGCGGCTGACGCCGTTGACCGCGCCGCTGCCACGGATCGCCAGATAGGCCATGTTGAAGGGCTCGGCTGCATCGTCCGGATGCTGGCGGCCCAGGGCGAGCAGGTCGTGGTGGCTGATACCCAGCCGATGCTCGGCGTAGCTCCCCAGATATTGCTCGATGAGGGCCGGATCGAAACGGTCGAAGCCGGCGGCCACCGCCGTGTGGGTGGTAAACAGGTTGCCGGCGCGGGTGACAGCCAGCGCGACCTCGAACGGCTGGCCGCTGGCCTGCATGAAACTGCGCGCGCGTTCCAGCACGGCGAAGGCGGCGTGGCCTTCATTCAGGTGACAGACTTGCGGCTCGATGCCGAGGGCGGCGAGCAGGCGCCAACCGCCGATGCCGAGCAGCAATTCCTGCTTCAGACGCAGTTCCGGTCCGCCGCCGTAGAGCTCACTGGTGATGCCGCGATGTGCGGGGTAATTGGCTGCGTCGTTGCTGTCGAGCAGATACAGCTTCACGCGTCCAACCTGAACCTGCCAGGCGCGCAGCCAGACCGAGTAGCCGGGCAAAGTGATCTCCAGGCGCAGCCACTCGCCGTTGGCATGTCGCAAGGGCGTGATCGGCAACTGGCCGGGATCGTTGTACGGATAGAGCGCCTGCTGCGCACCGTGCTGGTCGATCTCCTGGCGGAAATAGCCTTGCTGGTAGAGCAACCCGACACCGATCACCGGCACGCCCAGATCGCTGGCCGCCTTGAGCTGATCGCCAGCGACGTTGCCAAGCCCGCCCGAGTAAATGGGCAAGGCCTCGCTCAACATGAATTCCATACTGAAATAGGTGACGCATTCGAGCGGCGACTGCGGGTGGTTGTGCTGAAACCAAGCTGGCGCAGACGCGGTCTCTCGCCGGGATTGAATCAGGTCGTCAAGGTTCTTGCGGAAGGCCGGGTCGGCCAACGTGGCTTGCAGTTTCTCCCGCGAGACCGTCTGCAAAACCACCCAGGGGTTATGCGTGAGCGCCCACAGTACGGGGTCCAAGTGCCGCCACAGCGAGTCGGTGGCGTGGTTCCAGGCCGAGTGCATATCCAGGGCAAGCTCGGACAGGGCATCGAAACCCTCCACGTCCGTGGCCATGAGGCGCTGCTTCGGATGGCTGATCGGTGTTTGTTCGCTCATCGTTTCACCTTCGATTCCTGCCCCGGACGCAACCTTTGGCTTCGGCATGGGCTTCACTCAACGACGTGTTATTTCCACATTACGAAGGTTTCCGCTTTTGCCGCGGCAGCAAGTAGTTCGATGAGAGGCAAAGCGCGATGCGCCATGCTGACCACAGGCTCATCGGTATCCTTGTCCTCGGCTTGCAGCACGTTTTTCTCGGCCTCGATGGCGGCGGTCAGGCTGTTCAGTGCCGCAGGAACATCCTCGGCCACAATCGCGCCAGGCACGGTGGGGCTGTGCCCCATCATCTTCAGCATGGAGAGGGCGACATCCCCGAAATAGGTGATGTCAGCGTAGGCATTGGTCGAAAAAGTCACCAGCATGGAGCCTCCTTGATTCAATCATTTCCGGATGTGTTGTCATTCGGAGATATGCAACTCGACCCGACGGTTCATGTGACGGCCATCCATCGAGGTGTTGGTGGCAGCAAATTGTGTTTCGCCGTAACCCCTGGTCGTCAGTGTGTCGGCCGGAACGCCCTTGCCAACCAGGTAATCCTTGACTGACCGGGCACGGCGCTCAGACAAACCGACGTTGTAAGAAAACGTCCCCGTACTGTCGGTATAGCCCTCAACCAGGGTATGTGGATAGCGAGCCGACTTCAGGTCTTCCGCAGCCAAGTTCAGAATTGATTCCGCCAGAGGAAGCACGCTCTCGGAATCGAAATCAAAATTGACGTCTCCCAGGATCAGCGGAGAGTCCTGTGCCAATACGACGACCGCAGTCGGCACGGCGGCAAGCTCCGGTGCAGCCGGGGTGTTCTCCATGCTACGCGATGGGATCCCAACCTGAACCGGGACTGATTTCGCGGAAGCAGTGGTCGCTGCCGGAAATGGGCAAGGCTTGCCCAGCAGTTCCCGACCCGGACAACCGATGGTCCGATAATCCTTGTAACCCGTGGTAAAGCCGGTCGGACTGGCTCGATTGGCCGGGTTGTAGAAGGGCTTGATCTCCGCCCGAGCGGGGGGAATCCCACTGAACACCAAGGCAAAAGTGGCCGTTACGACGAACAGCATGCGGGTCATTTGCGTCTCCTTGATCAAAGTGCTGGAACGGTCATCCAATCTGATCGGCAATAACCGATATCGACTGGGACGCCTGATTGGCAACTTCGCACCCCCGACCCTGTGTCGTCGGTACGCTGGCGCACATAGTTCGGAGTCGGCAAGCCAGCTTGCAGGCGTGCCCCGGTTCAGCCCGAAAACTTCGGTTCTTCCCTTAGGGGCTGTCCGTGAAAAATCTGGATAGTTATGGGTGTACGGTGGGATGCGATGCAACGCCGGCCGCGCAGCATGGTCATTTCCCTGCAAGCGGCCGGCAACGTGGCAGCGCACCCACCAGTGCAGTCCAGAATGTCCAGGTTATTCAGGGACTTCGATCGAGGGGGCCCTTCGACAAGCTCAGGGCGAACGGGACTGTGTGTTTCACGTTAACAATCACATGGCGACAATTGGGAACTTCCTTGGTTTAGCACTCTCCCAGGCAGAGTGCTAAAATGGTATCGAATGCTTTAAGGAGGCTTACTAATGACTGCTGAAACACTTAATTTTCCTGTGCCCAATGTCCTTGGCAGCCTGGAAAACTACATCCAGGCGGTTAATCGTTTCCCGATGTTGACTGCGGAGCAAGAGCACGAGTTGGCGGTTCGCTTTCGCGACGAGGAAGACCTGGAAGCTGCTCGCCAGCTCATCTTGTCTCATCTACGTCTGGTCGTAGCCATCGCGCGGGGTTATCTGGGATATGGCTTGCCTCATGCGGATTTGATTCAGGAAGGTAATATCGGCTTGATGAAAGCGGTGAAACGCTATGACCCTGATCGCGGCGTCAGGCTTGTTTCATTTGCGGTGCATTGGATCAAGGCTGAAATTCATGAATTTGTGTTGAAGAACTGGCGATTGGTAAAAGTCGCCACCACCAAGGCGCAACGCAAACTGTTCTTTAACCTGCGCAGCATGAAATCAAGCAGTAGCACCCTTTCGCCCGGCGAAGTCGAAGCAATGGCTAAGTCGCTGAACGTACAGAAATCCGATGTGCGGGAAATGGAAACGCGGATGTATGGCCAGGATATGGCGCTTGATGCAAGCACCGATGACGATGACGACGCATTCGCTCCGATCGCTTATCTTGTCGCGCCGAATGCCGAGCCTACGCAGCACATTGAAATTGCAGAGCGGGAGAAGCTGGCCAGCGAGGGACTCGGCAATGCGCTGAGCAGCCTGGATGATCGAAGTCGCCACATCATCGAGGCGCGTTGGCTGAACGAAGAAAACCCGGCAACACTGCATGATCTGGCTGCGATTTACAGCATTTCAGCTGAACGAGTTCGTCAGATTGAAGCCAAAGCGCTGCAGAAGCTGAAAGCCAAATTGGCTGCTTAACTTGCCTTGATTCTGTCTTGATTCTGTCTTGATTTAATGACATCCCCAATGATAAAGGCCCCGCAATGCGGGGCCTTTATCATTGGGGATGTCCCCCCGGGACAGCGGATCAAAACAACGAACTAATCGCCACCGAGAGAAAGCTGACCCATGCCCAAACGATCATTGCTACGACCAGCGTAATGGGTAATGCTTTTTTATTGAAAAGATAACTCATCACGAACTCCAGAAAAATCGTGTCCAGATTTTAGCTGCCTGAGACCGAACAAACCAACCGAATTGATTAAGGGGAAAGCGGTGGCCTGCTGTATGGCAAGAATCACCAAAAAAATCTTTAGCGGCCTTCATAAAAAAAGGGAGCGGATTTCTCCGCTCCCTTTATCAAGTATCAGCCTGGATTACTTGGCTGCGACAGGCACAGCTTTCATCTTGGCCAACTCTGCTTTCAGCATCTTGATACCGTCTTGCGAAGCATCGATGGAACGGGTCAGCGACTCACGCGCAGCATCCGGATTGTGGAAGCCGTCAGAGTTCTCGGCCGTCCACCATTCCCAATACAGGGTGCCGTCGTACTGGAAGTCATAAGCCTTCTCCATGACTTCAGCGGAAACGCCCGCTTCCTTGGCCTTGTTGATCCAGTCGATCAGGTTGGCCAACCAGAATTCAGCCTTGGCCATCTTGCCGCGAGAGTAGTTCTGGATCGCTTCCAAGTGGTACTTGGCATCCTTCTCGGTCCAGTCCTTATGGCAAGTCAGACAAGACTCTTTCAGGCGATAACGCGGTGACATCTGTTGGTGATTGGTGGTCACCTTGCCGTTGGCATCCTTGCTCTTCGTCATGTGGCAGTCTTTACATTCGACGCCAGCGCGCTCGTGTTTGGAACCCCAGAAGGTTTCCATTTCCGGATGCTGAATCTTGGGCAGCAAGGCACCGGTAGAGGCGTGCTTGAAGTCCTTGAACTTGTTCTGACCAACCATCTTGTCCTTGTAGCCGAACACGTTCACCCAGGTGAACAGGTTGGTACGCGGATCGTCCATCTTGACGTAGACAGGTTTGGCCGGATCGGAACAATCGAAGCCGGGGCCGCAGTTGTATTCAACGTGGCATTGAGCGCACATCAGGTTGGAATCGGCCTTGTTGAGCAGACCAATGGCGCGGAAGTCCTTGCCGTCACGCTGGAAGGTAACCTTGGTCATCGTGGTCTGCTTGCTCTTCACCGGATCCATCGGGTAGGTGCCTTCCTTGCGGTCGACGACAGCCTGGATCAGCGCATCACGGACCACACGCGGGCGAGCGGAGTGCGGGTCATGGCACATGAAGCAGTTCAACGGGTGCTTCATCGCACGAGCGAACTCGACCGGCTTGGAGGTGCGATCCCACTTGGCGCGCGGGTCTTTGTCGCCCATGTACTTCCAGTCCAGAATGTGATCCTGCGTCTTGCAGTTCATACAAACCGGGTTCACGGCCGTCGCGGTTTGGCGCATGAAGGATTTCTGATCGGAGGTGCTGGGCTCTCTGTCGACCATCACGTTCCAGGCGCTGTTGGCTGCCAATTCAGCTTTGTTGATGTAGGTCCAGTCCTTGAACTGCATCCGGCCGCCAAAGGCGCGATCCACCGCCCATTGGTCCACCAGCATGAACGCGTGCGAACGCGGCTCGGCATGTTCTTTGGTAAAGCCGTAGCCTTCCATCAGCTTGTCGAACAACGGCGAACGGCTCTTGGTCGTCGCCTTCTCAACGCGGGCATGCGATTCCAGGTTGGGCTGCACAAACGTGTTGTATTGCTCGACGTGACAGGTAGCGCAGGCGCGATGGTCGGTGATGGTGTTCGGACGCACACCCCAGTCCTTGCCCTTGGCCAGTTTCTGGTGCTCGGCGGCATTGTCGTGACAATGTACGCAGTTCACCGTGGCATGGCGACCATTGGTGTGGAAGTCCTCCACATCCTCGTGGCAGGAATAACATTTCTTGGCTTCCACCGGCTTGAACGGTGCTGCTTTCTCGGCCGGAGCAGGCGGCATTTTCGGGCCGGGTATCTCCACGGCTGCCTGCACGCCGAAAGCGAATAGTGCTGATGCCAGCCCCATCGCCAAACGGCTTGCTACTTGTGAAAATTTCATGGTCAGTCTCCTCAAAGTTCAGGCTTGGTTGGTGGACTAATGCGTAAATACTTCCACGCATCAGCCACCGTTTGGGTTAAACGTAGGGTGTGAATCTTGCGTATGCCATAGGCCTCCTCAGTTCAAAGTCAGCTTGGTGGGGTTGATCACAAACATCAGGCGAACGCATCCGCCATGATGTTCTTGAACCAGCCATGCACATACTCGGATTCCAGCTTGCGCTGCAGCACCAATTGCACCTCGTCGTCCATATTCACAGGGCTGATGCCGCCGGCATCAGTGATGTAAACCAGCTTGCCATCTTTCTTGCGATAGATATGCACCACAGAGAAACCCCAATCTTTTTCGGCGACGCTGTAACAAGTGTTGACAAAGAACGGTTCTGGTGCGGCAACCCCGTTAATCTTGGCAACGATGGCGCCAACAGCGACCTTCGCCTGTGTCGCCGCCATGTGAGCAGATTTGGGGGCGCCATAGACGGGCAGTTCGCCATGCACAGTGGAGTCACCCACCACATAGATGTCTTTGTGCACCGTCGATTCCATGGTCAGCATATCCACCGTGCACCAGCCTTTGTCGTTGGTGAGCCCGGTGCTCTTGGCGATAATGCCGGCGTGGTGCGGCGGAATGATGTTGACCACATCACCCTTGAAGTCGTTGAAATCGCTGGATGCGGTATTCGACTTGGCGTCGAACTTGACCACCTTGCCGCCCGCCGCACCAGCGACCCACTCGATCATGCCGGGATAGTGGCGCTTCCAGGCTTGCTCGAACAAACCCTTCTTGGAGAAGGAATCGTTGGCATCCGCGATCAGCACTTTGGACTTCATCATGCCGTGGCTCTTGAAGTAGCTGGCCACTTGCGAGGCGCGCTCGTAGGGGCCGGGCGGGCAACGGAACGGACCCGGCGGCACTGAGATGACAAAGGTCTGCCCATCCTTCATGCCTTCCAGTTGTTTTTTGAGCGCAAGCGTCTGCGGACCCGCTTTCCAGGCGTGCGGATGCGTGGTATTGGCGAGCGCCTCGGTATAGCCTTCGACACCTGCATAATTGAAGTCGACGCCAGGAGAAAGCACCATGTAGTCGTAATTCAAGGTCTTGCCACCCTTGAGTTTGACCGTTTTCTTGGCGGGATCGATGGAGACGGCTTCGTCAAAAACGACGTTGACGCCACGCTTCTTCAGTCCGTCATAGCCAGATTGCAAATCTTCGATCTTGCCGTGACCGGAAAGCAATTCGTTAGACAAAGGGCAGGAGGTATAGGTCTGTTGCCGTTCGACCAGGGTGACATCCAGGCTCGGATCCACAACTTTGAAGTACTTTGCCGCAGTAGCACCACCAAAGCCGCCGCCGATCACCACAATACGAGCCTTGCCGCCGGCGCTTCGGGCACCGGACGGGGCCGCGCAAGCTGACAGGGGAACGATGACCGAGGTAGCGCCTACGGTCTTGATAAAATCACGTCGATTCAAGCTCATTCTTGTCTCCTTATTTGGGCTGGGCTGCGAAGAACTTGGCAACAGCTTCGACATCGGCCGCGTCCAGCTTCTTGCTGTTGTTGCGCATCTTTTTGTGCGGCATCTTCAGCGATTCGGTGCGGTACTTGAGCATCTCCAGATGCATGTAGTCAGCCCATTGGCCATTGATCTTCGGCGTTTCGGCGTCATCCGGCTCGCTGCCGGTAGCGCCGTGGCAGGTCTCGCATCGATCGCTGGCTTCCTTGCCTTGGGCGATGACTTTGGCGTCAGCTTTCTGCACCACCGGAACCCAAGGCAACTTGGAGAAGTGCGTGGCAAGGGCCGATATTTCGGCATCGCTGTAACCTTTGAAGTGGCGACCCATGGTGGCGGAGTAACGTTCACCGCTCTTCCATTGCTGCATGACGTTCTTCAGATAGGCTTCCGGTAGGCCACCGATGCTGGGCATCGTAGGCCCTACCGAGACACCATTCAGGCCATGACAAGCATTGCAGGTGCTGGCCAGGTCCTCAGTGGGCATGCCCGCATGTGCGGATGAAGCGGCAAGCCCAATTGTCACCAGGGCCATCAACATTTTGTTTCGCATAATCTCCTCCAACGGTTCCCGCAATCATGGACAACCCACGATTGGCATCAGGCGACAGATAGTAGGAATTTGCCACCCCACACTTCCTTGATGGGTATCAATTATTTTGTATATCAGAATGTCCTGAATTGCCTCCCGGAGGCGCATCCAGACCCGTTTACCGACGAACCTGTCAAACGCATAGGCAACAAAAAAGCGGCCGCAGCCGCTTTTTTGGGTCTGACCTTCGCTTGTCAGGCCGACATATCAAGTCAGATTTATCAGATCAGGTTGCTCTATCCAGACTCTTGCGAACCGCCATCGGGCTATCGTGTTCCAACCACTTGCGAATTCGTTGCGCATCGCCAATGCGTCCCCATTTGCCAATTGAATCGAGCAACACAATGATCACCCGCTGATCCGCAATCTTGGTCTGCATCACCAGACAATGACCAGCTTCATTGATAAAGCCGGTTTTAGAGACGCCGATATCCCAATCTTCACTGCGAGTCAGACTATTCGTGTTGTTGAACGCCACATGGCGTTGCACGGACCGATATTCCTTGCGCAGCTTGCCGTTCATGCGGACTTGCACCACCTGGGTTCCAGGCAACGACACATCGTAGCTGCCAGTGGCTGAGATTTCACGAATCAAGGGATAGCGGTAAGCCGCATTGACCATTTTCACCAGATCGGCGGCAGTGGCCCGGTTGCCACTGTTGAGACCGGTGCCGTCAACAAAACGACTGTCATTCATGCTGATTTCCCGCGCTTTGCGGTTCATCGCCGCAACAAACGCGATGCGTCCGCCCGGATAGGCGCGGCTCAGGGCGGCTGCAGCCCGGTTTTCTGAAGCGATTAACGCCAGATGCATCAACTCCGCGCGCGACAATCGTGTTCCCAAAGCCAAGCGAGAACCGGTGCCTTTCAGGCGATCCACATCCTCTTCACCCACAACGATTTCTTCATCCAGCGCCAAGCCTGCATCCAGTGTCACCATCGCAGTCATCAGCTTGGTGATGGAAGCAATCGACGTGGGGACATCGATATTCTTGGCGTACAACGCGGCGCCGCTTTTTTGATCGACAACCAAGGCGGCGGAAGAGCGCAGATCCAGTTCCTGTTCCAGCAAGGTCTCTGGAGTCACCATGCTCAGCGCCCGTAAAGGCGGCAGCGGCGCCTGAACATAGCGCTTGGCCTGGGAGCGCTTATTGTCCGATTTCGCACTTACTTTCTTGGATTTCGACTTTGCCTTGAGCTTTGCCTTTGACTTGGCCTTTGCTTTGGCCTTGCTCTTGGCTTTATCGCTTTTTGACTTGCTCGACTGCGTCTTCGACTCACTCGCCGCCTGCGTTTCCGGAACGTGCAGAATCGGCCCCGCCAGAAATGCAAACAACGTCAGAAATACGAGGAATTTTTTCACTTTGTCACCCTAGTTTCGGCCCTGTGCCCATGCCATCAATGTAACAAATATCGGCAATTAAATTGAAATCTTTAGACTTCACTTTAACTTCTACCAGAAGTCTTTTCAAGGCGAAAGCAACTGTGAATTGTTCCAGGGCAAATTTGTTCTCACGATGAACGATGTAGGTCGGGTTAGCTGCCTTATCACGTAACCCGACGCGGGTGCTTGAAATTGTCGGGTTACGCTTACGCTAACCCGACCTACGCTCCAGGACCGACGCGCACGTTAATTCAATGGGTTATCGTCAGAACAAATTTGTCCTGGAATTGTTCAGGAAACACCGACAAATCCCATTCCATCCCGGAATACCCAACTCCGGGTAACAACGGGGCGGAATGACGGGGTGATAAATAAATCAGCGATTGCCGCCAAGCAAGCCACCGACCGCTTTCATGATATCGGCCGGCAGCACCACCACCTTCGAACCCGTCGACGCACTCAGTTCCTTGATCGAGGCGATGTACTTTTCACCCAACAGATAAAGCGCCGGCAGTTCCTTATCGGGAATCGCATCGGTCACCAGACGAATTGCCTCGGCACTGGCCGTAGCCAGACGAATCTGCACTTCCGCATCACGCTTGGCCGACTCCAGCCGCGCTTCCGCTTCCAGAATGGCAGCCTGCTTGTCGCCCTCGGCACGGGTGACCGTCGCTTTCCGCTCCCGCTCGGCGGCAGCCTGCAACTCCATCGATTTCTGCATCGTGCCGGAGGGTGAAATATCCTGAATCTCGACCGATTTCAGCGTCAAACCCCAGTCTGCCACATCATCGGCAATGGACAATTTCAGACGTGCCTTGATTTGATCTCGGCTCGAAAGCGCCTGATCCAGATCCATATCACCCAAAATCGAGCGCAACGAGGTCTGCACCAAATTCATCACCGCCATCTGGAAGTTGGTCACGCCATACACCGCACTCTGCGTATCAGTCACCTTGACGAAAGCGATGGCATTGGTAATCAGCACCGCGTTATCGCGAGTAATTACCTCCTGCTGCGGAATATCCAGAATCATGTCCTTGGTCACCACCTTGTAGGCCACGTTATCGATGTACGGCACCAGAATATGCAGTCCGGGCAACAGCGTCTTGGAATACTTGCCCAACCGCTCGACCACCCATTCTTCGCCCTGCGGCACGATACGCACCCCCTTCCAGAGGGTGACAAACAGAAAAAGAATCAGAAAAACGGAAACAATTTCACCGCCCATGTTGCTCTCCTAGAGTTGAGTTACTTTGAGTGTTTGCCCAAGCACATCGACGATGCGCGCGCGTTCGCCGGCCGCAATGGGCGCATCGGCCACCACCGGCCAACGATCCGCGCCCAATACCGGGCGTTGAAACAGAATTTCGCCTTCACTGATTTCGGTCACCGGCCGGGTCATCAATCCGGTAATACCCAAAACGCCTTCTTTCGCCTGACCAGCATGCGTGCGATCCGGTGATTTGAAATACTTCATCCAGACTACCACCATCACCGCCGAAGCCACTGTCCAGATCAGAATCTGGCCAGTGAACGAAAGCGGCAACATGAAGCTGAGCAAGCCGGTGATCAACGCGCCCAGGCCCATCCACATGATAAAAAATGTCGAAATGAACATTTCAAGGGCGACCAAACCCAGCCCCAACGCGACCCAATGCCACCACATCAATTCCATGTCATTCCCCTCAATCAACCTGCCGCTATTGTGCCCGAGGCTGGCAGACACCATGTGAAACAAGAAAATAATTGCCCTAAGTCAAGGATTCGCAAGTCGAATCAAAACCATCTTAATTTCAGACGGTATCCTTGTCAGACAAGTTTTCGAAGGAGATTCAATGCGCTCGCTCGCCCCCAAATACCTGACCGCCATGACCTGCATGGCAATCAGCATCTCGTTCGCAAGTATCGTCCAGGCCGATGATGCCGCAAGCAAAACCATCAACATTGCCATTGAAGTGTGCGCAGGCTGCCATGGCGTCGATGGCAACAGCCTCGTTCCCACCTTCCCCAAACTTGCCGGCCAACAAAAAGTTTACCTGTTGCGCGAACTGACCGATTACAAAACCGGCAAACGCGTCAGCGAAACCATGGCCCCATTCATGGAAAGCCTGACACTCGAAGATTTGCCTCATCTTGCAGCCTATTACGCCAAGCAAAAACCCACACCTGGCATCGTCAGCAACCCAAGTTTGCTTGGCGTCGGCAAAACGCTCTACCTCCAAGGTAACAGCAAAACCGACGTACCCTCCTGCGAAAGCTGTCATGAACCTGATGGCAGCGGCTCTGGAAAATTCCCACGCGTTGCCAGCCAGCACACCGAGTACGCACTCGACCAGTTTCGCCTCTACGCCACCGGCAAACGCACCAATGGCGCCCGCGTAATGAAAGCGGTGGCCGAACGCATGACCGAGGAAGAAACCCGCGCCGTCGCCGAGTACATGGCCAGCATGCCTTAGCATGGACAAACAAGCCCGAGGAACCCGAAACATGAACCGCACCCTGCTCTCTTCCGTTCTGGCCCTGATGGCCGGCGTCATTTTCACCAGCCAGGCCGCGCACGCCGAATTCAAACAACCGCACGCCGCCGGCATCGAAACCTACGGTTATGCCTGGAACTCACCCGACCAGGACATGAACCGCGCCCTTGCCCATGCCGCCGACGCCAGCAAGGGAGAAGCCGCCTACAAGGTCTGCAAAGGCTGTCACAAGCCCGACGGTTCCGGCCTTGCCGATGCCAACTACCCGCAACTCGCCGGCCAGCACGCCAGCGTCATCATCAAACAGATGATGGACATCCGCGCCGGCCGCCGCGACAACCCGCGCATGTACCCGTTCTCCGGCGAATGGATTGTCAGCGCCGAAGAAATCGCCGACATCGCCGCCTATCTCAACAAACTCCCCCCCCCGACGACAAACGGCAAAGGCAACGGCTACAACCTGCCGCGTGGCCAAGCCCTGTACCTCAAGGACTGCGCCAGCTGCCACGGCAAAGCCGGCGAAGGCGACGCGAAAAAGTTCTACCCCATGGTCGCCGGCCAGCACTTCAGCTACCTCAAACGCGAAACCCGCGAAAGCCGTGACCACGGCCGCCGCAACGCCAGCCCTGAAATGGTCAAAGTGCTGAAGAACTACAGCGATGCCGATGTAGAAGCCGTAAGTGACTATATGTCGCGGCTGAAAACCACCCGTTGATTATTGTTCCGCCCCAAACCCAATCGATCTGGCACTTCGGCGCAAGCCGCAATTGATCGCATCAAAGAAAAGAATAAATAACGCCGTCGCCCCGGCGAAGGCCGGGGTCCAGAAGCTGTTTCAAGTTTGATCCGGCAGCGGTGCATCTGACGCAAAGGGATTGAGCAACAAAATCCATCCACCTGCAGGCGATGTTGCATATCTTCGGTTAACAAAATCCGGCAATCGGCCCGTCGCGCGGCAGCAACAATCTGCGCGTCCCACCACGAAAAACTATAACGATCAGCCAGCATCCAGGCTGACTCGATCAGCGCTGCATCGTTCTTGACAGGTCGCCATGCCAGCATGGCTACGCACTTCCTGACGCGCCAGCAAAATCGGCAAACCGGGTTTCAATTTCTGGGTTGCATTGACATAGAACTCTTGCAGCACATGAAAACTCAAACGTCCCTGACGAGTTTGCCAAAGCGCAGCCATCCATGCGTGCGCGACCAACTGTTTAGCCGGCTGACCGCCATCCCGAGCATAAAGCAAGATGTTGGTGTCGATGAAGACCCTATCGTTCATGGGTCGCATCGCGGCTGAGATAAGGACTGGTAGTGGGTGACGCTGTGGCTAGGCCAGCCAAGGTTACGGGCTGAACGGCCAAATATTCTTCCATCGCAGCCGTATAGCTTTCCTCCTCGGCCATCTTCTCCGCCAGCAATTCACCCAACATGCGTGAAACGCTGATCTGGTGCTTCGCGGCCCAAACCCTCGACCAATCGGCTATCGCATCATCGATCGATACTGTGACGTTTCGCATCCAATTCCCCCTTAAGAACAATCACGAAAAAAGTGCAACACGAAGATCGTGGTGCTCTCTTGGTCATGAACGGAGAATGTGGCTCAAAAAAGATCGACTCCATGGTCGCCGACCAATACTTCAGCTATCTGAAACACGAAACCCGCGGATATTCGTGGCTTGCTCCCATTTTCTTCCGTTCAAGGCGAAGGCTTGTACTCCGCAATGCATTTGTGCAGCCGTTCGCGAACATCCTGGCTATCAGTCTTGCGATGCGTTCGCAACCCTCCAAGTTCCGACGGCACGAAAACCCGGATCGACTCCGCCGACCCGGCCCGGATACTTTCGTAAGTGCGCTTGAATTTTCTATCCTTACCCTTTCCTTCTTCCGCCACCATGCAAACGCCCCGCATCCCCGACGACGAAGCACAGCGGCCTGGCCGCCCTGCGCCATCTCGATCTGCTCGACACGGCCGCCGAGGCGCGGTTCGATCGCCTCACCCGTGTCGCCCAGCGCCACTTCGCCGTGCCTATCGCCCTGGTCAGCCTGGTCGATGCCGAGCGCCAGTGGTTCAAGTCCAAACAGGGGCTGGATGCCTGCGAGACCGGCCGTGACATCTGCTTCTGCGGCCACGCCGTCCTGGAGGACGGGATCTTCGTCATCCCCAACGCGCTGGAGGATGCCCGCTTCGCCATCAACCCGCTGGTGACCGGCGCGCCGAACATCCGCTTTTACGCCGGCGCACCGCTACATGCGCCGGATGGGCAGCGGGTCGGCACGCTGTGCATCATCGACAACCAGCCGCGAGCGTTTTCGACGCCGGACTTGTCCGTCCTGCGCGACCTGGCCGACGCGGTGGAAGCCGAATTGGCGCGTTCCCAGCAACTGACACAAGCCAGGGAACTGGCGCGACTGGCCATGGCGTCCGAGGAAGCGCTTGGCCGTTTCAAAAGCATCCTCGACAGCAGCCCGGACATGATCTTCATGTTCGATCCCGAGTCCCTGCAGTTCACTTACCTCAACGAGGGGGCCGTGAAGGGTATGGGTTACTTGCGGGAGTAACTGTTGCGACAGCATCCCTACGACATCAAACCGCTGCTCCCGGAACGCGTGTTCCGCGAGTTGATCGCGCCCTTGCTGACCGGCGATCAGGATGCCCTGCAACTCGATACAGTACATCGACGCAAGGACGGCAGTGATTTTCCGGTCGAGGTTCTGCTGCATCTGGTACGCAGCAACGGGAAACCGAACGTGTTCGTGAACATCGTGCGCGACATCACCGAACGTAAGCAGTCCGAGGCGCTCATTTGGCGCGCCAATCAGCGGGTGGCGATCGCCGCACAGGCGGCAGGCCTAGGCATCTGGGACTACGACCCGAATAGTGGTGATCTGGTCTGGGACCAAGCCATGTTCGACCTCTATTACGTTGCAGCGAACGAATTCGAAGGTGTCTATGCAGCCTGGACCAGCCGAGTCCATCCGGAAGATATCCAAGCTACCGCAGCGCTGCTTGAGGCTGCGCTGCGTGGTGAGGCGCAATACGACACCAGCTTTCGCATCGTCACGCGGGAGGGCGAGGTGCGTTTCCTGCGGGCCATGGCCTCGGTAGAGCGTGACCCTGCGGGCAAAGCGCTGCACATGATCGGCGTCAATTACGATATCACCGAACACAAATTGGCCGAGCAGGCGCTCGCCGATCAGGTGCGGCACACCCAGGCCATTCTGGACAACGTCATTGACGGCATTCTCACCATCGACGAGCGGGGTGTCGTGGCTTCCTGCAACCAGGCAGCCGAACGCATCTTCGGTTATGCGGCAGACCAGGTGGTCGGCAACAACGTCAAGATGCTGATGCCCGAGCCTTACCACAGCCAGCATGACGGTTACCTGGGCAACTACCTGGCCACCGACGTGGCGCGCGTCATCGGCATCGGCCGCGAGGTGACGGGATTGCGCAAGGACGGCGGCACCTTTCCCATGGATTTGGCGGTTTCGGAGATCAGCCACCATGGCAAGCGTCTTTTCGTCGGCCTGGTGCGCGACATCACCGAGCGCAAGCGGGTGGAGCAGATGAAGAGCGAATTCGTCTCCACCGTCAGTCATGAATCGCGCACGCCGCTGACTTCCATTGCCGGTGCCCTCGGCTTGCTGGTGGGTGGCGTCTTGTGCGCAATGCCCGAGGCGGCAAGACCGATGCTCGATATCGCCCTGAAGAACAGCCAGCGCCTGACGCATCTCATCAACGACCTGCTCGACATGGAGAAGATCGCCGCCGGCAAGCTGAATTTCGACATGGTGGTGCAACCCCTGATGCCGCTGGTCGAGCAGGCGCTGGAGGCCAACAAGGCCTATGGCGACCAGTTCGGGGTGCGCTTCGAACTGGTCGCCCGGGAGGATGGCGCTGAGGTGCGGGTGGACAGCCAGCGCCTGATGCAGGTGCTGTCCAACTTTCTTTCCAACGCCGCCAAGTTCTCGCCCCAGGGTCAAGTCGTCGAGATCGACGTGCGGCGCGAGGGCGTGAAGATCAGGGTGACGGTGTGCGACCATGGCCCCGGCATCCCCGAGGAATTCCGCAGCCACATCTTCCAGAAGTTTGCCCAGGCAGATTCCTCCGACACGCGCCAGAAGGACGGCACCGGTCTCGGCCTGGCGATCACCAAGGAACTGGTGGAACAGATGGGCGGCAGCGTCGGCTTCGAGTCAATCGCTGGGCAGGGCACGCGCTTTCATTTTGACTTGCCGTTATTTGATGGCGCGGCCGTTCCCGCTGCAACACCGGGCCTGCAGAACAACCCTGACGGCTCGCGCATCCTGGTCGTCGAGGACGATGCCGACATCGCCCAGGTGCTGGCCCTGATGCTGAATCGTGCCGGCTATCGCACCGACATCGCCAACAACGGTGCGCAGGCCCTGGACCGGCTGGCAAGCCAGTCATACGCCGCCATGACCCTGGACCTGATGCTGCCTGACATGAGCGGTCTTGAGGTCATTCGCCGGGTGCGACAGCAGCCCGCGACGCCACCCTGCCCATCATCGTGGTGTCGGCCAAGATGGAGGAAGGCCGCCTCGCCTTCAACGGCGATTTCTCCGCGCTCGACTGGTTGCCCAAGCCGATCGACCGCGACAGGCTGCTGTCGGCGGTATTGAATGCCATGCCCAATGTGGACGCCCGGAGCGTCAGCCGGCCGCGCGTGCTGCATGTCGAGGACGACGCCGACCTGCATAGCGTGGTGCGCGCCATGGCCGGCGAGCGCTTCGATTTCGAGCCTGCGGCGACGCTGGCCGTGGCCCGGCACCGGCTGGCGCTGGAACGCTTCGACCTGGTCGTGCTCGACCTGAGTCTGCCGGACGGCTCGGGCTGGGATCTGCTGCCTCTGCTGCGCCAACTGCAGCCACCGCCCCGTATCATCATTCTTTCCGGTTCCGAACTGACCGCCGCGGAATCGGCCAGCGTGGAAGCGTCCCTGTTGAAATCCCACGTATCCCCGCGCGCGCTGCTCGACGCCCTGAGCGAGCGCATCGCAAAATCCCAAGACACTACAGGAGAGCCTTGATGGACCTGAAACACATCCTCTATGTCGAAGACGAACCGGACATCCAGGCTGTCGCGAAGATCGCCCTCGAAATGGTAGGCGGCTTTACGGTCAAGATTTGCGCGTCGGGCGAGGAGGCGCTGCGCGAGGCCGTGGCCTTCGCGCCGGACATGATCCTGCTCGACGTGATGATGCCGGGCATGGATGGCCCCAGCTCCCTCGCCGGGCTGCGCGCCTTGCCGGAACTGGCCACCGTGCCGATCGCCTTCATGACTGCCAAGGTGCAGCCGGCGGAAGTGGCGCACTTGAAGTCGCTGGGCGCGCTTGACGTGATACCCAAGCCCTTCGATCCGATGACACTGGCCACGCAAGTGTGCGCGATCTGGGAGAAACGCAATGGATGAGCGCGATGCCCTGAAGACGGTCCAGGCCGAAATAGCCCAGCTGCGCGACCGGTACGTCGCCCGTTTGCCGGCAGAAGTGACGGAGATGACGGAACTGGCCGGGCGGCTCAAGGGTGACGAGAATGATCGCCCGACACTCGACTTTCTCCGCCACCGGCTGCATCGGCTGGCCGGTTCGGGCGGCACCTTCGGCTTTCACGCCCTGGGCGCGAAGGCCAGGCTGCTGGAACAGGAGGTGAGCCAGTGGCTGGAGGATCCGGTGCTGGCGGATGGGCCGACACTGGAGCATTTCGGCGATGGCATCGCCTCGCTGGCGACGCTGCAGGGTGCCGGCCCCTCGGGACCGGCGGCCGTCGATGTGGCGATGCCACCCGCGCCGGCATCCGGGCAGCCGGCCCGCATCTGGGTGGTGGACGACGACGAACTGCTGGGTGGCGAACTGGCGCGCCTGCTGGCGCAGTTCGGCTACGTCACCCGCCTGTTCACCCGCTTCGACGACGCCAACGCGGCGGCGCGTGCCGGGGAGCGTCCGGACATCCTGATCCTGGATGTGCTGTTCCCGGACGAAAACCTGAATGCCACCGAAGCGCTGTTTCGCGGCTCGGCGCTGGATACCCTGGGCTGCCCATTGCTGTTCGTCACCGCATTCAGCGATTTCCCTTCGCAGTTGCGCGCGGCCCGGCTCGGTGCGTCGGGATTCATGGAGAAGCCACTCGACGTGCCCAAGCTGGTGGATCGCCTGGAGCGCATGCACGACACATCACCGGCCACGCCGCACCGGGTGCTGATCGTGGACGACGATGTCGACCTCGCCGAGCACTACCGGCTGGTGCTGACCGCCGCCGGCATGGAAGTCGCCGTCGAGAATCTGCCGGAGCAGGTGATGGAACGGGTGGCGACCTTTCGACCGGAACTGCTGCTGCTGGACATGTACATGCCCGGCTATACCGGCCCGGAATTGGCGACGGTGATCCGCTATCGCGACGAATGGTTGAGCCTGCCCATCGTGTATCTCTCCGCGGAGACGGACCTCGACAAGCAGATCAAGGCGCTCGGCCACGGCGCCGACGATTTCCTCACCAAGTCGATTTCCGACGCGCAACTGCTTGCTTCGGTGCGCGTGCGGGTGGCGCGTTCGCGGCAATTGGCCGACCTGATGTCGAAGGACAGTCTCACCGACCTCCTGAAGCACGCCCGCATCAAGGAGGAAATCGACATCGAACTCACCCGCGCCCAGCGCAGTGGCAAGCCGGTGTGCGTGGCGATGGTCGACATCGACCACTTCAAGTTGGTGAATGACACCTATGGCCACGCCGTTGGTGATCGCGTCATTCGGGCCATCGCCCACCTGCTACGGCAGCGCCTGCGCAAGTCTGACGGCATCGGCCGCTATGGCGGCGAGGAATTCGTCGTCGTGCTGCCCGAATGCGACGAGGTCATGGCGAAGGCAATCCTTGAGGACAACCGCGAACGCTTTGGCGCGCTGCGTTTCCGCCATGAAGAACAGGAGTTAGCCTGCACGCTGTCGGCCGGCGTCGCCTGCGCCAATTCTGGTCAGACGGTGGCGGGGGGCGATCTACTGGTGACCGCCGACGAGGCGCTCTACGCCGCCAAGCACGGCGGACGCAACCAGGTGCGCATCGGTCAGGTCGGCGCGAAGGCGACAGCCGGGACAACATGAGCGTGGTGCCGGACACGGTTCAGGTGCTGCTCGCCGGGCTGCGCGAGCGCTTTTTTGATGAACTGGCCGAACGTTGCGATGCGCTCGAACGTCTGGTGCTGGCCGCTTTCAATGAGAAATGGGCTGTTCCTTGCTCAAGGCAATGAGGCACCTGAAGCGCAGAAGAATGCTCAGACATGAAGATCGTCCATGTCGCAGCCGAGCGCGTCGGCAAGCTTGCCGATCAGGTCGGCCGATGGCTTGGCCTTGCCGTGTTCGACCATCGACAGCATCTGGCGCGTCACGCCGCTGGCATCGGCAAGCGCCTGCAAGGTCAGGCCGCGATAGTTGCGCCAGACGCGCAGCGGCGATTCGCCAGACAGCAGCCGGTCGGCAAACTCGGCCGGAAATGATTCGGTATCCCGCGCCGTTTTGCCGTCGGCGATGTCCTGCACGTCTTCCAGACGGGCGAGCAAGGCATTCCATTCGGCCAACGGCACCACGGCGAAAGCCGGCACCCCATTCAGTTCGATGATTTTCGCGCTCATTTTTAGGCATCTCCTCTTGGTGCAATCTTGACCACCAGCAATAACAGTTCGCCGTCACGCACGTCGCAGATCGCGCGCCAGTCACCCACCTGCAAGCGCCAGAAGTCAGAACCTTGCAGCGGCTTCCAGTCACCACGATAGGCGGCCGGGTCGGCAGCGACAGCATCAAGCTCCGCGCGCATCCGTTTGGCAATGCCGGCTGGGGGCGGGGGTTTCCGGTCAGGCACTAAGTAACCAAAGTCACTGAGTTAACCGAAATCGGCCATTAGTCTGATGACGTTCCCATCGGGAGCAGAATCCTGATCCACTCATTTGGAGAATTAACATGAATACAAACGTCGGCGGTATAGATCGTATTTTGCGTATTGTTGTCGGTGCAGCTTTGTTGGGTGCCGCTGTTGCAGGCATCGGCTTACCATGGACCTGGATCGGCGTGGTTCCTCTTGCCACCGGTCTGTTCAAGTTCTGTCCGTTCTATCCGCTGCTGGGCCTGAGCACCTGCCCGGTAAAAAAGAACTGACCAACGTTCATAAAATGGTACGTGGCATCATCAAGCAGCCGAACAATCTTCATCGCAGTAGCGTTGTTTGTTGCATGAAGGCGCCATAAAGCAAGCAGCGAAAAAAAAGCCACCCAAGGGTGGCTTTTCAATTGAATTCAGATCATTCAGATATACAAACCTCAGATATACAAACAGATATCCGTTTCGCCGGCAAACTCAAAGAAAGTGGCAGCGCCACCGTATTCAACGCCATCGATGAAGTCACTGTGTTCAAAACCGAACAATTCTACCGTCATCTGACAGGCAATGAATTTGACTTCGGCTTCCTGGCAAAGCTCGCGCAACTCAGGAATACTGGCTACACCATTATTCTTGATGGTCTGCTTCATCAACACAGTTGCCACTGATTCATAACCTGGAACCAAGGATTGAATCGCATTGGGCATGTTCCAATTGATGCCGCGGAACCACTTCGGACCAAACGGCATTTTCATCGGCATACCCGGATTGCCCAGGGGGCTTACCTTGAGACCGGAAAGATCCTTACGAAGCATCTGCAGGCCATAGAAGGTAAAGAAAATCTGGGTTTCATATCCCAAGGCAGCGGCTGTAGAAGCCAGGATGAACGGGGGATAAGCCCAGTCCAGCGTGCCTTTGGTTGCGATGATCGCCATTTTCTTTTGATCGTCCATCAGATCACCTCTTCAAATCTTGTGATTTATGACAAAGCCGAAACTGGGCTCGAAAACTTACTTCTTCTTGATGAAGAAGGTGTATTCGCTGCCCGCTTCGGCAGAAGCCAGGAGCTCGTTACCGGTTTGCTTCGCGAATGCCGCAAAGTCCTTCACAGAGCCCGGATCAGTCGAAACAATTTTCAGGACTTGGCCACTGGTGCAATCATTCAAAGCTTTCTTGCAGCGGAGGATGGGCAGCGGACAGTTGAGACCGCGGGCGTCGAGTTCTTTATCAAAATCCATGATTGCTCCTTCACAAAATCAGCAAATACTAAAAAAAGACGGCGTAATTTACCCGTGTTACATAGGGATTGCAACGACGCACGACTCAGGAAAAAAATTTCTGATTGACTCAACCAAGCATGCTAAGTGGTTTACCTGAGCGCGCCCAAGCCATGATCCCGCCAGAAAGATTGTGCATGTTATCGAAGCCCTTGGCTGCCATGAAAGCACATGCCTGCGCTGAACGTGCGCCAGAGTTGCAGTAGATCACGACGGGCTTGTTTTGCGGGATATCCGCCGCACGCAGCGGCAGCAAATGCAAAGGGATATGGATAGCACCATCAATCACACCGCGGGAAACCTCACCTTCCGTCCGTACGTCAATCAAATGAATCTGGTCTTTTCCAGCCTCGAGTGTTTCGACATCGAGCTCTTTGATGTTGTACATACCAAACATTGAGAGTCCTCCGATAATGAATATTAGACTATGCTAATCTATCAGGCTTTCCCTTTTTTTTCAAGCACATCTGCACCTCTTGCGCGAATGATGGGTAAGCAAAATAATTCGTTCACACAACGTGGATCGTTTGGAATATTTCCGACTTCTCTCATACGAAAGTTGATAAACCGTCAAAAAAGCGGCCTTCCACCTGGTTAAAAAATAGACGAATTCGCCTCTCTTTCCACTTGCTTGAGGAGCACCTCGAAACTTGATTAACAAGCAAGCTGGGCAAGTCTGCCAGGAAATGTATAATCCGCGGCCGCATTGTCGCTGCAGTAGCTCAGTTGGTAGAGCAACTGATTCGTAATCAGTAGGTCGGGGGTTCGATTCCTCTCTGCAGCACCATCAAATACCCAACAGTCGAAGACCTCCTACGTGACCCATCCGCAGATGCTTTCCCTCCTCGAAGCCGACATGGCGGAGGTTGACAGGGTTATTCGTGAGCGTCTGCATTCTGATGTCGCCCTGGTTAGACAAGTCTCTGAATACATAATCCATAGTGGCGGCAAGCGACTTCGCCCGGCACTTGTGGTCATGGCTGCCAAGGCCTTGGGCTATCAAGGCGAGTTGCACCACGAAATGGCGGCGGTCGTCGAATTCATTCATACCGCAACGCTGCTGCATGATGATGTGGTTGACGCATCAGACTTGCGTCGCGGTCACGACACCGCCAATGCCCTCTTCGGCAATGCAACCAGCGTTCTGGTCGGCGACTTTCTATACTCGCGCGCATTTCAAATGATGGTCTCGGCCAACAATATGCGCGTCATGGAAGTACTCTCAGACGCGACCAACATCATCGCTGAAGGCGAGGTTTTGCAGTTAATGAACTGCAACGACCCGGATATCGACGAAGCGGCCTATTTGCGTGTCATTCGCTATAAAACTGCCCAACTTTTTGAAGCAGCCGGACGCTTGGGCGCGATTGTCAATAATTCACCACGAGACATTGAAGACGCCCTGGGTGATTACGGGATGCACTTGGGTACGGCCTTTCAGATCATCGATGACGTCCTCGACTATTCTGGTGATACAGACTTGATCGGAAAAAATGTCGGCGATGATCTGGCTGAAGGGAAACCGACCTTGCCGCTGCTGTTCGCGATGAAACATGGCACACCGGATGAAGCAAGCGTCATTCGGAAAGCGATTGAGGAAGGCGATTCCAGTAATTTCCAGCAAATTCTTGAAATTGTGCAACGAACTGGCGCGCTGGATCATGCCCACCAACAAGCGGAAGCAGAATCAGTCTTGGCACAAGCTGCATTATCTGCATTACCGAGTAGCCAACACAAAGACGCTTTGCTAGAATTATCGGCCTTCGCAGTTACACGCGGATACTGATCCAGCGGTTCAACGCTTTCCGAAGCCTGAGTTTTCGCTGCCCTAAATCAGAAACAAGAAATTTCGCGGTACCGCGATCAGACACCTAATCGGGGTGTAGCTTAGCCTGGTAGAGCGCCACGTTCGGGACGTGGAGGCCGGAGGTTCGAATCCTCTCACCCCGACCATCAAATTCAATGGGTTTGAACAACCCGACATCCTTACCTGCAAGCCTTGCTCTTCACCTGCTCTAAGAGGTGAATCATGGCCACCATCAGCAAGCGTGGTAACAAGTAGGCTGCTCATGCTCAACGTTGTCCACCCGGCAATCCGTAAATCTTTCCTTGAGAAAAAAGACGCCGAGCGTTGGGCACGCGCCCTATTGAACGCGAGCTTGATCTGGGCAGTACATCAAGCCGCCAGACGCCGCAGCGTCTTGAGACTAACCTGCCAGCGGTCGGCCACGTCACGTAAACGGTCTGCAACCATTCTTGACTGAGTTTGCCGAAACAGGGCACTCCTTTCTCAGTCAAGCTCAGACCGCTATTTTTGACAAAATATGCCTCTATAAAACCTTTAACTCTTTGATATTAAGGGCTATGCTAAGGTTGTATTTTTTCATTGGATTTATTTTGTACTGAACAGGTAGTCAATCATTTTTGATACGTTCAGTTCAAAGTCAGCAAGGAGCTTAGTCATGGAAATTTCATCAGCAGGTTCGCAATCACTTGCCGCCACGGCAGTCGTTCCACAAACGAACACGCAACCACAAGAGCAATTGGCGCGCACTTTGCGCAGCGAAAGGGAACGTGACGATGCAACTAATACTAACGATCAAGTGACTTTGAGTGGCGCCTCCCGTCAGGTAGCCGCACGAGAGACTGAACGTGTTGTCCCGCAAAGCGAAGTGACGGCAACGGCGGACAAATCTAAAGAAACTGATCGGGTTGAACAAATGCGCCAGAATCAGATTGAATCTCAAAGGAACGAACAACCTGTATCACGATCAGTGGCGCGTGCATTGGAGACTTACACCCAGGCTGCATCTTTGGGTGGCTGAGCAGGCTATCTGACTCATCGGCATCATGGAAATCAGCGCATCCCCCTCCTCCTCTTACCTGCCCCCGCAGATCAATGAATCTCGGGCAGCAAGGAAGGAAGTGCGTGAAATTCCCACCACGCGCGAGAGCGCGGCAAGCCTTAACAAAGATGATCGAACCGCACAGTCCTCTTACCCCAGAACAGAATCCGAAAACCTGAATACCCGGCAGACGGCTGCAACAAATCAAGTCCGTGTTACGGGTAATGCCGCCAATGAGCGTGAAAACCGTGCTGAAATCAGAAGCGCTGACACGCAGCGCCTGCAAGCGCAACAAGCTGCCGCCCCCGCTGGCGGCAAAATCAAGCTGGATGTTGAAGATGGAAATCGCGTGCTGCAGGTTTATGACAGCAAAGACGTATTGATCTATCAACTGCCTCCCAAAGGGGCGCTGATGCTGATCAAGGCACAGGAAAACGCGCAACAATCCCAGGTTCAAACCAGCGCCTGAACTGACGTTCCATCAGCGGCATCCTCAACCCGCCGCGTCAGCATCGTCCGAATCGTGTTCGCCTCATACAATGGCGACCATGCCTCACACTTCCCCCCCTCCTTACGCCCACCTCACGCCGGATACTGTTCTCGACGCGCTGGATCATATTGGCTTGCGCACCGATGGTCGCTTGTTGGCTCTGAACAGCTTTGAAAATCGGGTTTATCAAGTCGGACAGGATGACAGCGCGCCGGTTGTCGCCAAGTTTTATCGGCCTGAGCGCTGGTCTGATGCCGAGATTCTTGAAGAGCATGCCTTTACACTGGAACTCGCCAGCCGCGAAATTCCAGTCGTACCACCGTTGATTCTTGCGGAACAGTCGAGTCTGCATACGCACATGGGGTTCCGATTTGCGGTCTATCCACGGCGCGGTGGACGCATGCCTGAATTCGATCGGAGTGAAACTCTGGAATGGATGGGCAGATTCATTGGCCGCATCCATGCTGTTGGCGCGCTTCAACCTTACTGCCACCGCCCAACGTTGGACATCGCCAGTTTCGGAGAAGAACCCCGTGCTTTTCTGCTTCAGGGCCATTGGCTGCCGCCTGACCTTCTGCCAGCCTGGAGCAGCGTGATCGACCAGGCGCTGGATGCTGTTCATGCCTGTTTCAAGCGAGCCGGGCAGGTCACGCACCTGCGACTGCATGGCGACTGCCACGCCGGCAATGTGCTGTGGACGGATGACGGCCCGCATTTTGTCGATTTCGACGACAGCCGCATGGGCCCGGCCATCCAGGATCTCTGGATGCTGCTTTCCGGCGACCGCGCCGACATGGTCCGACAACTGGCTGACGTCCTCGCCGGTTACGAAGATTTCTGCGAATTCGATACGCGAGAACTTTATCTGCTCGAAGCGCTCCGCACTTTGCGCCTGATTCATTATTCGGCCTGGATCGCACGGCGTTGGCACGACCCCGCATTTCCGGCCGCGTTTCCGTGGTTCAACACCCAGCATTACTGGCAGGATCGGATTCTGGAACTTCGCGAGCAAATCGCATTGATGCAGGAAGAACCGCTATGGCCGGTTTGAGCAACCTATTGGAGGCATGTCATGTGTGGCATCGCGGGTGAATTCCGTTTCGACAGCAAAGCGTCCGACCAGGCAAGCCTGCGGCGAATGGTGGACAAACTGGCTCGTCGCGGCCCGGATGGCGAAGGTCTTTATTTCGATGGACGGGTCGCCCTAGGCCATCGCCGCCTGGCGATCATTGACCTGTCGGATCGGTCTCGCCAACCCATGCTGGATGATGCCGCCGGTCTTGCGCTGGTGTTTAACGGCACCATTTACAACTACCCGCAGCTCCGCGCCGAACTGATCGCCAAGGGCCACACTTTCCATTCCGATGGCGATACCGAGGTCATTCTGCGTGCCTATGTCGAATGGGGTGACGATTGCCCCACCCATCTTCATGGCGCCTTCGCCTTCGCCATCTGGGATCGGCTGGCCGGGGAAATTTTCCTGGCGCGCGACCGCCTTGGCATCAAGCCACTTTATTACAGTCAGGATGAAAACTGCATTCGCTTCGCATCCACACCGCAGGCGCTTCTGGCTGCAGGTGGCATTGACACCTCGATTGATCCAACTGCCCTTCATCATCACCTCACACTGCATGCTGTGGTTCCCGCGCCACGCACATTGCTGAATGGCATCCGCAAACTGGAGCCTGCCAGCCTGATGCGCATCGACACCAGTGGTCGGCGGAAAAATCGCGTTTACTGGCACCTCAACGCAACCCGGCCGGAACGCACCATGAAGGCGGCGGAATGGCGAGAAGCGATCCACAACGCGCTGCGCAACGCCGTGCGCAAACGCATGTTGATTGCCGACGTCAAAGTCGGCGTGTTGCTTTCAGGCGGTCTCGACTCCAGTTTGCTGGTCGCGTTGCTGGCTGAACAAGGCGTCGAGGATCTGATGACATTTTCCGTCGGCTTCGAAGACCAGCCGGAAGAAAGCGGCAACGAATTCGAGTACTCCGACGCTGTCGCCAAGCATTTTTCGACGCGTCATCACCAGTTCCACATCCCCAACAACCAGGTACTGGCGCGCTTGCCGGAAGCGGTCGGGCAGATGTCGGAACCGATGGTCAGCCAGGACGCAGTAGCGTTCTACCTGCTGGCTGAACAGGTCTCCAAAAGTGTCAAGGTGGTGCAAAGCGGCCAGGGCGCCGATGAGGTTTTTGGCGGCTATTACTGGTACCCGAAGATGCACGAGGAAAAGCACGGCACCCCGCTGGAGCGTTTCAGCCGACATTACTTCGACCGCGACCATGCCGAATATCTTGCCACCGTGAACCCGGCGCTGCACGGCCTGGATCACACCGCATTCACTGTTTCGGCAAGGCTGACCGAACCGGATGCAGACAGTTTTATCGATCAGGTATTGCGCATGGACACCACCATGCTGATCACCGATGACCCGGTAAAACGGGTCGACAACATGACCATGGCCTGGGGACTGGAAGCGCGTGTGCCCTTCCTGGACCACGAGTTGGTTGAACTCGCGGCGCGCATGCCACCGGAACACAAGCTGGCATCCGGCGGCAAACATATCCTGAAAACCATCTCGCGCGGACTGTTGCCGGATGCGGTGATTGACCGGAAAAAAGGCTATTTCCCGATGCCGGCGCTGAAGTACGTGCGTGGCGAGTTTTACGACTTCATGGCCGACATCCTCAATTCACAAGCCTGCCGCAACCGCAACCTGTTCCAGCGGCCCTATGTTGAAAAGCTCCTGGCCGAACCAGAGCAGCACCACACGCGCATCCAGGGCAGCAAGTTGTGGCACTTGGCATTGCTGGAGTTCTGGCTGCAAATGCACGTCGATCAGGCCTGAGCCGCCACATGCTCAGCCTGGCGCAGCAAACTCAACTCCAACGCCTGCGCTGGACGGCATTCATTGTCGTTGGCCTGGCCTTCGTACTCTCCTTCTTCCACCGCTTTGCGCCGGCCGCCATCGCCAGCGATCTGCAAGCCACGTTCCAGATTCACTCCGCCGCGCTGGGCGGACTCGCCGCGACCTACTTTTACGTTTACACGCTGATGCAGATTCCCACCGGCATCCTGGCCGACACGCTGGGCCCGCGTCGCATCGTCGCCGCCGGCGGCGTCATGGCCGGCGTGGGTTCATTGCTGTTTGGCCTGGCCGACAGCTTCAGCCTGGCCACGATCGGCCGCCTGCTGGTCGGCTTGGGTGTTTCCGTCACCTTTATCGCACTGCTGAAACTCAACGCTGCCTGGTTCAACGAACGCCATTTCGGCACCCTCACCGGCCTCACCATCCTGCTCGGCAATCTCGGCGCCGTGTTGGCTGCATCGCCCCTGGCCTGGGCGCTGGGCTATGTCAGTTGGCGTGAGGTGTTTGTCGTGGTCGGCTTGTTTTCGCTGCTGCTCGCCGCCATGGCCTGGTGGCTGGTTCGCGATAACCCGCTGCAAGTCGGCTTGCCCAGCCTGCGTGAACTGGATGGCAAAGCCGCACATCCCGAACATGACGGGCACTGGTATGACGGGCTTGTGCGGGTTGCCGGCAATCGCGCCACGTGGCCGGGCTTCTTCATCAACATCGGCATTTCCGGCACCTTGTTCGCCTTCGCCGGCCTCTGGGCAGTGCCTTTCCTGACGCAAGGTCATGGCTTGGACCGAACCGAGGCGACCGCGCATACCTCGATCCTGCTGGCGGCATTTGCCGTTGGCGCCTTTTTTATCGGCACGCTTTCGGATCGACTGGGACGCCGCAAACCCGTCGTCATCGTGACTTGCGGTCTATATCTGGTCAGCTGGTTGCCATTGCTGCTCGGCTGGGAATTGCGTCCTGGCTGGAGTCATGCCCTGTTCTTCAGCATGGGCCTCGGCGCCGCCGGCTTCACGCTGACCTGGGCCTGCGCCAAGGAAGTAAACCGGCATGCACTGTCCGGCATGGCGACCAGCCTGGTCAATACCGGCGCCTTCCTGGGTGCGGCCATTCTGCAACCGCTGGTCGGCTGGGCGATCGACCGCGCGGCGGGCGGCGCTGGCCTGACACTGGCATTGCCGCACTACCAGGTCGGCATTAGCGTGTTGTTCGGCTTTGCGCTGTTCGGCTGGCTGGCCAGTTTTGCCTTGCATGAAACGAACTGTCGTTACGTCACAGACACCGATTAACCCAGGATTAAGCAGAAATCTCGCCGCCCAGTTCCAGCACACCGGCCTGCAAACAATCGAACGCGGCATCCAGAAGTTCAGCCTGGCCTTTGACACCGAGATCGATTTCATAACGAAACCGCTGCTCCGGATCAATGCGCGGCAGGCTGAAGACGTGAATCCCCGGAAATTCCGCTTCCACCACCTCCATCAACGGCGTCAGGGTGCCTTCATTCAGGCCGCGCACGATCATGCCGCGCTCGGCTTCGGCACTCACGCCAAACAAGGCCCGGTAATGCGTTTCCAGCACCCATTCGATCATCGGCCAGGCCATGACCGGAAAGCCTGGCACAAAATGATGCTGTTTCAGGCTGAAGCCGGGTATCCGGTTGTACGGGTTGGGAATCAGTTCAGCACCTTGCGGCAGCTCGCCCATGCGCAGGCGCTGCGGTGTCAAAGGCTGATTGATCTCGGTCATATGCTGCGCAATCAGATCGCGCGCGCCAGGATGCAATTCCATCGGCACATCCAACGCAGCGGCGGCGGATTGGCGGGTATGGTCATCCGGCGTTGCGCCGATGCCACCGCAACTGAACACGATGTCATCGCTGGCGAAGGAGTGGCGCAACGCCGAGATCAGGCGGGGGCGTTGGTCGCCCAAATACTGCACCCAGGATAATTGCAAACCCCGCGCGGCAAACAGCTCGCGCAGTTTGGCAAAATGCTTGTCCTGGCGCTTGCCGGAAAGAATTTCGTCGCCGATGACGATGAGTCCGAAAGCCATGTCTTTCTCCAATATTCAAGCCGCTATCATCGCGCTATTTGTTTCAAGGAGCAGCCCATGAGTGCTGAACTGGTGTGCTGGAAATGCGGCGCCAGCCTGAAAGCGTTGCCATTGCCGTTGGGTCGCCGTGCCGAATGCCTGGCCTGCGGCGCGGAACTGCACGTTTGCCGACTATGCCGCCATCACGACACCGGCAAGGCGAAACAATGCCGTGAACTGGCGGCGGACGAGGTCAAGAACAAGACAAGTGCGAATTTCTGCGACTGGTTTCAACCCAAGGCCGGCGCATTTGACACGAACGCAACGGCTGTGTCTGCTCAAACCACCCCGCTCGAGAGTCTGTTTGGCGGTGGCTCCAGCGCAAAACCGGCAGCGGACGCGCGCAGCGAACTGGACAAATTGTTCGGCAAGAACTGAGGCGAAACCTTCCTACTGCTGCGGAATCTGAATTTCGCGTTCGCCGTAACGGCCTTCATTGGCACGCGAGTGGCAGGCAATGCAGTTGGCCAGGGTGCCGATTTTCTTGCGATTCCAGATGCTGGGGCGCACCTCGTCGTGCATGTATTTGAAATAGCCGGTTTCGGTAATGCGCTGCGGCGCCGCGTTAGTCGGAATCGCGCCATTGATGCGGCGCATCCGCATCGTGGCCTGGGCGCTGTCGGCGGCCAGATTCTCCAGCGCTTGCAGAATTTCCAGTTGCTGCGGTTCCTCCAGGTTGGCGTCCTCGCCAAAATGATTCTCCAGTTCGCCCATCATCTTGCGCCACGAACGCGCCGGCAACAGCCCGGGCGCATAGGCGGTATGACAACTGCCGCATTCGTTGGCATAGGTTTTGCCTGTCGGCATCGGGAAGACGGCATCATCATTCGCCGGCGCCTGGGCGATCAGCAGCGTCGCGCCGCCCACCGCAAGGATCAATGTGAGCAGGTTTTTCCAGGTAATGCCGGATGCGGTATTCATGCTGTTCTCACTTGATCGAAATCATGTAAGCAGTGAAATCGGCTTTTTCCTGCGCGCTGCAAGATCGTCCAAGCACGTCATTGCAGTTGCGCTTGAACCACTTTTCCACCTTCGCCGGGTCAGCAAATCGATCCTTCTGGGCAACTGGCGCCAGCGGATCAATCACCTTGTTGGTCTTTACATGCGAACCCACCGCTTTCGCGTTGTCGGTGTGACAGGCGGTACATGAATCTGCATTCTTGCCGCCGCTGAACTTGCCTCGAAACAACTTTTCGCCGCGCGCGGCATTCGCCGGTCCGGCTTGAGCAACCAGGCCGTCAAGAATCTGTTGCGGCGTTTCAGCCTGCGCCGTTGCCACGACCAACATCAACAACAAAATGCGTTTGATCATTCTTTTCCTTTCGATACTGATAACCGCTGACCATCGCCTGCGCCAGTGGCACGCCGTGACTGACCTCATGCAGGATCAACGCGGCGATGTGCAACACGACAAATCCCAACACGAATTCTTCCAGTACATCATGTGGCGTCTTGAACCAGTCTCTCATCACCACGTCGTGACCCAGCCAAGTCACCAACGGCCCACTGCCTTGCTCGATCGCGGCCAGCGCCAGGCCGGTCAACGCCATCGCCAGGACAATCAGGTAGAACACGATGTAGGCAGCGGAAGCCAGGGGATGATGACCAAACCCCTCCGGCTCGGTGAACCACTGTCGCGTGCGCAACGCTTGCCACCATTCGCGGCCATGACACATGGCGCCGAGTCGAGCATGCAGCGGGCCGTTCAGCCCCCAGGACAAGCGCGCTACCAAACCAATAATCAGGGCATAACCGGCCCAGACATGAAAACGCCAGAGTGCCGAAGCCTCTGGCGTCAGTTCAATCCAGTCCGCGACCTGAGCACTGATCAACAGCAAAAAGATTGCGAAACCGTTCCAGGCATGAATGCTGCGCAAGATCGGGTCATAGACCTTTTCCCGACTCAGCAGCATCCGAGCCATGTCGGTCAGTTACCTGGCGGCAGGCGCGTCATCATCGCCTTTGATCGTGATCAGGGAGGAAGTGAAAGCCGGCTTGCCGAGTGACTGGTAATAAGCGGAGATGTCTTCGATTTCCTTCTCGTCAAAGAAGGCCGTCGACATGTTCATCATCGGGTGCAGTATCTTGCCGGTCTTGTACTTCATCGTCTTCACCGTCAGCTTGTCGGCATTACGGCCAGCCAGTTGCAGAGTGTAGAAAATGCCGGGGTAAACATCGCTGCCGTGGCAAGCGATACAGGCGGTGGCTTTCTGCTTGCCAACAACCGGATCACCCGCCAGAACCGGGGTGGAAACGACCAGAGTGGACAGCGCGGCAGCGGTCAAAGCGAGTTTCAGAAATTTCAAAACAACCTCCAATGGAATTAAATGTACAAGACAAAGCATGGATAGAAATATCGATTAATAATCTTCTAATTTTCTTATATTGTCAATATTTCCAATGTAATCTGGTAGATACGTATTTTTTTTCGTTGCTGATTTTCAACATACTACTATGGACAAACAGGCATGCGCTGTATGTCATCAAAACGCCATGCAGAGATACTTGGTCTCCAGATAGGCTTCAATTCCCTCCGCGCCACCTTCACGTCCGAGGCCGGATTGCTTGACCCCGCCAAAGGGCGCGACTTCGGTCGAAATCACCCCTGCGTTGACCCCGACCATGCCGTATTCCAGCGCCTCGGCGACGCGCCAGGTGCGCGCCATATCACGACTGAAAAAATACGCGGCCAGGCCAAATTCGGTGTCATTCGCCAACCGAATCGCCTCGGCTTCAGTCTGGAACCGAATAACCGGCGCGACCGGACCAAAGGTCTCGTCACGACAAATCTGCATACTGGCATCGACATTCGCCAACACCGTCGGTTGAAAAAAGCTGCCACCCAGTTCATGACGCGCGCCGCCGCAAGCGACCCGCGCGCCCTGTGCCACGGCGTCCCGGATATGACGCTCCACCTTTTCCACCGCCGCGAGGTTGACCAAAGGGCCTTGCTCGACACCCGCATCCAGTCCATTGCCCACGTTGAGACGGCTCACCGCCGCTGCGAATTTGTCGACGAAGGCATCATGAATGCCGGCCTGCACCAGCAGACGATTAGCACAGACGCAGGTCTGGCCGGCGTTGCGATACTTCGAGGCCAGTGCGCCTTCGATTGCGGCGTCGAGGTCGGCATCATCGAACACGATGAACGGCGCATTGCCACCCAGTTCCAGCGACACGCTCTTCAACGTCTCGGCGCAGGCCGCCATCAAGCGCTTGCCGGTTTCGGTCGAACCGGTGAAGGAAAGTTTGCGCACGCGCGGGTCACGGGTCAGTGCATCACCGATCATTTCCGCGTCGCCAGTCAACACATTCAACACACCCGCCGGCATGCCCGCCTGTTCGGCCAGATCGGCCAATGCCAGCGCGGTAAACGGTGTTTTGGATGCGGGCTTGGCCAGCAGCGTGCATCCGGCTGCCAGCGCCGCGCCAGCCTTGCGGGTGAGCATTGCGGCGGGGAAATTCCAGGGCGTGATGAGCGCCGCGACGCCAATCGGCTGTTTCAGCGTGATGATGCGCCGCCCTTGCCAGGGCGAAGGAATCACCTCGCCATACACCCGCTTTGCTTCTTCAGCGAACCATTCCAGAAAACCGGCGGCATACACCACCTCGCCACGCGCTTCAGCCAGCGGTTTGCCCTGTTCGAGCGTGATGATGCGAGCCAGATCGTCGGCATGCTGCAACATCAAGCCATGCCAACGGCGCAGGATGGCGGCGCGCTCCTTGGCCAGCAAGCCACGCCAGGCCGGCAAGGCGGCATCGGCGGTGGTAATCGCTTGCTCAACCGCGGCACGACCCAACTTGGGCACCTTGCCCAAGGTCTCGCCGGTAGCAGGATTGATGACCGCAAAATCTGCCTCATCCATGATCCATTCACCGCCCACATAAGCCCTTTGACGGAATAACTCAGGCCGCGACAACTGCTTCATTTGACCTCTTCCAAGGCTTGCAGGCTTTCCGCTGCGATTTCACGCACTTCGGCGTTTTCATCCTGCAGAACGGCCAGCAACCAGGGCCGCGCTTCGGCCGCCTGAGTCAAACTCAATAAGTGGCTAGCATCGGCGCGAACTCGCGCATCTTCATGCCGGGTCAAGCCACCCAGATCGGCGACCATCTGGCGCAAGGCCGGCTGACCGGCGAATTCCTCGAACACCACGCCAAAGCCCAGCTTCACATTCAGGCTGGCTTCGGGATTGGCGACGATCGCCAGCAAAGCCGAAAGACGCGCAGGCTCGGCCTGAATCAACTGCAAAACTTGCGCCAAATCGGCCTGTTTAAGCAGATCGTGAAAGGCATCGCTCATGCCTTCTGCTGACACCGCGCGGCGCGCCCAAATCTCCAGTTCGGCTGGGCTTCTTGCGCCAGTCAACTGAAACAGCCCAATCCGCAGCCATGGCACGGCACGCACGTCCAGGGCTTGCGCAGAGTCGGGATGGCTTTCGATATTGATCGCCTCCAGGCGGCCGATCAGGCCGCGTTTCAACAATTCGGCCAAGCCCGACAACACGGCGGGGCAATGCGGGCATTGGCTGGCAATAAACAGCAGTACATCAGGGGATTGAGACGTGGACATGACTGGCGCGAAAGCAAAGGGATCGTTAGGCTAGCGCATCCCCCGTTCGCTTTGTAAGGAAACACCTATGACCGAGATCGACCTGTTCAGCCCGCTGCAATCAGGCCCCAACCTGCTGCAAAACCGCATGGTCATGGCACCGTTGACGCGCAACCGCTCGACCCCCGAAGGCATCCCGCATGCGCTCAATGTCGAGTATTACCGGCAACGCGCAAGCGCCGGGCTGATCCTGAGCGAAGCCACCTGCATCGCACCGGAAGCCGTCGGCTATCCGCTCACGCCGGGAATTTGGAATATCGCCCAGGTCGCTGGTTGGCAAAAGGTGACCGACGCGGTGCATGCAGAAGGCGGCAAGATTTTCTGCCAACTCTGGCACGTCGGCCGCATTTCTCATCCCGATCTGCAACCGAACGGCCAACTTCCAGTGGCGCCCTCCGCCATCAAACCGGCCGGTGACGCGATCACGCTGCAAGGCCCGAAGCCATTCGTAAAGCCGCGTGAGTTGGCTATCGAAGGACTGCCCGGCATCGTCGCGGCCTATCAGAACGCGGCTCGACTGGCGCTGCAAGCCGGCTTTGATGGGGTGGAAGTCCATGCGGCCAACGGCTATCTGCTGGATGAATTTCTACGCGATGGCAGCAATCAGCGCCAGGATGCCTACGGCGGCAGCATCGACAATCGCGCTCGCCTGTTACTTGAAGTCATCAACGCTGTTTGCGCTGTGTGTGACGTCAAACGCGTCGGTGTCCGCCTGTCGCCGGTGCAACCATTCAACGACATGCGCGACAGCAACCCGAAAGCCACGTTCAGCCGCGTCGTCGAACTGCTGGGCGATTTCGACCTGGCTTATCTGCACGTCACCGAACTCGGTTCAGATGCCCCCGGCGCCGCCGGCCCCTTCTTCGACCCGCTTGAACTGCGCCCGCTCTGGAAAGGCGTGTTCATGACCAACGCCAGCTATGACAAGGCCAAGGCCAATGCGGTCCTGCAATCCGGCCAGGCCGACCTGGTCGCCTTCGGTGTGCCGTTCATTGCCAACCCTGACTTGCCCGAGCGTTATCGGCTGGATGCCCCACTCAACCCGCCCGACCCTTCGACCTTCTATGGCGGCGCGGAAAAGGGCTATACCGATTACCCCTTCCTGACCTGAACCGCATGCCATTCAAAATCATCCCGGTCACCCCTTACCAGCAGAACTGTTCTCTCATCTGGTGCGAAACCACCCTTAGCGCTGCCTTGATCGACCCCGGTGGCGATGTTGATCGACTCCTCGCTGCGGTCGACCAGGCCGGCGTCAAACTGGAGAAACTGTTGTTGACGCATGCCCATCTGGACCATGTCGGCGGCGCGCTGGAACTGGCGCGCAAGCTCAAGTTGCAGATCTACGGACCACAGGAAGCCGATGCCTTCTGGCTCGACTTGCTCCCCGACCAGGCGCGCATGTTCGGCTTTCCACCGGCCGAAACCTTTCGTCCAGACCAATGGCTGCACGATGGCGATGTTGTCGAGTTGGGGTCACTACGTCTTGAAGTGCTGCATTGCCCGGGTCACACACCTGGTCACGTGGTTTTTTTCGAACCCGCCAGCCGGCATGCCTTTGTCGGTGATGTGCTGTTCAAAGACAGTATCGGTCGCACGGATTTCCCGAAAGGCAACCATGCGGCATTGATCGCAGCAATCCAAACCAAGTTATTCCCACTCGGCGATGATGTCGCGTTTGTGCCCGGACACGGACCGATGAGCACATTTGGACATGAGCGACTGCACAATCCTTATGTCGGGGGAAAGATGTAAAAAGGGGCTTGAAAAAGACTCAGACAACAAGCCGAGGTAAATAGCCCAGGCGAAAAAAAGCCGGACTCAGGTCCGGCTTTTTGATCAGCGTGAGCTGAATCGATCGAAATTAGCCAATTGCAGCTTCGGCGGTATTCTTGTCGCCGGTGTTATCGACCCAGTTGACGACAACCTTGTCGCCCTTCTTGGCGCCCTTGACCTTGAATGCCAGGTAGGGGTTCTTGGAAATACC
>Ga0105047_10001384_pt1 | contig 43320 bp, 39 predicted proteins | sample MAT04_FD_78384 | JGI IMG/M metagenome (GOLD analysis project Ga0105047, IMG submission 78384) | Freshwater microbial communities from Lake Fryxell liftoff mats and glacier meltwater in Antarctica - MAT-04 (megahit assembly) | ecosystem: Environmental > Aquatic > Freshwater > Ice > Liftoff... | reverse complement strand
TTTCCGCCGGGCCGCCCCAAGGAACAAACGGCCCCCTCGGGGGGCAGCGTATTACACGAAGTGAAAAGCGGGGGATTCATGCCCGTTCGATGTTGCAGACCGTGGTCTTGGTCTCCTGCATCATCGTCACGCTGTCGTAACCATAGGTGGTCGCCGTGTTGACCGCTTCGCCGCGCACGATCGGAGCGGCACCGCTGGGGTAATAGGCCAGCATGTCGGCGCCTTGCCAGCGACCCGAAAAGTGGAATGGCAGGAACACCGTATCTGGCCCCACCCGCTCGGTCACCAATGCCTGCACGTTGAGCCTTGCACCGGTGGGGGTCGAGACCCATGCCCGAGAGCCGTCGAGGATGCCCTTGTCGGCGGCCACCTTGGGATTGATCTCGACGAACATCTCCTGCTGCAACTCGGCCAGCCAGGGGTTGGAACGGGTCTCCTCGCCACCTCCTTCGTATTCGACCAAACGACCCGAGGTCATGACCAGCGGGAACTTCTCGTGCACCTTGTCGGCAATATTCTTGTCCTGCACCGTCTTGAACAAGGTCGGCAGGCGCCAGAAGTTCTTCTTGTCGTCGTGCGTCGGGTACTTGACCTGCAGATCCGGCCGGTTGCCATACAGCGGCTCACGGTGCTGCGGAATCGCGTCCGGGAAGTTCCAGACGACGGCCCGCGCCTTGGCATTACCGAACGGATAACAGCCGTGGTTTTTCATGAACACGCGGATCATGCCGCCCGAGGGATCGGTCTTCCAGTTCTTGCCCTCGGCAGCCTTCTTCTCGGACAAGTCCAGTTCATCCCACCAGCCCAGCTTCTTGAGCAGCACATGGTCGACTTCGGGGTAGCCGGTGGTGATGTCAGCTCCGAGCGAGTGCGAGCCATCTTCTGCCAGCAGGTTCTGCCCGTCACGTTCGACGCCGAAGTTGGCGCGGAAGTTGCCACCACCGTCCATCACATGCAAATCGGTGTTGTACAGGTTGGGGCTGCCCGGGTGCTTGAGTGACGGGTTGCCCCAGCACGGCCACGGCAGGCCGAAATAGTCGCCGGCAAACTCGTAGCCGGTTTCCTTGTCCTTGCCACCCGAGGCGCGCAGTGTCTTGGGGTCGAACAGGTGCATGTTGCGCATGTGCGCCTTGAGCCGCTCCGGGCTCTGCCCGGTGTAGCCGATGGTCCACACGCACTTGTTGATCTCGCGCAAAATGTCCTCGATCACCGGCTCGTCCATGCCGCCGACCTTCTGCATCTTGTAGTTCTTCGACAATTCAGTGCCGAATCCCAACTTGCTTGCCAGTTGGTGCATGATCATCTGGTCGCTGCGGCTTTCCCACAGCGGCTCGATGACCTTCTCGCGCCACTGGAGCGAACGGTTCGACGCGGTGACCGAGCCAGACGTCTCGAACTGCGTCGCCGCCGGCAGCAGGTAGACCGTGCGGTTGGGGTTGAGGTCTTCCCGCTTGCCCGGCATTGCTGCCATCGACGCAGTTGCCGACGGATACGGGTCGACAACAACCAGCAGGTCAAGCTTGTCCATCGCCCGCTTCATCTCCAGGCCGCGCGTCTGCGAGTTCGGTGCATGGCCCCAAAAAAACACCGCGCGCAGGTTGGAGTCCTGGTCGATCAGTTCATTGTTCTCGAGCACACCATCGATCCAGCGCGAGACCGTGATGCCCGGCTTGCTCATCATCGCCGGAGTGGCGTAACGACCCTTGATCCAGTCGAAGTCGACGCCCCAGGTGGCTGCGAAGTGCTTCCAGGAACCTTCGGCCAGACCGTAATATCCCGGCAGCGAATCGGGATTGGGGCCCACGTCCGTGGCGCCCTGCACGTTGTCATGGCCGCGAAAGATGTTGGCACCCCCGCCGGACTTGCCAACGTTGCCCAGTGCCAGTTGCAGGATGCACGAGGCCCGCACCATGGCATTGCCAATCGTGTGCTGGGTCTGCCCCATGCACCAGACGATGGTGCCGGGACGGCTCTCATTGAGCATGGTCGCCACGCGCAACATCTGGTCTTCCTTGACTCCGCAGGCCTCTTCCACCTTGTCCGGCGTCCATTTGGCGAGCACGTCTTCGCGCACCTTGTCCATGCCGTAAACACGGTCGTTGATATATTTCTTGTCTTCCCAGCCGTTCTTGAAGATGTGGTGCAGCAGACCAAACAGGAACGGGATGTCCGAGCCTGAGCGGATGCGCACATATTCGTCGGACTTGGCCGCCGTACGCGTGTAACGCGGATCGACAACGATCATCTTGCAGCCGGTTTCCTTGGCATGGAGCATATGCAACATGCTGACCGGATGCGCCTCGGCAGCATTAGAGCCGATATACAGCGCCACCTTGCTGTTGCGCATGTCGTTGTAGCTGTTGGTCATCGCGCCGTAGCCCCAGGTGTTGGCGACACCCGCAACCGTGGTGGAGTGGCAAATCCGCGCCTGGTGGTCGCAGTTGTTGCTGCCCCAGAAGCTGACGAACTTGCGCATCAGATACGCCTGCTCGTTGTTGTGCTTGGAGGAACCAACCCAGTACACGGCGTCCGGGCCGCTGGCCTTGCGCAGTTCGAGGAGCTTGGCAGTGATCTCGTCCAGCGCGGTGTCCCAGGAGATACGCTGGTACTTGCCGTTGACCAGCTTCATCGGGTAACGCAACCGGTATTCGCCATGGCCGTGTTCGCGCAATGCCGCGCCCTTGGCGCAATGCGCGCCGAGGTTGATCGGCGAGTCGAACACCGGCTCCTGGCGCACCCAGACGCCGTTCTCGACCACAGCGTCCACCGCGCAGCCGACCGAACAGTGGGTGCAGACCGTGCGCTTGAGTTCGATCTTGCCCTTGCCAATGGCAGGTGCAGCCGACGATGCGGCCTGCGCCTTTTTGACCAGCGTCAGCTGCGAGGCGGCCAGCCCCACGCCCACGCCCAGGCCGGAACGGCGCAGAAATGCGCGCCGGTCCATGGTGGGCAATGCCTGCGACAAGCCGCGCTGAAGACTATGGACGAAAGGCGCGCGAACCGGGTGTCCGGAAGACGCTGCTTTTTTGGTCAACAACATGGAACTCTCCAAAATCGGGGGAACCTGCGGGATCAGATCCGAGTGGTCTTGTAATACTGCTTGACGTGTTCGCTGAGGGTGTAACCACCGCCACGGCTTGGCATGGGCTTGGCCGCCTGCTCGGGCGCTTGTGCTTCGGTCGAGCGACCTGGCAGCAGGATGGCAACGGCGGCAATGGCACCCACTGCGCCGGCACCGGCGAACACCGTGCGACGCGATAGTCTGTTGGTGGAAGAAGTCATGGGCTGTCTCCTGCAAAGGCCCGTGTAAATACGGGTGATTACCAAGGGGTTGCCGTAACAGTTTATGCCCAAGCGCCGATTTACGGTGCCGGGTGAATACCCGTGCACACTCGGCAGTCGTCCGTCGCGGCGACACTGAGCTCCTGTTAGCGACCAACCAGTTTCAACCACCCGGGACGTCAGCATGAAACATGCCAACCACATGCCAACCAGCTTAGCTATGCACATCATTGCATTGGGGCCTAACACAGGCCAGCAGGCGGCGGTGGTCCACGCCAAAATGGCGGAACATTTGCGACAAGTTGTCGCCATCACGGCGCATACGGCAGCCGATAGCCAGCGCTTCCAACCCTTGGCTACCGCGTTGCAAACACCATGAAAATTGATTACCCGACTTATTCAGTGCGACTTGCCCACGGTATTTCCAGCTCAAGGCGGACACGAGCGCAGCGCAAATCCACTCTGTTGCAAGCCCGCGGGCCGGTGCACAAGCCAAGGCAGGTATCCCGATGAGCGACGCATCCGGTCGCCCCTTTGCCGGCGCGCCGCGCGGCAACATGCAGGACGTCGTGCGCCCTCCTGCAGGCAACGACAAGGGCGCTGACAGCTGGCCCCTGTGGTCAATTCTGGTCGTCGACGACGAGCCCGGCATGCGCAACTTTCTGGTCAAGAGCCTCACACCGCGATGCAGCGCGGTGTTGGAGGCCGGCAGCGCTGAGGAAGGTGAAACCATCGTACGCAGCACCCATGTGGACCTGATCATCCTGGACATCGCCTTGCCGGGGCGCAACGGTGTGGGCTGGCTCAAGGAGTTACGCGAACAGGGCTTTTCCGGCCACGTCATCCTGATCACCGCATTCGCCGACCTGGACACGGCGATCGAGTCACTGCGCGCCGGCGCGTCCGACTTCATCCTCAAACCCTTTCGCGTGCCGCAGATCCTCAATGCCGTGAAACACTGCCACGAGTCATCGCGCCTGGCACGCGAGAACTTCGTTTTGCGCCACACGCTGTCGAGTCGGCCGGAGGCCGCAGTGGGCCTTGTCGGCGACTCGCCGCTGATGCGCGACCTCTCCCATGCCCTGACCCGGGTCGCAGGGGTCAGCAGCACCGTGTTGCTGCAAGGGGAATCCGGAACCGGCAAGGAACTGGCTGCCCGCGCCCTGCACAACCTGAGCCCGCGCGCCCAGGGGCCGTTCGTCCCGGTCAACTGTGCCTCGATGTCGCCCGAACTGATGGAAATCGAACTGTTCGGCCATGCCAAGGGCGCATTCACCGGTGCGACAAGGGCGCGTGAAGGCTTGTTTTACTACGCCCAGGGCGGCACCTTGTTCCTCGACGAAGTGGCGGACCTGCCGCTGCCTTTGCAAGCCATGCTGCTACGCGCGCTGGACGACCGCATGATCCGTCCGCTGGGCAGCGAGAAGCTGTTGCCGGTGAACGCGCGTATCGTTACCGCGACCAACCGATCACTGACCGAAGCCGTGGCGACAGGCCACTTCCGCAAGGATCTGTATTACCGCCTGCAGGTGGTTGAAATCACCTTGCCGCCGTTGCGCCAGCACAAGGAGGACATCGCGCTGCTGGTGCAGCACTTCATGCGACAACTGGCCCCGGCTCTCGGTGCCGAACCACTGCGCATCACGGCCGCCGACCTGGCCTACCTGACCCAATACGACTGGCCCGGCAATGTGCGGGAGTTGCGCAACCTGATCGAGCGTTCGCTGATCCTGGGCGCACTCAACGTTTCCGCGTTGTATTCCGTAGGCCAGGCTCCGAAGGCGCTGGCGGGCGCCTTGACGCCGCAGCGATCCTCGACGACGGACCTGCACACGCTGGAGAAACAGCACATCCTGACCGTGCTCGAGACGGTACAGGGAGACAAGACACAGGCGGCCCAGTTGCTGGGTATCTCGCGGCGCACGCTGGAGCGCCGCTGCGCAGAATGGACTGGCGCAGCTTGAACTTGCTGCACCCACGGAACTCGCTGCTGGCCCGGCTCACGCCGGCCTGGATCAGCCGCTCGATTCGCAACAAGTTGTTGGCGATGGCGCTGCTGCCCTTGCTGGTGGTATTGCCGCTGCTGCTCTTAGCCTTGCTGGCCTGGGGCACGGCGGCCTACGACCGTTTACTGATCACCAAAGTACAGTCCGACCTGGCAGTGGCGCGCGGGTATTTCGGGCAGGTGCTAAACGAGGTCGGATCCGGCACTGACGCGATCGCGGCTTCGCATGAACTGCATGTGGCGCTGGCAGACCAGAACGTCCCCGCCTTGCAGGCGCAACTGGCGCGCGAACGCGCACGCCAGGGCCTTGACTTCATCAACCTGTACGACGCACATGGCGGGCTGATCACGGCGAGCTGGCAGTCGGATGCAGCCACTGCACCGACCCGCGGCACCGGCGCAGCACTGCGCCCGGGCGACGTGGCAGCGTCCACCACCACCCACGCCAGTGTGAGCTTGCTCGACGCCGCCGACCTGCTGGTCATGGCACCGAACCTGGCACCGCGTATCCATATTCCACTGGTTGCGACCCGTGGCGCAACACCCACGACGCGCAGCGTGGAAGACCGCGCCATGGTGCTGCTGTCAACGATACCGGTGCGTGGCGCGCACGGCCAGACCCTGGCGTTGTTGCGCGGCGGCGTATTGCTGAACCAGAACCTGCCGTTGATCGACCATATCAACCGCATCGTCTATCCGAACGGCTCCTTGCCGCTGGGCAGTCATGGCACGGCCACATTGTTCATGGACGATGTGCGCATCACGACCAATGTGCGGCTGTTCCAGGACCAGCGCGCCATCGGCACGCGCGTGTCGCAAGCGGTGCGCGATGCGGTGCTGGGCCGGGGCGAAACCTGGCTTGACCGCGCCTTTGTCGTGAACGACTGGTATGTTTCGGCCTATGAACCCTTGCACGATGCCAGCGGCAGCCGGATCGGCATGTTGTACGTGGGTTATCTGGAGCAACCGTTCCGATACGTCAAGTACACGATGCTGGCACTGATCATCGGCATCTTCCTGATGGCAATGGCACTGGCGGCGTTGTTCTCGCTGCGTTGGGCGCGCAGCATCTTCAAGCCGCTCGAATTGATGAACAACACCATTGCGCGGGTCGAAGACGGAGAGAACAACGCGCGGGTCGGCCCGGTGGACGCGCGCGACGAGATCGGCACGCTGGCCAACCGGCTGGACGAATTGCTGGACGTTATCGACGAAAAAACCCGCGCACTGCAAAGTTGGGCCGACGAACTCGATACCAAGGTGGTGGAGCGCACGCGCGACCTGGCTGCCAGCAACGCGGCGCTGCAACAGGTTCAACGCCAACTGGTCAAGTCAGAGAAGCTGGCAGCCATCGGCCAGATCGCAGCCAGCGTGGCGCATGAGATCAACAACCCCATCGCCGTCATCCAGGGCAACCTGGACCTGATGCGCGAAGCCCTTGGCGACCATGCTGCGCCGGTTACATATGAGTTGCATTTGATCGACCAGCAGGTCGACCGCATGCGGCTGATCGTAACCCAGTTGCTGCAATACGCCAGGCCCACCGAATACGCCGGTTACGTCGACGCCGTGGACGTGAACCGTGCGCTCGACGGCGCTTTGCTGCTGGTCGGCCACCTGTTGTCCCACGCCCATATCCGCGTCACGCGGGACACGCGCGCGCACATGCGGGTCGGCATCAACTCGCAAGAACTGCAACAGGTGCTTATCAACCTGTTGACCAACGCCTTGCAAGCCATGCCCGACGGCGGCGATCTGTGGCTGAGCAGCTACGATGGCGTCGACGCCCACGGCCGCAGCGGCGTCGCCATCGAAGTCGGCGACTGCGGCGCCGGACTCGATGCGCAAACGCTGGAACGTCTGTTCCGCCCATTTTTCACAACCAAGGCCGACGGCAACGGCCTGGGCCTGTGGATCAGCATCGGCCTGGTCGAACGTTATGGTGGCAGCATTCGTGGCGAGAATTGGCGTACCCGTGGCTTCGATCGGCCAGGCGCGGTCTTTACCGTCTGGCTGCTACGCGAGCCCGTATTGCCCGGAGCTGCCGACGACGATGCGCCAGCCTTGCTCGCGCTCGACGGTGCGCCGGCTTGAGCGCCTCACATCAGCATGTCGAAGCCCTGGGCCTCAATGCCGACAAAAGCGCGTGTGAATTCCGCCACCGCGGTGTAGAACCGGGCCTGCGGATGCGCTCCGATCGCATCGCACATGTCCAGCACCCAGGGCTGCAGATGGTCAGCGAAAAACGCACGTTGCTGCGTCAGATTGGCCACTTCGACATCATCGGCGGCGATCAGGTAACGCATCACCTCGCACAAGCAGGCGACATGGTCCTCGGTTTCCGAGACCGTCTCGTCACGTGCGAGACCCAGTGTTTCGAGCACGCCGCGCAGCTTGGCCAGCGGTTTTTCGTTCAGGAAGCCGCTGAGGTAGTGCGAGCCATACAGGTAGACGTCGGGTCGGGTCATGCCGCCGAACAAGGCCACGTATTCGTCAGCAATCGCCTGGTCGTCCATTTCCCGGGCCACGCCGACCAGCAACCGCCAGGGTTCTTCCAGATAGGCGCCGGCGGCCGGCGCCTCGGTCACGGCAACACGCAACCGGGCCGCGAGATCGGCGGATGGCGGCGCGTAATAGAGTTGGGCCAGCAGGCCGTACAACTCGGCCCGCGCAGTTTCTTCATCCAGCGCGCTGCTGGTATCGGGCGATGGCAACATGGTCATAGGTCGGTGATCTTCACTTCGTTCGAGGCCGAATACAGATCGATCACGCGGCAGTCGGAGCACATTTTCAGGCGTTCCAGCGCGTCGCCCTGGAACATGCTGTGGCCCGCCAGTTTGCCCAGCATGGCTTCGATCGCCTTGAGCGTGCCAAACGGTTTGCTGCAGCGCACGCAGGCATAGGGCTGCATCTCGTTGATGACGACCGGGTCCTTGCGCTGCGGCGCCAGGTTCAGCCGTGGCACCAGGCTAAGGGCCTTCTCCGGGCAGGTGCCGACACACAGGCCGCACTGCACGCAGTTCTTCTCGATGAAACGCAGCTGAGGTGCGTCGGGGTTGTCCTGCAAAGCGGCCGCCGGGCAAGCGTTGATGCAGCTCAGGCACATGGTGCAGGCATTCTTGTCCAGAGCCAGCGCGCCCAGTGGCGAGCCCTTGGCCGGCAGTTCGATGACCTCGCCCACGGCTCGTGGTGCGTGCTCGGCCAGATGGGCCAGCGCCAGCTCCAGCGTCGCACGTTTGTCGGCCTGCACCGAAAAACCGGCGGAGCGGGCCACCGTGGCCGCTGCTCCAACACGCAGATCGCGATCGAGCCCGGCCAGGTCACGTGCATCGCGCACATGCAGCGTGCGAAAGTGCGCGCCAGCATAACCCAGTCCGGTCAGGATGGCCTGGGCCACCGCCATCTGGTCGCTCAAGGCATCGCGGTACTGCGGGGCATCGTCATCACAGGTCAGCACCCAGACCTGGGATGCGCCATATGCGATCGCCGACAACCACAACTCCAGCCCGACCGACACGTCGTGCCACAAGGACAAGGGCAACACGCGCGCCGGTATGCCGTGTATGTCACTGTCGAGCCGGGCCGCCCGCCCCAGGTCGTCGAGCATGCGGGTACCGGTTTGCTGGTTGTGCAGCAGCAGCGCCGGCGCCTTGCCGCCTTGGCGCAGAAAGGTCGTGAGCAAGGTCTTGATGCGCAGGCCCTGATCGGCCGGGCGCGGATAGGTGTAGGTCAAGGCCCCGGTCGGACAGACCGTCGTACATGCGCCGCAACCCACGCACAGGCTGGGATTGACGACGATACGTTGGCGTGGGCGATCGCTGCTGATGGCCGACGCCGAACAGACGTCGACACAGGCATTGCATCCGAGGCGTTCGTTGCGGCTATGGGCGCAAAGTTTTTGCTTGTAATTCAAAAACTGCGGCTTCTCGAACTCACCTACCAGCGAGCGCAACTGCAGCAGCGCGGCCAGGTCACGCCCATTCCAGTGCAGGTAACCCTGAGGCACCGCATGCTGGTTGAAGGCTGGCTGTGCACGTAGATCGAGCACCAGATCGAAGCTCTCGCTCAACGGCTCCGGTTCCCGGCTGAAATTGATCGCACCGGCCGCCGTACAGACCTTGACGCAAGCCCGGTGCGATTGGCACAGTGTCATGTCGATCTGGTAGTCCAGGCCGATGGCGCCTTCCGGGCAGGCGACCACGCAGGCGTTGCAGCGGGTGCACAGGTCCAGGTCGATCGGGTTGCTGCGCGTCCAGTTCAGCTCGAAGGTTCCCAACCAGCCGCTGAGTGTGCGGATATCGCCGGCCAGCACAGGAAAACGCCGCTCCTGCGCCACTTCGGTGTCCCCCACGCCCTGGCTGAACAACGTGATGTCGAACGCATCGCCCATCAGCGCCGCCGCCTGCTCGGCCGCGCCGAGCGCGCCGATGATGAGCAAACGCCCCTGACTGTTGAACGGCACCGTGGCTACCGGTTCGGGTTCGGGCAGGTGCGCCAGCGCGAGCAGCGCAGCAATCTTGGCACCGGCCTTGGCGCCATCCTTGCTCCAGCCTGCAGTCTCGCGAATATTGACAAAACGGATCGGCGCCACCGGTGTATCCGATTGCTCGGCGAGTTCCACGAACAGACGCTTTTCCTGGGTGCAGGCCACCACCAGTTCTTCCCCTTTACCGACAGCCTGCAGAAAACTGCCGGCTTCACGCCGGCACAGGCTAGAGTGCAGCGTCAGCTTCTCGCTCAACGAGGCGCCGAGTTCGCGCGCATCCAGCGTCATGGTCTTGTTGCAGTCGCAGATCAGGGTCGTCATACAGAAGGGTCCGTCTTGTCGGGTTCGGTCGCAGCGGCGTTCGTGCGGTCGGGGTCGGTCGTGGCAATATCTGGCATTGCCGCATCTGGCGTTGTGGTGTCTGCACGATCCGCGTCTACCGTACCCGGGGCGGACGGCGCCAAGGGTTCGGCTTGCGCCACGACTGGCGAGTCGCCCACCGGAAAGGCTGCTCCGCGCGCTACATGAGCCGGTTCCTCGTCGTCGAACAACTTGAGGAACTGGGCGCTCACCATCTTGCGCAACATGGAGGCCGGCAGCGGGTCCGGTATCGAGTAGTCGTCGATATAGATGTCCAGCCCGTCCATCACATTGAAATGCGGGTCAGCAAACAGCTTCTTCATCGCGGCGTTACGCACCTCGGGCGCCACCGCCCGCGCAATAAAGGGCTTGAAGTCGGACTCGGCGTTCAACGCGGCCACATCCTGCATAGACGGCGGCGCCGGCTGTGGCGTCTCCGTTGCTGGCATCAAAGGGTCTGTCTTGCGCTCGTCTGCAGTTGGCTGCTGCCGATGCGTGTCGGGCGGCGCCAGCCCCTCTTTGGGTATGACAGGCGTCACTTTTGTTGCGGCTGGCGCTGAGCGGCTGACAAGATCCTCGACCGACTTGCCTTCGCGCACCGCCAGCTTGCGTTGTGACCAGCGGCCCAGGAAGCCTTCAGCCATGCCCACCGCCGCGTTTCTTTTCGGTGCTGATGGTCGCCGGGTTGCCGAAGCGGTCGGTCAGCGAGCGGAAACTCTGCGGGCGCTGACGCCGCTTGGGTTCGATCACATGGTGGCTATCGACAAAGGACTGCAACCAGGCCACGGCGTCCGGTGGTGCCGGTACCTGCTCGACCAGTTCCTGGGCATCGAGCCAGCGACCGGCGTCGTGGTAACTCAGCGACACCTTGCAAGGTACGGGAATGGGCTCATCCGGCCACGCGGGGCGCTGTTCCATGCGGTACATCACGAACCAGCAAGGCGCATCGGTGGTCACGTTCAGGTAATAACCTTCGGCGTCGTCGCGGAACAGCTCAACATCAAAACCAGGATGGAGCCAGCGCTGAACCGAAGCTTCGTCGGGCAGGCGGGTTGGTGTCGTGCCCCATGCCGGGTCGTTCTCCCGCACGGCATCGAGCACCCAGCGCCAGGCTTGCCAGCGGCTCATGGGGCCGTCGACGGGTTGGCGCCGCATGATGACGGCGACGTGGCGAACAGGGCGTGATGCGGACATGTCTTCCCGCAATGTAGCGGATCGGACCGACCGAGCCCAGCGCAGGGTTGTATCAGGCTCTCGTTGCACCCGTGCCGTAGCCGGCCGCATCACGTAGCGCGCCGCCCGGCGTCACGGCGACTGCGCAGTACTTGAACTCGGGAATCTTGCCCACCGGGTCGAGCGCTGCATTGGTCAGCAGATTGGCGGCCGCCTCGTAATAGGCAAACGGGATGAACACCGCGCCACTGGGCGTGCCGTCATCACGGCGCAGGTGGATGGCGACAGAGCCGCGGCGCGACGCCACCGTGACCACATCGCCAGCCGACACACCGAGCTTTTGCATGTCTTGGCCACACATGGACGCAGTGGCCAATGGTTCGATCGCATCGAGCACCGAGGAGCGCCGCGTCATGCTGCCGGTATGCCAGTGCTCGAGCTGGCGGCCGGTGATCAGCACGAAGGGGTAGTCCGCGTCCGGACGCTCGTTGGCTGGAATGATGTCGGCCGGCACCAACCGGACCCGGCCATCTGCGGTCGGGAAGGCATCGATGAAAACCGTCGGCTGGCCCGGGTCGTCCTCGGCCAGGCACGGATAGGTCACACTGGACTCGCGCTGCAATCGCTCCCAGCTGATGCCGGAAATCGCCGCATGCATAGCCTGGCGCATTTCCTCGTAGACCGCGGCCACGCCGTGGTCGTCGCCGGCGTAACGCCATCGCTCGGCCTCTTGTGCCTCGCTACTGCGCGTGGCGTGGCTGCCCAGGCGTTGCCCCATCTGCTGGATGATCCACAGGTCGGCCCGCGCGTCGCCCGGCGGCTCGACCGCTTGCTGGCCCAGTTGCACCATGCGGTCGGTGTTGCTGACCGTGCCGGTTTTCTCCGGCCACGCCGTGGCTGGCAGCACGACGTCGGCCAGCCAGGCGGTTTCGGTCATGAAAATGTCCTGCACGACGAGGTGTTGCAGGCTGGCCAGCGCATGCCGTGCGTGGTTCAGGTCGGGGTCGCTCATGGCCGGGTTCTCGCCCATGATGTACATGCCGCGAATCTTGTGCGGATCGGTGTCGGGCGCCAGCGCCTTGTGCATGATCTCGACCACGGTATAGCCGGGCGAATCGTCCAGTTGCACATCCCAGAAATTCTCGAACCAGGCATGGGCCTTGGTATCGACGACCTTCTGGTAGTTCGGGAACATCATCGGAATCAGGCCGGCGTCGCTGGCACCTTGCACATTGTTCTGGCCGCGCAGCGGATGAAGACCTGATCCCGGCTTGCCGATCTGGCCGGCCACCGTGGCCAGCGCGATCAGGCAGCGCACGTTGTCGGTGCCATGCACATGCTGGCTGATACCCATGCCCCACAGGATCATCGACCCCTTGATCGCTCCCGGTGTGGACCCGGCCGGCCGGGCATACTCGCGTGCCACTTCACGCAAGGTCTGCGCAGGGATGCCACAGATTGGCGCCGTCGCCTCGGGGCTGTAGGCCTTGACGTTGTCGCGCAAGGCTTCGTAATTGCTGGCCCGGTCGCGTATGAAGTCCTCGTCGACCAGGCCCTCGTCGATGATGGTGTGGATCATGGCGTTGAGCATGGCCACGTCGGTATCGGCCTTGAACTGCAAGGTGCGCCATGCATGTTTTCCGATGTCGGTCACTCGGGGGTCGGCGAGCACGATCCGGACGCCATTTTTCGCCGCGTTCTTCATCCAGGTGGCCGCCACCGGATGGTTGCTGCTCGGGTTGGAGCCGATGACCAAAATCAGCCCGGAGTGCGCAATGTCGTTGACCTGGTTGCTGACCGCGCCTGAACCCACACCTTCGAGCAGCGCCGCGACGCTGGACGCATGGCACAGGCGGGTGCAATGGTCGACGTTGTTCGAGCCAAACCCGGTGCGCACCAGCTTCTGGAACAGATACGCCTCCTCGTTGCTGCCCTTGGCTGACCCGAATCCGGCCAGCGATTTGGGGCCATGGGTCTCGCGCAGATCCTTGAGCTTGCCCGCGGCCAGCGCCAGGGCCTCGTCCCAGCTGGCTTCGCGAAACAGTGACTGCCAGTTGCCCGGCTCGGGTGCAGCCGCAGGATTCTTGGCTGCGCCGGGCTTGCGGATGAGCGGCGTCGTCAGGCGCTGCGGATGGTGCGCATAGTCAAAGCCGAAGCGCCCCTTGACGCACAAGCGGCTGTGATTGGCTGGGCCGTCGCGCCCGTCGACGCTGACGATGCGGTTGTCCTTGACGTTGTAGGTCAGCAGGCATCCGACGCCGCAGAACGGGCACACCGAATCGATTTTCTTGTCGACCACCTGCGAGCCGATCTGCGTCTTGGGTGCCAGCGCGCCGGTCGGGCAGGCCTGCACACATTCACCGCAAGCCACACAACTGCTCGCACCCATCGCATCGTCCAGATCGAACACGATGGCACTGTGCGCGCCGCGCGACGCAAAGCCGATCACGTCATTGACCTGTTCCTCACGGCATGCCCGCACGCAGCGGTTGCACTGGATGCAGGCATCCAGGTTGACCGCCATCGCCGGATGCGACAGGTCGGGTGCGGGCTGCGCGCGGCGCAAGGCCTTGAGCGCCGGGCGCACCTGCACGTTCAAACGCGCCGCCCAGTCACTGAGTTCGCCATGGGGCAATAAACCCTGCTCGTCGACCCATTTGTAGCCCGCGTCGGGCATGTCCGAGAGCAGCATCTCCAGCACCATTTGCTGGCTTTTGAGCGCACGCGGGCTCTGGCTCTGCACCTGCATGCCGTCAATGGCGCTGCGGCAGCAACTCGGCGCCAATGTGCGCTCGCCGGTGATCTCGACCACGCAGGCGCGGCAGTTGCCATCGGCACGATAACCGACCTTGTGGCACAGATGGGGAATCGCGATGCCATGGCGCTGCGCGGCATCGAGAATCGATTCATCGGCGTAGGCTTCGACGGACCGGCCATCGAGCAAAAACGTGATGACCTGGGGTGTGACTTGCGCCACATTGGCGGGTGCATTCATCAGCGGATCTCCTGCGCAAAGTATTTCTGTACGCTGCGGACCGGATTGGGCGCGGCCTGGCCCAGACCGCAGATCGAGGCATCGGTCATGACCTGGTTCAGATCCTCCAGCGTGTCGTTGTCCCATACCGGCGCCTGCATCAGCTGCGCGGCCTTGACCGTGCCAACCCGGCAAGGTGTGCACTGGCCGCAACTTTCGTCGGCAAAAAAATGCATCATGTTGATGGCGGCGTCACGCGCCTTGTCGTGCTCGCTGAGCACAATCACTGCCGCCGACCCAATGAAACAGCCATGTGCCTGCAAGGTGTCGAAATCGAGCGGCTCCTCGGCCATGCTGGCCGGCAGAATGCCGCCGGAGGCGCCGCCGGGCAGATAAGCGTAAAGATCGTGGTCTTGCAACATGCCGCCGCAATATTCGTCGATCAATGCGCGCACGCTGATACCGGCCGGCGCCAGCTTGACACCGGGTGAGCGCACGCGCCCGCTGACACTGTAGGAGCGCAGTCCCTTGCGTCCGTTGCGGCCGAAACCGGCGAACCATTCGGCGCCTTTCTCGAGGATGTCGCGTACCCAGTACAGGGTCTCGAAGTTGTGCTCCAGCGTCGGATGGCCGAACAGGCCGACACTGGCGATGTAGGGCGGGCGCTTGCGCGGCTCGCCGCGTTTGCCCTCGATACTCTCGATCATGGCCGACTCTTCGCCGCAGATATAGGCACCGGCGCCGCGGCGCAATTCGATGTGCGGCAATGGAAACGGCGCATCGGCGCGCAACTTGTCGAGTTCCGCCTCCAGGATGGCGCGGCAGCCATGGTATTCGTCGCGCAGGTAGATATAGCAGGCCTGCACACCCACGACGCGGGCAGCGATCAGCATGCCTTCGAGGAAGCGGTGTGGATCGCGCTCCAGGTAGGTGCGGTCCTTGAAGGTGCCGGGTTCACCCTCGTCGATATTGACCGCCATCAAACGCGGCCCATCCATCCTGCGCACGATGCGCCATTTGCGCCCGGCCGGGAAACCTGCGCCGCCCAGACCGCGCAGTCCTGAACTCTCCATCACATGGATGAAGTGCTCCGCCTCGTGCCGCTCGGCCACGAGCGCTGCCAGCAGCGCATATCCGCCTGCGGCCTTGTACGCCTGCAGCCCGACATATGCGGGCGCAACTGCAACGTCGACCGGGCCCGAGGTGACGCTGCGCTCGACCTGCGCCGCCAGATCGAACGAGCCGTCATCCGGCGCCGGTGGATGTTGCGTCGCCTGCGCCTGAACCGTGTCGAGCACCTTTTGCAGGTCGGCATGCGGGACGGGATTCTGGTGCACCACCGCCATCGGTCCCTGCTCGCAACGGCCCAGGCAGGGCGCCGCAGTCACGCGCACATCGGCCGCGCCCAGCGCGGCATGCAGCTTTTGCAGCAGCTGCACACCACCCGCCAAGGTGCAGCTGAGCCCGCTGCACACCCGTACCGTCAGGGCCGGCGCCGTCGCGTCGGAGTCCAGCACCTCGAAGTGGTGATAGAACGTGGCCACCTCGTATACCTCGGCCATGCCGATGCGCAACGCAGCGGCCAGCGCCACCAGGTGCCGGTCATGCAGGCAGCGATAGGTGTCGTTGAGGCGATGCAGAAATTCGATCAGCAGATCGCGCCGATAACCCGCTTCGGGCGGCTCGCCGATCAGGGCGCGCACTTCCCCCGCCGACGCGGCGTCAACCTGGCGCCCCTTGAGCTGGCGTTTGCGCCGGATACGCTCGCGCATGTCGTCCACGCTGCCCAGCGTGATGGCGGTGGCGGATGAAATTGGGGAAGGACTGTTGGAGCGCATGGTCAAGCTATGAAATTCGGCGGTTCGTCGGCAGCGAGCGAACGTGTGGCGCAGCATCGGGTCACCAAGTGCAACGTGTCGGTACACCATAGTGGAATCATCGACGTCGGGCAGGAATCTGCCATCACCCATGCGACCTTGGGCCGACAGGCGCCGACGTTGTAAGCGACAGTATGACCCTGGCATTGACCCGGGTCCAATTGAATCGGCACACAGGGCAATTCAAACCCCGAATGGTGGCTTCTCGCTCAAAGGGTGTGAACAAACTCTGTCAGCCCAACGCCCCGCTGTTGGCCGCGACCTGGCTCAGCCAGGCAGGATCCTGCGCCAGCGTCAGGGCGCAGGCCAGGGTTCTCGACGGCTGGTCACTGGCCTGCACCATGAAACCGACCAGCGTGCGCATTTCCGGCCGCGTCAAGGGCAAGGCCTCCAGGGCGGCCATGCTGCGAAACGCCGCCACCAACGCACCCGGCATCACGCTGCAGACGGCTCCATTGGCCGCACTGAGCGCAAGCGTGACGATCGAATTGGTTTCCATTACCGGCCGGACCACCACGCCCGCGGCCGCAAAGGCGCCATCCACCAGTGTGCGGTTATGCATGTCCGGCGTCAGAAGGCACAGCGGCAGACGCGCCGCTTCGGCCCAGGTCATGGCCGGTCCGAAGGGCATCTGCGCCGCCTGCGGAGTGTCGCTGCGGCGCACGAGGAAATAATGCTCCGTGTACTGCGGCACCACGCGCAGGTGCAGGCCCTGGGCGCTCAGCCGGTCGGTGTAACCCAGGCCCAGATCAAGCGACAGATTCTCCAGCCCGGCTTCGATTTCCGGCGAACTGAGCGACAACACCGCCGGCGTGATGCCTGCATGGCGCGCCTGCAGGCGCGCAGCAAAGCGCGCGGCAATCGGCATGGCGGATGGAATGCATCCGATCTTGAGTGCGCCACGCGGGTCATCGGCGCCACTGTCCAGATCCTGGCGCAGCCGTTCGTGCTCGTGCAACATGCGCCGCGCACTGGCCAGCACCCGTTGCCCCTCGGGCGTCAACCCTACGTAGGCGCGTCCACGCAACACGATGGCGCAGCCGAACTCCTTCTCCATGGCACGCAAAGCGTTGGACAAAGCCGGCTGTGTGATGTGGCAGGCCTGCGCCGCTCGGCCGAAATGCCGGTGCTCGTCAAGCGCAACCAGGTATTTGAGGGAGCCCAGGAGGTTCATCGGTCAAATGGGGGTCAGCGGTCGGATGGGGGTAGCGGTCAAATTGTCCAATTGGGGTCTCCAATTGGGGTCAGGTCTCCAATTGGGGTCAGAACCCCAGTCCAATTGGGGTCAGAACCCGATTTCGCTTCAAGGTCTAATGTCGCAGCAAATCGGGGGCGGAACCTCTCATAGTCAGATGGGGTCAGAGCCAGATTCCGGAGGTACACCTGTTGGTTCGGTGAAGTTGGCGTCCGGAAACGGGATCTGACCCCATGTATCAGGTGTTAGGTTTCCTTCGAGATCTTGATCGATGGAAACTTCGACGAAAAGTCCTTGTTCTTCGCAGCGATCGACACCGCCACCTGACGTGCCACTGACTTGTAAATGGCCGCGACGTCGCCGTCAGGGTCGGCCACCACCGTCGGCTGCCCACTGTCGGCCTGCAGCCGGATCTGCATGTTCAACGGTAGGGCACCCAGATAGTCCATGTCGTATTCGGCCGCCATGTTCTTGCCGCCGTCGGCGCCAAAGATGTGCTCCACATGCCCGCACTGGCTGCACACATGCACCGCCATGTTCTCCACAATGCCCAGAATCGGCACGCCGACCTTCTGGAACATCTTGATGCCCTTCTTCGCATCGAGAAGCGCAATGTCCTGCGGCGTCGTGACGATGACCGCGCCGGTCATCGGCACACGCTGGCTCAGCGTCAGCTGGATGTCGCCGGTGCCCGGCGGCATATCGACGATCAGATAGTCGAGGTCGCGCCAGTTGGTCTGGCGCAGCAACTGCTCGAGCGCCTGGGTCGCCATGGGCCCGCGCCAGATCATGGCTTCGTCCTGTGCCACCAGGAAACCGATCGACATGACCTGAAGCCCGTAATTCTCCAGCGGGTCCATGGTCTTGCCATCGTCCGACTCAGGTTTGCCACTGATGCCCAGCATCATCGGAATACTGGGACCATAGATGTCGGCGTCCAGGATACCGACCGACGCACCTTCGGCCGCCAGCGCCAGCGCAAGATTGGCAGCCGTCGTGCTCTTGCCCACCCCGCCCTTGCCAGAGGCCACCGCGACGATGTTCTTGACGTTGGGCATCAGCTGTACGCCGCGTTGGACCGCATGCGGGATGATCTTCATGCGGATGTTCACTGACACGTTATCGACACCGCTCACCGTCTTGGCGGCTCCGACCAGGGCCTTGCGAAAGCCGGGAATCTGGCTCTTGCATGGATAACCGATCTCGACGTCAAATGCCACATCGCCATCGGTGATGGTCAGGTTCTTGAGTGCACGCGTGGAAACGAAGTCCTGCCCGGTATTCGGATCGATGACGGTCCCGAGTGCTTCCATCAAAACCTGTTCCTTGATCGCCATGCCTTGCTCCATCAATAATGTCGTGTCCAGCTCCCTAGTCTAGCGAACGCCGGGGCAGCATCCGAAGATGGGGTCAATCCATAGTATTTTCATGACAAGCACCGGCCCCGCGCAATTCAGAACAGGACTTCTGCTCACTGGCGGTGGCGCCCGTGCCGCCTACCAGGTCGGGGTGCTCGAAACAATCGCGGATATCCGCCTGGCATGCTCGGCGCACCAGCAGACCAATCCGTTCCCGATCATCACCGGCACCTCGGCCGGCGCCATCAATGCTGCGGCGCTGGCCAGTGGCGCCCATGACTTCGATGGCGCGGTGCGGCAACTGGTCGAAGTCTGGAAGAGCTTCCATGCCGGACAGGTCTATCGCGCCGACTCGATCGGCGTGTTGCGCACAGGTGCCAGCTGGCTCACGCTGATGTCGGTGGGCTGGGTGCTGGCGCGCTGGCGCAAGCTCAAGCCGCGTTCGCTGCTCGACAACACGCCGCTGCTTGATCTGCTGCAGGCCACGATTCCACTGGAGCGGGTGCAACAGAACATCGCTCAGGGGCATTTGCATGCGCTGGCGGTCACCGCGTCGAGCTACACCACCGGTGAGCACACAACATTCTTCGACGGCGCAGCCGCCATTGAGCCCTGGACCCGTTCGCAACGTTTCGGTGTGCGCGAGTCCATCACCTATCAGCATCTGCTGGCGTCCTCCGCCATACCGTTCGTGTTCCCTGCCAAGGCGCTGCCGGTCAATGGCATTCCCGAGTACTTCGGCGACGGCTCGATGCGCCAGTCGGCACCGGTGGCTGCGGCCATCCACCTGGGGGCCGAACGCATTCTGGTGGTCGGCGCCGGTCGCATGCACGAACCCAAGACCGATCGGCGTCTGGCCCCGGCCCCGAACTACCCTACGCTGGCCCAGATTGCCGGCCATGCCATGAGCAACATCTTTCTGGATGCACTGGCGGTGGATGTCGAACGGGTGCGCCGCATCAACCACACCATCGGCCTGGTTCCGCCTCAGGCACGTGGCCAGAGCGGCTTGCGTCCGATCGATCTGCTGGTCATCTCGCCATCGCAACGTATCGACGCTATAGCCGCCCAGCATGTGAGCGACCTGCCGCGGCCGGTGCGCGCCCTGCTCGGCGGCTTCGGTGTCACGTCGGACAAGACCGACTTCCAGGGAGCGGCGCTGGCCAGCTATCTGTTGTTCGAGTCGAACTACACCTGTGAATTGATGGCGCTGGGTAGGGCCGACGCCGAGCGACAAAGGAACGAAATCTGCCGCTTTTTCGGCTGGACCGATCCCTGCGCCAATCCGACCGACAGCGCCGCCGCGCCTTTCGTCGAGCGCCGCCGCGACCCCTTGCGGCTACGTTGAGCCTGGATCCGGCAGCGGCGGCCGACTAAAATCGACTGCTTCCGCCGCGGCCTGCGGCCCCGCTTTTTCTGATGGATCCCGATGCCCCGCCAACTATTCGTCACCACCGCCCTGCCCTACGCCAACGGCAAGTTCCATATCGGCCACATCATGGAGTACATCCAGGCCGACATCTGGGTACGGCATCAGCGCATGCAAGGCAACGCGGTGAACTTCGTCTGCGCCGACGACGCCCATGGCGCGCCGATCATGATCGCCGCGGAGAAGGCGGGCAAGACGCCCCAGCAGTTCGTGGCTGAGATCGCGGCAGGTCGCAAACCTTACCTGGATGGTTTTCACATTGCCTTTGACAACTGGCATTCGACCGACGCACCGGAAAATCACGCGCTGGCGCAACAGATCTACCGCGATCTGCGCGATCGCCCTGACGGATCATTGATCGAGACGCGCACCATCGAGCAATTCTTCGACCCCGAGAAGAACATGTTCCTGCCGGACCGCTTCATCAAGGGCGAGTGCCCGCGGTGCCACGCGAAGGACCAGTATGGTGATAACTGCGAGGTTTGCGGCGCCGTCTATGCCCCGACTGACCTGATCGCGCCGTATTCCGCGCTGTCCGGCGCAACGCCGGTGCTCAGGATCTCCGAGCATTTCTTCTTCAAGTTGTCGGATCCGCGTTGCGTGGAATTCCTGCAGCGCTGGACGCAGGACGGACGGCTGCAGCCGGAGGTGGCAAACAAGGTCAAGGAATGGTTCAGTGTGCGCAAGAACCCGGACGGCAGCACCAGCGAAGGCCTGGGCGACTGGGACATCAGCCGTGACGCACCCTATTTCGGCATCGAGATTCCGGACGCGCCGGGCAAGTATTTCTATGTCTGGCTGGACGCACCCATCGGTTATCTGGCCTCGCTGAAGAACCTGCTCGACAAACGCGGGCACGACTACGAGGCCTATATGGCCGACCCGGCGCTTGAGCAGTACCACTTCATCGGCAAGGACATCGTCACCTTTCACACACTGTTCTGGCCGGCCACGCTGCATTTCAGTGGCCGCAAGACGCCCGACAACATCTTTGTGCACGGATTCCTGACGGTGAACAGCGGCGAGAAGATGAGCAAGAGCCGCGGCACCGGATTGGACCCGCTCAAATATCTGGGACTGGGCATGAATCCGGAGTGGCTGCGGTATTACCTGGCGGCCAAGCTCAACGGGCGCAACGAAGACATCGACTTCAATGCCGAAGATTTCATGTTGCGCGTGAACTCCGACCTGATCGGCAAGTTCGTCAATATCGCCAGCCGGGCCAGCGGATTCATCGTGAAGAAGTTCGAAGGCAAGCTCGCTGGAATGCTTGTGTCGGGCGGCGTACACGCCGTTGGGTCCGAAGACGAAATCGATGTCCTCATCGCAACGGTCATTGAAGCAGGCGAGTCGATCCGCAAGGCATATGAAAATCGGGAGTTCAGCCGCGTAGTGCGGGAGGTCATGGCGCTTGCGGACCAAGTGAACTTCTATGCCGCCGAGAAGAGGCCCTGGGACCTGGCCAAGGACGAGGCGCAGTCTGGCCAACTGCAAATCGTCTGCAGCGTGATGATCAACTGCTTTCGCCTGCTCACGCTCTACCTCAAGCCGATACTGCCGCAACTCGCGTCGGACGTGGAAACCATGCTGAACATCCCGCCGCTGACCTGGAGTGACGCCGTCAATGCGCTTGCCGCTAACCATGTCATCCAGCCCTACCGTCACCTGATGCAACGGGTTGACATCAAGCAACTTGAGGCCTTGTTCGAACCACCGCCAGCACTTGTGGTTGCACCCACCGTACCCGGCGGCGAAGTGGTTGCCGAGACCATCACCATAGACGACTTCACCAAGATCGACCTGCGTATCGCGAAGATCGTCCAATGCGAAGCGGTGGAAGGTTCGACCAAGCTGCTGCGCCTGACGCTCGACGTCGGCGAAGGTCGCACGCGCAATGTGCTCTCAGGGATTGCCAGTGCCTACCAACCCGAACAACTCATCGGCAAGCTCACGGTGATGGTCGCCAACCTGGCGCCGCGCAAGATGAAGTTCGGTGTTAGCGAAGGCATGGTGCTGGCCGCCAGCCATGCCGACGAAGAAGCCACGCCGGGAATCTACATTCTCGAACCGTTTACAGGGGCGCAGGTCGGGTTGCGAGTGCGCTGACCATGTCCGGGTCGTAGTGTTCGGCGCGCGCGCGCCCAGACTTCTTGGCGCAATACATGGCGCTGTCGGCCTGCATCACCAGCGTTGCACGATTCTCCGCAGGCGATGCCGACATGCTGGACACACCCACGCTGATGGTCAGCCACGGGGTCACCGGCGAATCGACATTCGGAATCCGGGCCACCGAGAGCTCCTGGATACAACGTTGCGCCACCGCCATCGCCTCCTGTGCGTCGGTGGCCGGCAACAGAATGGCGAATTCCTCTCCGCCGTAACGCGCGACCAGTTCACCCGAGCGTTTGGCGCACATCACCAGGATACGGGCGACCTGGCGCAGGCATTCGTCACCCGTCTGATGGCCATACTGGTCGTTGTAGAGTTTGAAGTGGTCGATGTCGATCATCAACAAGGCCAGGTTGCTGCGATTGCGGGCGCAGCGCTGCCATTCAGTCTGCAGGGTCTGGTCGAACATCCGGCGATTGGCAATGCCGGTCAGCCCGTCGGTGGTCGACAAGCGGAGCAACTGCTCATTGGCCCGCTCGAGCGCCAGACCTTTTTCGACCATCGGGGTCATGTCCAAACGCGACATTACCAGGTAGCCTGACGGCGTGCGGATCTCGTAGGAATGCACCCACTGTCCGTCGTCCGTATGGCGCAACATGGGCGTGTGCAAAGACCCGCGACCGGCCATGCGCAATGCCAGCCATTGCTCTTCCTGCCCCACTGCCTCGGCCACGCGCCCTTGCGCCAGCGCCCGCCGCATCAATGCCTCATAGCTCTGTCCAATCACATCGTCGCCGGTGTTGTACGGGTATTGGCGCGACACTTCCTGGTTGAAGCTCAGCAGTCGATCCTGGTTGTCATAAATCGCCACACCGGCCGGCACCGCATCCATCACCTCGCGCAGCCGGGTCTCGCAGGCGCGCAACCGACTGCGGGCGAACTCCAGTTCCTCGGTCACCTGCTGCACATTGCCCGAAGCCAGATCCTGCAGGCCCTGCTGGCTGCTCACGCGCCGCACGATCCAGACCATCGCCAGATTACCTGCCAGGCCGGCGAAACCGAGTACAACCATCCACGGAACCGGATCGTTCCAGCCCCATGCCCCGACCGCGGCGATCGCCAGGTGCCCCGGTGACACCACCAGCAACCACGCCGCCAACGACATCAGACCCGGACCCTGTGCCCTGTCAACGACTGCGCGCATGCATGGCCCCTGTTCGACGCCCGTACACCATCGAGCCCAGGCACGTCTGGATGCATGGGGCGGGATGAGTGGGCAGATAAAAACAAAACATGGCGCGCTTGTGCTGGCAAGGACACGTAAGACACTCACCTTTGCGTCAACATGGGTCAGACCGTACCAGACACCTGCCATCCTAAAGGATCATGGCGACCCATGTGCAAAAACCGCGTTGGTTGCGGCGCGCGCCCCACAAAACCGGCCCGGGTGTCAGCGGCGCTCACTGCGATCCTGCTCGGGGTCAGCCATCGTACCAGTGGACGACACGCGAAGGTCGTTATCGAACACCACCGTGAAAATCCGGGCGTCACTGTTGTTGGGTCCGTCGTGGTAGCGCCAGTCGTAATGGGTCTGGCGCTTGAGTTCGAAGCGGCTGATACGCATCGGTTTACCCAGCATGCGACGCACATCCTCCATCATCATGCCGGGCACCACCTTGGCAAAGTTGGTCGGTGTCAAAACCTGGCGCAAGGCGCTCATCTTGCCGTCGATGCCGATCGTGATCATGTAATTCTGGTGCCCGCTGGGCTGGCGGTTGTATTCCAGCGTGCGCGCACCGCCTGGTGCGTCCCAGATGTTTTCAGGCTCGCCAAAACGCGCCCGCACGTCGGCCTCGGTCGAGAGACCTTCTTCCAGTTCCCGTATGTTCTTCAGGTCGCAGGCGGACAACACCAGTGAGACACACAGCACCACCCAACGCCATTTCGAGACCAGCATGCCTACCCCTGTAAAATTCTCGCCTTCGAGGGTCCAAGTCTATGTCCATATTTCGCCGCCCGGATTACGAGTCCGACACCACCCAGTTCATTCATCGACTCAAGGTCGAAAAGCCCGAACTCGAGGCGCAGCAGCGCCAGGGCCGGGAACTGTTGTGGGACAAGCTGCTCGACCGCACCAGCTGGCGTGGTTTTCGCCAGGCCGAAGTGGCACAAAATCCCTACGTTTACCAGACAGAGCCGAAGTGACCGCATAATGCGGCCCGCCTGAGGCCATGGCTGTGGCCACCTCACTCACGCCCCAATCGCGCCACCTGGGCGACATGCCAGATGTCGTCGACCAGGTGGCATTGGCACGGCTGTATGGCGAGCCCCTGTTCGCCATACCCCAGGATCTCTACATACCGCCCGACGCGCTGGAGGTGTTCCTCGAGGCATTTGAAGGTCCGCTAGACCTGTTGCTGTATCTGATCCGAAGACAGAACTTCAATATCCTGGACATTCCGATGGCCGGGGTGACGCGCCAGTACCTGGCCTATGTGGACGAGATCCGGGGGCGCAATCTGGAGCTCGCCGCCGAATACCTGCTGATGGCGGCGATGCTGATCGAGATCAAGTCCCGCATGCTGCTGCCACCACGCAAGGTCGCCGGCGGTGAGGAAGCCGAGGATCCGCGCGCCGAACTGGTGCGGCGCCTGCTCGAGTACGAACGCATCAAACTGGCCGCTGCGGCGTTGCAAACGGCTCCGGTGCTGGGTCGTGACTTCCTGCGTGTGCAAATCGCGGTCGAACAATCGCTGCAGCCGCGCTTTCCCGATGTCGAACTGACCGATCTGCAGGAAGCCTGGCGCGATATCCTGCGTCGCGCCAAGCTGGTGCAACACCACCATATCTCGCGCGAGCAACTGTCGGTGCGCGAGCACATGGGCATCGTGTTGCGACATTTGCGGGGCCAGCGTTTTGTCGAGTTCGAGAAACTGTTTGATCCTGGCCAGGGATCACAGGTGCTGGTGGTGACCTTCATCGCACTGCTCGAACTGGCCAAGGAAAACCTGATCGACATCACGCAGGCCGAATCGTTCGCGCCCATCTACGTGCGGCTGGCCTACAGCGCAGCGAAGACAGACGCCGCCTGAGCCGGCGGCGCACAGGCTCAGACCTCGTCCCGGGCCTCGCGTGCCATCAGCGCCGCCACCGCCTGCGCCGGACCCATGCGGCCATCGAGCAGGGCGTCCACCGCCGCAGCAATGGGCATCTCCAGGCCCAGCGACTGCGCCCGTTGCACGACCGTTCGCGCGCAATATACGCCTTCGGCCACATGTCCGAGTGCGTGCACCGCCTGCGCCAGCGTCTTGCCGCTGGCCAGTGCCAGACCGACACGCCGATTGCGCGAGAGATCGCCCGTGGCGGTCAGGACCAGGTCGCCCAGGCCACTCAGGCCCATGAAGGTTTCCGCTCGGGCTCCCAGTGCGACGCCGAACCGCGTCATTTCGTGCAAGCCCCGGGTGATCAGTGCGGCGCGGGCGTTCAGGCCCAGTTGCAGGCCGTCACACAAGCCGGCGGCAATCGACAGCACGTTCTTGACAGCGCCGCCGACTTCCACTCCGACCATATCGTCGCTGGCATAGATGCGCAATGATGGCCCATGGAAAGCTTGCACCAGCGCCGCGCGCACACCGGCATCAGCGCTGGCAGCGACCAGGGCTGCCGGGAGGCCCTGGGCCACTTCCTGGGCAAAACTGGGACCGCTGAGCACGCCGGCGTGCAAATCAGGTGCTATTTGCGCCTGGACCTCGTGGGCCATCAGACCTACGGACGCGGACCCGCCATGATCCGCTCTGACCTGCTCGAAGCCCTTGCACAACCAGACCACGGGAACCGGGTAGTCGCGCAGTGACTGCAGCATGGCCCGCAGCGCGGCCATCGGACTGGCGATCACGATCAGGGACGCCGATCTCAAGGACGGCAACGCCGGATCTGAGGTCGGAGCATCCCCATCGGGCCAGTGGCGCAGGGCCAGCGACTGCGGCAAGGCGACACCTGGCAGATAGCGCTGATTGAAGCCATCGCGCCGCATGGCATCGAGCTGCGCGGCATCGCGCACCCACAGGCTTACACGAATTGAGGAATGCGACTGTGTTGCCGCACGGACGGCCAAAGCCGTGCCCCAGGCACCGGCGCCGGTGATGGCTAGGTGCATGGCGGCCGGCTCGCCAGGGCAGTTACTGGGTCACTGCCGGGCCGACAGCGCCAGCGGCAACAGCTTGCTGGGCACGCTGCTGCTCGTACATGGCCTGAAAATTGATCTCGGACAGATGCACCGGCGGAAAGCCGCTGCGCTGGATCAGGTCGGACACGTTGGCACGCAAGTACGGATAGACGATCTGCGGGCAGGCAATGCCCATGATCTGGCTCATCTGTTCCTGCTCGATGTTGCGGATCTCGAAAATGCCGGCCTGCTTCACCTCGACCAGAAACACGGTGCGCTCCTCGATTTTGGTGTGCACCGTTGCCGTGACGCAGATTTCGTACACGCCGTCGGCCGCGTTATTGGCTTCGACACCCAGTTGGATGTCGACCGAGGGCTGTGTCTGCTCGAGCAGGATGGCAGGAGAATTCGGCTGCTCCAGCGACGACTCCTTGAGATAGATGCGCTGAATCTGGAAGGTGGGTGTAGTTTCTTCGGCCATGGGATATCTTTCAGGTTGTTGGATGCGCAGGGGGTCTGGCGCGGCTGCTGGATTATCTCAGTTGCAAATCCGGTTCGGCCCGCTCACGCACCGGCGAGCATGGGAACGAGGCCACCGCGCTGGTCCAGCGCCACCAGATCATCGCAACCACCGACATGGGTCTGCCCGATGAAAATCTGTGGCACCGTGCGCTGTCCGGTGATCTCCATCATGCGGCTACGCTCGTGGGGGTCCAGATCGACCCGGATCTCCTCGATTTGCGCGACACCGCGTTCAAGCAGCAACTGCTTGGCGCGGATGCAATAAGGGCACGTGGCGGTGGAATACATCTTGACGGTTTGCATGGTGCGGGATTTACCGTTCATGGTTGGAAACGAAGGCGCGTGTGGTGCAGCCGGAGACGCCTCCGGCAGGGCCGCCGCGGGCGGCAGGTGCAATGTTCAGGTCTTTACCACTGGCAGATCGGCAGAACGCCATGCGCGCAGGCCGCCGGACAGGTTCTGTGCCTGCTCGTAACCCAGTTTCTTGGCGATGGCAACAGCCCGGCCCGAACGCGCACCGGTCTGACAGACCAGAATCAGCGGCAAGGCCTTGTTTTTCACGGCCAAAGGCAGCTTTTCCTCAAGCTGACCGAGCGGAATGTTCTTGGCGCTGCCCAGATGGCCGGCCGCGTACTCGTCGACTTCGCAGACATCAATGACCACGGCCTTTTCCCGGTTGATCAGTTGCACTGCAGCAGACGGGCTCATGCCAGTGGCTGTGGCGCCGCGCATTGCAGGCATGAACAACATGGTGCCGGAGGCGATGGCCACCAGCAGCAACCACCAGTTTTCAATCACAAAAGTCACAGTAATCCTTGAAGGTCAATCACACGCACCCGGCGTGAACCAGCGTGCATTTTAGAATGCAGCCTGATGACGTTGCCGCGGGTGCGGCTTTGGCACTGAAATCCTGGGTTCGGACCTGCGCGCGCCACGGCGCGATTTGCGGGCTCTGCCTGTCTCCTTTGACAACCAAGATGCACAAACTTGTTCTGATCCGACACGGCGAATCCACCTGGAATCTGGAGAACCGCTTCACCGGCTGGACCGATGTCGACCTTACCCCCACCGGCATCGAACAGGCCAAGAATGCTGGCCGTCTGCTGCGCGATGGTCAGTACGAATTCGACCTCGCCTACACGAGCGTGCTCAAACGCGCCACCCGCACGCTTTGGCACTGCCTGGACGAAATGGACCGCACCTGGTTGCCGGTTGAGCACAGCTGGCGCCTGAACGAGCGCCACTATGGTGACCTTCAAGGTCTGAACAAGGCCGATATGGCGCGCCAATACGGTGATGCGCAGGTCTTGATCTGGCGCCGAAGCTACGATACGCCGCCGCCGCCGCTCGATCCGAATGACCCCCGATGCGAACGTGGCGACATCCGTTATGCCGGGCTTGCGCCCGGGCAGGTCCCGCTGAGCGAATGCCTGAAGGACACGGTCGAGCGCGTCATGCCGTTCTGGAACGAGTCGATGGCGCCGGCGATCCGCGCCGGCAAGCGCATCTTGGTCTCAGCCCATGGCAACTCGATCCGCGCGCTGGTCAAGTACCTGGACAAGATCGCCGATGCGGACATCGTCGGGCTCAATATTCCCAATGGCATACCACTGGTGTACGAACTCGACGCAAATCTGCAGCCGATCCGCCGCGACTACCTCGGCGACCCGGCGGCGGTGGCCGCCGCCACCCATGCAGTGGCAACGCAAGGCAGGGGCTGATCGACACTTTTCCAGCCTGCGCCGAACATCGCCGGAACCACTTCAGTCCAAACGCATCCAAGGTGTATATTGCGTCAGCAGAGGATTAATCATGGGTCATAAACTGAAGGTCGCCGGCTGGATATCCCTCGGTGTGATTGCCGGGGCATTGACGACGGTCTCGCTGCAGACGGTTGCGCGCGGCACCCTTGCGCCGCTGCCGCTGGAAGAACTGCAGCAACTGGCAGCGGTTTTCAGCATGGTCAAGAGCGACTATGTCGAGGTGGTCGACGAAAAGAAGCTAATCACCGACGCCATCTCCGGCATGGTGGCCAGTCTGGATCCGCACTCCCAGTACTTCGACAAGAAGTCGTTCAAGGAATTCCGCGAAGGAACCGCCGGCCGCTTTGTCGGTGTCGGCATCGAGATTACCCAGGAAGACGGCTTGGTCAAGGTCGTCACGCCTATCGAAGGCTCACCGGCATTTCGCGCCGGCCTCAAGACCAACGACCTGATCACCAAAATTGATGACTTCGCGGTCAAGGGCCTGACGCTCAACGAAGCCGTCAAGCGCATGCGTGGCGAGCCCAATACCAAGGTCAACCTGATGATCTTGCGCAAGGAAGAGAACCGAACCTTCCCGGTCACCATCGTACGCGAGGAGATTCGCACCCAATCGGTGCGCAGCAAGGTGCTCGAACCTGGCTATGCCTGGATTCGCCTGAGCCAGTTCCAGGAAAGAACGGTCGACGACTTCGTACGCAAGCTCGAGGAAATCTACAAGCAGGACCCCAACCTCAAGGGTCTGGTGCTGGACCTGCGCAACGACCCGGGCGGCCTGCTCGACGCCGCGGTGGCTATTTCTGCGGCGTTCTTGCCCGAGAACGTCACCGTGGTGTCGACCAATGGTCAGTTGCCGGAAAGCAAGTTCATCTATCGTGCATCACCCGAGGCCTACGTGCGCCGCGGTACCAGTGATCCACTCAAGCGACTTCCGGCCGCTGTGAAAAATGTGCCGCTGGTGGTACTGGTCAACGAAGGCTCGGCATCGGCCAGCGAAATCGTGGCCGGCGCCTTGCAGGACCACAAACGCGCCACCATCATGGGTCGCCAGACCTTCGGCAAAGGCTCGGTCCAGACGGTGCGCCCGCTGGGCCCTGACACCGGACTCAAGATCACGACCGCGCGTTACTACACGCCCAGCGGCGCATCGATCCAAGCCAAGGGCATCGTTCCGGATGTCATGGTCGACGAGTCGGAAGAAGGCAATGTATTTGCGGCTCTGCGCACCCGTGAAGCCGACCTCGAAAAGCACCTGTCCAGCGGCCAGGGCAAGGAAGCGAAGGACGAGGGACGCGCGAAGGCACGTGAGATTGCACTCAAGCAGCTGGAAGAGGAGAGCAAGAAACCGGCGGTGGATCGCAAGATGCCGGAGTTCGGCACTGACAAGGATTTCCCGCTGATGCAAGCGCTCAACCAGCTCAAGGGTCGGCCGGTCATGGTCAGCAAAACGCTGGCCGAACGCAAGGAAGAGCCCAAGTCCAACTGAGGCGCCGGGTTGCCAGACTGCAACCCCGGGCAGGCCATGAACGACGATTCGCTGCTGCGTTATTCCCGCCACATCCTGCTCAATGAGATTGGCGTAGAGGGGCAGGATCGGATTGAGGCGGCGCATGTACTGGTGGTCGGCGCTGGTGGACTGGGTTCGCCGGTAGCCTTGTATCTCGGCTCCGCAGGTGTAGGCCGCATCACACTGGTAGACCATGACACGGTGGACCTGACCAACCTGCAACGCCAGATCGCCCACACCACACAACGGATCGGACAGGCCAAGGTGGCTTCGGCCCGGGCGGCGATCGAAGCCATCAACCCCGACACACAAGTGGATGCCTTGCAGCAAAAGGCAGACGACGCCTTTCTCGCGCTCTGGCTGGCGCAGGTGGATGTGGTGCTGGACTGCAGCGACAATTTCGCCACCCGGCAAATGGTCAACGCCGCTTGCGTGCGGCATCGCAAGCCGCTGGTATCCGGCGCTGCCATCCGGTTTGACGGCCAGGTCAGTGTGTACGACTCGCGCGACGGCCACTCACCCTGTTATGCATGTGTCTTCCCGCCTGACATTACTTTCGAGGAAGTCAATTGCGCCACGATGGGCGTTTTTGCACCGCTGGTAGGCATCATCGGAACGGTGCAGGCGGCCGAGGCCCTTAAACTCATCACCGGCGTTGGACGCTCCCTGGCCGGCAGGTTGCAGATGCTCGATGCTCGCGCCATGGAGTGGAGCGAGGTGAAGGTTCCGCGCAATCCGCAATGCCCGGTATGTGGGCACAACTAAGTGGCCGGCGAGCCTTGCCGTCGCGCCAATTGGCAGGGGAAAACGGCGCATTCCAGGGTTCTTGCACCAAAGTCTTGCTGTTAAACTTTGTTGCACTTGAACCCACCTGCCTGTGACCTCATCGATCGCCCCCTCCGTCGTCGACATCAGTGACCTTCGTTTGGGGGATGCGCGTGCCCTGCTGGAACATGGTGCAACGGTGGAACTGCCCGATTCCGAGGCCTCACCGACCGAGTTCGTGCAAAGCGTCATCGACGGCCTGTGCGAGTTGTCACTCAAGGACCCTCTGACCGGTCTGGCGAATCGGCGGCATTTCCTGTCAGTCCTCGAACGCGTGACCGATGGCGTCGCCCGATCGGGTGAACCGGCATTGCTGCTGATGCTGGACATCGACCATTTCAAGTCCATCAACGACACCCATGGCCATGTGGCGGGCGATCAGGTGCTGCAGGCGGTGGCCAAGTGCCTGGCGCGTTGCATCCGACCCATGGATACGGTAGCGCGATATGGCGGCGAAGAATTCGCCGTGGTGTTGCCCAACTGCCTGGTGTCCGTGGGTGAGGCGGTGGCCGAACGCATCCGCATGACCGTGGAGTCCTTGATGATTCCGGTCAGCCCGGTGAGCCATGTACAGGCCACTATCAGTGTTGGCGGCGCCTATGCGCCCGCCTGGGTCCGATCCACCGCACCGCTGTGGATCGAGCGTGCCGACAACCTGCTGTATCGGGCCAAGTCCGAAGGACGCAACCGGGTTTTCATCGATCACCAGCAGGCCATAGCCGTCAGTGCCGAGGAGAAGAAACTGTTATTTGGACATTTGGCATTGGGTGAGCCGGCATGGCTTGAACGTGCTGCTATGGAACCTGCCAATGGCAGTGCGAGTGGAGTAGGCGAATGAGCGACGAATTGCAAACAGCCGCGGCGGCCAAACCTCCGGAACCCCCGGTGCCATTGACGCCCCATGGCAAAGTCATGGCCGTCACCAGTGGCAAAGGCGGTGTCGGCAAGACGTTCGTATCGGCCAATCTGGCCGCGGCGCTGGCCAAACGCGGTCAGCGCGTGCTGGTGCTCGATGCCGACCTCGGTCTGGCCAATCTCGACGTGGTACTGAACCTGTATCCCAAGACGACGCTGCATGACGTGTTCAGCGGAAAATCGACGATCGACGAGGCCATCATCCAGGCGCCCGGTGGTTTCTCGGTTCTGCTAGCCGGCTCCGGCATGGTCGAGTACTCGCGGCTGACGCCGGAGATTCGTGCCGACTTCCTGCGCATCATCGAGGGGCTGATCCCGCGTTACGACGTGGTCTTGCTCGACACAGGTGCTGGCATCTCCGATGTGGTGTTGTTTGCCGTCTCGCTGGCTTCGGTGATCCTGGTGGTTGCCACGCCGGAGCCGACGTCACTGACCGATGCCTACGCGACCATCAAGGTGCTAGCCAGCCAGCAGCAGCGTGAGACCATCCACATGGTGATCAACCAGACGGCCCGACTGGGTGACGGACGCGCCATCACCGGGCAATTGCAGCAGGTTCTGGATCGCTTCGTTGTGACCGGCCCCGGACGGGGCGTACGTCTGGTCCACCTGGCGGACATTCCGGCTGATCCATCGGTGCGTCAGGCCGTCATGCGCCGTCAGTTGCTGATGCAGACACTTCCCGGTTGCCCGGCAGCCCTGGCAATGACACAACTGGCACGCAAACTCGACGAGACCGTGATTCACCCGCAAGGCTGAGTCGCCAAGGAGCTGACGATCCAGCCTTCCAGCGGATCGATATCTGTCGGCAACCCGTAACCAGGCCCCCCGTGCTGTGCACCCCATGCGGCCTGCATCAGACACAACACCGCGTCCAGCCGGTCACCACTGCCGTCTGCGATGAGGTCGGCGCGTTGCGCGGGCGTCAGCTGCAGCCGCAGCTTCAGACGCGTGCGGCCCTTAGCCAGGGTATCTATCAAATGAGCGCGTCGCGCCAGTCGTTGCGGCGTTTGCCGCGCCTTGTCATCACTTTTGTAGCTGCCCTGCCCGAGCACCTCGCGCGCCAGCAAACCCGGATAGGCCTCGAGCGCTACGCGCCGGGGGCGGCCCTTTGCATCGACATCATGGCTCTCGCCTGCTTCCAGTCCGGGAATGTGGACGCCAGCCTCGATCAGCAGTGGCACCCCTGCGTGCAACATGTAGGCAACAGGCGGATTGACCCATTTCATCGACGGACTCGATCCGGCCCAGCGGTCGGTCGAACGGTGGGCGAATTTGCGGCCAGGCTCCCGTGCGGCACAGAATGCGGCAAACAGATTCCGGATTTCAGGTCGTGTGAGGGCCGCGTAAGTGCGCATGCAGTCCCGCCAGCGAGTGGGCCAACCCATGTACAAAACCAGTTCGCGTGGCAGACCAAATGGGAGATCGAAACCGCCTACCCAGTCGGTATGGTGTCGCAGCGCGTCAGAGAAGTCCGCGAACGTGGGCAGCGCCGACAAACCATTCAGACTGACAACGCCTGCCTGCGACCCGCCCAGCGCCATCACGATCGGCTTGCGCCGACCCGGTCGGCTCGTAAAGTCGCATCCGATCAACATGCCAATGCCAGGCCCGACTGGCACTCCATGCGACCGATCGATATGGCGATCATTGCGCCACTACCTTGGCGACCGGTGTGACTCAGGCGCGGCCCATGATGGAAGCTGTGGCCATCAGCTCTTCGAGCAGGGCCAGGGAAACCTTGCCCGATACTGAGTAAGGGTCGAGCTCGGGACGCTCGGCGTACTTGAGCAAGATGGACACGTTGATGCGCGACATGTTCACCTGGCCCATGGTCCAGCCGCCGAAACGACGTTCGGATATCTCTTCGTAATGCAGCAGCACCACGTCCTTGTGACGAAGGCCTTTCTGGATATGGCCGTACAGTTCGCTCACCGCCATGCGGCCGCCCTCGATGGCCTGCAGGAAGATACCCCCGCCATAACACAGGATGCCCGTGATCCCGCCTGCCGGATTGGCCAGCCGCGACTGCGACAGGATGGCCTCGATCGCCTCCGAGCTGGTATCCACCGCACGGCTTGCATACAAAAGTCTTACCAGCATGGCATCAGCCCTTTCCGGGTATCAGGGACAGGAATTCACGACGCAGGTTGGGATCCTTCAGGAACGAGCCCCGCATCACCGAGTTGATCATCTTGCTGTCCATGTCCTTCACGCCGCGCCAGGCCATGCAGTAGTGGCTTGCTTCCATGACGATCGCCAGGCCGTCGGGCTGGGTCTTGACCTGGATCAGATCCGCCAGTTGCACCACCGCCTCCTCCTGGATCTGCGGGCGGCCCATGACCCACTCGGCCAGGCGCGCATACTTGGACAGGCCGATGACATTGGTATGTTCGTTGGGCATCACGCCGATCCAGATTTTGCCGATGACCGGGCAGAAATGGTGGCTGCAGGCGCTGCGCACCGTGATCGGCCCGACGATCATGAGTTCGTTCAAGTGCTCGGCATTGGGGAACTCGGTGATGGTCGGCGCCTTGACGAAGCGTCCGCGGAACACTTCGTTGACATACATCTTGGCCACCCGACGTGCTGTCGCGTCGGTGTTGTGGTCGTTGTCGGTGTCGATAACCATGCTGCTGAGCACACCCTTCATCTTGGACTCGACCTCGTCGAGCAGCAACTCCAGTTCGCCTGGCTCGATGAAGTCGGCGATATTGTCATTGGCGTGAAAGCGCTTGCGCGCAGCGACCAGGCGCTCACGTATCTTGACCGATACCGGCGTGCCATCTTGCGTGTCTGTTTCACTCATAAGGGGGGTGGACGGCATGAACATTGGCTCATACTACCAGCAGATGAATCACCCGGCGGCGCCTGCGGCCAGCCTTTCCACAACCGCTCGCGCAAGCCGAGTCAGTAGCGCCGGCCAACCAGCATAAGCCCCAGCCGCATGACCCCAAAGGCCAGTTGTTCCAGTGCGCGCAGGCGCCAGGACCGATTGGCAAACGCCTGCGCATCAACCCGACGCCCCCCCTGTACCATCGCCTGCTCCAGCCGTTGACGCAGGTCCTCGGCAAAGGCCCGGTTGCGCACCACGATGTTGGCCTCGCGCGCCAGCAACAGACTCAATGGGTCGAGGTTGGATGAGCCCACCGTGGCCCAGCGCCCGTCTACCACTGCCACCTTGGCATGCAGGAAACTCGCTGCATACTCGTGGATCTCCACGCCTGCGGCCAACAAGGCACCGTACACCGGTCGCGAGCCGTGGTATTGCAGGAAATATTCGTAGCGCCCTTGCAGCAGCAGCCGCACCCGCACACCGCGCCCCGCCGCCATGACCAGCGCCTTGCGCAGACGCGCACCGGGCAGGAAATACGCATTGGCAATGATGACTTCGCTGCGCGCCGTACCGATCGCCTTGAGATAGGCGCGCTCGATACGGCGTCGATTGCGCAGGTTGTCGCGCAGCACCAGTTCGGCGCGGGCACCGAGGGCGGGCAAAGAGCCCATCTGCGAGGCCTGTTCGTCATCCGGGTCGGCGGCATCCTGGCGGCGTGTCATCATGGCCCCACGCACCCGTTGCTGCAGTGCGCGCCAGGCCGCCGGCAGCTCGCGTTCACGCAATTCACTGGCAACTGTCATGCGCCACCAGAACCGGGCCGCTGTCTCCAACATGTCCTGAACCAGAGGCCCGGTCACCCGTACGGCGAAGTCGAGTCGAGGTTGATGCAGCGGGCCGACCGAAGGGTCGAGGAAGTCGTCCATGATGTTGATACCACCGCAGAAGCCGATCTCCCCATCGACGATGCACATCTTGCGGTGCAGACGGCGCCATCGACTTGGAATCACGGCGCCCCAACGGCCCAGCGGCTGGAACACATGCCATAGCACGCCACTGTCGTCGAAGCGGCGCGCCCACAACGGCGGCAATCGCGGTGTGCCGACGCCGTCCATCGCCAGATAGACCTGCACCCCCCGATCGGCGGCGCGCACCAGCGCCTCGGCGATCACCTCGCCCGCGGCATCAAAGTCAAAGATATAGGTTTCCAGCCGCACTTCGTGTCGGGCCGCGTCGATTGCCTGGCGCAGCGCCGGAAACAATTCCTGCCCACCCTGCAGCAATGTGATCTGGTGCAAGCCCGCCATCCCGGTTGTGGTCCGGCTCTGCGGCAGCATCAGCCCGGCAGCGCGAATTCGGCCACCAGCGGCAGATGGTCTGACATGCGCCACCAGATCCGCCCGCGCGGCACCTGCAAGCCCAGCGGCTGCATGCCGCGCACAAAGATCTGGTCCAGTTGTACCAGCGGCATGCGCGACGGGAACGTCGGCTGGGGCTGACCTTCAAAGGCCGCCATGCCGAATGCGGCCATTTCGCGCTGTACAGTCTTGCCCCAGTCGTTGAAGTCGCCGGCCACAATCAACGGCGCGGCGCCTGGCACCTCGCGCTCGATGAATCGCTGCAGTTGCGCCACCTGCCGCGTGCGACTCGCCCGAATCAGCCCGAGATGAACGACCACCACGTGCACCGGCTGTCCGTGCAGTTCGATCTGGGAATGCAACAGGCCGCGCTGCTCGAAGCGGTGGTCCGACATGTCTTCGTGCTGATGGTCGAGCACCGGCCAGCGCGACAACATCGCATTGCCATGTTCACCATGGCGTGTCGTGGCATTCGTGCGGTAGATCGCCTCATAACCTGGCGGCGCAAGGAACTCCGCCTGTGGCAGTTCCGGCCAGCGGGAGAAGAACCGGGCCTCACCGTGATGCACCTTGCGCACCTCCTGCAGGCAGACGACGTCGGCATCGAGTTGCTCAACCGCATGGCCGAGGTTGTGGATCTCCAGCCGTCGGCGCGGCCCCACGCCCTGCACACCCTTGTGGATGTTGTAGGTTGCCACGCGCACGATGTTCATGTTGTCACCTCCTGTCCACGCCAATGCGGCAACCACAGGATAGCCTCGGCATTGGACGGCGAAAAACAGGCCTGTGCTGCATCGCGCCACGGCAGCCAGCGCCAGGCCACGTGCTCGCGCGGGTTGAGTTGCACGGGGGTGTTCTGGGGCACGGTCAGTCCGAATAAGTGCTCGGTGTTATGCGTCACGCCCGGCGCATACCGGTGGCGCCAGCACGGATAGATCTCGTAGATGTTTTCCAATTGCCAATCGCGCAATTCGCCTGCCAACGGGCGCCCGGGCCGGCAATCGATGCCGGTCTCCTCCAGCACCTCGCGTGCGGCCGTCGTGCGCAGCCGTTCCCGCGACCCGTCCTTGCTGCCGGTGACGGATTGCCAGAAATCAGGTGCGTCCGCGCGCTGGATCAGCAACACGTCGAGCGTCGGGGTGTGAATCACCACCAGCACCGACTGCGCTATCTTGTAGGCGATGGGCAATACTGCGGGTGCCACCGGGTCACCTGCGGGAAGCTGCGCCATCACCTGCGATCACATGCTCAGACTGCCGCGACGGTGCGCAGACGGATATGCAATTCCCGCAGTTGCTTCTCGTCTACCGTGGACGGTGCCTGCGTCAACAGACACTGGGCACGCTGGGTCTTGGGAAAGGCGATCACATCGCGTATCGACTCTGCGCCCGTCATCATCGTCACGATGCGGTCCAGGCCGAACGCCAGGCCACCATGGGGCGGCGCACCATATTGCAGGGCATCGAGCAGGAAACCGAACTTGAGCTGGGCTTCCTGGGGCGTGATCTTGAGTGCATCGAACACCTTTTGCTGCACATCGGCACGATGGATACGGACCGAGCCGCCACCCATCTCCCAGCCGTTGAGTACCATGTCGTAGCCCTTGGAGATGCATTTGGCCGGGTCCGACGCCATCCAGTCCTCATGGCCATCCTTGGGAGCGGTAAACGGGTGGTGCGTGGCGGTGTAACGCTGCGCCTCGTCATCGAATTCGAACATCGGGAAATCGACCACCCACAAGGGTCGCCAGCCGGCGGTGAACAGACCGTTGCTGCGGCCAAATTCGCTGTGACCGATCTTCAGGCGCAAGGCCCCTATGGCATCGTTCACCACCTTGGCCTTGTCGGCACCAAAGAAGATCAGGTCGCCGTTCTGCGCACCGGTTCGTGCAAGGATCTCGATCAGCGCAGCGTCGTGCAGGTTCTTGACGATCGGGCTTTGCAGTCCGGGCCAACGCGCCGACGCGTCTCCCGACCCCGCTGCCGTGTCGTTGACCTTGATATAGGCCAGTCCCTTGGCGCCGTAGATCTTGACGAACTCGGTGTAGGCATCGATCTCTCCGCGGCTCATGCCACCGGTGTCGCGCGCCCCGCCCAGAACCCGCAGTCCGACCACACGTCCATCCTTGGCATTCGCCGCACTGGCAAACACCTTGAAGTCGACTTCGGCCATGACGTCTGTGAGTTCCGTTAATTCCATGTTCACGCGCAGGTCAGGCTTGTCCGACCCATACTGCTGCATCGCATCGGCATAGGTCATGACCGGGAACTCGCCCAGGTCGACCTTGATGGTGTTCTTGAACACCGTCGTGATCATGGCCTGCGTCAAGTCACGGATTTCCTGTTCCTCGAGGAAAGAGGTCTCGATATCGATCTGCGTGAATTCCGGCTGGCGGTCAGCGCGCAGGTCTTCGTCACGGAAACACTTGGTAATCTGGTAGTAGCGATCGTAGCCGGCCACCATCAGCAACTGCTTGAACAACTGCGGCGACTGCGGCAGCGCAAAGAAGTGTCCGTCATGCACCCGGCTCGGAACCAGATAGTCGCGCGCCCCCTCGGGCGTGGACTTGGTCAGCATCGGGGTTTCGATGTCGATGAATCCCTGGCCGTCGAGGAACTTGCGCACCTCCATCGACACCCGGTAGCGCAGCATCAGGTTGTTCTGCATATAGGGACGGCGCAGGTCCAGCACCCGGTGCGTCAGCCGCGTCGTCTCACTGAGATTTTCGTCGTCGAGCTGGAACGGCGGCGTCACCGAGGCGTTGAGTACAACCATATCGTGGCACAACACCTCGATCTTGCCGCTGCCCAGGTTTTCGTTGACCGTGCCGGTTGGACGCTCGCGCACCAGACCTTTCACCTGAACACAGAATTCGTTGCGCACGCCCTCGGCCAGCGCGAACATGTCGGCCCGATCCGGGTCACAGACCACCTGCACATAACCTTCGCGGTCGCGCAGGTCGACAAAGATCACACCGCCGTGGTCGCGGCGCCGGTTCACCCAGCCGCAAAGGGTGACGACCTGGCCCAGCAGGGCTTCGGTCACAAGACCGCAGTAGTGGGAACGCATGCTCATCAGTAACTTTCAGTGGCCGGACCCGCATGGGACCGACGGTTCAAGGGTCAGCTTTCGATCCGGCGAACACCGGTCCCGGGCGCAACCGCACCCATGGAAATGACATAGGTGAGCGCTTCGTCGACACTCATGTCCAGTTCGATCACATCGGAACGCGGCAACATCAGGAAAAAGCCGCTGGTGGGATTGGGTGTCGTGGGCACATATACACTGATGAAGCCCGCCCCCAAGTGCAGCGCCGCCTCACCCTGGGGTGTGCCGGTCTGGAACGCAACAGTCCAGACGCCCGCACGCGGGTACTGGATCAGCAAGGCGGTGCGAAACGCGTTGCCTTCGCTGGAAAACAGCGTATGAGAGATTTTTTTGACGCTGTTGTAGATCGACTTGATGAACGGAATATTCGCGAACAGTCGATCCCACTGGGCGACCATCCAGCGGCCGGCGACGTTCGTCACCAATGCGCCGGTAAACAGCAAGGTCAGGAACACCAGCAACAACCCGAGGCCATGGATGGCCCGCAGTCGATCAATGATCGTGTTCTGCCCGTCACCCGGCAGGAAGGCCTCCAGGCCCGACAACACGCCGCCGAAGATTCCGTCCATCAGGCCAATCAACCAGGTGATGACCCATACGGTGATGGCCAGAGGCAGCCAGACGAGCAGTCCGGTGATCAGGTATTTCTTGATGGGCATGGGGTGGACGCAGCGCCTGGCGGATCAGCTTCCGGAACTGGGAGTGGACTCCACCTTCTTGACCGCGGGAGCGGGGGCGGTGGTTGCCGAATCCGACGAAGTCGATTTCGCGCCCTCTCCCTCTGTCTTGGATGTGGCCGATTCCGTAGACTTCGCGTCGTCGGCTGCAGGTGGCTTGGCACCACCGCCCTTGAAGTCCGTGGCGTACCAGCCCGAGCCCTTGAGCTGGAAACCGGCCGCAGTCACCTGCTTCTTGAAGGACTCGGACTGACAGGACGGGCACTGCGTGAGCGGCTGGTCGGATATTTTCTGCAGGACATCCTTGGCAAACCCACAAGAATCACATTTGTACGCGTAGATGGGCATGCTGGTATCGCTATGGGTTGGGAAGTCGCAAAGCCCTCGATTATAGAGGGCGCGCCGCCAGCCAGGAGCCTGGCGGGCTTAGGTCAGAACAGCCGAACCTGCACCACCAGCTGCATCGCCAGCAGACCCAGCGCGAACCCGATGCCGCCGTAGATCAGGCCTTGCAGCAATCGATTGGTGCGCCGCGTCTCGGCCAGCAGTTCCTTGATTTCGCGCGACTGCTGCCCTTGATCCTTGCGCAGGTAGTCGTGCAAAAGGCGCGGCAGGCCCGGCAAAAGCTTGGCATAACGGGGCGCCTCCTCCTTGAGCTGCTCGAGCAACTTTTGCGGACCTACCTGCTCGAGCATCCATTTTTCGAGAAACGGCCGGGCACTGCTCCACAGGTCGAGCTCGGGGTCGAGATCACGGCCCAGGCCCTCGATATTGAGCAGTGTTTTCTGCAGCAGCACCAGTTGCGGCTGAATCTCGACATGAAACCGGCGCGAGGTCTGGAACAGCCGCATCAACACCAAGCCGAGCGATATCTCCTTCAACGGGCGATCAAAATACGGCTCGCACACGGTGCGCACCGCCGCTTCCAGCTCGTCAACCCGGGTTCCAGATGGCACCCAGCCCGATTCGATATGCAGTTCGGCGACGCGCTTGTAGTCGCGCCGGAAAAAGGCAGTGAAGTTCTGCGCCAGATATTCCTTGTCGAATTCGGTCAGCGTGCCGACGATGCCGAAATCAAGCGAAATATATCGGCCGAAGGTCTCAGGCTCAATGCTGACCTGGATGTTGCCCGGATGCATGTCGGCATGAAAAAAGCCGTCCCGAAAGACCTGGGTGAAGAACAGCGTGACGCCGTCGAGCGCGAGCTTGGCTATATCGACCCCGGCCGCACGCAGTCGGTCGACCTGGCTGATCGGGATGCCGCGCATGCGCTCCATGACGATCACGTCCGGGCTGCAATAGTCCCAGTACATCTCGGGAATCAGCACCAGGTCCAGCCCGGCCATATTGCGCCGCAGCTGCGCGGCACAGGCCGCTTCGCGTACCAGGTCGAGCTCGTCATGCAGGTACTTGTCGAACTCGGCCACCACCTCGCGCGGCTTGAGTCGCCGACCATCGCTGGACAGCCCGCCCACCCACGACGCCATGGTGCGCATCAGCCCCAGGTCTTTCTCGATCGCTGGCAACATGCCCGGGCGCAGCACCTTGACCGCCACATCGTGTAGCTGGCCATGGCGGTCCTTGAGCACCGCAAAATGCACCTGGGCGATCGACGCACTGGCCACCGGCACACGCTCGAACGACGCGAAGATCTCGTTCAAGGGTTTGCGGAACGCCTTTTCGATACTGCGGATCGCGATGTCCGAATCGAACGGCGGTACCCGGTCCTGCAGGCGGGCCAGCTCGTCGGACACATCCAGCGGAAGCAGGTCGCGCCGGGTCGACAGCACCTGGCCGAACTTGACAAAGATCGGACCCAGGCGCTCCAGCGCCTCACGCAGTCGCACACCGCGGGGCGAATCCAGCTTGCGCCCGATCGACAACAACCGGGCCAGTGCACGCAGCCAAGGTTTCTGAAAACTGTTCAGAAACAACTCATCCAGGCCGTACCGAAGCACGATCCAGATGATGAACGCACCCCGAAACAAACGCGTCATGGCCCCATACCACCCACGTCCTGGGATGCGGCAGGCGCACCACCGGCGAACTGTTGCAGCACCCGGGCCATGCGCCTGGCAACAGTGCCCAGCGCATGCGCGGTGGCGTCGCCTACGATTCGGGCCAGGTCCTCCTCGACATCCCAGCGCACATGGTCCACCAGCCAGTTGACGTCAGCGGCCAACTGCACATCGCCTTCGATGCGGATTGCTGGCTTGTCGCCCCGCACAAGGGACTGCGCGATGGTGCTCATGGATTCATCGGTGGCGGTCAGACTCAGGTCGGCCCGGGCATCTTCAGGCGCCAGGTCCAGCAAGCCCGCCGGTGTGACCAGGAACCGGATGTAGAAGCCGCGCCACTGCACCAGCAGCACCGCCCCCTTTTGCCGAGTCAGCCGTTCCATTGCGGCGGGTTCGCGCATCAGCACATGGTTGAGCAGCAACACGATGCGCCGCTGCGCCTCGTCAACCGCCCACGGGGGCGGCTGGAATTGCGTCGCCATCGACCGCAGAAAGCCTTCGAACAAATGAAAAGGGGACTGTGTTGCCATAGTCCCCGATTATTCCCGCATTCGCCCCGTCGCCGAGGCGAGCCGGTGTTATTGCAAAGCCTGCACGCCTGCCACCAGCCAGCCACTGGAGCCTGACTTGGGCTTTGTCATGTTCCAAACCTCGCGGAACGGGCTTGGCCCGGCCGATGGCTCCTCGCGGATCATTCCCGAGAACTCGACACTGGCCATGTAGTCACTGCCGATATCTTCAATCCCGAGCAGCTTGGCATCGATCATGACGACGTCGGTGTTGTTGACCGGGCCGCCGGTATGGGCCTCGCGGTCGGTCAGTTGGGTCCGGATCTCGCTGAGCATCTCGTCCGTCATCATGGCACGCAGGGAAGAGATGTCCGACTTGTCCCATGCGGCCTGCAAGGTCACGAAGTTGGCCTTCGCGGCCTTGAGAAATCCGTCGACATCGAAGCCGGCCGGCACACCCCACGACTGCGAACCCATCAACGCCGAGCCGATGATGGACTCCCGGTTCTGATTACCCACCTGCGACTCCAGCGGCATGGCATTGCTGCGCTCCCAGGGACGTGCCGACGCATCGTTGCCAACGTTCTCGGGACGATAGGGTTTGGGTTCCTCGACCGCCGCTCCGGAGCCAGCTCCGGCGCCCTGAAAAGCAAACGGCGCATTCGCGCTGCGCTGCGGGCCTGCCTTGCTCCTGCGCATCCACCAGCCGATCACAGCCACGGCCACCATCGCCAGCAAGGCGAGCATCAGCACATTGCCGAATGCTTCGCCAAAACCCAGCGAATGGGCGAGCCAGGCCAGACCCAGGCCTGCGGCCAGTCCGCCGAGCATGGCGCCCCATGGCTTGCGCGGCGCTGCCGCAGCCGCGG
>Ga0105047_10001382_pt1 | contig 43335 bp, 34 predicted proteins | sample MAT04_FD_78384 | JGI IMG/M metagenome (GOLD analysis project Ga0105047, IMG submission 78384) | Freshwater microbial communities from Lake Fryxell liftoff mats and glacier meltwater in Antarctica - MAT-04 (megahit assembly) | ecosystem: Environmental > Aquatic > Freshwater > Ice > Liftoff... | reverse complement strand
CGGAGACGCGGAGACAACGCGGAGGGGTCTCGCCTCGATCGCTGACTGGACGCTCGTGGTTCCGGAGAGAATCCGCAAAGCCGGATTCTCCCCGGTGGGGGGGCCTCCCCGGGGCCTCCCCACCGTGCTTCGTCCGTCGTTCCTCGCTCCATTGTCTCGCCCTGCATCGGACATCTCTTCATGGACGACCCATAGGACGAGATGTCCGATGCGTAGCCAGACAATGGAGCGAGGAAGGGCGTCGGCAGGGCGGGATTGAGTCTCCCCACCGGGGTGAACCCGCTGCGGGTTCTCCCCGGCACGACGAGCGTCCAGCAAGAACTCGAGGCGAGACACCTCCGCGCTTTCTCCGCGTCTCCGCGCCTCTCTGTCTCTTCCTCTCGCTCTCCCTCTCGCGTCGCGCGGCCCGAGGGATGGGTCAGCCGGTCTCGGTTGTGGCAGTCGCGCCGGTGTGACTCGGCGGCTTTGTCGGGCTTTCCGCGGCTGCGCTGCGCTGATCAGCGGCCTCGTGCTTGCAGCTCATCTCGACATGGACCGCACCGCTCTCCATCTCGAGGTTCGCAATGCGCTCTCCGTTGCGGACGAGCTGAGTCGCCACGAGCACTGCCTCGGGCACGACGATCTCGCCGGTGGCCTCTCGGCGCTGCGCAGCGCGCTCGGCGACCTCGAGCGTGACGTCGGCCGCTCGCACGAGGACCCTACGACCCCGCAGCCGTGGATCGTCGAGGCCGTCGAGCGCTCGCTCGAGGCGCTCCTCATCCACCGGCAGAACGTCCCGCGCTCGCTCCGCGTGCGCACCGAGCAGCTCATCGCCTCGGCGGAGCGCGTCTCGCTCGCGCTCTGGGACCCCGAGTATCCCGTGCCGGCCAAGCCGGTCATGGGGATGCTGCCGCTCGTTCGCGCGCTCCCGCAGGACGTTCACTCGGTGCTCGATTACGTGCATACTGCAGGCTTCTTGGTCAGCGCCAGCCTCGCGACCACGGGCCGCGCGCGGGCGGTCGGGCTCGCGCTCGGTGCGGGCCTCGGCGGCGTCTCGCTCGTGAGCGACTACCGGCTGAGCGCCGGCAAGCTCCTCCCGATCGAGACCCACGAGAAGGTCGACTACCTGACCGGGCTCGCGGCCATCGCCGCTCCGTTCCTCCTCGGCTACGCGAAGAAGGACCCGATCGCGGCGATGCTCCACGTCGGCCTCGGCCTCGGGACCCTCGTGACGTCGCTCGTCACCGACTACCGGGCGGCCAAGGGCGTTGCCTGGCCGATGCGCTCACGGGGCGGGCCCCCGCAGCGCGGGGAGCATGGCGTCCGCGTGGAGGAGGCCCAGCGCCCCCTCGAGGGGCTCTCGTCGGCCCCGACCGACTGGGACCCCGACGCCGATGCCGCGAAGGACGACGAGCTCAGCCAGTAAGTGATAGCTTGCGGGCCGCATGAAGGTCCGCGTCCTTGCGATGGTCGGCGCCGTCGGAGTGCTGCTCCCGACGGCCGCGCGCGCCACGAACGTCACCGAGTTCCCCGACAACGGCTCCGAGCAGATGGCTCGCGGAGGCGCATGGGTCGCCCGCGCGTCCGATCCGCTCGCGACGATCTTCAATCCCGCCGGTCTGGCGGGCCAGCCGTCGCGGGTCACGCTCCAGAACAACACGTTCTTCGAGCACACCTGCTTCACACGCATCAAGGCGGCGAGCGACACGACGAACGATCCGCTCGCGGGTCCCGGCGGCGTCTACCCGCGCGCCTGCAACGACATCTCACCGACCGTCAACCCGCAGCTCGGCGCGACGATCAAGCTGACCGAACGGCTCGGCCTCGGCCTCCTCGTCATCGGCCCGGCCTCCGGCGGCGAGAAGACGTTCCCCGACTTCATCCCCGATGGAAACGGCCAGCTCCAGGCCGCCCCGGGTCGCTACCTGCTCATCCAGCAGAAGGGCATCATCCTCTTCCCGACCCTCGGCATCGGGTACGAGGTGACCGACAACCTCCGCATCGGCGCGAGCTTCTCGTGGGGCTTCGCACGCCTCAACCTCTCGAGCGCGACGACGTCGCTCAACGCCGACAACACGACGCCCGCCGGCAACGACACGCGCGCGACGGTGCAGGTGAAGGACTACTTCGTCCCCGGCTTCACGCTCGGCACGATCTGGAGCGCCACGCCGAACATCGACATCGCCGGCTGGTACAAGTGGTCGGACGCCATCCAGGCGACCGGCGACGCCGGCACGGCGGCGAACTTCTACACGAAGCAGAACGCGGCCGGCGACAGCAAGAACGTCCGGTACGGCGACACGATCTTCGACGACTGCGGCACGGGAACGACGAACGCGATCGCGACCAAGCCTTGTGGCAACGGCGACAACGCTCGCGTGAAGTTCGTCATCCCGATGGAGGCGAAGCTCGGCTTCCGGTTCCACAAGCCGCGCGCCATGCCGGTCCCCGACGTCGCGCCGCCGCCCGAGCCCGCGACGCCTGCGGGGGAGGGGCCGCCCTCCGCCGATCTCGCCGCCGCACCGCCTCCCGCGCCCGCCGCGGCCCCGGCCGCACACGCCTCGAGCCACGTCCGCGACCCGCTCGCGACCGACGTGTTCGACATCGAGGCCGACCTCACGTGGGCGAACAACTCCGCGGCCGAAACGATCCAGATCCGCTTCCCCGGCGACGCGAGCGGCAAGGGCCTCCTCCCGGTGGCCGGCGTCGCGGGCGGCGAGATCCCGCCGAACGGCGACCAGAAGCGCGGCTTCAAGGACGTCGTCGGCATCCGTGTCGGCGGTGACTACAACGTGGTCCCCGACAAGCTGGCCCTCCGCGCCGGCACCTTCTTCGAGACGAGCGCCCTCGAGGCGCAGTACCAGAACATCGATTTCGCGGCGTCCTCGCGCTTTGGCCTCGCGCTCGGCGCGACCTACCGCCTGCGCTTCGGCGAGGGCGAGAAGACGAGCGCGCTCGAGTTCATGCTCGGGTACGGCCACATCTTCTTCGCAGAGCAGAGCCGCACCGACCCGAACGCGTCGGGCAGCCCGGCCCTCGCCGGAACGTCTTGCAACAAGGTCAATCCGGTCCCGGGTACGCAGACGTGCGAGGACGGCTCGCAGCGCTACCGCTCGAAGTGGCCGGTGAACCTCGGGACGATCACGAACTCGGTCAACGTCATCAATGCCGGCGTCGCCTACCGCTTCTGAGCGACCTTCGGGAGCTCGCAAGCGGCGTGAGCCACACGACCTGACGCATCCGCGCTTGTTCCGCGGCCGTAGTGGGCGATAACCTCTTGCCCATGAGCGATACGCGGAAGGTCATCATCATCGGATCCGGGCCTGCGGGCCACACCGCCGGCATCTACGCGGCGCGCGCCAACTTGAAGCCCCTCATGTTCGAGGGCCTCGCGCGCGGCGGCATTCCCGGTGGTCAGCTGATGATCACGAACGACGTCGAGAACTACCCCGGCTTCCCCTCGAAGATCACCGGCCCGGACCTCATGGGCGCGTTCCGCGCGCAGGGCATCCACCAGGGCGTCGAGATCCGCACCGAGGACGTGAACAAGGTCGACTTCTCGAAACGCCCGTTCACCGTCTGGGCTGGCGACGACAACATCGAATACAAGGCCGAGACGATCATCATCGCCACCGGCGCGCAGGCGAAGTGGCTCGGCCTCCCGAGCGAGACCGCGCTCCAGGGCAAGGGCGTCAGCGCCTGCGCCGTGTGTGACGGCGCGTTCTTCCGCAACCAGGACGTCGCGGTCGTCGGCGGCGGCGACACGGCGATGGAGGAGTCGATGTACCTCTCCGGTCTCTGCCGGAGCGTCACGCTCATCCACCGTCGCGACGCGTTCCGCGCCAGCATCACGATGCAGGAGCGCGTCCGCAAGAACCCGAAGATCAAGCTCCTCTACAACACCGAGGTCGACGAGATCCTCGACGTGTCCAAGGGCGAGGTCACGGGCGTGAAGATCCGCAACAACAAGACCAACGAGTCGAGCGTCCTCGACGTCACGGGCTACTTCGTCGCCATCGGCCACACGCCGAACTCGGACCTCTTCAAGGACTTCCTCGACCTCCACGACAACGGCTACCTGAAGACCAAGCCGGGCTCGACGTCGACCAACGTCCCGGGCGTGTTCGCCGCCGGCGACGTGCAGGACTTCGTCTATCGCCAGGCCGTGACCGCGGCCGGAAGCGGCTGCATGGCGGCGCTCGAGGCCGAGCGCTGGCTCGCCGCGAACGACTCGCACTGACGGCAAACGAGCCAAAGCTAGGGCAGAGCCCGCCGGCTGGACGTCTCGCGCGGCGAGAAGTACGCTGGCGGCGTGTCCTCCGAGCCGGCGGCGACCCATGATCCAGACAAGCCGGTGACAGCAAGCGCGCCTCCGCCCGTTCCGGCTGAGCCCGTGGCGGCTGACGCTGCCAACGAGGCGCGGCGCGAGGAGCAGCTCGCGAAGGTTCCGTTCTTCGACGGCCTGACGGTCGAGGCGCTCGCGATGATCGCGCACGTCACGACCGAGGAGTCGTACGCGTACGGCACGAAGATCTTCGCGTACGGCGATCCGGGCGACAAGCTCTACATCGTCGTCGAGGGCAAGGTCCGCATCTTCCGTGAGGTCGGCGGCATGGGCGAGGAGGCGCTCGCGGTGCTCGGCACCGGCGAGGTCTTCGGCGAGATGTCGCTGCTCGACGAGTCGACGCGCTCGGCGGGCGCGCTCGCCCACGAGAAGTGCAAGCTGCTCGTCATCACGAAGGACGCCTTCGACGACCTCCTCTTCCTCCACAAGGATCTGGCGTACGAGGTCCTCTGGGCCTGCGTGCGCATGCTCGCCTCGCGCCTGCGCGAGACGAACGACAAGCTCACGTTCCTGTCGACGACCGGCCGGTTCTGACGTTAGAACCCCCGGATGCGCTCGCATGCCGTCGGTCACGTCGCTCTCGCTTCCACCCTGTTCGTCGCGCTCGCGATCGCCGCGTGCGGCGGGGGAGGCGCGCAAGGGCCCGGTCCCGAGGTCCCCGGAACGGCCCCGGCGAGCGCCAGCGGCAGCGCAGGCGCGCCGACCGCGCCGGCCGCGCCGGCCGCGTCGGGCTCGGCCGCTCCCGTGAGCACCGGAACCGCGCTTGCCCCGACGGGGCCGATGAAGCCGATCACGACGAGCGCGATGGCCGAGGACCTGAAGAAGCTCGGCATCGATCCGCTGAAGCCGCCGCCGCTGAACAAGCTCTCACCTGACACGATCAGGAAGCTGATGCCGACGTTCGCCCGTTCACTCGGGGTCAAATGCGCAGGGTGCCACGACACGAACGACTTCAAGGCGTCGACGCCGAAGAAGAAGATCGCCTCGAAGATGTGGTCCGAATACGTCGTCGGGATGCAGATGGACGACGGCACACCGCTCTACTGCGACTCGTGTCACGGCGGCAAAGCGGAGCTCCTCGACAGCCACGACAAGAAGGCGCTCTCGGCCGCGATGGACGTGAACTACGTGAAGAAGCTCAAGCGCGCCGACAAGAAGGAGCACTCGTGCGAGCAGTGCCACGGCGACCCGTTCGAGCCGAAGATCCTCGAGGGCTGGGCGAAGGCGAAGTGAGCTCGTCGCGCGCGTCGAAGGCGGGCATGGGGCCACCGATTTCCCCCTAGTTTTCCCCACCTTTTCCGCGATCCTTCGCCCCTTCCTTGACTCGGGTACGCGTGTTCAGTAGGCTGAACGCCGTGCAAGGTCTTACAGAGCGCCAGCAGATGGTCTTGGACTTCATCCGGCAGTCCATCTCCGACCGCGGCTACCCGCCGACGTTGCGTGAGATCGGCGCGCGGATGGGCATTCGTTCGACGAACGGGGTGAACGATCACCTCCGCGCGCTCGAGCGGAAGGGCTACCTCACCCGCGAGGACATGAAGTCCCGCGCGCTTCGTCCGACGACGACCCACGACGTGGCTCAGCACCTGAGCACGGCGGGCGCCGACGGCAAGGCGAGCAACGACACGGGCGACCGGGCGATCGACGACGACATCGTCGAGATCCAGGTCCTCGGGCGCGTCGCTGCGGGGCTGCCGCTCTTCGCCGAGGAGCACGTCATCGACACCGTTCGCGTCGACCGCGGGCTGCTCAAGGGCGGCCGCGAGGTCTTTGGCCTCCGGGTCCACGGCGACTCGATGATCGACGCCGGCATCCTCAACGGCGACTACATCTTCGTCCGCAAGCAGCTCACCGCGAGCCGCGGCGAGATCGTCGTCGCCCTCATCGGCGACGAGGCGACGGTGAAGTACTACTTCCCGGAGAAGGACTACGTCCGCTTCCAGCCGGCGAACAAGGCGATGGCCCCGATCCTCGTCCGCGCGGTCGACTTCAAGCCGACGATGCTCCTGGGCGTCGTGGTCGGCGTCTTCCGTCGGTTGTAGTCCGCTCACTTCACGAGCATGCGGAGGGGGCCGCCGCCGCTGTTCGGGTGCTCCGCCCAGTAGACGCCCATCGCGTCCACCGCCACCGAGCGAGTGCTGGTGCCGTTCGAGAGGACGGTGAGCCCGCCCGACACGGTGTCGACGGCGACCAGGCCGCCGCCGTTGAGTGACGCCGCGTAGAGGTACTTCGTGTCCGCCGCGACATCGAAGACGTCGCGCCCCAGCACGACGAGCGGCGAAACGGCGCCGTTCGAGAGCGCGACGCGCTCGACCGTCCCGCTCGGGCCGTGCACGCCGAAGAGCGTGGTGCAGTCCGTGGCGAGGTTCGCAAGCCCGACTTCGCCGCCGTCGAAGGCGAGCGACACCCAGCCCGGCATCATGTCGATGCCCGTGATGTCGGCGCGCGCGACGGAGCTCGAGAGCAGGCTGCTCGCGTAGATGTGCGTTCCGGTGACGGTCATCCCGGGCAATGACTTCGTCGTCGCCACGGGGCTGCTGCCGCCGACGTGGCCGGCGCCGTCGATCGGGAAGCGCGCGATCTTGCCGTCCTCGTGCATGGCGACGAGCGCGGTGCTCCCGACGCCCACGAGCTTCGAGATGCGCGGCTTCGTGGTGCCTACCGGCTCCACGGTGCACGACGGAGGCGTGCACGCCGCCTGCGTCCGCGCGAGCGTGCTCGTGCCGGTCGGGCCGTCCCAGGTGGCCCAGTAGAGATACGGCGGCACGAGCGCCAGCGCAGTGGCGCTCGGCTGGTCGACCGCGAGGACCGATGCCTTGCTGGCGTCCGGCGACGCGGTGCGGTCCGTGCGCAGCACCCGCGCCGTCCCGTTGCCGTTGTAGGCGACGCTCAGCACCGGGTCGCGCTGCTCGAGCCAGTAGACATAGGCGCCGTCCGTGGCGATCGCGAACGGAAAGGCCGCGGGTGCATCGGGGACATAGAGCGCTCGCTGGGGGCACATGCCGAGCGAGCAGGTCGGGGCCGGCGGCGGAGGGCAGGCGGCCCCCACGAAGGGCCCCGCTTCGGTGCTCGACGTCCCGTCGGGGGCCTCGGCGTCGCCTCGCTCGTCCCCGCCGGCGGCGTCCAAGCCGGCCGGATCCGTGGCGCTGCCGAACGTGCCACACGCGACGATGGCCCCCGCGGCCAGGGCCACCGGGACCGCGGTGATCACGAGGAGGCGCCATCGTCCCATGCCCCGAGGATATCACCCCTCCGTGGCGGCGACCCTCCTTGACCCGCGAGGTTCGGCGCTGTTACGTCTCGTCAGGCACGATGCGCGGCCTCGTATTCGCGGTGATTCTGCTCGCCATGCCCGCTCTCGCGGGGTGCGGCAGCGTCTATTACACCGCGTCTGCGACCGCCGCCTCGAGCCGCCTCGAGCAGGCCCGCCAGATGGGCGCCGAGACGAAGGCACCGTACGAGTACTACTTCGCGCGCGAGCACCTGCGGCAGGCGCAGGTCGAGGCCGCCGAGGCGAGCTACAGCGACGCCGCCTCGTACGCCGAGACCGCCGAGCTCTACGCGCAGAAGGCGATCGACGCGATCCAGACGTCGAAAAAGTCCGGAGAGTCGAAGTGACGTTCCTGCGCGCGGCCTTCGCAGGTAGGGCCCGCTCCGTCGTCGCGCTTTTCTCTGCGGGGGCGCTCTTCGTGTCGACGTCGTGCACCACCGCTCCCGTCCTGCGCGGCCGCATCGACGGGCTCAACGGCGTCCTGGTGAAGGCGGAGCAGAACGGCGCGATGCGCTGCGCCCCGCGCGAGCTCGCTCTCGCCAAGTCGCACCTGCGCTTCGCCGCGACGGACCTCGATCAGGGCCTCGCGACCGACGCCGAGAAGCACCTCGCCATCGCCGAGCCCAACGCGCAGGCGGCCTTCGCGCTCAGCCCCGTCGAGAAGTGCACGACCGAGAACCTCGCGCGCGAGGGCGATCGCGACGGTGACGGCATCGCAGACTCGTTCGACCAGTGCCCCGACGTACGCGAGAACTACAACGGCTTCGAGGACCTCGACGGCTGCCCGGACGACCCGGACACCGACAAGGACGGCATCCCCGACTCGCGCGACGCGTGCATGCTCGAGCCCGAGGACAAGGACGGCTATCTCGACGAGGACGGCTGCCCCGATCTCGACAACGACGCCGACGGCATCCCCGACCTGAAGGACAAGTGTCCGAACCAGGCCGAGGACCCGGACGGCTTCGAGGACGAGGACGGCTGCCCCGAGGACGACAACGACAAGGACACCGTCGCCGACGTCTATGACGAGTGCCCGAACACCCCAGGCCAGCCCAACGGCGTGCGCCCGGGCTGCCCGAGCCTCATCATCGTCACGGCGACGGAGATCCGGATCACGCAGCAGATCCAGTTCGACTTCAACAAGTCGACGATCAAAGCCGTGAGCTTCCCGATCCTGGACGCGGTCCGGGACGTCCTGGTCGCCAACCCCAAGATCATGATCGAGGTCCAGGGGCACACCGACAACGTCGGGCAGGCGAACTACAACTTGAAGCTCTCGGGTCAGCGCGCGGACGCCGTCCGGGCCTACCTCGTGGCCCACGGGATCGAGGCGCAACGCCTTGTTTCCAAGGGCTTCGGCATGAACCAGCCCCTCGTCCCGAACAACACCGAGGGCAACCGCGCACTCAACCGCCGCGTCCAGTTCATTCGGACCGAGGCCAAGTCGCCGTGAGAGTCGTGCGCTCGCGCTCTTTCTGACCCAAAAGAAATCGAAATCGGTGTAATCACGGCGCCGTGAAGATCCGGAAAGCGCTCGCCGCCGCCCTCTCGATCGGGCTCGCCATTGCCCTCTTCTTCGTGTGTCAGCCCGTCCTGGCGCAGAACGCGAAGGTCGAGGCCTCCGCCAAGGCCCTCCAGAAGAAGGCGATGGACGAGGACTACCTCGCCACCGAGTTCGCCAAGGCGCAGGAAAAGCTCGATAAGGCCGTGGCCGCATGCGGCAACGACAAGTGCAGCGCGCCGATCCGCGCGCAGCTCCATCGCGATCTCGGCGTCGTCCAGATCGGTGGCCAGATCGACAAGGAGAAGGGCATCGGTAACTTCGTCGCGGCGATCAAGCTCGACGCCGCGATCGCCCTCGACCCGGACCTCCGCACGAAGGAGCTCGACGCCGCCTTCGCCGAGGCGAAGAAGCGCGCCGCCGGTGGTGGTGGCGGCGCCGCACCCGCGGGCGGTGGTGGCGGTGGCGCAGGCGGTCAGCCCGCGGGCGACTTCGTCCACGACCCCACGGCCGAGCAGCAGATCCGCACGCCCATCCCCGTCTACGTCGAGTACAGCGGCGAAGAGCAGCTCGTGAAGGTCATCGCCCGTTACAAGGGCTTCGGGATGACCGACTGGAAGACGATGGAGCTCAAGAAGATGGGCGAGAAGGGATGGGGCGCGGTCCTCCCGTGCGCCGACGTGCAGCAGGGCACGACCCTCTATTACATCCAGGGCTTCAACGCCGCGAACGACCCGGTCGCGGTCGGCGGAGATCGCAACAACGCCTACAAGGTGAAGGTCACGCGCGACAAGGTCGCCGACCCGCCGCACCTCCCCAATCAACCCGCGCCGACGCAGTGCGCGGACACGGGCGACTGCCCGCCGAACTTCCCCGGGTGCAAGAAGGCCGGTCCGGTCGTCGGCCCCGAGCAGCCCTCCGGCAAGGACGGCGGCGAGTTCTGCGAGGAAGACTCCGAGTGCAAGAGCAAGGAGTGCAAGAGCAGCAAGTGCACCGACTTCGAGGGCGGGGGCGAGGGCAAGTTCCGCCGCGTGTGGGTCGGTCTATCGGTCGGCTTCGACTACACGCTGGTGCCGAGCGCCGATGACGTGTGCCGGACGAACTCGCCGGACCCGAAGGGCCCGGCCCCGCTCCAGCCGATCAACAGTAGCAACTACTACTGCGTGAACAGCAACGGCTCGGACTACCCCGTCCGTCCCGTGAGCGACGCGGAGCGGCGCACCGAGGCGGGCTCGCAGAACGACCGCATCGTCGCGGGCACCTCGGACAAGGTCTCGGGCGGCGGCGCCTTCGGCAACGTCCGGATCATGGCGGCGCTCGACTACGCGCTCAACATGAACGTCCTCCTCGGCGCGCGCCTCGGCTACGTGCTCAACACGTACCCGGGGCAGGCGGCGAAGGACGACGGCAAGTCGTTCCCGCCGATCCACCTCGAGCTCCGCGGCACCTACTTGATCGGCAAGGACGCGATCATGAAGAAGGTCGCCCCGTTCGTCATGGTCGGCGGCGGTGTCTCCACGTTCGAGACTGCGGTCAGCATGCAGGTCGTCGAGAACGCATTCCCCCCGGCGACGGGCAAGGCCGTGAAGACGGTCGACGCCTGGCAGCTCGCGGGCCCCGCGTTCGTCACGTTCGGCGGCGGCGCGCGCGTCGGCCTCTCGGACCGCGCGGCGTTCATGCTCGGCGCTCGCGTCAACCTCGCGTTCGGCAACTCGTTCGCCACGAGCCTCGGCCCCGACATCGGCATCGTCTTCGGCTTTTGACAGGTGGGGCTCCGCCCCTCTGTCTAGAGGGGCTTCGCCCCTCACGCTTCGCGTGAGCCTCCCCATTTCGCCACCGGCCCGGCGTGATTCGCCTTCGGCGATCGGCGCTCCGCGCCGCAGACACGCCTGAGATGCGCGAGGCTGTGAGCTTCCACTCGTGAGCTCGAGCGATCGTGCGATCGGGAAACGGCGTGCGTTGCGCACGCCGGTCGGCGCGCAGCGCCGAGGGGACCAGAGGTCCCCAACATGAGAGCGCGCGATTCTCGTCTCTCGGTCTCCACGTGCCCGTGCCCGTGCCCGTGCCCGCTCTCCTCTCGGAAGGTCGAGCTACTAGCCTCCGTGTGAAATCTCTCGTCTCCGCATAGCCTGTCGTCAGCACCTTGGCGCCGCCGCTACAGATTGGACGCTACGTCCTGCACGGCGAGATCGCCTCGGGTGGGATGGCGTCCGTCCATTACGGGCGTCTCGTAGGCACGAGCGGCTTCACGAAGACGGTCGCCATCAAGCGGCTGCACCGCGGGCTCGCCCAGCAGGCGGGCTTCCGCAAGATGATCCTCGAAGAGGGGAGGCTTGCCGCTCGCATCCGGCATCCCAACGTCGTCCCGCCGCTCGACGTCCTCGCCGAGGGCGGTGAGCTGCTCCTCGTCATGGAGTACGTGCACGGCGAGTCGCTCTCGCGGCTCCTGCGTGCAGCGTGGGCGGAGAGCGAGCGTGTCCCGCTGCCCGTCGGCGCGGCGATCCTCTCCAACGTGCTGCATGGGCTCCACGCGGCGCACGAGGCGAAGGACGAGAGCGGGAGGCCGCTCGACATCGTCCACCGCGATATCTCTCCACAGAACATCATCGTCGGTGTCGACGGCATCGCGCGCGTCATCGACTTCGGCATCGCGAAGGCAGTCACCTCGGAGGAGCTGACCACCACGGGCACCATCAAGGGCAAGGTGCCCTACCTCGCGCCCGAGCAGCTCGAAGGCGAGCCCGCGACGAAGCGCACCGACGTCTACGCGGCCGGCGTCGTCTTCTGGGAGGTCCTCGCGGGACGCCGGCTCTTCAGCGGCGAGGACGACGGCGAGGTGCTTCGCAAGATCATGTCGATGGAGGTGCCGCCGCCGAGCCTCCACAATCCGCTGGTCGCCGGCACCGTCGACGACGTCGTGCTCCGCGCCATCGCGCGTGATCCCAGGAGCCGCTTCGCCTCGGCTCGTGAGATGGCGCTCGCGCTCGAGGAGGCCGTGCACCTCGCGACCGCGACGGTCGTCGGCGCATGGACCGAGCGCCTCGCCGCCAAGACGCTCGCGGAGCGCGCCGAGCGTATCCGCGAGGTCGAGGGGGTCGCGTCACCCGAGGCCGAGGCCGCACCGCCCGCGGGCACCGTGCGGCTCGATCCGGCCGCGGCGGGTGTTCCCGGCGCCGTCGGGGCGCAGGCGCGGTCCACGCGTCCTCCGCCTCCGCGTCCTCCGCCTCCGCTGCCTGCCGCGGCGTCACGCGGTCCGGCGTCGGGCGGTCCGGCGTCGGGCGGTCCCGTCTCGGCGATCCCCGCTCCTCCCGCGAAGGGCGCACCGCGCATCACCATTCCGCCCTCGTCGCGGCGACCGGAGCACGCGCCGCCGCCGGAGGCCCCGCCGCCGAGCACGCGCGCGTCGGCGCCGCCGACGCGTCCCAAGGCGGCGTCGCGCCCGGCGGTCGAGCCGCGCACCGTGATCTACGAGCCGCCGCCCATGCCGGAGCCCGAGTTCGTCGAGGGCGTGAGGCCGATCTCGCTCGATGCCGCGGCGCTCGCGCCGCCCGCCGCCGGCGAGCTGCGCAAGCCCGACGTCCTCATCCCCAACGTCGCGTGGCTGCCTCCGCCCGCGGCGAAGCCGAAGGCGACGGCGGGGGCGATGTTCAAGCGGTTCCTCCGCTACCTCGCGGCGTTCCTCGTGCTCGCGCTGATCGTGGCCTGGATGTTCGCGCCTGCGATCGCCCGCGCGTGGATCGTGACCGGCGCAAAGGCTCGCGGCATCGTCGTCACGATCGATCGCGTGGACGTGTCGCGGAAGGGCATCCGCCTCTCGGACGTGCATGCAGAATCACCCGAATTTCCAGGGGCCGCGCTGAACGCGGGCACGCTCGTGATCGGCCTTCGCTGGCTCGTCCCCGACCAGATCACCCTCGACGACACCGAGCTCGTCTTCGACGGCTCCTACTCGGCGGTCACGGCGCGGCTCGAGCAATTCCGCGCGAAGCACGGCATCACCCTGGCGGAGACGCTCCCGGGCATCCGCAAGATCGAGATCACGGCCGGCCGCGTCGACTGGAAGAACGTGATCGGTGCGGGCACGAGCGCGCTCGTCGAGAACATCACCGTCGACGTCGTGAAGAACCCCGTCCGCGCGTTCGGCGACGACTACCACCTGTCGGCGCCGCTCTTTGCCATGAAGCTCGCGGGGGCGCCTGCAGGCCCGTGGGGCCTCGAGATCGATCGGCAGGGAATCCTCGTTCGCTCGGTGCTGCGCTTCGATCCCGCGGGCTCGTCACCGGCGACGATCACGCGCACCGCCGGCGACGACGGCTCCGTCACGGTCTCCCTCGCCATTCCTCCGACGTCGCTCGCCGACCTCCACATCCCGGCCGCCGTGCTCGGCGGCGCGGGCACGTCGCGGACACGCGTCGACGCGCACGGTGAGCTCGTCATCGTCGCCGTGCAGCAGACGACGACGCATGCCGGCGACGCGTCGGCCCCCGCGGCGTCGGCCTCTGCCGCAGCTGCCGCGCCCGCGGGGGCCGCGCGCGGCGACGGAGGAGCGGCCGCGCCGTCCTTGCCGGCCCCTCCGGTCATCTCGCGCACGGCCTCCGGGCACCTCGTCCTCGCCGCGTCGGGCCTCACGGTCTTCGCCTCCGGCCCGCCGCTCGACGTCTCGCTCGATCTTCCCATGGCCGGCGCCGACCCGAGCGTCGCGCTCCCGGTCACGGGGATGCTCGCGTTCGCCGCCACGGATCCGTCGGGCGGCACGAGCAAGACGGCGGCTACCGCCGCGGTGACCGGTTCGCTCGACGTCTCGGGCGCGTCGACGCGCCTCGAGCTGAGCGGCAAGACGGGGGCGATCCCCTGCATGAGCAGCCGCGCGCTTCCTTCGGCGGCGGGGGCGGGCGGCGCCGCGCCTGCGAGCGCACCGCCCTCGCCAAAGGACGGCGTGACCGGGATCGTCGCGACGATCGCCGTGACGCTCGATGACCTCCCGGGAGCGCGCGTAAGCTTCCAGCCGACCTCGGTGTGCACGCCGAGGCTTCGCTAGAACGAGACCCATGCGCCGCACGCCGCCGCTGTCCTCCACCGCCGCTCGCATCAAGCCTCCGGTCTTCGCGGAGCTGCAGTCGCGCATCGATCGCCTCGCGTCACGAGGCACCGAGCTCGTGCCCCTGCAGATCGGCGACACGTGGCTCGCGCCTCCCGAAGCGGCGAGCCGCGCGCTCGGCGCGACCGACGGTAGCGACACCTCGATCTACCGTTACGGCGCGACCGCGGGCCTGCCCGCGCTTCGCGAGGCCATCGCGCAGGTCGTCCGCCGCCACGGTCTCGACGTCGACGCAGAGGCGGAGGTGCTCGTCGGCAACGGGGGCACGCACGCGCTGTTCTGTGCGGGGCGCGCCGTCCTCGACGCGGGAGACGAGGTGCTCATGGCCTCGCCGTACTGGCCGCTCGCGCCGGGCATCTTCACCTCGTGCGGTGCCCTTCCCATCGACGTCGCGCTCACGCAGCGTCTCTACGCGGACGACTCGCTCGACGCCGGCGCGATCTTCGCGGCCGCGATCGGGCCGCGCACGAAGGCCATCTACCTCATCTCGCCGAACAACCCCGACGGCAAGGTGCTGTCCCGCCAGCAGCTGGAGCGCATCGCGGCGGTCGCGCGCGAGCACGACCTCTGGGTCTTCAGCGACGAGGTCTACGCCGACACGGTGTTCGAGGGCGAGCACGTGTCGATCGCCACGCTGCCCGAGATGCGTGACCGCACGATCGTGCTGCACTCGATGTCGAAGAGCCACGCGCTCGCCGGTTGTCGCATCGGCTTCGCGATCGCGCCGCCGCCCGTCGTGGTCTCCGGTCGTCGCATCTCGACACACAGCGCGTTCAACGTCTCGGTCGTCATGCAGCGCGCCGCGCTCGCCGCTCTCGGTGACGACGCCTTCCCGCGGGCTGCCAAGGCGACCTACCGCGACGCTCGCGACCGCGTGCTGAAGGCGCTCGCGGGCTCTCCGGTGAAGGTCCACCGCGCGGACGGCGCGACCTATCTGTTCGCCGACTTCGCGCCGGCGTTCGAGGCGATGGGGCCGGAGCGCGCGGGGCCGCGGCCGCTCATCGCGCTGCTCGAGCGGGCGGTCGACCGCGGCGTCCTCCTCGCCCCGGGGGACGCGTTCGGCACGGGCTACGACACGTGCGCGCGCATCTGCACGACGGCGGTGCCCGTCGAGCGCGTGCTCGTCGGCATCGAGCGGCTGCTCGACGCGCTGGACGCCATGAGGGCAGGGAAGCCGTAGCCCTGGTCCGTCAGCGAATCGTGTAATCCACATTGATTGGCTTGCCCGCCCTCGTCAGGTGGATCTGCAGCCTGTCCGCGCCCGTGCGCAGCCGCGCATAGGCCTCGAGCATCTTCTCCGGGTTCGACATCTCGAATCCGTTCAGCGTCTCCAGTCGATCTCCGTTCTCGATGCCGAGCATCGACAGCACGCTGCCCGGCTTGATCCCGAAGATCTTCACGCCGACTACGCGGTCACCCTCCTTGTCCTGGACGATCCGCTGCTTCATGAGCTCGGCCTGCGCCTCGAGGATGCGGTCGACCGCCGAGCGCTCGATCGCGTACTCGTTCGGGCCGATCTTCGCGATCTGCTTGCCGACCTCGAGCTCGAGCTGCGACGGCCCGCGCACGCCCGGCTCCGCGGTCGTGCGTTCGGGCTTCGCGGGAGGCGGCAGCGGCGCGCCGAAGAGCGGCGCCTGACAGAGCCCCATGCGCCCGCGGAGCCACACGCGGTCACGCCCGACGTACTCGACGGTCGCCGGCCCCACGTCGCCGCCGCGCTTCCGGAGCAGCCGCTTGCCGCCGTAGTCGAGCGCCGCGAACGCGACCGTCTGGTCCTCGTTGCCGACGACCACCACGGGGCGCACGCCCTCGCAGAGCGGCGCGGTCGCCGGGTCGGCGTCACGCGGTGACGAATCGATCGGGCCGGCGGGCACCTCGCGGAGCGGGCCCGTCACGTGATCGAACGGATTGCGATCGAGGATGGCATTCGCGCTCGGTCGCGCATGCGCAGCTGCGAGCAGCTCGGGACCGAGCGCCTCGACGGGCGCCGCCACGAGCGGCGCGCCGCTCGTCATCGTCGCCTCCACGAGCGCCGATACGGCCCGGGCGTTCAGGAACGCGATGAGGACGAGGGAGGCCGGCACTGCAGCCGTGAGGAGCGCACGAGAGACCCGCATGACCGCCGTGTAGCGAGCCGCGTGCCGCCCGCGTTCCGCGCGAACACTGCGGGCTTTCGTGGGGGACGGAGGACGCGTCCTCGCCAGCTTGGCGCGCGCGCGGCCCGACTCCTCGGCCGGGTTGCCAACGTGTCAGCAGCGTTGGTTTCGGCGGCGTTGGGGAGTAGAACGGCGGCCGTGAATCGCTCGAGCCGCCTCCTCGCCGCCCTCGTTCCCGTCACTGCCGCTGCGATGCTCGCCGTCGCCTGCGGAGGTGCCGAGCCACAGCCCGCCGCGCCGTGCCCGAAGTTGGTCGAGGCCCCGCCACCGAAGGACAAGATCGAGGACGCGTCGTTCTGGCTGAAGAACCTGAAGCCTGCCGACTCCTTCGAGGCCACGCCCGACGGGGCGAAGAAGTTCGTCGCAGCGGTCGACAAGGACCTTCGCCGGCTGTGGGTCGCTCGCGATCGCGCGGGCTGGGTGAACCAGAACTTCATCACCGACGACACCGAGTCGCTGTCGGCGTCCGGCGAAGAGGCGACCGCCGCGTACATCACCGAGGCGATCACGAAGGCGCGCCGCTTCGAGGGCGTGAAGGGCATCGAGGGCGACGTCGCGCGTCAGCTGCTCCTCCTCAAGCTCGCGCAGGTCGTGCCGGCGCCGTCGAACGCCGACGAGCGTGGCGAGCTCGCCCAGCTCCAGAGCGGGATGACCGCCATCTACGGCAAGGGCGAGTACTGCCCGCCCGCGAATTCGCCGCTCGGCAAGAAATGCCTCAAGCTCGACGAGCTCTCGCGCATCCTGAAGAAGAGCCGCAAGTACGATGAGCTCCTCGAGGCGTGGAAGGGCTGGCACGCGATCGCGCCGGTCATGAAGGACAAGTACGCGCGCTACGCCGAGCTCGGGAACAAGGGCGCGAAGGAGATCGGCTTCGGCGACATGGGCGCGCTCTGGCGCTCCGGCTACGACATGACGCCCGAGGCCTTCGAGGCGGACATCGAGCGCCTCTGGCAGGACGTGAAGCCGCTCTACGACGACCTCCACTGCTACGCGCGCAAGAAGCTCCGCACGCAGTACGGCAAGGAGAAGATCCCCGAGAAGGCGCCGATCCCCGCGCACCTGCTCGGCAACATGTGGGCGCAGCAGTGGGACGCGATCTACGACGTCGTCGAGCCCTACCCCGGTCAGGGCTCGCTCGACGTCGACAAGAAGCTCCGCGAGAAGAAGTACGACCCGACGAAGATGGTGAAGCTCGGCGAGGGCTTCTTCACGTCACTCGGCCTCGACCCCTTGCCGAAGTCGTTCTGGGAGCGCTCGCTCTTCCTCCGCCCGAAGGACCGCGAGGTCGTGTGTCACGCGAGCGCGTGGGACGTGTCGTGGAACGACGACCTGCGCATCAAGATGTGCATCGAGCCGACCGAGGACGACCTCATCACCATCCACCACGAGCTCGGGCACGACTACTACTTCCACTACTATTACAAGCTGCCGATCCTCTTCCAGGCGGGCGCCAACGACGGCTTCCACGAGGGCATCGGCGACACGCTCGCGCTGAGCGTCACGCCGCAGTACCTGAAGAACCTCGGCCTGCTCGACCAGGTGCCGAACAACGACAAGGGGCGCCTCAACGTCCAGATGAAGATGGCCCTCGACAAGGTCGCCTTCCTCCCGTTCGGTCTGATGATCGACAAGTGGCGCTGGGACGTGTTCAGCGGCAAGACGCCGAAGTCCAAGTACAACGAGGCCTGGTGGGCGCTCCGCACGAAGTACCAGGGCATCGCGGCGCCCGTCACGCGCACCGAGGCCGACTTCGACCCGGGCGCGAAGTACCACGTGCCGGCGTCGACGCCGTACGTGCGCTACTTCCTCGCGCGCATCTACCAGTTCCAGTTCCACCGCGCGCTCTGCAAGGCGGCGGGACACAAGGGGTCGCTCGATACGTGTAGTATCCACGGAAACAAGGCGGCCGGAGACAAGCTCCGCGCGATGCTCGCGCTCGGTCAGAGCAAGCCGTGGCCCGAGGCGCTCGCGGTGCTGTCCGGCGAGAGCAAGGCCGACGCCTCCGCGATGCTCGAGTACTTCGCTCCGCTCCGCGCCTACCTCAAGGAGCAGAACAAGGGCGAGCAGTGCGGCTGGTGAGCTGTCACTTCGCGGTTCCTGCCGCGTAGTGCGCCTGGATGCGCGCGTCGGAGAGTGCCACGCCGCATGCCCTCACCGAGGGTATCGCGCGGCTCCCGAAAGCGTGTACTTCGCATTCATTGCGGGGCGAGCGCGAGCGTCGTTACTCCGGCAGAGCGGTCGACCCGGAGAAAATCGGGCCGCCGGATGCGGTTTTTTGCGTGTTTTCTAGAGATCGCAAAAAGCCCGCTACAAAAGCGTGATCAGGGCGAGCCGGTGTGGATAGGATATGCGCCATGAACCAACCCCCTGGTGGCAACTACCCCCCCGGCTATCCCCCGGGTTATCCGGGCCAGCAGCCCCCGCAGCAGGGTGGCTACGGTCAGCCTCAGCAGCCGCAGCAGCCTGGCTACGGCCAGCCGCAGCAGCCTGGCGCCCAGCCCGGCTACGGTCAGCCGCAGCAGCCGCAGTATGGCCAACCTCCCGCTCAGCCTGGCTACGGTCAGCCGGGTCAGCAGCCGGGCGCGCAGCCGGGCTACGGCCAGCCGGCCGCTCAGCCTGGTTACGGCCAGCCGGGTCAGCAGCCGGGCGCGCAGCCTGGCTACGGCCAGCAGCCGGGCGCAGCTCCGGGCGGCGCCTATGGCCAGCCGGGTCAGCCGCCGGGCGCGCAGCCTGGTTACGGTCAGCCGCCGGGCGCGCAGCCGGGCTACGGCCAGCCGGGCGCACAGCCGGGCTACGGTCAGCAGCCGGGCGCCCAGCCTGGTTACGGCCAGCAGCCGGGTGCACAGCCGGGCTACGGCCAGGCCCCCGCGGGCGGCTTCGGCGGCGCGATGCAGGGCGGCTTCGGCGCCATGGGCGGAGCGCTCCAGCAGGGCTTCGGCGGCGTCGGCGCGGCCTCTGGCGGTCGCCCGACCGTCCGTAACGCGCTCATGGTGTTCCTGATCCCGGTCGCAGCATCGGTCATCGGCAACATCGTGGCGACCGTGCTCGTGAGCATCACCGACGTCGGCGCTCTCGCCGGTGTCGGCTCGCTCATCAGCCTCGTCGGCGCGGTCTTCGCGCTCGTCTCGATCATCAAGATGACGAACGAGCTCAAGGCCGTCACCGGCAACCAGGGCTTTGCCTGGTGGCCGATCTTCATCCCGATCTACAGCATCTACTGGGCGTGGATCATGGTGCCGGCCGAGATGGCGAAGGCGAAGCAGATGCGCGGCATCCAGACACCGCCGCGCGGCATCGTCGTCTACATCTTCTTGTTCCTGTACGCCTTCGCGGCGGACCTGAACGACATCGCCAAGGCGCCCTGACAGGCTTCGAGGGGCTCCGCCCCTCGAGCTCCCGAGAGTGTTTATCGGACGCTCCTGACGGAGCGGCACGCGCGCTGCGAGACCCACACGTGGGACTCCAGCGCGCGTCGTCGTTTTGTCGGCGCACGTGTGGCACATGCGGGCGAGGTGGGCGCCACCGCGCGGGCCGCTGGGCTCGGCTTGGTGGACTGCGCTCGGGCTCTGATACACTTTCCGTGTCTTGTCTCAAGCCGCTGCTGCAGCCCCAGCCGCGACCACACCCCTGGTGATTGGTCGGTACGCGCTGTTCGATGAGCTGGCCGCGGGCGGCATGGCGACGGTCCATCTCGGGCGCTTGCTCGGCGCCAAGGGCTTCGGCCGCACCGTCGCGGTGAAGCGACTCCACGCGCACTACCTGAAGGATGAGGAGTTCGTGACGATGTTCATGGACGAGGCGCGCATCGTCGCGCGCATTCGTCATCCGAACGTCGTGCCGATGGTCGACGTGGTCCAGGGCGACCAGGGCCTCTTCCTGGTCATGGAGTACGTGCACGGCGAGTCGCTCTCGCGGCTCATGCGCACGGCGCGCAAGAGCGGTGAGCCGGTGCCGCCGCGTATCGTCGCGGCCATCATGTGCGGCGTGCTGCTCGGGCTGCACGCGGCCCACGAGACGAAGGGACCCGACGGTGAGCTGCTCGGCGTCGTTCACCGCGACGTCTCCCCGCAGAACGTGATCGTCGGCGCCGACGGCACGGCCCGCGTGCTCGACTTCGGCATCGCGAAGGCCGCGGGCCGCGCGCAGGTCACGCGTGAAGGCCAGATCAAGGGCAAGCTCGCGTACATGGCCCCGGAGCAGATCCGCGGTCAGGTCGATCGCCGCACCGACGTCTTCGCCGCCGCGGTCGTGCTGTGGGAGTTGCTCGTCGGACGCCGTCTCCACGACGGGATGAAGGACGTGGATATCGTCACGCGCGTCGTCCAGGGCAACTTCGCGAAGCCGAGCGAGCTCGCGCCGTATCTCACGCCCGAGATCGACGCCATCGTCATGCGTGCCCTCGCGACCGACCCGAAGATGCGCCACGGTTCGGCGCGCGAGCTCGCGCTCGAGCTGGAGCGAAAGGTCGGCCTCGCCTCGGCGACCGAGGTGAGCGAATGGGTCGAGCGGCTCGGGCACGACGTCCTCGAGGCGCGCTCGAACCTCGTCTCGGCGATGGAGCTCGCCGCCGGCAATCTCGTCGCGATCGTCTCGGACCCGCCGCCGTCCATGGCGCTGCAGGCCGACGCGTCTCCAAACGGCCAGATCCCGATCGACCTCGACCCGCTGCACACTCCGCACAACGAGGTGCCGAGCAGCTCGGCCGTGTTCGCCCATGCGCAGACGAGCAACGGGGCGCCCGAGCCGACCCAGCGCAACGCACGCGTCGCGCTCGTGGTGATGGGGGCCTCCTGTCTTCTGGCGCTCGTCGGCGTGCTCCTCGGAGCCTACGCGCTCATGCATCGCGCCGGTTCGGTCGCACCCGCGGGCAACCCCTCCGCGGTGCCGTCGGCGACGGCCTCGCATTCGACGCTCCCGTCGATCGCTCCGACCGGTGGAGGCACGACCACGACGACCACGACGACGCCCAGCGCTTCGGCCGCTGCGACGGCGTCCGCGTCCGCGACGCCGTCGGCCTCTGCGTCCGCGCCCGCATCGGCCGCCGCTCCGGCGCGTCCGGTCCCGTTCGTGGGGCCGGCAGTCCTGCCCACCGCGAACAAGCCGAAGAAGTCCTGCGACCCGCCCTACACGATCGACGAGGTCGGTCACCGGCACTACAAGCCGGAGTGCATGGGCCTCGAGTAGGCCTCGAGCAGGCCTCAGCGCTCGCGGAGCCGTGGACCCGAGCGCCAGCGAACCGCGGCGACGATCGCGCGCTCGGTCTGGAGCCGGATGTCGTCGCGGATGGCGTTACCCATGCTCGCGACGGGCCCGAGCGACGGCGGGGTGTCTTCGCCTTCCGAGTAGACGTACCCGATCGCCTTCGAGCTCTTCGCGGTGATCTCGCCCGCGCAGACCACGCGCCCGGTGGCGAAGTCGTAGACGTACGCTTGCCCCTCGAGCTCGCCGGGCTCGTATTCGCGGCTCGAGAGCGCCTGCGGCTTCTTCGCGACGCGAGCGAGGAGGACGACGTCGTAGCCGAACCGCTCGGGTCGATCGAGCGCGCGTGCGTAGAGCTTCGCTTCCTCGAAGCGACCTGCAGCGAGGTGAGTCTCGGCGCGCCGGACGTCGGCGAGGACGCCCGCGACGGCCTGGCTCGGTAGCGTTCCGGCGAGCTCCTCGTGGTCGAGGGTGAGCAGCGGAAAGCTCGGACGCCCCTGGACGAGCGACGACGCGGCGGGGAGCACGACGGGACATGCGCCGAGGTCCGGCCGGGCCACCACGTCGTCTTCGATCGCCTCGCGCACGGCCTTCTCGAAGCGGGACTGCGAGGCGGCCGCGCGTGCGCGTGCGCCGACGATCGCCGTGCGCGCGCTGTCGACGCGCGCCGCCTCCGTGAGCGGCGCTCGGCGCGGCGGCGGTCCGGAGCGAGCGACCTTGGCGAGGCCCGCGGCGACGAAGACCGCCACGAGGACGCTCACGAGCCTCGCGCGACGGCGCTGCCCGCGGAGCACCGCGAGATACGGGGCCTCCGTCTCGACGGGCTCGGGCTCCGGGGGCGCGGCGACGCGGTACGGCACGCTCTCATTGTAGCGGACGAGCCGCCGCCGGCATCCCCGATCCCCCGCGAGCTGGTAGCCTCGTAGCCGTGTGGCGGGCGGAGGACGAAGCACTGCTCGGAAGGCTCGAGGATGAGCTCGTCCTCTCGCGGCTCTTCCACCACCACGTCGGCACCCTCGCCGCGCGCAGCGTGCCTCATCCGCGTGCTGCCGGGCTCGTTGCCGCGGCACGTGCCCTGCCGGGCGGCGAGCAGGCGGTTCTCGCGGCCCTCGCCGGCGACGTGTCGAAGCTCGCTCGGCTCGTCGAGGCGCCCCCGATGCGCGCGCGGCCGCCGGAGATGTTGCATCACATCGCGCTCTACTACGGAAGGGTCGCGTCGGTCCTCGAGGGAGCGTTCCCCGACGCGGCCGCGAACGGATGGATGCGGTCGCTCGCGGCATGGCTCGCGCTGGGTGAGGAGCGCACGTACCTCGCTCGCCTGGAGGACGCGATCCTCGGCGATGCGCGCAGGGCCAAGGACAAGACGGGCGTGCTCATCCCTCCTGAGCGCGTGCCCCTCGAGGTCGTGGCAGATCTGGGCAAGCGCGCGGAGACCAGCGCGCGCGATCTCGCTCCGGCCGGGCGCGCGGCGCTCCTCGCGCTCTCGTGGGTCGGCGAAGCCGGGCGCATCGGCGGCGTGCCGGAGGAGGTCACGCGACGCGCGCTCCACGCCGCCGAGCGATGGCGCAACGCCGCCCTCGACGCCGCCCTCGCCGTGATCGCCGAGGCCCTCGACGAGGCGAACGTGCGCGGCGAGCTCACGACGAGCGGCAGAGCGCTCCTGATGCGTGCGGTCGACGTGTGGGTGTGGTCCGGAAACGACGAGGCGGTCGTGGAGTTCGTGATCGATCGGCTCGCGACGATCGGATGGGAGCTCTATCGCGCGCGCTCATGGGACGCGCTCAGGTTCACGTTCGAGCCCTTCCGCCCGATGATCGATCACATGGCGCAGCGCATCGAGAACGACCCGACCAAGATCGCCTTCGCCGCGCCGTGCGCGCAGATGTTCGTCTTTCTCACCGACATGGAGCAGGGCTTGACGCGCAAGCACGAGCTCGCGGAGCGCGCCGTGCGGCTCTGTCCTTCGCACCGCAACGGTCGGCTCAACCTCGCATCGCTCCTCGTCGATCAGGCGCTCGCGTCGATGCGCCAGATGGTGCTGTTCGCGCGGAAGGACGAGCTCGACCGCGTCGAGGCGCTCCTGAGGAGAGCGGAGACGCTCTACCCGCAGTCGTCGGAGCTGCCGGAGGCGAAGGCGATGCTCGAGCGGGTCAAGCGAGGACGGATCTCGCTGTAGGAGATCGCCTAGGATGCGGGGGTGCCGATCGCATCCGCCCTGCGTACGTTCGCTCGCCTCCTCGTCCTCTCCGCCGTCGTCGCATGCGGGGGGAGCACACCGCCTGCTGCGCCGCCTGGGCCGCCGCCTCCTGCTCACCCGTGCGAGGAGGCCTACGCCGACCTCACGAAGTACTACGCCGCGGATCCCGAGCGGCGCCGGCCGCCGACCCTCCACGAGGGCACGTTCGTGGGCGCCTGCCACGAGCTCCCGATCGAGGCGCAGCGCTGCATGCTCTTTTCGTTCATGCAGGCGCACGCGAACCCGTGCGACAAGACGCTGAACGAGGCGCCTCCCGAGGTGATGCGCCGGCTCGCGGCGATGGCGGGAAAATAGCGGTCTCGCGAGAATCGTCGTTCCCGGAGGCGATCGGCTCATAAAGGGGGAAAGGTGCCCCCACCCACGTATTACCTCGGAGGTAATATGAGGCTCCTTTTTGCACTTACGGGTCTTGGTCTCGGTCTCGTCGCGTGTGGAGGCTCGGACGGCGGTGGCGTCCTCAGCGCGCTCCCGACGAGCGACGATGGAGGCACGGACGCGGGCGAGCGTGGCACGGATCCGCTCGTCGACGGCGGGACGGACTCGTCGACCCCGACGGACGGCGGCGGGAAGACCGACGCCGCCCCGAAGGACAACCGCATCGACCCGATCGAGGTCGGCCACGCGTGGACGTACAACGTGACGGTGCTCGGGTTCTACCCTGCGTGCTCGAACGGTGTCTTCGTCTCGAACACGCTCTCGCAGGCGACCCTCGACGGCAAGACGGCGCTCTCCGTGCAATCGCTCTGCGAGAACGCGGGCGTCTTCAAGTACTCGGTCGACGGAGACCGCGTGTACGCGTACCTCGGCGGGTCGTGGAAGACCTCGCTCGACTCGCCCGTCGTGGAAGGTCACACCTGGAGCGACGGCTTCAGGACCTACAAGTGGGAATCGAAGGGCTCCGTCACGACGCCCGCGGGGACGTTCACCGACTGCTGGTCCGCGACGGCCGTGGCGGCCTTCACGTCGTACACGGTGCTCTGTCGCGGCGTCGGGCCGGTGAAGTGGCACTACGAGGACGGGCTCGGCAACGGCTACGAAGCGACGCTCACAGCGAAGAATTTCTGAGCTACTTTCGGACTCGATGGCGGCGGACAATCCCTTCGAGCGATATGGGCTCGACCCGCGCGACGGGATCGTCGTCATCACGCAGCGACTGAAGGAGCTCGCCGAGGACGCCACCGATCCGGCCGAGCGCGAGCGGATCCGCGCGGCGTGGGAGGAGCTCACCCTCCACCCCGCGCGGAGGCTCCGTGCCGCGCTCGAGGCGCACCCCGAGACGCGTGCTCCGCTCGGCTCGCCTCCGCCGCTCCCTCGTATTCGAGCGAGTGCGGAGCAGGGCACCGCGCTCGAGCTGCGCGACCTCGCCGCGCGCCCGAGCGCGGTCTCCGCGCTGCCGCCCTCGGTTGCGACGGTCGCGCCCGAAGCCGCCGCCCCACCGCTCGACGACGACCCGCTGCTCTGAGCCCGCCGGGAGCCCGCGTCGTGTGAGCCACACGGCCACGACCTGAGGGCGATCTTCTCGTACGCTAGGGGGCCCATGCCCTTCCTCGACCGCGCTGTCGGCATCGACCTCGGGACGACCAACTCGGAGATCGCCTGGCTCCCTCCCTCGGAGCGCGATCTCGTCATCTACGCCGATCGCTTCGGTCGCCGTACCGTGCCGTCCGCCGTCGCGTGGGACGAGAAGGAGAGCGCGTTCGTCGTCGGTCATGCCGCGCGATCGAAGCGCGGCACGGCTGCCTCTCCGATCGAGTCCATCAAGCGCAAGATGGGCCAGAAAGGAACGGTCAAGGTCGGCCCGCACGAGCTGACGCCCGAGCAGGTGTCGTCGAAGATCCTTCTCGAGCTCAAGGAGCGGATGAAGGAGATGCTCGCCGGCAAGCCCCTGAAGGCCGGCGCGGTCACGCTCGACACGCCGGTGGTCCGCGCGGTCATCACGGTCCCCGCGTACTTCGACGCGCCGCAGGTCGAGGCCACGCGCAAGGCCGGCGAGCTCGCGGGGCTCGAGGTCATCGGCATCCTGCAAGAGCCCACGGCCGCCGCGATCTATCACACGTGGAAGCGCCGGCTCGGTGACGGCAACTTCCTCGTCTACGACCTCGGCGGCGGCACGTTCGACGTGTCGATCCTCCGCTGCCTCGGCGGCGAGTACCAGGTGCTCGCCATCGACGGCGACAACTACCTCGGCGGCGACGACTTCGATCGCCGCTACGCCGAGCACCTCCGCAAGGAGCTGGTCACCAAGGGCTACTCGCTCGAGCTCGACGTGAACGGAAGCGAGGCCGACCGCGCGCTCTTCGGTCGGCTCATCCACCTCGCACAGGAGATCAAGGAGTCGCTCTCGACCGCGGACGTCGTGCACGTCTCGAAGAGCGAGCTCATGAAGGACAAGGCCGGCGAAGGCGTCTCCTTCGACGGCGACGTCGGTCGCGCCGACTACGAGTCCATCGTCGGCGAGCTGGTCGAGACGACGATCGCCTGCTGCGACCGCGCGATCGCGCGCGCCAAGGAGGTCGCCAACGTGGGCCTCGAGGACATCGAGCACGTGATCCTCGTCGGCGGCTCGACGCGCGTCCCGATGGTCGTTCGTCGCGTCACGGAGCAGCTCTGCAAGCAGGGCAGCGAGCCCCTGCGCGACGACGTCGACACCTGCGTGGCGCTCGGCGCTGCCGTGCACGCCGCGCATCTCGGCGGGACGCTGCTCGGCGACAGCGGCGTGAAGGTCCGCATCACGACGCCGCTCGTCGCTCAGGGCGGCAAGCTGCGGCTCGGGCTCACCGTCGAGGAGGCGCCGAAGGGAGCCGCACAGCTCGCGATCTGGGAAGGAGAGCGCGCGCTCGGAGAGGCCGCGATCACGAAGGAGCCGATGCGCTTCGATCTCCCGCTGGGCGAGGCCGAGGAGACGCACGCGACGCTCGCGCTCCAGTCCGCGATGGGCGTGGCGGTCGCCGAGCTGCCGCTCACCATCCATCGCGGAGATCTCCGGCCGCGGCCCACCTCGCTCAGCCGCGCCTCGGTCGTCGCGAAGGACATCGCGCTCGAGGTCGTGCGCGGCGGAAAGCGCGAACGAAAGGTGCTGCTCGCGCGCGGCACCGGCCTGCCCGCGCAGGTCACGCAGCTCTTCTTCACCGCGGATCAGAGCGGCTCCGTCGTGCTCCGCATCCTGCAGAACCGCCTCCCCATCAAGACGCTCGTCATCGACGTGCCGCGGGAGCTTCCCGTCGGCAGCCCCGTCGAGGTCATCCTCGGCTGTGATGAGTCGATGCGGCTCGAGGCGAAGGCCACGGTCGGCTCGCAGCAGATCCAGGCTCACATCGAGCCGCCGCAGAGCCCGAGCGGCGGGACGATCGACGTCGAGGCGCTCCTCGAGCAGGCCGACAAGGCGAAGCGGTCGTTGTGGGGCGGCCTCGGCTCGGAGTTCGGTCGCGAGGCGGACCGGCTCGTGGTCGGCATCCGCGAGGTGCTCCACACCGACCCCGACAAGCTCGAGGCGCTCTGTCAGCGGCTTCGTCACGTGGTCGAGGAGTTCCACGGCGGCGCGGCCGAGGGCCTCGTCCCGCCGATGCAGCGCATGGAGGACGCGTTCAACGTCCTCCGGCGCGTCGTCTATCGCTCGAGCACCACGCTCATGGGGATGGACCGCGCCGAGTGGGACAAACGCATCGACTCCCTCTACGACCGGGCGATGGCCGCGCACGAGGCGGGCGACGGCCCGACCTGGCGGCGCTGCTTCAACGAGGTGCAGGCGCTCTCCGAGACCGCTTACCAGGAGGAGTTCTCGAACCTGCGGCTCGACGACCCGGCGTACCTGAAGAGGCGCACGCTGAACCTCACGTGGCGCGTGCAGCGCCTCGAGCAGACGCTCGCGGAGATGGTCCCGAGCACGACCGACGAGATCCGCGTCATGCAGATGGCCGAGCAGAAGCGCATCGGCAAGTGGCTCGACGACGGCGTCGCCAGGCCGCTGAAGACCATCAGCGGCGACGAGCCGAAGGACGCGACCGCCGCGCGCCGCACCATCGAGCAGATCGACGCCGAGATCGAGCGCATCGAGGCCGCCGTGGAGCGTCTCCCGTCGATCGGCCTCGTCACCGATCGCGGCGCAGGGTGACGGCGCGGTGAGCCTCTCCACCGACGTCGCGGTCGGCGCCGCCGAACGGCTCGAACGCACGGCCGGGCCGGCCGCGGGGCTCAAGGTGTGGCGGAGGCTCGCCTCGAACGCCACGACCGGAGGGCTCCGCGCCCGCGCGATCCTCGGCGGCGTGCGATGTGCGCTCAGGCTCAGTGACCTGCGGGCGATCCGCGATCTCACGCTTCTCTGGCGCACGACCGGGAGCCTCGACGAGTCGCTATGGGATGGTGTCTTCGCGACGTGCAAGGCGCTCGCCCGTGCCGGCCTCGGCGCGTACGCCGCCGAGCTCGCGCGCTCCGAGGTCATCCGCGCGCGGACGGGCCGCGGCCTCTACGCCTTCGCGCGCTGTCTCGACATCGCGGGCGACCCGCACGCGCTCGGCGCATTGGCGGACACGATCCCCGTTGCCGAGAAGGAGGGCGCGACCAAGCTCGTGAACGTGTGTCGCGTGCGGCGCGCGGCCTGGCTCTCGCGCTCGGCCGATACGTTGAGCGGCGCGGTCGACGAGGCCAAGCGCGTCGACCTTGCGGAGTGCACGTCCGCCGAGCGCCTCGTCGTCGCCCGGGTGCTCCTGCGCGCGCCGAGCCGCTTCACGCGTGCGAGCGCGATCGGTCTTCTCGACGAGCTCGTCTCCGTGGGCATGGTCGTCGGCGCGCCGGCTCAGGCCGCCGTGCTCGCACGTCAAGCGCTCCTGCTCGCTGCTCGCCACGCCGACGACATGAACGACGAGCTCACCTCGCTCGAGGCCGATCGGCTGATCGCGCTCCTGTCTCGCGAGGCGATCGCGAAGGAGATGCTCCGCGCGAAGGACGCCGTGCGCGCCATCGACCGACTCGCGAGGGCAAAGGAGAAGAGGAGCGACGCCGAATTCGAGGCCGCGCTCGACGAGGCCTCCCGCGCCGATCCCGAGCTCGCCATCCTCCACCAGCGTGCGCGTGACATCCTTCGCGGGCGCTTCGAGGCGTACGAGAGCTCGCGGACGGCGGGGCGCCCACAGTGGACGGCGCTCCTCGACGCGGTGGTCGCGATGCGCGACGAGGCGTGGCCACGGACGGCCCAGGCGCTCGCGCGTCTCGCAGAATCGGCGGAGCGCGTGGCCGCCGGTGTCGAGGCCGAACGGCTTCCTCCTCACGCGTGGACGGTCGCGCAGGCCGCGCTCGGGACGAACGACGCCGAGGTGCGCAGCGTCGCCGGTCGCCTCGTCACCGCGATGATGAAGACCACGACCGCGGCTCCGCCGCGCGGCTGGCTCGGCCTCTCGCAGGCGCTCGCCGCGTGCGGCCTGGACGAGCTCGCGACGACCGCGCGCCGCGGGGCCGCGCTCGCGAAGGAGGCGGGGGCCGCGGAGGCGCTCGCGCTCGCGCTCACGCGCAAGGGGTGGCAGCTCGCGCAGGCCGGCGAAAGCGCCCACGCCATCGAGCGTCTTCGTGAAGCGCGCGCGCTCTCGCTCGAGCCGCGCTGAAGGCGCGCGCCGCGCTGGAGCTCAGACGGGCTTCTTGCGCGAGCCGCTGCAGGCCTTGCCGAAGCCCTTCTGGTGCTGCGCGAGGACGCCGTTGCTGAGCGGCTTCGATTTTCCGCAGTCGGGGCACTTGCCCTGCTCGTCGACGGAGGCGCCCGACTTCGATGACGTCTTCTTGGCGTTCGCCGTGGGGCGCGTGGGCCGCGTCGGCTGAGCCGGCTCGGCGCCTCCGCTCACGGCGACGGCCTTGGGGGCTACGACGACAGGCGCGGCGGGGGCGGGCGCAGCGGACGCGGCGACAGGTGCGGGCTTGACGGCTTTCGTGGCCTTCGCCTCGCGCTGCTCGGCGTCGGCAAACTGCTGCTCACGCTGTCGTCGCATGTCGTCGATCTTGCCCATCGCCCGAGCGTACTCCGTTCCGGGTCGACGGGATGGCCTGCTCCGCAGGAGGAGTCGCGGGCTCGGCGGGCGCCGCATGCTCGGGCTTCCAGCCCGTCGACGTGATGAGCCGCGCCCCTCGCTTGTACGAGAGGTACGACCACGCCCAGTTGAGGAGCACGGCGAGGCGGTTCCGGAAGCCGATCAGGTACCAGATGTGGATGAAGAGCCACGCGAGCCAGGCGATGAAGCCGTGCATCTTCAGGCCGCGTGCCTCGGCGATCGCGCGCGAGCGTCCGATGGTCGCCATCGAGCCCTTGTCGAAATAGGAGAACGGCTCGCGGGGAGGCCGGCCCAGGCTCTCGAGCTCCCAGTGGATGATCTTGGCGACGTGGCGCGCCTGCTGCAGCGCGACCGGGCTGACGCCTGGCAGCACGTTGCCCTTCTCCTCGAAGCGAGCCATGTCGCCGATCGCGAAGACCTCGGGGCGACCGGGGAGCGAGCAGTCGCGCTCCACGATGACGCGGCCCTGCCTGTCCGTCGGTGCGCCGAGCTTCTGGGCGAGGCCGTTCGCCTTCACGCCCGCGGCCCACACGACGGTCGCCGAGCCGATGCGCTCGCGTGCGTGGCCGGCGCCGAGGCCGGGGACGTCATCGGCGTTCGTCGCGCTCGCGGTCTCGAGCTCGACGCCAGCGTCGTCGATGTCGACGACGCGAAGCCCGGTGCGAACCTCCGCGCCGAGCTCCTGCAGCTGCTCGACGGCGCTCTGGCCGAGCGAAGGGGAGAAGGAGGGCAGGATGCGCGGACCTGCCTCGATGAGCACGACCTTCGCCTCGCGCGGATCGATGGATCGGAAGTCGCGGCCGAGGACGAATTGCGAGAGCTCGGCGATCGCCCCTGCGAGCTCGACGCCCGTGGGCCCGCCGCCGATGACGACGAAGGTGAGCAGCTTGCGTCGAGCGCGCGCGTCCGGCTCGCGCTCGGCGCGCTCGAACGCGAGCAGCACACGACGGCGGATCTCGAGCGCGTCCTCGATGTGCTTGAGGCCGGGCGCATGCGCCTCCCAGGCGTCGTTGCCGAAGTACGACGTCTGCGCGCCCACCGCGAGGACGAGCCAGTCGTAGCGGACGGCCTCGTCACCCACGAAGACGACCTGCCCGTCGAGGTCGACGCGCCCCACGTCACCCAGCACGACGCGCACGTTCGGCTCGCTGGCAAGGATGCCGCGGATCGGCGACGCGATGTCCGCCGGCGAGAGCCCGGCCATCGCCACCTGATAGAGCAGCGGCTGGAAGAGGTGATAGTTCGCGCGGTCGATGAGCGTGATGTCGACGTCCGCTCCGTGGAGCGCCTTCGCGGCCTCGAGCCCGCCGAAGCCGCCGCCCACGATCACCACCTGCTTGCGCTCGGTATCCATGATCGTCTTCGCCCGCCTTCGCATGCAATGTGTGGGGACTCCACCCCGGTTGGTCAAGGTCGTGTGACTCACACGACACGAGTTCCCGAAGGTCGCTCAGGGGCGTGTGACTCCGCGGAGTTTTCCGGAACGGCACGTGGCGCTCGTCGTACCGCAACACGCGCGGTCGACAATGGGCACCGTCAGAAAAGGAGGAACGACATGACGACCATCGAGACTCTCGCTGTCGTGCTCGCCGTCTACGGTGTGGTGTTCCTGGCCCATCGGGCCACCCAGCTCGTCGATCACGGCTGAGACAGACCGATCGGACGGGTTTTCCCGGTCCGAGCAATTGAGACGCGCGCCCCCAGCGCCCCGCGCTAATCGGCGCTCGTGAAACGCTCCAGCCTCTCCGCGGTCGTCGGCTTCGCCCTGCTCGCGGCGTGCAGCTCCTCCACCAAGACGAGCGACGAGCCCGCGGCGCCGCCCGCCGAGGAGCCGCTGCCCGACCCCAGGTGCAAGACCGCCGCACCGCTCCGCGCGGGGCCGTGGTTCACGGACATCACGGCCGAGTCCGGGCTCGCGGACATCGACGGCAACATTCGCGTCGTCGCCGCCGACGTCGACGGTGACGGCCTCCCCGATCTCCTCGTGCACGGCGGCGTCACCGCGCGCGACAGCATCGCTGCGCCGAAGAAGCGGCTCTTCCTCAATCGAGGCGGCGGTCACTTCGAGGACGTCACCGCCGCGAGCGGGCTGCTCGACTCGCGCGACGGTCCAGGCACCGGGCGTCTCGCGAACCTCGCCGTCTTCGCCGACGTCGACAACGACGGCGATCTCGACATCTTCAGCGGCACGTTCATCGACGAGAACACCGACCCGCTAGCGGCCTCGAAGGATCGCAGCGAGCTCCTCCTCAACGACGGCAAGGGGCACTTCACGTTCGCGCCGCGCTCGAAGCCTTCGTCGAAGGCGCTACCGACCGCAGCAGCGTCGTTCGCCGACTACGACCGCGACGGGCTCGTCGACGTCTTCGTCGGCACCTTCTACGACGGCGCCGAGGGCGGCGGCAGCTACCTCTACAAGGGGCAGGGCGACGGGACGTTCAGCGACGTGAGCGTTGCGTCGAAGGTCCTCCGCCCCGCGACGGCCGGCGACAAGACGGCGTTCCTCGCCGGGCAGAACAGGAAGCCCGCCTACGGCGTGACCGCGTGCGACATCGACGACGACGGCGACCCGGACTTCGTCGTCAGCGGCTACGGACGGAGCCTGAACGAGCTCTGGCGGAACGACAACGGGGTCTTCACGGAGATCGGTCAAGGCACGCCGTTCGCGGCCGACGACAACGTCTCCTACAAGGACAACGAGTTCTATCGCTGCTGGTGCAGCAAGAACGCGGGCAAGTGCACGCCCGAGGAGTCGATGCCGAAGATCGACTGCAAGAGCTCCGCATGGTCTCCCGGCCTCGACGACGCGCCGCCCCGCAACGGGGGAAACACGTTCAGCACCGCCTGCGTCGACCTCGACAACGACGGCGACCTCGACCTCATCCACGCCGAGATCCATCACTGGCACATCGGTCAGTCGAGCGACTCCTCGCAGATCATCCGCAACGATCTCGCCGGCGGAGTGCCGACCTTCGTGCGCATCCCGAACGACGAGAAGAGCCTCCTCCAGCCCCACACCATCACGGACTGGAACGAGGGCAACATCACGGTCGGCGCGTTCGACCTCGACGGTGACGGCCGGAAGGACATCTACCTCACGTCGACCGACTACCCGGACACGTGGGGGCTCATCTACCACCAGAAGGCGGACGGGACATTCGAGGACGTGACCGACTCGGCGGGCGCGAAGGTCTATCACGCGGTCGCGTACACCTCCGTCGACCTCGACGGCGACGGCGACCTCGATCTCGTCGTCATGACCAGCTCCGCGCGCTGCAGCGGCGACGCGAAGTGCCCTGCCAAGAACACGATGAAGGTGTTCCGCAACGACATCGGCAACCTGAACAACTTCGTCCAGCTCCGACTCCACGGCAAGGGCGAGGGGTTCTCGAACGGGGCGGCGATCGGCGCGAAGGTCACGGTCGTCTCGGGCGGAGTGCGGCAGACGCAGGAGGTGAGCGGCGGCTACGGCACGTTCGGCGTGCAGCACGACACGATGCTCACGTTCGGCCTCGGCGCCACGTGCGCGATCGACTCGATCGAGGTGCGCTGGCCCGACGCCGCCGGCACCGTCCAGAAGTGGAGCGGTGTCGTCGCGAACCACGTCGTCGACCTCGGCGAGGGCGACGACAAGCCGAAATACACGGCGCCGCGGTAGTCGACACTCGCTCTGACCTCTTCGGGAGGGGTGCTACGCTCACGCTCGCCACATGCGAGCTGTCGTGCTTCGTTCGTTCCTCGTCGCGGTAGGTCTGTCCGTGCTCGGCTCGGTGTCGGGGCTCGTCGCCTGCGCCAGCACCGAGCACGAGGACACGGCGCCGCCCGTCGACGGCGGCAGTGACGCCCTGCTGCTCGGCGATACGACCGCGCCCGATGCGGGCACCGACGTGCCGCTCGGTGACGTGTGCGGAGACGCTCAGGGCCTCGAGAAGGACGCGCCGTGGCCGATGCGCGGCGGATGCCCGAAGCGCGCAGGCGTCTCGGCGAGCGTCGGGCCGCAGAACGCGACGCTCAAGTGGTCGGTCGCGCTTTCCGTCGGCGAGAGCTCGCCGGCCATCGCGGCCGACAAGCTCATCTGGGTCGGCACAGCCGACGGCGACGTCGTCGTGCTCTCGGCCGACGGAACCGTGCAGGCCGCGCTCCGCACGGGCGGAGCGGTGCGCTCCTCGCCCGTTCGCTCGGCGACGGGGCTCACGGTGATCGGCAGCAGCGACGGCTCTCTCTATGGCGTCGACCGCTTCGGGTCGCCTGACGCCGGTGACGCCGACGGCGGCGACGACGCGGGCGACGGCGGCAGCGCGTTCCGCCCCGCGCGAGCCGTGTTCAAGCGGCCGCTCGCGCCGATCTCCTCGTCGCCGGCGATCGGCGGTGACGGTACGATCTACGTGACGACGACCGCCGGAAAGCTCGTGGCCCTCGCCGCCGACGGCAGCGCCACGAAGTGGGAGGCGACGACGAACGACACGCTCGGCTCCTCGCCCGGGATCGCGCTCGACGGCACCGTGTACGTCGGGAGCTCCGATCGCAAGCTCTACGCCTTCACCCGTGAAGGGTCGACGAAGTGGGTGTTCGAGACGGGCGGCGCCATCCTCGGCTCGCCGGTCGTCGGCGGTGACGAGACCGTCTACGTCGGCTCGAGCGACGGAAAGCTCTACGCGCTGGGCACCGACGGGAGGCTCCGCTGGGCGTACACCGCGGGTGGGCCGATCACGGGCGCGCCGTGCGTTCGCGGCGGCGTCGTCTACGTCGGCAGTGACGACAAGAAGCTCCACGCCGTGAGCACGCAGACGGGCACGCTCATGTGGGCCTACGCGATGCTCGGCGCCGTCGCCACACCGGTCGTCGGGGCGGACCAGACGGTCTACGCGGGCTCCGCGGACGGGAACCTCTACGCCCTCACGCCGAAGGGGCTCCTCTACTTCGCGGTCAACGCAAAGGGGAGCATCCGCAGCGCGCCGGCGCTCGACTCCGACGGCACGCTCTACGTCACCACCGACAAAGCGATCGTCGCCATCGGGCCTTAGGGCGACAGCCCGATCGGGCTCTCGGATCTCGACGTGAGGCGTGTCTGCGGCGCGAAGCGCCGTTCGCCGAAGGCGAATCACGCCGGAAAGTCCACATCCCGGGGAGGCTCGCGAAGCGAGGGGCGGAGCCCCTACTGGGAGTGGCACTCGTGGCAGCCGAAGCCCTTGCCCGTCTTCGGGTCGAACGGCTGCTCGCCGAGCATCTGCGCCATCTGCGGGGCGATCTTCGACATGAACTTCACGGCCTCGGGCTTCTCCTTCATCAGCTTCTCGAAGCCCGGCATGTCGTTCGGGACCTTGGGGAGCTTCGGGTTCGGCATCTTGAAGGTGCCCTCCTTCGCGCCGTCCCCGTGGCAGGTCGAGCAGTTGATGTTGCCGAAGCGCTTGCTGTCGTAGGCCGCGAACTCGGCCTTCATCTTCGGCATCACGGTCGTCTTCATGAAGTCGACCCGCTGGTCGTGGTTCATGTCCTTCCACGCGACCGGGGCGCCGGGGGTCGCGGGCGCCGTTGCGGCCGTCGCGGGGGCCGTGGGCGCGGTCGCCGGCGCGGTGGGCGCGGGAGGGGTCACCGCCTCGGGCTGCGCGCCGCCGCAGGAGATCGCCGCCGGGAGGGCGGTCGCGAGACCAAGGACGAGCAGACCGAGCGGGTTCGAGAGCTTCATCGGCGCCACTTTCCGATGACGATGCTCCACCGACAACGTATCGCCGGTGGAACACACTGTTGTCGTGGCGCGAACAATCGCCGAGGCAGCTACCAGGGCAGCTCCTCGCCGTTGGCGTGGAAGAACTTGCCGCTCCGCGCCGGCGTGAGCGCATCGATCTGCGCGATGAGGCCCTTTGCGGCGGTGGGCGGGTCGTCGTTGCCGGCGCCGCCCGTCATCTCCGTGCGGATGAAGCCCGGATGCAGGAGCACCACCATCACGTTCTTCGGCGCAAGGTCTCGGGCGAGCGAGACGCCCGCCATGTTCAGCGCGGCCTTCGACATGCGATAGCCGTAGAGGCCACCGGAGCCGTTGTCGCCGATCGAACCGGCGCGGCTCGAGACGAGCGCCACCTTCGACCCCGCGTGGAGCTTGGGGAGGAGGCCTTGCGTCATGCGCAACGGGCCGAGCGTGTTCACGTCGTATTGCCTGCGCATCGTCTCCACGTCGAGCGCTCCCAGAGCATCGGGGACGAGCACGCCCGCGTTGTTGACGAGCACGTCGAGCGACCTGTCGCCGAGCGCCCTGGCGATCAGCGCCGGGCCCTCGGCGCTCGTCACGTCGACGCCCGAGACCACCTCCACGCCGAGCTTGTCGAGCTCGGGCGAGCTCTTGCGGCAGACGGCGAACACGCCCTCACCGCGAGCCTTCAGCTGCGCGCAGAGCTCGAGCCCGATGCCGCGATTCGCTCCCGTGACGACCCATGTGCTCATGGGCGCGAGTGGAGCACGATTCAGGCCGACGCGCGCGTGGCGGCTTCGCTCTCGCACCAGGTCAACACCTCGCGGAACGAACGCGAGCCGAGGACGCCGAAGAGCGCGTGACGCGTGAGCTTCGCGCGCGTGAGGGCAGGGCTCGTGAGACCGACGAGCCACCGGGCCCTCTGCCTGGGTTGCCCGAGCGCGTCGGGATGCTTCGACGTGAGCGCGCGGACGGAGCTCACGTCGAGGTCGGCCGGAAGCGGAGGAGCCGAAGCCGCGCGAGGCAGGGTCGACGCCTGGCCGGTGCGGCAGGGGACGCAGTGCCCGCATGGGGCCGCGCGCACCTCGCCGAAGTGCGCGACGAGCGCGTTCGTGTGGCAGTCGGCGCGCTCGGCGAGCGCGAGCACCTGGGCGAGGCGCTCGATCTCCTGCGCCTCCCGCTTGGCGAAGCGGCCCTCGAGATCGGCGACGAGCGCGTCACGGTCCGGGTGCCCAGCGAGCCGCTCGTAGCGATGGCGGAGATCCGCAGCCGTGAGCTCCGCGAGCCCGCGCTCCTCGAGCACCTCGAGCGCGCGCACGACGCGTGCTCGCTCGTGGCCGACTGCCGCGGCGACCGCGGCAGGGTCGATGGAGAGCCAGATGCGGCCCTCCTTGGCGTTGGCGAAGACGGACGCGAGGAACTCTCGCGGCTCGCCCTTGAACTGCCCGAGCACCTCGCCACGAGAGCGATGGAGCCGGACCTTGTAGCCCGCATAGGTGGGCGTCTTCTGGCGGAGGACACCGAGGAGCTCGAGGTACGTGAGCGCCGTCCGCAGGACGAGCGGCCGCATGTCGTGACGCTCGGAGAGCGCGTAGTGGCTCACCTCGATGTCGCCGGTCTGACCGACGAGCTCGTCCACCAGGCCGGCGAGCGAGGCGGTCGCAGGCGTGTCGCCGTACGCGAAGCTCTCGATCGACGCGACGTCGTCGGGGCAGGCGAGGAGCTCGACGATCGACGTCTCGCCGTCCCGCCCGGCGCGTCCGATCTCCTGGCTGTAGCTCTCGAGGCTCTTCGGCAGGTTGTAGTGGTAGACGTAGCGGACGTCGGACTTGTCGATGCCCATGCCGAAGGCGATGGTCGCGACGACGATTCGCCGGTCGGAGGCCATCCAGCGATCCTGGACGGCGCTGCGGTCCTCGCTCTCCATGCCGGCGTGGTAGGCCTCGGCCGCGTGGCCTCGCTTGCGAAGGAGCTCCGCGACACGCTCGGCGGTCTTCTGCAGCGTGACGTACACGATGGTCGGCCCCGGCGTGCGCGCCGAGAGGCGGCTCGCGAGGGTCTCGTCGCGCTCCTTGCTCGTCACCGGCGTGATCACGAGCTCGAGATTGGGGCGATAGAAGCCCGTGACGATCGAGTGCTCGGGGAGGATGTCGAACGCCGCGCAGATGTCCTTCACGACGGAGGGCGTCGCCGTCGCGGTGAGGGCGAGGACGCGTGGCACGCCGAGCTTCTTCGCGGTGTCGGCGAGCTTCAGGTAGTCGGGGCGGAAGTTGTGTCCCCACTCCGAGATGCAGTGCGCCTCGTCGACGGCGAAGAGCGCTATTTTCGTGCGCCGCAGCGTGTCGAGGAACCGCTCGTTGTTGAAGCGCTCGGGCGCGACGTAGAGCAGCGAGAGCGAGCCCGAGGCCATCTCGTTGGCGAGCGCGCGTGACTCGTCGGGCGAGAGCGAGGAGTCGAGGCGCGCGGCCTTGATCCCGCGACGGCGGAGGAAATCGATCTGGTCCTTCATCAGCGCGATGAGGGGCGAGACGACGAGCGTGAGCCCGTCGAGCATCAGCGCGGGGAGCTGGTAGCAGATCGACTTGCCGCCGCCCGTGGGGAACACGGCGAGCGCGCGCCCGCGCCCGAGGAGCGCGTCGACGACCTCCTGCTGTCCAGGCCGAAACGCCTTGAATCCGAAGTGTTTCTCGAGGACCTCGAGCGCGTTGTTCGACATGAGACTAGTGGAGCACGAAGTTGTTCACTGCCTGCACGAGGACGCCCACGATGCTCTCGCCCGCGATGCCGCCGGCGGCGATCGCCACGATGTAGCGCTCGGCCCACGCCTTGTTGGCGCGCGTCGCGATCTCTCCGAACATGGCGCCCAGGAACATCGCGAGCGGATAGAAGAACGGGAGCACCATGCCGAGGCCGATGCCGGTGGGCGAGGGGACCCACTTCTTGTAGGCCTTCGGCACCGTGAGCTCGAGGATCGCGAGCACCGCGCCGATGAGCAGCCCGTACCGGATCGCGATCTGGGACATCGGGTGCAGGTTGCCGAGGCCGTACTTGAAGACCTCCGCGACGGCCTTCCACTGCTGGGCGCCCGGCGCGGGGAACGCGGGCGCCTTGAGGTCGGTCCCCGTGAGCACGCTCGCGTCGGGGACGAGCACGAAGTAGCAGAGCGTCGTCGCGACGGTGCCGGTGAGGATGCCCGCGGCCTGCGCGAGGAACTGACGGCGCGGGTTCGCGCCCAGCAGGTACCCGGACTTCAGGTCGTTCAGCAGGTCGGCGCTCGAGAGCGACGCGCTCGCCGTGATGGCTGCAGTCTGCAAGTTCGCCGTCGAGCTCTGCGGGATGAGCACGCCGTACGTGAGCTGCATGATCTTGCCGAGCGGACCGCCCGGCGTGATGTCGCTCTCCCCGGTGGCGCGGCAGGCGACGAGCGCGAGCACGAAGGTCATCGCCACGGCGAGCAGGCCGAGGTGCAGCGGGATGTCGAAGACCCGCCACGCGACGATGATGACGCCGAGGCCGGCGACGACGATCCCGCTGGCGAACCACGTGTAGGGGACCTCGACGTCCTCGGGTCGCACGGCGTCGGGGTCGGGGTCGGCGGCGGCCTCCTCCTTCGCCTTCGCATCGGCCTTCTTCCGCCCCGGGAGCATCCCGTCGATCGCGCGAACGATCGTCTTCCACTGCGCGAGGAACGCGACGAGGCCGCTCGACACGAGGATCGGCGCGCCGGTCCAGATGCCGATCTCCTTCCACGCGCTGCTCGGCTTCGTCACCGCGCCGACCTCGGCGCCGACGGCATTCACCCAGAGCGCGTCGAGCGCGGGCGGCGCGAGGAACACGGTGAGGATGAGGCCGCCGATCACCATCCAGAACGTGATCCGCACGCCGATGATGACTCCGGCGAAGAGCAGCGCCACGCCGTGATCGAGCTTGATGTGAAAGTCGCTCAGGTGGAACGCAGCGCCGTCCGGGTGGAGCTTTGCCGGGCCGGCGTTGAGCATGCGGTGCGACCACGACTCGGGGAGCACCTTCGTGATCCAGTCGAACACGTTCGACTGACCGGGCACGATCGTGTCGCGGAGGACCTTGCCCGTCTTCGGATCGACGCCGACCTTGCGGATGTCGAGCTCCTTGAGGAGCGGCACGAGCGCGGCGAACCCGGCGGTCGCGAAGAGCGCGCGCGCGCGCTTCATCGCCTCGGCGCCGTGGCTGTAGAGCCCTTGCAGCGTGACCGCGGCCGCGGTGCCCGAGGGGAACTTCAGCTTCTCGCGGTTGATCATCGAGCGCTTCATCGGGATCGCGAGCACGACCCCGAGCGCGGCGAGGAAGAAGATCCACATCGCCACGTGCGGCCAGCGCATGTTCGTGCCGCCCGGCGAGTCCTGGCTCACCGTGAGGAGCAGCATGGCCGGCAGCGCGGTGATGGTGAGGAAGCCCGTCGCGTATCCGGCCGACGACGCCGTCGAGACGGCGCACGTCGTCTCGAGGATCGACAGGCGACTCTTCACGAGGCCCGCGCCCTGGAGCGAGCTCCAGATCGCGTAGGTGAGGATGCACGCGGTCAGGTTCACGCCGAGGAACCAGCCGGTCTTCAGGCCGATGTAGACGTTCGTGAAGGCGAGGAAGAAGCCGAGCACGGTGCCCATGAGGACGGCGCGCCCGGTGAGCTGCGGGGCGTTCTTCCGGTAGGCTCGCGCGTACCACTCGGCCTCGTCGAACAGGGCGACCTGCTCGGGCGGGATATCGAGCGGCTTGCTGGCTTCGATCTCCTCGGGGGTCTGCGCCGGCTCCTGAAAGAGGCTCACGGACGCGTGTTTAGCCTGGATCGGCGCAGGAAAGTGAGGGACCGCCTTGACAAGTAGTCGACCGATCGGTAGGTAATGCGGGTGCTCGCCGATCGCCTCCCCCGGTCCTGGAACGCAGCGCTCGCACAGCTCGGCCGCGACCTGCACGTCGTCGGCCGGAGAGCTCGTGGCCACGGGCTCCCGCCGCTCGTCACTCGCCGCTCGTCCGTCGCGACTCCCGCCACGCCGAGCAGCACAGCGCGAGCGAGCGCACGCGAGCTCGTTGCCCTTCGCGTGATCCGCGAGACGCCTTCCGCCGTCACGCTCGTGCTCTCCGACGAAGGAGGCACGTCGTTCGACTTCCTCCCTGGTCAGTTCTTCACCGTGCTCGTCGAGCGCGACGGCGAGGTGCTCCGTCGCAACTACTCGGCCTCGAACGCGCCGGGCGAGCGCGAGCTCCACCTCACGATCAAGAGGAAGGACGACGGCAAGGTCTCTCCGCTCCTCTGCCTCACGCGCGAAGGCGAGCGCGTGCGCGTCCTCGGGCCTTTCGGCTCGTTCATCGCCGCGCCCGAGGCACGTCGCCTCGTCCTCGTCCTCGTCGCCGGCGGAGCCGGGATCACTCCGCTCGCGTCCATCGCTGCTGCCACGCTCGCGCGTGAGCCCGAGGCGGAGGTCGCGCTCGTCTACGGCAGCCGTAGCGAGGAGGAGATCATCCTCCGCGCGCGGCTCGATGCGCTCGCCCTCGCGCACCCTGGCCGGCTCACGATCGTGCACGTGCTCGAGGAGGCCTCGCCCCGCGTTCGGGCCGAGCTCGGCCGTCTCGACCGCGCCACCGCCTCCCGCGCGCTCGACCTCTGCGCGCTCGCGCGCCATCCCGAGGCGAGGTTCTTCGTCTGCGGGCCCGACGGGATGCGCGACGAGGTGCTCGCCGCGCTCGCGAAGCGCGGCGTCGCCCCGGAGGCGATCTCGATCGAGCGCTTCTCGATCGGCCCGCGCCCCCACGTCGCGCCGTCCTCCTCGGCCATCGCCTCGGCCGTTGCGCCCGGCGCCCGGCCGGTCGCGATCCGTGTGAAGGGCCGCGTCCACCGGGCCACGGCCTTGCCCGGCGCGACCCTCCTCGAGGCCGGGCTCGCCGCGGGCGCCCCCATGCCGTTCTCGTGTGCGGTCGGCGGTTGCGGCGCCTGCAAGGTGAAGCTCATCGATGGCAGCGTGGAGGTCGACGAGCCGAATTGTCTCAGCGACCAGGAACGCGCCGCGGGCTACGTGCTTACATGTGTCGGGCGGCCGTGCGGGCCCTGCACGGTCGAGATCCTCGAAGAAACCGAAGAATCAGGAGGGGCGTGATGTTCGGCGACCGGACCAAGAAGCTCACGGCGATGCTGCCGCTGCGGATGCGCAACCAGATGGACGGCCTCTACGAGGCGCTCCAGGTGCTGATGGAGGTGCGCGACCCGCGCGTCCTCGTCTCGCTCGCGCCCTCGGGCATCCGCGGGCTCGTGCTCCAGCGCGGCAAGCAGGGCGTACCCACGCAGACGCCCGCGCACCACTCCGCGCACTTCGACTGGACCTACCCGTCCGACAATTCCGAAATGCGTGCACTCTACACGCGCGCCAAGGTCGGTCAGTGGAACAGCGACGTCGCGCTGCCGTGGGGCACCTCGGTCGACCCGTACGATCCCGCGACGCCGCTCCTGCCCGAGGGCTTTCTCGACTTCGACGCGCTCGCTCGCGCGGGCATCCGGCTCGACGCCAAGGAGAGGCAGCGCCTCGTCCACAGCGTCGCGTCCTGGATGCTGAGCCAGTTCCTCCACGGCGAGCAGGGCGCGCTCTTCGCCGCCGCGCAGGTCACCGAGGCCGTGCAGTTCTTCGACGGCAAGCTCTACGGAGCGACGCAGGTGATGGACGAGGGGAGGCACGTGGAGGTGTTCCACCGCTACCTCGATACCAAGCTCGAGAAGCTCTATCAGGTGAACGACAACCTCTTCGTCATCATCGACGCGCTGATGGCCGACGCGCGCTGGGACATGAAGTTCCTCGGCATGCAGATCATGGTGGAGGGCCTGGCGCTCGGCGCGTTCGGTACCCTCTACAAGCAGACGAAGGAGCCGCTCCTCAAGGAGCTCCTCAAGTACGTCATCCAGGACGAGGCCCGCCACGTTCACTACGGCGTCCTCGCGCTGCGCGATCACATGAAGCAGCTCTCGGACTCGGAGAAGCGAGAGCGCGAGGACTGGGCCTTCGAGGTCGCGCTCCTCATGCGCAACCGCTTCCTCGCGTACGAGGTCTACGAGGAGTGGTTCGAGGGGATCCTCCCGCGCGCCAAGTGGCGCGAGTTCGTGACCCACACGCCCGGCATGCACCAGTTCCGGCAGACGATGTTCAGCCGCCTCGTCCCCAACCTGCGCGAGATCGGGCTCATCACCCCGCGCCTGCTCCCGCGTTACGAGAAGGTGGGCCTCCTCCAGTACATGGGCGGGCTCGCGGCCGACCGGCTCGACGGCGACGGGTTGATCGCAGAGCTCGATCACGCCGCGTGACCTGAATGCCCGCCCGGGATCCTGAGACAGAATCAGGGTCGGTCCTCTGGTTCTACCCTCGGACATCGTTCCCCTCATCGTTCCCCTCATCGGCCGCGCCGACGCGCCATTGCAGACTCGCCTTCGGCGAACCGCGCTTCGTGCGCGGAGAGCGGGACTTCAGGCTTACGTCGTGCGCAGCACGCTTCGCCGCAGGCGATGGGCGAGGATCGTCGCGTAGCGACGAGGGGCCTCCGGCTCAGGATTCATCACCTCTCGACGCCGGGCCGAAGAGCTCCGCTGTGAGCCGCTCTCGATCTGTGGGGCGGGCACGAGAGGCCGACAAGGGGAGGGTCTGGGCGCGCGCTGGCGATATCGTGACCCCTGCATGTCGACCTTCGCGCGGGGGTTCTCGCATCGAGAGCCGCGCCTTCGGGTCTCCGCATCCTCTCGGATGCGGAGACGAGAGCTGCCCGAGAGCCGCGTCGCCTCTTCAGCTTGGCGTCCG
>Ga0105047_10001380_pt1 | contig 43363 bp, 42 predicted proteins | sample MAT04_FD_78384 | JGI IMG/M metagenome (GOLD analysis project Ga0105047, IMG submission 78384) | Freshwater microbial communities from Lake Fryxell liftoff mats and glacier meltwater in Antarctica - MAT-04 (megahit assembly) | ecosystem: Environmental > Aquatic > Freshwater > Ice > Liftoff... | reverse complement strand
GTTGAATAGGTCGCATTATCACCTATCCGGACTGGTGTCATTGCAGACATCCCTTCGGGATAAGTTGTGGTAATTGGAACATAGACAGTTTGATTGATCGTTGCACATTGTGTGCTTGTATCCTGCGTGTATCTTCCCGGCATCAGCATCCTCCCGTTGAACTTCGTTAACGGGATGGAAAAACTTTCGATCCTGCGTCGCTTTGTTTTTCTCACGAAGGGATAATAATCATACGTAGCGGGTAATTCAGGGCGGTAGGCTATAATCGTATCCTCATCATCTGCAATAGCATATTTCTTATCACTGGCTGTGATCATGACATTACCCAAATGATCCGTTACCTCGTATTGTTTCTGACCAAGGATGTGCTGTACCAATGTAGCTGAGTTAAATGTATTCTGGTAAGGTGTGGTGACTACAGGACTGATATTATCTTGATATTCCATGCTGTACCATGGTTGCCTTGTCTTAAGAAGGGTGGTGTCAATCACAGGAGTATCATGCGAATAATCCCAATCACTATAAATTTGTGTTGGCCAGTAGCCTTTTATTCCTAAACGACTGCTTCCATAGAGATGATGCTCACTTAGATTATAGTGCTGTTTCTTTAATACCGGGGCATAAAAATCATCTATGGACGCAAGGATTTCTAACATGGTGGAACCAGATTTGAAAGGTAAATTTATGAAATTATCATAACTCAATCCTTCTTTTTCATTAATTGCGTCGTTAATGTAGTCTATGCCGATCTCATCATATCCTTTTTGCAGGAATAAAGCGGTACTGTCACTATAAACGTAGGATAAATGATGGAATACCGTGCTATTCTTACAACCGTCAATAAAAAAAGTCCCACTCTGAGAATGGGACTTTTTATATAAATGAGTTTGAAAATTATTTCTTCCAAAGACCGCGACCGAAATACCAAACGAAATCAAGGCTATATGCCTGACGCCAAACATTGAACCCTACATTTGTAGTATTTTCTGTGTTGTTTACACCATCGTAATCCACTTTCATGCTGTTCACACCTAATCCAGCGATTTTAGCTTGTAAAGAGAATGCATTGTATGGAGTGAATGCCATTCCAAAATTGATTGCTCCACCAACTCCGTTTCTATTACCTGTAGCGGATAAAACAGGAGAGGTGACAGCACCATTCACGACATCCTGGTCAAATGTACCTGTAGATAATCCAAGGTTAGCTTCTGTTGTGAACGCGAACCAGTTATTCAAAGGCATGTATTTTTGAACATAGACTCCGAATATTACATCGGTAGATTTTGTTTTTGTCTTATTCAGGATAGGAGCTTGGTCGTAAATGTGTTCTGCGTTGGTATTTGTAATTCCGAAGTTCACACCTAACTCCAAATTGTCTACTACCATGTATCCAACAGATGGCGTAAAATTAACTGCTGTAGTTGTCATTTCCTCATCTAAATCCGGATCCCATTTAGTTGTATTTACACCCATGCCAAAACGGACAACGACATTGCCTTGAGACGTTGCAGTACGGGTTCTTTTTCGTTGTGCATCAATTGATAACGCAGATACAATGATTAATGAAAGGAGAATTAATTTTTTCATATAATTTTTTATTTTTATTATTTTATGGCGTAAAAGTATTACAAGATTTTTAGATTTAAAAGCATTATTTTCACTTTCTTTGTAATTATTCAAAAATAATTTTTGCAACGGATTTTAGACATGCAGTTAAATATGTTTGAAAGACGCATATTTATTGAATCACGAAAATCCAATTTCATCCATCATACAAAAACAAAATAAAATGAAAACAGGACTTATCGCATTAGCTGTTGTAGCTGTACTTGCCTTCTGGGTATGGAGCTCGTATAATAATGGACTTGTTCCTAAGGACGAGAACGTAAAAGAAAAGTGGGCTAAGGTCCAGAACCAGTATCAACGTCGTTCAGACCTTATTCCAAATCTTGTCAATACCGTAAAAGGAGCCGCCAATTTTGAACAAAAAACATTGACCGATGTGATCGAAGCACGATCAAAAGCCTCGCAGATGGTCATCGATCCAAATAACCTGACTGCAGAAAAGATCAAAGAATTTCAGGCCGCACAAGGACAGTTAAGTATGGCCATGTCGCGGCTTATGGTCTTAACGGAAAACTACCCTACACTTCAGGCTAATAAAAATTTCCTGGATTTGCAAACTCAGCTTGAAGGGACCGAGAACAGAATTTCCACGGCACGTAATGATTATAATGAATCTGTCAAAGAATTTAATATCAGTGTGCGTAAATTCCCTATCAATATTTTTGCAGGTATGTTTAAGATGAGTGCCAGACCTACCTTCGAAGCAGATGCTGCTGCGCAAAAAGCTCCCAATGTTCAATTCTAATTGACCTTATCTTTAAATACCTTATCCGTATGTTTACTAACAGAACAAAAAAAACGTTTCTTACGGAAGAGGAGAATGAAGTCATTATGACCTGCATTCGTGAACATGAATTACGTACTTCGGGCGAAATCAGGATCTGTATAGAATCAAGATGTTCGTACATGGATCCGATCGAACGTGCAAAAGAATTGTTCGTAGAACTCAATATGTGGAAGACCCCTGAACGAAATGGCGTTCTTATTTATATTGCCTATAAGGATAAAGACTTTGCCTTATTGGGCGATGAAGCCATTTTTAAAGAAGCTCATCCTGGATTCTGGGCAACAGAAAGTAAACGACTGGGGTATTATTTTTTTCATCACCACTTTGTAAAAGGGATCACAACCTGTGTTACAAACGTAGGCGACGAATTAGAAAAACATTTTCCCCGAAAAGGTGAAAAGAAGAATGAGTTACCGGACGAAATAATTTTTGGAAAATGAGCGTACTGATCCATAGATTTATATTCCTTTTTGGTCTCTTTTTGTTTCAAACAGGTTGGTGTTTTTCACAATCATCCTATCACAAAGAAATCCCTGATCTGCCTGCCAAACCAGCACTTGTCAATGATTTTGCCGATATGCTGACGACGGACGAGGAAATGCAACTCGAACATAAGCTTCTTAATTTTGAAAATGAATCATCGAATGAAATTACCATCGTTACAGTGACAGATCTTGGTGGTTTAGAAGTTTCTGAATATGCCACAGAGCTTGGACGAAAGTGGGATATCGGCAAGAAAACAAAAAAGAATGGCGTATTGATCCTGGCGTCAAAAAATGACAGAAAGATCAATATCTCTCCAGGTTATGGATTGTCGGGTGCGCTACCTGATATCACCTGCGGACGTATCATCAGGAATTATATCGTTCCTGCTTTCAAAGAAGGAAATTATTACCAAGGATTTGAATCTGCAACTACAGCTATCATTGGTGCTACAAAAGGTGAGTTTAAGAATGATGAGCTAAAACCAGATAAATCGAAAGGGCCTTCTGTGTTTTCAATCATTGTATTTTTAATCATCATCATCATTTATTTTTTTTTCCGACGAAACTCCAATAATCTATATGTAAGCCGAAGAGGATACCGCTATGGCAATGATGGTTGGGGAAGCCGTGGGGGAGGCTGGTTGGGAGGCTTTGGTGGCTTTGGCGGCGGCGGCGGCGGATCCAGTAGCGGTGGTGGTTTCGGCGGTTTCGGTGGCGGCGGTGGCGGTTTCGATGGTGGTGGCGCCAGTGGAAGTTGGTAGCGTTTTCCTTTTAGATTAATCGTCTTCATATAACTTGATCTTATAGACAAACAAGCAACCGATGAGAGCTGGTATGATCAAGTTTATAAACCAAAGAAGTACCGTCGATGAAATGATCCCAAACTGGTTTGAGCAAAGTGGCAAGAGAAAAAACAAAGCGGTTTCTCCACGTACACCAATCTCGGCGATTGCAATGGTAGGAATGATTGCCATGCCCCAGAAGATAAGCCAGATCGTGGCTATCAGGTCGATGGTTGGGGCCTCTACAAGGAAGAGTTTCAGTAATAGTAAAAACTGAACAGTGTATACAATATACCGGCACAACGAAATGAATAGGATGCGGAACAAATGTTTGCGGTCAAATTTTTTTACGATTTCTATATAGGTCTTAAGTTTTTTCAGTAAGGGAACTGCAGAGGTCCAGGCTAAGATTTTATTCAAGTGAAAATAACAATATAACAAAGCGGAACAAAGTAACACACTGCTTACCAACAATACATCCAGCCAGGCAGAATATTTAATATATATCCGATAATAGATAAGTCCGGCAAGCCCAAGGAATCCTGTTATGATAAGTTGCGCAAAACTTCCTATTATCGTGACTGTTACCCCTTGAAGTTTGTTTACATTCTTCAGATACAATATCCTTCCCATATATTCACCAATTCTGTTGGGTGTGATCATCGAAACAGCCACACCGGTAAGAACAGATTGCAAGGCACGAAGAAAAGAAAACCGTTCTGTTCCTTTCAACAGCAACCTCCATTTGACAGATTCTATACTCCAGTTTAGTATCATTAATACAATGACAAGTATAAAATAATAAATACCCGCCCGATCCCAGCTTAGAGCCAATTCCTTCAGGGTTGTTTGTAGGTCTGGTTGATGCCTGATCTGGTTATAAATCGAATAGGACATCCACAAAAACAAAAGCAGTCCGATTGTTGTTTTGATAACAATTTTAAAATTTTTGTTTTGTAACATTGCGTAAAAATAATCCCCTTGCCCCGCAAAACAGAAATAATTTTAGGTATCGATCCAGGCACGGTCGTGCTTGGCTATGGGCTGATCAGAATAGAGAATCAACAAGTGAGTCTGCTTGAAATGGGTGTGTTGAAACTGGCTAAGTACAAAGACGCTAATGTGCGATTACAACTCATTTATAATAAGGTTTCTGAATTGCACAGAGTGTTTAAGCCGACGCTCTTTGCGATTGAAGCACCTTTCTATGGAAAGAATGTACAGAGTATGCTTAAGCTCGGAAGGGCACAGGGCGTGGCTATTGCTTCCGCGATGCAGGCAGGGATCAGTGCCACAGAATATTCGCCGAAGAAGATCAAACAATCCATCACCGGGAATGGAAACGCGACAAAGGTTCAGGTATGGAAAATGCTACAACAGATTCTGAAGTTCAAAGACGAGCCGGAGTTTCTTGATGCGACTGATGCCGTGGCTGTAGCACTTTGTCATCATTATCAGACCTGTTCTTTACCGGAAGGAGGGCAATCAAAATATTCGGGTTGGGAAACCTTTCTGAAAGAGAATGCTCATCGCATCAAAAAAACGTAATTTTAATCTCATGAGTAATAAGACCATCCGAACCATTTTCATCTTGTCATTATTGTGTGCTGTTTTAATGATTGTGACACAGTATTTCTGGATCAAAAAGGCCTATGAACTGGAGAAAAACAGCTTCCATATTCATGTTACAGCCGCATTAAAAAATGTAGCTGTTCTGATTCTGAAAGCGAATAACAATTCAAGTTCCGTTGACAGTATTGTCACCCGTGTGGATACAAAGTATTATACTGTTCAGATCAATGACAAAATTGATTCAGTGGTACTGGTGAGTTTATTGAAGCGTGAACTACTAGCACAACAGATCAAGACCGATTTCGAATACAGTGTGTATGATTGCGAAAGCGAGAAAATGACATACAACGGCTATGTCAGCTATCGCCAAAACGAGAGCAATCTTGATATTACACCAACCGTCTTCCCAAAGAGTAAAAAACAAAATAATTACTTGGAGTTCACTTCCCACGTTTGAATACCTACCTCACCAAGGAAATGACGAACTGGTACTTTTCAACTTTTGTGCTTCTACTCTTCCTGCTTATTCTGGCATATGCGGTGTTTATTATCTTCAGACAAAAACGTTTATCGGAGATCCAAAAGGATTTTGTCAATAATATGACACATGAATTCAAGACGCCTTTGGCCACCATCAAGATCTCGTCTGAGGTCCTTAAGAATCCGAACATCATTAATAATCCAGAGCGTTTATTGAACTATGCCATGATCATCAATAATGAAACAACACATCTCACCAATCAGGTAGAACGTGTCCTTCAGATGGCAAAGAGTGGTAAAGACACCATTCAGTTAAACAAGGAAGTGCTTGAGTTAAATCCGTTACTTGAGAATATGCTTGATAAAACGTATCGGCCACTGGTAAGGTCTCGTGGTGGAGATATAGTCGTTGAGATCGAACCTTCAGACATTAAAATTTATGCAGATGAATTACATATCAAGAATGTCATCAGCAACCTTCTTGACAATGCGATCAAATATTGTCAGCAAAAACCAATGATTACTATTAATTGCAAAGAATTAAAAGACGGCATATCAGTTGCCATTAAAGACAATGGAATTGGTATTTCAAAAGAAAATTTACCGCATATTTTTGATAAGTTTTATCGCATTCCGACAGGGAATCTTCATGATGTAAAAGGCTTTGGGTTAGGATTAAATTATGTCAAATTAATATGCCGGCAGCATGGTGGAAATATAAAAGTTACAAGTGAACTTGAAAAAGGTTCAGAATTTTGTATATTTATGCCAAAATTTCGCAAAAGCTAATTTCACATGCCACAAAAAACAAAAATACTTCTGGTCGAAGATGATGCCTCTCTTGGTTATGTTATAAAAGACAGTCTTGAAGAACGCGGCTATGAAGTCACTCACTCCACCGATGGGAACGCAGGTTGGCAACAGTTTTCAAAAAATTTTTATGACTTGATTTTGCTCGATGTCAATATGCCATTAAAGGATGGATTTACACTTGCTGCCCAAATCAGACGTAAGAATACACATATACCTATTCTTTTTATTACTGCTAAAACCATGCAGGAAGATAAGATTGCCGGGTTCAAAGCTGGTGGTGATGATTATATTACAAAACCATTCAGCATGGAAGAACTTTTGTTACGCATCGAGGTGTTTATTAAGCGAACGAAAGGAACTGATCCTGATGAGCTTATTTTCATGATTGGCCAGACACAATTTGACTTTCCGAATCTGGCAGTGAAAGGCCCTCATACTGATGTTCGACTTACCCAGAAAGAGGCAGATCTTTTAAGATTCTTCTGTCTGAATCCAAACCGTGTTATCAAACGTGAAGAGGTACTTACAAAAGTATGGGGTAAGGATGATTATTTCCTTGGAAGAAGTATGGATGTTTTCATTACCAAAATCAGGAAATACCTCAAGGAAGAAACGGAAATTGAGATACAGACCATTCATGGTGTTGGGTTCCGTTTTATCAATCCAAGTGCTAAAGTTGAAGAAGAATAGCTTGCTGATCTTCTTTCAATTGCCCGGCAGTGAGTGACAATTTGGGTCTTGTAAAATTTAGATCATCCGCAGAATCAATAGGCACGAGATGCATGTGTGCATGCGGCACTTCGAGCCCTATCACACTTATTCCGCATCGCTTACAAGATCTACTTTTCTCAATAGCCTTTGCTATCGGTTTTGCAAAAACCAGCATCTCAGCTAGATATTCATCTCCGAGATCAAACAATTTATCCGTTTCCGATTTGGGCACAACCAAAACATGGCCTCTTACCAATGGATTAATATCCAGAAACGCATAAAAATTAGTGCTCTCTGCAATTCTATAAGAAGGAATTTCTCCGGCGATAATCTTTGAAAAAATGGTGGCCATGAACGTTAATTTGTCATTTTAAATAAAAATTTCCTGAACTTTAAATTTAAGCACTCCTCCGGGTGTCTGAACTTCCGCAATTTCGCCTACCTTCTTACCTAACAAACCTTTTCCAATAGGAGAAGAAACAGATATTTTTCCTAGTTTAAGATCTGCTTCATTCTCAGATACAATCTGATACTCGATGCTTTTCTTATTCCCCATATGAAGCATTTTTACTTTACTGAGGATAGTTACTTTACTGGTATCAATTGAATTAATATCAATTATTCTGGAATTAATAATCGCGGTATCAAGAATAGAGATCCTTGCTTCATGATGTCCCTGCGCTTCCTTTGCAGCATCATACTCAGCATTTTCTTTCAAATCTCCTTTTTCTCTAGCTTCTGCAATTGCTTTTGCAATCTCTGAACGACCGGCTGATTTCAAATGGTTCAAATCTTCAATCATCTGATCAAGCGTTTCCTTGGTTACGTAAGTGATATTATTCATAATTTACTGCTTTATGTGTTTCTATTAAAAAAGAAACAACGCCTTCTGGTGAAAGCGTTGAATCTACAAATATATCAAAAATTATTTTCTACAAGACATTTGGTCTTACTGATTATTACCTCCTAAAGTAAAACGTAAGCCTAGTGTATGCACGCCATTAGAGATATTGGTCATTTTAAACCCATAATCTATAGCTACACCGGGTGCGTTTGTCTTCTCTGATAATTTTGTTTGAAAGGTAGCTCCTGCTGCCAGTCCGGTAAAAAATGTAAAGCTATTATCCTTAGTTGTTATATCATTCTCATAACGGTAAGCGGCTCGAAGCATGAATTTCTCGTTATAAGCATACTCTATGCCTACTCCTAGCCAGTCGTTGCTAAACGCATTTGAAATAAAACTAACCATAGGTGTCAAGCGATGTCTTGGCATTGAATCTTTATTGGCTACCGCCTTCTTTTCATCCAGATAGAAATCGTATGCGACACCGATACTCAGTTGAGATGGTAATGCAAATTTTTCCGAGCGTTGTGCAACAGTAATTTCAGTGGAAAGGTCTGGAGATTTCCCATTAAAACTAAATCCATCTCCGGCAAACCTAAGGTTCGTTCCTACATTCCTGATAGTGATACCCAAGTGAAGATTGTCTCTTTTACCATTCACATATTGAACACCGGCATCAAATCCAACTGCACTTGCCTTGATATTACTGATCGATTGATTGATATAGGTGGCACTAATCCCGGCCGACATATTCTTTGAAAATGCATGACCGAGGCCAACAGACAAGTTCAAAAAGTTAGGCTTATAGGTTCCTATTCCACCTTCAGGGGAGCTCGTTGTGCTAATAGGGATATCGCCATAGCCAAAACTCATCAGATTGACGCCCAAGACACCGATATCTCCGAGATTCTGTCCGATCGCTAAATTACTTATACTCATTCCTGTGCCTGCTAGATAACGGGTATGAGCAAGTCCGATTTCAGTTTTCTTTAAATTGGCTAATCCTCCCATATTGCATTTCATCGCTTCTACACCAGCAACTTTGGCACAATTTAATCCGAATAATCCGCTTGAACGCCCCCATGGGTTGAGCAACAGCTCTCCTGCACCTGCTTGACCAACTCTATCTTTATTAGCACCAAATGACGTTATCGCTATACATACTGCAAGAGTCGTCAGTTTAATTTTTATATTCATCTTACTTATTTAATTCGTTAATAATTTTTAGAAGCTCGTGATATCTAGTGGTCTCATAGCGCCGAACCATTTTACAATAGTTTCTCCGATCCCGTCCAGCTGAACGTGAACAAGATACATACCACTGGCGATTGGAATACCTTTTTCATTCTTAATATCCCAATCAACAAAGGTAGTCTTTGCGTCGCTTTTACGAATAGTCTTAATCAGCACACCGTCTGTTGTAAAGATTTTGATGGTAGCTTTTTCAGGCAAGTTAATGATGCGCACCTTGTTTTCAAGACGTTGCTCTTCATATTCTGAGTATGCATAATAAGGATTTGGTACCACACCGATGCGTTTAAAGATCTCATCTTTGTTATTCGTATAATCGTTGTTCGCGTCTCCAAGACGAGCCGGAAGTATATCTTTCGTATTGAACGTATACAATGGCCATGCATTATTCTTCAATTTGCTCGAATCATTTGTTGCATACGGTGAGAACTGAGCATAAGGTCTGGTGACTCTTAATTTGACTCTTGTAGTATTTGGAATAAGTCCGTCTGCCGCCGATTTGAATTGCGAACCGATTCTCAATTTTGGAACTCCAACCCACATCATTGTTTTATACGCATCACGAAGTGCCGGACTATTGTTACTATATGCATTTGCTCTCAACTTGGAGGCAAGCCATTCTCCTCCGTCATATTTTGTCCGGGAAACATATAGAATATGCTTTCCTGCCCATTTTGGCTTACCACTGATAAGATCAAACTCTCTGCTGGTAGGATTCCATAGCATATCATTACCACGATCATCTGTATTGAATGATTCTTCACCGTAGCAGATATTCAAACGCTCACCAGTTTCGATATTGATTGCATATCCAGGGAAAAGGCTCATACCGCTATCCGCGATATTCGAAGAATAAACCAATGTGCCATCCGTATTCAATGCTCCATTCCAACCCTCATGCTTACGAATATTATATTTAAATGCTCCGTTCTCGGCAATAGACACCTGACTGACATGATCGGTCATCTCAATAACAGGACAACGACTCCATTTACTTTTATCAGAAGTAAATACAATATCAATGCTATACACATTCTGAAGTCTATTAGTACCCCTGTCATTGCCGGTACCGTACATAAGACCCCAGCCACAAATAGCTACATTCTTATTGGTGACGAGATTATAAGGTGCAAATGTCCCTGAAACGACACTCTCAAAAGTTCCTAACTGATCAACATTATTTATCACCGGAAGATCTCCAGGGAATGTAGGACCCGAATTATCCCAATCATCTATTAGACAAGTTTTCGTTGATTGAATCTCACCCTGAAACTCAGCACCTGCTCTCACCCAATTATTGAATGATTCGCCATCTTCTTCCTGAACACCTGACAACCATGGGTTGTTGATATCTTCAAAAAGAACGCTAGATGAGATCAGTCCATTCTCGAGACTTTTTGGATTATCGCCCGGGCGAATCTGCTGAACAGCAGCTCCTGTTAGTCCCCAGTCAAATTCCTTATATTTCCGCAAATACTTTTCACTATACTCCTTAATAGAAACTTCGTTATACACAGTCTGCGTTATACCATTATCAATGCGTTGAACTGACCAGGCTGTACTATCTGCAACTGCACCGTTGAAGACTTCTCCGGTTGTTGTTGTAAAGAATGAATCCACATTGAATCGAACTTCATAATTACCTGGCTTCAAACTATCTGGGTTAACGACCATCATCTTCATCGGGCCTAAATTAGCTTTATACGTTGGGTTAACACTCATATAATTTGGAGCCAATAACGCTTCTTCTTCCGAAGCTTGCGTCAATTCCATTGGAATACCGCCATTACCAATTCCTTCAAGACGTGTCAGTTGCAATCCAGTTCCAAACTCTGCATGATTTTGAATATACAGGCTGTCAGATGCAGGATGTGGCATTGCCTTAATAATTTTGATTGGCTGCTCATTACCATCGGTTCTACTCTCCAGATACTGTCTGTCCTGTGTCGAATCAGTTTTGGCATCGTCGAATGCGTAAAAGTTATTGTATGCATAAGCAACCACGAGATAGTAATAATATTTATAGTTGATAAGGCTTTTTGAGGTTCCTACTGCGAAGGCATCCTGTGTTAATTGAAACGAATGTTGAATGCCACTATCTGCGCCTTCTACCATTAACTTAGGAACAAAATAAGTCTGATTGATATCTGTACTTTGTTCAAAATTCACCAGTTGTTTCACACCGTTCTTCTTATCTGATTGGAATACAAGTCTTGCCTTGTCGATATTTACCGAACCATCCTTACTACGAATATCAGAAAGCGCCACTGTGCTATTCTTTAACTGATACACCAGATAGCCCTCAAATTTATAGGTCGAATCTGCGTAACCAAGATTATACGCTTTTTTAGAAATCTCGATATACTTTCTATTGCTGAAATTCGTTCCGTATCCTTCGCCGAAATTATTCGAAGTTTCCAGATTATCCAGATCAAAGATCAAGCGCTTATCCAGCGGCTGTAAGGCTACATATGGCGCCTGAGGTCCGAACGGAAGTTTGAAATTATTATCGAATAGATCCTGAGCTTTATCGTCACAGATCTGAATTTTAGAGAAACAAGCTGATTTTCCTCCTCCAACATTTGGCACCCATACGGCACCAATCGTAATATTACTGGCCGGGGCAGCTGCTTTTAACGTGAAAGGACCGGAGGAGTGAATGAAACGTCTATCATTTGGCGTATTTCCGCTACTACTTTCTGTCCATCCTCCTTTACAAGGCTCACCATAAAAGATGAATTTTGTAGCAGGCCCAGGATTACGTGCATTATTGGCGGTTGTAAAGGGCAGACCGTCTTTCCAGAAACCTGTAATATATTGGTAATAATCATCAAGAGCGTCCGGGTTTCCTGTAGGATTGTTTTGAACGTTGTTGTAGTAAGTAAAGACAGTCATTTTTAATTGAGTATCTTTCTGGGTCACTGTATTAAAATAAGAAGGGCCTTCAAAGAAATCAACCCCCACCATAGGAATCTCATAACCGTAGCCTCCAGATCCATCGTCATAACTATCTCCATTATATAGAATACCTAACCCACGGGTTGTGTCACATCCTACAAAATCATCGAAGGCGTATCCAAGATCAGCATCACACCATGTCGCCATATATGTTTCATCAAGGTCTGACGTACTCAAGCTCTTGATTTTGTAATTATAAAAGGTGGCTTCATTCAAACAATCACTGGTAGCAAATGCGAAGGCAGCGGCGCGAATCTCAAGGTTCATCGATTCGGAAGTTGTTTCTGTTTTAGCATCTCCTTTATCATTATAAATCCACCAGATATACTGATCTCCTGAAATTTTTGGATAATCTCCATTCTCCCAGTGATAACCATCACCATCATTTGGATTCACATCCACAAATTCTGCAAGATCCTGGTTATAAATCGGCATTAAGCCGCCGGTTGCAGTTTTGATCCCTTTGTTTCCTCTGGCAGGCCATTCTTTGATAATATCAGAAGCACTTGTTGTTCTATTCCGAATTTCTATTGAATCTGCGATATTTGTGGGTTCAAGGCCGGCATACAAACCACGGAATGCACTCACATCCGATGCGTTGATTTTCCAGAACCTGTCCCAATCGGCACATTGCTGAAAATCAACAGTGGCTGTAACAGGATCTAAAGGACCGGTCCAGAAATCATTTCCACTTTGCCTATACGTTTGCGCTGCAACTCTGATGGCACCTCCGGATGCAGCATCCTTCCCACCTATCCAGACTGATCCTGCAAACAACGCATTCTTATTACTCCCTTTAGGCACTTCGTAGGAGGCACTTCCAGTAGGAATATCCCACCACATATCACCCCCATTCATCAGATGAGCCCGTACATTATTGATATCCAAATCAATAACAGATGTAGTGGCATTGCAACCCGCGGCCGTTTTATGAAGGCCGCCTCTTTCGCGTTTAGCAGTTCCCACATTAGGTGTTGCAAATATTGCGTTAGTGCTAAGCAGCAATGCAATGACTGAGATACTTATTTGTTTCATATAATTTCAATTCTTTAATTAAAACTCCAACAATAAACCTACATTAATTCTGCGTGGGTTATTGAATTTGTCTGGGTTTAATAATTTTGTGTTGTATAGATCAATATAGGATTGTTGGAATTGTTGACCTGAAAGGAATTGCATTCCCTGAGGAGAAGTCAGGTAACCGTCATCGTCACCTACACCTGTATATCTGTAAACTGCGATGGTATTTTTAGTATTCAGCAGATTCTGAACATTTGAATAAAGATTCAGATAAATTGGTCTTCCTGCTTTTAGTAAGGCACCATCTTTTCCTTTCACTGCACCATATGATCCCAGTTTGTAACTCTTATCGACACGTAACCCAAGGTCATAAACCCACGGAAGACGAGATCCATTTAATGTTCCTACAATTGGAGCACTGTTAAAGTCACCACCCGCTAATGGAGTCGCTAATGAAGAACGGGTATATGGTGATCCACTATTCGTTCTGAAAGCAAGATTTGCACCTGCATTTCTGAACGGATACCAACCACCGATCTGAGGACCTTTATTCTCAATTCCATTAGGTCCCATTTCATAACGATAATCTACTGATACATTCAATATGTGTCGGTTATCAAAATCCAATGGAAGTACACTTCTTAAATTTGGCTGACCACTTGACAATAACGAACGTTGGGAGGTGGTATTTGAACCTGTTCCTTCTACAAATTGCAAGGTGTAATCTATGTTCATACGAATAGGTCCATTTCTTCTGAAGTCAAGCTTAACGGTTAATCCCTTCGTGGACGAGAAATCTCGGTTTCCGAATGAACTGTAACTTTGAGGATAGGCTAACAAGAATTGTTGTAATTGGATCTGGTTCTTACGTTCCTGATAAAACGTTTCAAGTGTAATCGCTGCTTTACTAGAAAGCTTTTGTTGATATCCTAATGAGTACTTGATAACCTTCTCCATTTTCATGTTTGCATTACCAATGGATTGTTGTCTTTCATACAAGAAATAGTAATCATCAGGTGTGGTAAAGTTGCTGCTTGAAGGATTCTGGGTAACTACATCATAATTACCGTAAAATAATGCTTCTTCAGAAATAGGGAAGGTAAATTGTATTCGTGGAGAAAGCACCACTTGAGGTTTAAAATCCTCGAACGAGTTATCCGGGTTGAAATCCTTACCCTTAATACCGGTCGTACTATCAATTCTGGTAACTAACCATGGTTCGATAGGCAATCCATTATTATAGATTCCTGACAATACAGTAGGATCGACAATTTCCTTTCCAAACGGATCATACCAAACATCGCCATTTCTATAACCTACTACTTTAGGTTTGTCTGAGCGGTTATTATCTACGTACACCACGTAGTCTTTATCGAACGATGTGACAAGTGGAGCAGCCCCCTGACCTTCAGGATCGTTTACTACGCTATAAGAGTTTGGAGAAATGTCGCCAACTTTCCTAACACCGTAAAGTGAATACGGATCTTTCAAGACTTTTTGGTTTGCATCATAACGATCGATACGAACACCAATATTAAAATTCAGGTCTTTATATGAGAAACGATCCAGGATATAACCGAACATATAGATAGGTCGGAAAGAACCGATTGGTCTTTCAAAATCTCCACGGGAGTCTAATTTAGTCCAGAAATCTTTGAAGCTAGGTTGCCTTTTAAGTTTTTTACCCATATAATCATAACCATAATAACCTACCTGATCATTTCCATTATTCAAAAGATCGTCGGCAGAGAACATATTAATATTGAATATCGAAGGATCAAGGTTATCAATATCAATAATTTTCGTATTAGACATATCGCCATACAAAGCCATACGTAATTCTTTATCGATCCTTGTTTGCTCAGAACCAACGTATAACTGATCATATCGAATTGTATCAAACGGACTAAATTGTACAAGACCAGCATCTAGATCCGCCTTTGTATAAACGGCGCCATTCACCCAGTAACGTGGATTATTCAAATCAAGATTTTTAAAATGGTTATTGGTATTTTGACGCATGATATTCCATAGATTCGATGCGTTTAATGCGTAGTTACTGGTAGTGCGCTGGTCATATCCAATACCAAACTGAATATTATGTGTAATAGGATCTTTTCTTGATGTATTCTTGGCACCTTGTTTTATATCCAGTGAGGCATCAAGATTAATAGATATCTGATCTGCTTCCGTATACGAAAACTGATTAATCTGTGCGCCTGTTCCTGTGAACATATCATAAGCAGAAAAAGGATCATCGCCATTACGAAGGCCACCCAGACTTAATACCTGATTCACCTCAGATATTATAAGACCAGAATTAAAAAGTGGTTTTGTATAATTTTCCAGTATGGGATTAACCCCTCCCGGTGTAAATTTTACTGAATCCAGGTTTTGGCCAAGATAGGTGATCCCTCTGTAGCCGTCTACAGAAGACCTGACACCATAGTTAGGAGATCTGAACTGGGTAAATTTACCCACGTAACCATAATCAAAAATATTTCGACCATGATCAGGATTCTCATTATTAATATAATCTTTCTGATAGGTGAATTGTAGTGTGTAATAGGCATTAGAAACAGGTGATTTCTTGTCTGTCTGCTTCTCTTCCGAAGATGCTTTTCCTAATTTCTGTGTCAGTCGTAAAAAGCCTCTAAGGTTCGTATTTTCTGTTATGCTGTTTGACTCAGAAGCGAATAATGAATTATTAAAACTCCAGTTGCGTAATTTAGAGTACACTGCGTAGGTTCCTAAAGTAACATTCACATTTTCAATCGGTTGGTAATCGAGTTTTCCCTGATAGGTAAGACCATAATTTTCGCCATTTTCTCTGGCCTTAACTTTTTCAAAATCATTCGCTGTAACCTGTTCAGAAGCGCGGACAAAATTACCACCATTACCATTCGGGTTAGGCACCAACGGATTATCCTGCAGACGTTGCATCACTTCAGGCTTTAATCTGGTATATTTATTATAATACGGATCTCCGTCTTTATCATACGTAGCACCTATATTCAGAGAATATCCAAGAACCGGAGTTTTCACTCCTGCTTTGTTTTTCTTTCCTAACAAAGGTCCGGAGATATCCAACGATGCTTGATTTGTATTAAAGCCTTCAATAGAATGTTGCAATTGCAAGGTCCCTCTCAACTCTCTTGTAATACCTTTCGTTGTGATAGCCACAATACCTCCCGTTGCATTTCCGTATTTTGCACTTAATCCGTTGGTTAAAAGCTCAAACTGACTAAAAGCCGTTTGAGGGATATTGACACTACGTCCTGGACGGATCATCATACCATCAATCATATATAGTGTGTTGGAAGTACGCCCTCCATTGATATTTATATCAGAACTACCAGACTTCGTTTGAACTACTCCGCCTTGCATACCGATAAGATCGCCTATCTTATTTGAACTGAACTTAGTAAATTGTTCTTTTGTAACGACTTTATTACCCGGATCAGACGCATCAATCAGTTTGTTCCTATAGGTAGTAATAATTACATCTTTTTTAGTAGCTGAAGTACTCTTTTTCTCCATTTTAAAACTTAACTCTATCCTCTTGTCAACACCAATATTAACTCCCTTGATAAGAATTTCCGTATAGCCGACATTCGTCACCCTTACATCATATACTCCGGGTGCTAATGGTTTTATCGTGTAGTTTCCGTTTAGATCAGATTTTGCCCCACCTTTTACTACACCTCCTTCAAGTGCAGTAATTGTTGCGAAATCAAGTCCGTTTTTTGTTTCATCAGTTACCTTACCATATAGCTCACCGGAGTTCGACTGTGCGTAGGCTACATTAATAATTAAAATCAGGGCAGTAAGTATTCGTAAAATCTTTGTCATTTTGCTAAAATTTATTGGCTTGTAAATATATATTAAAGTTAACATTAATGAAATACAGAGTCCGAAAAAGGCACTGTATTTTGTTAATCGGATGTAAACTGGAAAATGTTTTTGTATATAAATAGATGAACGTTGAATTTAGGAGGGTGAACGGCAAATGCAGTTTTCCCTGTTTCTTTAATATGGGTTTAGCGCGCAATATTTACGGCTCGTTTTTCCCTGATTACTGTGACTTTGATCTGACCAGGATACTGCATTTCTTTCTGTATCTTATCAGCTATTTCAAAAGATAGCTTTTCGCTTTCAGAATCGGTTACTTTCTCTGCTTCCACCATGACACGCAACTCTCGACCAGCCTGGATTGCATAGGCTTTTTCCACCCCCGGATAACTCATTGCAAGTGTCTCTAGTTCTTTAATACGCTGAATAAAGTTCTGCATGATCTCACGTCTTGCACCAGGGCGCGCACCACTAATGGCGTCACAAGCCTGAATAATTGGCGAAATCACATACTGCATTTCCATTTCATCGTGGTGGGCGCCGATAGCGTTGACCACAGAAGGATGCTCACCATACTTTTCAGCCAACTTGGCACCCAATAATGCATGTGATAATTCGGTTTCTTCGTCAGGTACCTTGCCAATATCATGTAAAAGACCTGCACGTTTTGCCAGTTTAGGATTCAATCCTAATTCTGCGGCCATGATCGCGCATAAATTAGCAGTTTCACGAGAGTGCATCAGCAAATTTTGTCCGTACGATGAACGGAAACGCATACGTCCCACCATTCTCACCAATTCTTTATGAAGGCCGTGCACACCAAGTTCTATCACCGTTCGCTCACCAATTTCCATCACCTGCTCTTCGATCTGTTTCCTGGTTTTCTCTACAACCTCCTCAATACGGGCAGGGTGCATACGACCATCCTGCACAAGTCGCTGAAGAGATAAACGCGCAATCTCTCTACGCAACGGATCAAACGAACTCAAAATAATGGCTTCCGGTGTATCATCCACAACGAGATCCACACCTGTGGCGGCTTCCAGGGCACGGATATTCCTACCTTCACGCCCGATGATCTGTCCTTTAATGTCATCGCTTTCGAGGTTAAAGACTGTGATGGCATTTTCAATAGCCGTTTCTGCAGCTGTTCGTTGTATAGTTTGTATAATAATTTTCTTGGCTTCTTTGTTGGCTTTCAGTTTCGATTCTTCTACAATCTCTTGAACATACGCCATAGCCTCTGTCTTAGCCTCATTGGTAATTGCCTCGATCAGTTCTTTCTTAGCATCTTCTGCTTTTAGATTGGATACTTTTTCAAGTTTTTTGATATGTTCCTCATGTTGCTTGCCCAACTCTTCCTGCTTTTTACTCACCACTTCAAGTTGGCGATCAAGGTTAATCTTCTTCTGATCATATTCCTGCACTTGTTTCTGAGCGGTTGTTGTCTTATCGCTCAGGTCCTTTTCCTTTTGTTTGATACGATTTTCAGCTTCTACAAGCTTGCTATTGCGTTGGTTTACGTCCTTGTCATGATCAGATTTCAGTTGCAGGAAGCGCTCTTTTGCTTCCAGCATCTTCTTTTCCTTTAATGTTTCTGCCTGTAATTGTGCGTCTTTAAGTAACCTGTCTACTTGTGTTTCTGCGTCTGCGACTAATTTTTCTGTGTTTTTATTAAAAATGAGTTTTCCTGCTACGATACCTATTAAAAGTGCAACGATCGCTGCTATTACTGTAATTATTGTTGAGTCCATATATGAATTTATTAATCATTGAGAAGTCTGATATTATATTTTTCAGGAAATATAACGAAAGAATTTGTTAACGTGCGAAGTTAATAAAATAATCCATCTCTTTAAATTTATTACTTTTTATTTGCCGGAAGCCTGTTTAAAGTTGAAAATTGGTAATTGAAAATTGTCTCGATGGCGATCGGGATGAAGTTTAAATTTATTCGACTTGAGCAAACTGCGCGCATACTGAGTTTAAGAAATTGCCTGATTCATAAAGAACCTTTGCAATCATGCAATTTTACTTTTTTGAAACCAATCTGAATCCAATACTCCCACCAAGCCCACAAGCCATCATATGTGCACTATAACCCCCATCCTTGAAATTGCTCATATTTAGTAAAGGAGGGCAGCCACCTACGTCCATTTCCAGTTCCTCCTTATAATTAGGACCATTTATGGAAATGCTGGTTTGGGTACCGCCACAAGGCATTCTAAGAAACCATTTTTCATTACTTTTCGGCCTTTCAAAGACCAGACTGTTGCAATCACCCTTCCCTGTCTCACAATTTTCCCAATACTTAAAATCAATAAAATTAACTGATACTTTTTCTACTCCAAGGCTAACATCATGTTGAGGAAAAATAAAGTAAGGATCTGACTCAAATTTCGAAGAATATTCCAGTAAAGTCAATACATAAAAATCATTCCTTGACAAGACTTTTTTATATGAATAATACCTCACACTTATTGTATCAAGCAGTCTCAGTCTGGAAAAATTCTTTATTATTTCAAATTTTGCGACATGGAGTTTTCCTCCTGCCCCATCATCAATAAGCTTCCCAATAACTTTAATCTCCTGACTCTCACCAACCCCTTGCCCACAAACGGAATGGACACAAAAAAACAAAATAAATGTAGCGGCAAGAAATGCCTGTTTAAAACTATTCATCTTTCCGGAATACAGCATATGACGGTTAAAAATACAATTTCCGAACTAATTAAATCATCTCCTACTCAACTTTCCCTGACAGAATAGCTATCAACCATTTAAAAAGAGAGGTTCAAACTAAATTCCCATCTTGCATTCCTACAAATTCACATTAAGGAGAATATATTTGTGTTCTCATGAAGAAAAACCAGCCCATCGGCATTTTCGACTCAGGCATAGGCGGACTAACCGTTGCCAAAGCTATCGTTGAACTCCTTCCGAATGAATCCCTGATATATTTTGGGGATACCGAGCACATGCCATACGGCGATCGTTCACCCGAACATATCCGTCAGTATTCCGAGAATATCGCTGACTTCCTGATTGCCAAAGGTGCGAAAATCCTGGTCATTGCCTGTAACAGCGCCTCTTCGGTGGCATTTCGGATGCTGAAAGAGAAATACGAAGGGGAAATTGATGTTATCGGGGTGATCACGCCAGTGGTCGATTACATTGTGTCGAAGGATATTAAAAAAACTGGGATCATCGGCACCAAAGCTACTATCGGCAGTAAGAATCATGAATTATTATTGAAAGAAAAAAAACCATCGGTCAAAGTGGTCTCTCTCGCCACTCCCCTGCTGGCTCCTATGATTGAGGAAGGTTTTTTCAATAACAGCATTTCTCAGACCATTATCAATTCATACCTTTCCAACTGGCGTTTTAAAGGGATACAAGCCCTGGTGCTGGCCTGTACGCATTACCCGCTGATCAAAAAAGAGATCCTGAAGTACTATAATAAGAATGTAGAAGTGATCGACACGACCGAGATCGTCGCTAAGGCCGTGAAAGAATTGTTGGAGCGAAAAAAACTACTCAATCCCGGGAAGAAAGGAAAGGACAAGTTTTTTGTGTCGGAATTTACAGAGAGTTTCGAGAAAACCACCAAGACCTTTTATGGCAGCCAAGTGAGTATTGAGGAAGTGAAGTTATAGGCTGCAGATTTTTCTTTTAAAGGGCCGCAGATATACTTTTAAAAGCCCTACGGATTAACTGAGAATTTGTTGCCACAGATTTTGCAGAAGACGCAGATAAATACATAGTACAACTTTACAGTTTCAACTTACCCAATTAGTGTATCAAGAGATAAGTATTCATAAGAAGCGGTGTATTGGGTCTTGTCCGTCTTATCTGCGAAACTTGTCTGTTGACAAACAGGTCTGTTTTATCTGTTGCAAAAAAAAACTTCATCTGTAACTGGTTTTCATTCCTAAGCGCAAGGATCTGCGAAACTTGTCTGTTGACAAACAGGTCTGTTGCACCTGTGGCAAAACGGACCCGTCTATCAAACAAGTCTGAGGTCAATAAATCATTGTATCTGTGGCTGATCACGCTTTCCCGAATTTATCGAATACTCTGATTATATTTGCGGCTCTAAATACAGAACATGAGCCAGATCGTCCATAAACCCAAAATAGGTATCACCACCGGAGATATCAACGGCATTGGGATTGAACTAATCATCAAAACCATGATGGATCATCGTATCCTCGATTTTTTTACGCCGGTAATTTTTGCCTCAAATAAGGTCATCAATTTCTATAAGAACCTCACCGGCGAAACCAATTTCCAATATACTGGTACCAAAGATTTTAACGCCCTTAACCTAAAGGGTATCAATGTCTTTACCTGTTGGGATGAGGAGATTCCAATGAATCCCGGCCAGATGACAGAATCCGGAGGAAAATACGGAATCCGTTCGCTGATGGTGGCGACACAATGTTTGAAAGACGGACAAATACAAGGTTTGGTCACGAATCCGATTCATAAGAAGAATTCCCAGACCCCGGATTTTAAATATAGTGGCCATACGCCTTTTCTGAAAGAAAAATTCGGGGCAAAAGATGTGGCCATGATGATGTGTAGTGAAGACCTGAAGGTTTCCTTGCTCACGGAGCATCTTCCTATCAGCGAAGTGGCGAAGAATATTACCGCAGAAAGTATCATGAGTAAAGTGAAAGTGATTAAGGAAAGCCTGATCAAAGATTTTGGTATTGACGCGCCTAAGATTGCGGTTTTATCGCTTAATCCGCATGCAGGCGATGACGGCTTAATCGGTAATGAAGAACAGACGATCATTGCTCCGGCGGTGGCCAAACTTCGTGAAGAAGGACATCTTGTCTTCGGACCATTTAGTGCCGATGCATTCTATGCACGACAAGCCGATAAGAATTTTGATTGTACACTGGCTATGTATCACGATCAGGGATTAATTCCGTTCAAGAGTTTTGATAAAGGCCTTGGCGTAAATTATACAGCCGGCTTACCGGTTGTTCGTACATCACCGGATCATGGTCCTGCCTTTGATATTGCGGGTAAAAACATCGCTGATACGAGTTCCTTCATGAATGCTATTTTCCTTTGTATAGATATTTTAAATCAACGCGAAGGCTATACTGATCGTACAAAGAACAGATTGCGTAAAAGCAACTGGCAACATCAGTTGAAGAGGTCGAAAGAAGATATTGAGAATTAATCCCGACACTTCGGTATTCAAAATTGAAAATTGAATATGGAATATGGAATATGTGGAAAGTGTCAACATTTAATAAATTGGAATCAGATTAGACTCAACTGAGATTAAATTTAATACTACTCTTGGGCACGTTTATCGTTGCTAATTCGGATATGGACAGGTTACTAAATTAAAAAACGAAAGAAATATGTATACGTTTAAAATGGAAGACGACTATGGTGTTAGTTTATTAGTTGACACTTTAAAAAGATATTTCGTATAACGGTTAATGATACGACAGAATTTGAGTATCCGATAAATGAGGGGTCAAGTTGAAAGAAGTTTAAATGCTTTTATATAGAAAACCCGAAACATATTTTTTTCACAATGCAGAATACTTAACCCTCATTTCATTTAAGAATGACGGCAAGAAGTACATAATTTATAAAGTGTTTTGTTCAGATAAGAATGAATACAAATTTGGTCTCATAATTGTTGTACCAGAAACAGATAAATTTTTTAACCATCATGGAATTAATGGCACCGAAGCTGGAGATATTTAATATTTTGGAAGACATAATTTATTAAAAATTGACTTGCTAGGATATTTATTTTATTAAAGGCAACTACTGCCAACCCCTGCAGAAAGCTCTCCGCAAACTTTTTCTTTCTAATATGCTTGCTCATGTCGATAGTTTCCGTTTCTTTACGCGGCCTGGAATCTGCAGGGAAACCACTGGCATTGATGCCTTGAAATAGGTGCAAATCTTAAAGGATAGAAACGAAATTGAACGAACATTATGACAACCGCAATAATTATTACGATATGCACGTTACTTCTTCTTGCGTATGCGTTTGACCTGACATCGGCCAAGACAAAAGTGCCCGCAGTGATTTTGCTATTGATTTTAGGTTTCGTGGCGAGATATCTTTCCGAGACATTGGAAATTGCGATGCCTGACCTAACATCAGTCTTGCCAATTTTAGGAACCGTAGGATTAATATTGATTGTGCTGGAAGGTTCGCTTGAGTTAGAATTCAACAAGTCGAAAACTACCCTCATTAAAAAATCATTGATTGGATCGTTGCTTCCAATGCTTGTATTAGCATTTTTACTTTCTTTTTTGTTTCAATATTTCAGTCACGCATCCTTCAAAGACAGTTTAGTAAATGCGATACCACTTTGCGTGATTAGCAGTGCAATTGCCATTCCAAGTGTTAAGTCATTGGCCCCATTCAATAAAGAGTTTGTCATTTATGAAAGTAGTCTGTCCGACATCATTGGTGTTTTATTCTTCAACTTTATTGCGCTAAATAACAGTTTTGGTCTATCAACATTTGGACAATTCGGGTTACAACTTATCATCATTACTGTTGTTTCTTTTCTAGCCACCATCGGATTAGCTTTTTTGCTCAATAAAATAGATCATCATATAAAATTTGCTCCTATCATATTGCTTGTCATATTGATTTACGAAATTTCTAAAGTGTTCCATTTGCCTGGGTTGGTTTTCATTCTGCTTTTTGGTCTATTTCTAGGAAACCTTGACGAACTGAAACAGTTTAAATGGATTGAGAAATTTAAACCTGACGAACTTAACAAGGAAGTTCTAAAATTTAAAGAGCTGACTGTTGAAGGTGCGTTTCTGATTCGATCACTTTTCTTTTTACTGTTTGGTTACCTGATTCAGCCCTCTGAAATCCTCAACACAGATACATTGATCTGGGCAATTGGCATTGTAGCCGCAATCTTTGCTTTACGAGCGATACAACTAAAACTTTCGAAAATTCCGTTATCACCACTTTTGTTTATTGCTCCAAGAGGACTAATTACAATTTTACTTTTTCTTTCCATCGAGCCGACACAGAGCATAGCATTGGTAAATAAATCACTAATCATTCAGGTTATACTATTAACATCACTTACAATGATGTTGGGGCTTATGACCAACAAAACTTGCGAACAAGAATTAACTTCGATAAGGACCAAAGCTAACAGGTGGGGCCGACCACTATAGATTCATTTTAGCATTCGAAAATTATTCATGGAGAATGCTGCGTAGTGCATGAAAGATTACTTTACTCGCTACTTCTGCGAGCATCGAGACGTTAAATTTATTTTTTTAATCCCAGAATTTTGGTATTTTTATCCTATGAAAAATCAACTGAATGACGAAGAGCGCGAAAAATTGCGACTTGAAAATGAAATCCGAAAAATAAAACTCTCCTTAGAGAAGGGAGCAACATTTATGGATGACCCTGATACTCCGGCACTTCCGCCTGAAATTGAAAATGATTTCCTGAATTATATTGAGCAGTTTGAAACCATGAATGAAAATTCGCCGAAACTCTCTGTGTATGATAAATTAGGAAGGCCTTACTTTCAATCATTCAAAGAAATATCCGACGATCAGATAGAAAATGAATTACATAAATTGTGTGATCTTATGGCGCAAAACGGCATTGCCATAGATGCTATATACGATGTTGATGACCGGGAAATGTATCGTTTTATTACAGAAGACTTGTTCGAAGAGGAATTCTATGATATGACGCAGATTGTGGGTATGGTGACACATTTTATATATGAGGAATTTTATCCCAATGTGGATGAGGATATCAAAAAATCTGCAGAAGAATTTTATTCATCCTTCTTCGATAAATCAAAAGATTACTACAAATATCAAATTAGCTCAAGAGACAATACATGGTTCGAGGATTTCAGAAATGCCTACACAGATTTCAAGACCAAGAGTTTTGAAATTCTTGATTATTCTTATAATGATGAAGGTGCGACACTTCATTTTGACATAGAATTTCTCGCCTTTCTTGATGAGCGACAAACACATCATTTTAAAGGTAAAGGCATCATGTATATGGATAATAATTACTGGTCAATTACAAAAGTAGATTTCCCGAAGGCTAAATAATATACTTCTGCCCTCATCACTTACACCTTACTACTTATTACACCTTACACTTTACAACTCGCCCCTTACACCTTACAACTTACCCCTTAGGTCTTATGGCCACTCCCTTCAACACCCTATCCTTCTCCGATAAAATAATATCCTCTTCCTTTACTTTCCAGTCGATATTTAATGAGGGATCATTATAGATCACACCGCCTTCAGATTCTTTATGATAGAAATTATCACATTTATAAAAGAAGATGGTATTGTCTTCAAGTACGGCATATCCATGAGCAAAACCTCTCGGCACAAACAATTGCAAGTGATTTTCTTCAGACAATTCAACCGCTACATGTTGCAGGTAAGTCGGCGACTCAGGACGCATATCCACCGCTACATCAATCACCTTTCCTTTAATCACACTCACCAGTTTAGCCTGTGCATGTTCTCCTTTCTGCAAATGCAATCCCCGTAGAATTCCGTAATTTGATTTCGCCTGATTGTCCTGTACAAAATGAATATCCAACCCTGAGAGCGTATTGAATTTCTGCAGATTGAAACTCTCAAAAAAATAACCCCGTTCATCTTCGAACAGCGTGGGTTTAATAATAAAACAATCGTTCAGTGCGGTCGCTATTAATTCCATAGTATTTATATAATGCTAAAAAGTTCGTGTAAGCTTTCAATTTCAAAAGTGGGTTTCTCCTGATGAGCGATTCGTTTGGGATTAAAATAAACCTGATCCATTCCAACACGTTGGGCACCCAGAACATCAATATCAAGTGCATCTCCTATCATGAGGCTTGTCTTTACATCCGAGTTTGTTTCCCGAAGGGCATATTCAAAGATCTCTTTCTCAGGTTTAATACTCATCGCTTGTTCAGAGGTGATCATGCGTTTAAAGTATTTCTCAAGCAATGAATTCTTCAGTTTCAATTGCTGAGTAAGTTCAAAACCATTAGTGATCATATGGATATCGTATCCTTTTGCCACGCAATATTCCATGAGTTCAATACAATGTGGGAATATATTGGTTTGTGCAGGAAGGATTTCCAGATAACGTTCACTCATTTGTATCGCCAACGCTTCATTATGTACTTTATAATGAACAAGTGTTTGAAACATCCGCTTCCATCGGAGATCTTCCCGGCTTAGAAACCCTTTACGAAACCGGCTCCATAATTTCTCATTGATTTCATGATAAACGATATTAAAATCATCAAAATCAGGAATGCCTTTTGATGGAAGATCGATCTCATTAAATAAGATACTCAAGGTGGCAATGGAATTCTTTTCAAAATCCCATAGTGTGTGATCAAGGTCAAAAAATAAACTGGTGTATTTGCTCATATTGTAAAAAAAACTGACTGAATCTGTCCATTCAAAATCCTTATTTTCGCGTCTAAAGTAAATCATATCATTAAATAAATTATCATGAAAGTAATAAAGCTACTTATTTGTGCACTTTTGATACTCTTGACGAACCTCAACGCGGATGCGGAAAAACGAAAAATCCTCTTCATCGGGAATAGCTATATAGCAGTGAACGATTTGCCAACTGTTGTGAAAAATCTTGCGTTATCGTTCGGAGATACTCTTGAGATCGACAGCAACACACCCGGAGGAATGAACTTAAACGGTCATACTACAAACCCGACAACCCTTTCCAAGATACAGGCTGGAGGCTGGGATTATGTGGTGATACAAGCGCAAAGCCAGGAACCGAGTTTTGATCCTACGCAGGTAGCTGTTGATACGTATCCGTATGCAAAAAAACTAGACAGCCTGGTCCATGTGTCGAATCCTTGTGCAGAAACTATTTTTTATATGACGTGGGGTCGTAAGAATGGCGATGCGGGCAATTGTCCTTTTTATCCGCCGGTTTGTACGTATGAAGGGATGCAGCAACGTTTGAGAGAAAGTTATCTCGAGATGAGTATGACTAATAATGCCACCTGCTCGCCTGTGGGTGTTGCCTGGAAAAAAGTTCGTGACACAAACCCGGGGATCGAATTATACAACCCGGATCAATCGCATCCTTCCCTGAGCGGGACGTATCTTGTTGCCTGTACATTTTATTCAACAATTTATCATAAACCATCAACAGGTTCTACTTATGTATTGGGTGGTGTTTTGCCTGCCGATGCATTGACTTTGCAAACCATTGCCGGCAATACAGTGCTCGACAGTCTTGAAAACTGGCAGCAGTATGGCTCATTGCCAAAAGCCACATTTTCAAAAACCAATATATCAAACCAGTATTCATTTACGAACCAGTCGACGCGAAGCACACAATACGAGTGGAATTTCGGTGACGGCTCTGCGGTGAGTACACAGACTAGTCCGAATCATACGTATATCAGCAACGGCAATTATGAAGTGATCTTAAAATCAAAAAATGCATGTGGGAAGTATGATCTGTTCAGAGATAGTATACATGTTAGTTCCTTGCCAAGTGCTGTGGGTGATGTGGAGAGAAAATCTGTTATTGTTTCTTATTCGAATGAGATGCTGACCGTTTTAAATGCCGGGAATGCGGATCAGATAGGACTTTATGCAATGAGCGGTTCATTGGTCCGAATAGAAAAAATAAAGGAGGGCACTCAACGTATTTCATTGAACAGGATGTCGAAAGGGATTTATTTCTATTCCGTTTCTTCAGGAAGCAGGGTCATTTCAAATGGCAGATTTGAGATCAGGTAAAATGATAATTTATTACCTTTCAGAAAATATTTTTTATGACAGTTGAAGAATTGAAAAAAAAGATTATCGGACGTATTGAGCTTATTGAGACAGATTCTGCGTTGAATGAAATTAATAAATTGTTGGATTTTTTAGAGTCCACTTCTGTTCAGCCCATTAATTTATCATCTCAGTATGATAAAGTTGTTGGGCAATATGGAGATGTCTTAAAAAAATTAGCAGAATGATTTTATTGAATGACATTCTTAATCTCCACCAAAAGTCAATACAAGACTAAGGCGGGGCAGATGGAATTAGAGAACTGAACATGTTGGAATCTGCTATAGCACGGCCCTTCCAGACTTTTGACGGCAATGATTTATATCCGTCTATTTTTGAAAAATCGGCTTCGCTTTGTGAGAGCCTGATCAAGAATCATCCTTTCATTGATGGAAACAAACGAACAGGCATGTTGGCTATGTATGCGTTATTACTTTCGGGTGGTTATGAAATAAAGGCTTCATCTTCCGATATGTACGATTTCGTCATCAATATCGCCACCGGCTAAATTCGCTTTGATGAAATTGTAGAATGGCTGAAAGCGAATAGTTCAAAGAGCGAATAATCAATTTAATATTCTTTTAGAAATAGAATCTCAGAAGATTTTCAGTTTAATTTTTCTGGCTGTAGTTGTTCAAAGCTTCCAATTAAGGCCTTCTATAATTGCCAGCGTATGTATAGGCTGTGCCAAAAAAACGAAATACTTTGGCTTATGTTTGAACAACAACAAAGTTCAGAATACATTTGCACCCAAAATTAAAAAACTATGTCTTTAGTAATTGCCGGAACCATGGCCTTTGATGCGATCGAAACCCCTTTTGGAAAAACAGACAAAATCATTGGCGGATCTGCGACATATGCTGCATGGAGTGCGTCTCATTTTACAAAACCCATTAAACAGATCTCTATTATCGGCGGCGATTTTCCACAGGAAGAAATTGACGCATTGAAAAACAGATACGTGGAATTTGAAGGCGTGGAAATTGTGAAGGATGAGAAGTCGTTTTTCTGGAGTGGCAAATACCATATGGACATGAATACGCGTGACACCTTGGTGACAGATTTGAATGTGCTTGCACAATTCAACCCTAAGGTTCCGGATTCTTACCAGGGATGTGAATTCCTGATGTTGGGCAATCTCATGCCTTCCCTACAACGACAGATCATTGAACAGTTAACTCTTCGCCCAAAACTGATCATCATGGATACCATGAATTTCTGGATGGATATTGCGTTAGATGAACTGAAGGAAACTATTAAACTGGTCGATCTTTTAATGGTGAATGATGCCGAAGCAAGACAACTAAGCGGCGAATATTCTCTGGTGAAAGCAGCACAGAAAATCATGGACATGGGACCAAAATACCTGATCATTAAAAAGGGTGAACATGGTGCGTTATTGTTCCATGAAAAACATGTATTCTTTGCGCCGGCCTTGCCATTGGAAGATGTGTTCGATCCGACAGGAGCCGGTGATACCTTCGCTGGCGGCTTTATCGGTCATCTTGCAAAAACAAAAGATCTTTCTTTTGAGAATATGAAGACGGCCATTATTATTGGTTCTGCGATGGCTAGTTTTGTGGTGGAGAAATTCGGAACGGAAAGACTCAAGGAAATATCGGAAAAAGATATCATGACCCGCCTTTACCAGTTTGTTGATCTGGTTAACTTCGAGATTGATATTGTATAACCCTATTGTTTAATAAGCTCCTCCCAGTATTCTGCAGCCCTGCGCGTATGCGGGATGACGATTGTTCCACCCACAATATTTGCGACTGAAAAGATCTCGTACAGTTCGTCGGTTGTCACATTCAGTTCATGACATTTTCCCACATGGTATTTAATACAATCGTCGCACCGTAATACCATAGAAGCTACCAGACCGAGCATTTCCTTGGTCTTAACATCCAGAGCTCCTTCCATATAAGTATTCGTGTCGAGGTTGAATAAACGGCCAAGAACTTTGTTCTGCTTAGATAACATCACCTCATTCATTTTAGTTCGATATTCATTGAACTCTTTTACTAATTCGCTCATAACAGATTTATTATTTTTACAAAGTAAAGAAATAGAATTCATTATCTTGCAACTTCAAAATATGAAATTAAGTATCGTTATTCCTGCCTATAATGAGGGTTCAACCATTCATCACATACTCAATAAAGTGCAACAGGTTGTTCTCCTAAATGACATTGGAAAAGAAGTGATCATCATTAATGATTGTTCTACTGATCATACGGAAGAAGCTATTCAATCGTATATTTCTTCACATCAAGACCTGTCCATTACATATTTCAAACATACCGTCAATCAGGGCAAAGGTGCCGCTATCCGCACTGGAATCGGAAAGGCCACCGGTGACTGGGTAATCATTCAGGATGCCGATCTTGAGTATGATCCAGAGGAATATAATATCCTGCTGAAACCTTTTCTTGCGAATGTTGCTGATGTAGTCTATGGATCACGTTTTATGGGTGGCAAGCCACATAGAGTATTATTTTACTGGCATAGTATAGGCAACCAGTTTCTGACGAGGTTATCGAATATGTTCACGAACCTGAATCTCACCGACATGGAAACCTGTTATAAGATGTTTAAACGTGAGATCGTGCAATCTATTCCGTTGACAGAAAACCGTTTTGGGTTTGAACCTGAGATTACTGCTAAACTTTCCCGTATTAAAGGGATCAGGATCTATGAAGTCGGGATTTCGTATTATGGCAGAACCTATGAAGAAGGAAAAAAAATCGGATGGAAAGATGGGTTCAGGGCTATCTACTGTATCCTGAAATATGGATTGTTCAAGTTCAGCTAGGCAGAAAAAGACTCCGGTATGTTGCTATAAAGCCTTTTAAAAAAAGGCACTTCACTCAATGCTACCAATGCAGGAAGTAACAAGGCAGTGATCTCACTTTTATACCTAAGGAGTGCCCCGCAATTGGGCGTGGTATACCCGATAAACAAATACATACTGAGAGAGAAAAAAAGTAACATCAGGAAAAAGAGTTGTTGCATATTTCTTCGCGTTATAAAAATTATCATGACAACCGACCAGCTAAAAATCAGCCAGGAGTCAATACCCGCAACCTGGTATTTCCAAGGATTCGCAGGATGAAGATAGGGTCGTAGAAAAATGTGATTCATGGCCGTGGGGAAATTCTTCAGAAATGACATGAAAGTTGGTTCAAGAACCGGCGTTGCCATATCTGAATAACCCCGTAAAAGAAAAAAATCACGTTGTTTGGCGACAATGATCTCCAAGGGTTCAATGGAGGTAAAATTACCTGCGGTAAAAAAAACAAGTACAATGACAGCGTAAGCCGCAACAAATTTAAACACTCTTTTTTTTGATGATGCCATTAAAACCCACATGAGATATGGAGGTGCAAAACATAGAAAAATAAAATATCTTGACATGAACAAAAGCAATAATGACGGGAATAGCCCGCCTAGAAAAACCATTCGTTTTGTGTGCATATACTTTATGGTGTAATAACAGATAAACCCTATTGCGGCCAATACAAAACCATCTTTATGAATACCACTACACCAGAACAAAACGGATGGAATAAAGAATATTGCAATGACGAACAGCCATTTCTTTTGTGGTTGCAACTGGTAAAACACTTTGTATAACTGCAGCAACCCCAGAAAATAGATCACATTGAAAAAGATGACATCTGCATATAAACTACCCAATGTAAAGATGTTTACCAGGTTCATATATTTACTGTAAATCAAAGGGCCTAAATCAGACAGGTACTTCATATCATTGGCATCAAACAAATTCAGATGATGAACAATATCGCCCCAGTTAAAAAGCCAGTTATGGACAAACACTGCAGGCTGTTTTCTGAATCCTATCAGTTCAAGGATGGATTGTTCGAAATAAAATCTTATATCATTATTGAGAAAATCATGGTAATGAATATACAGATTCGCACAACCAGCTGCAACCTTTAGAAGAAATAGAAATAAAATAAATGAAATGGATAACCCGGTATTTTTTTGGGCATTGTAGCTGTAAAAAAAGCTACAGAAGAAAACGAGGTAAAGAATGAAAATAAAATATTCCAAGATTCCAAAGATAAAATAAGAAACGACATATTACCGGGTTCTTATTTCGTAGTCATTGTGGCTGTTGACTCTTCCTGACAAAGATCTTCAGGAGTTACTGTGGTTGGTGTTGCTTTTTGAGGAATAACGGTTCCTCTTTTCAGAATAATGGTTTCCACTTCGATACGGTAATTGTTCTTATCAAAATTACTCACAAAAACGGGTTCCTCTTTTGGCGCATTTGCTGCCTCCGTTAACTGAGCCTGCTGAACTCCCGTTTCTTCATTTGTTCCTCTGGAAACGGTCGCCAATAAGCCCATCATCTCTGCTTCCTGAGGAAGATTTCTGATATCATTCTTTAACCATCGAGAAACAGAGAGATAATTTTTTGATGTATGATAAATAAATAAGCAACTGCCATTTTTAATCTTATTAATCACTTTTGTAGCAATATCCAAAGGCAAGGCAGGGCAACCATGACTTCTTCCTATTCTTTGATGGGAACGCGCAAAATCAGTACTTACATACGGGGCACCATGAACAACAATGGCACGATCGTAGGCTTTACTATTAAAAGCACCATCCACACCATTGAGTTTAAGCGAATGACCATTTCCTCCTTCATAAGTCTCTCCTGTAACATAAAAACCAAGACTGCTCTGATGCGACTCTTCAGTATTTGAGAATATGGTTGCATACTCTTCGCCGGTACCCATTCCATGTGCAACCAGTGAATTATAAAGAACCTTATACGTTTTCATATCGATCACCCACATTCTTTTCAGGTTACTGGAAAGTGTAAAATCGCAGATGGTTAATATAGAACCATGAGCAAGCTTACCGGCTTCGATCAGATTGAGATACCCATAAAAACCATTTCGGAAAGCCTGAAAAGAGATCTTAGTTGAATTCTCGTAGTTGATATGTTCGTATACATTCTTTATATACATTTCTGCCTTACTTCTAATCGTATTCTCTGTAGCAGTTTCAAACTCTTTTGCACTTGAAACAAGACTACCTGCAAGCAGGCAGATCAGGACAGGTAATATGTAGAGTAATTTTTTCAGGATAAATAACTTTGAAGGCTGGCAACGAGGTCATCAATAAAGAATCGTGCCGGAAGTAAATATATTGTGAAAAACTACAAATAATCAAAAGAGGCTGTTAAAAACCGAATGAATACGGTGAAACCCCTATTTTCGTGCGATGACTTTCTTTGCGGCGGCTATTATATGCTCGGCAGTTAATCCGTACTTAACAAGAAGGTCAGCCGGCTTACCACTTTCGCCGAATGTATCGTTCACAGCTACGTACTCCTGAGGACAAGCCAAATGCTGCGAAACCACATTGGCAATAGTATCTCCAAGTCCTCCATTTTTTTGATGTTCCTCTGCGGTAACAATGCATTTTGTCTTTGAAATGGATTTTATCACGGCATCCATATCCAGTGGTTTTATTGTATGAATATTGATCAGATCTACATGTATCCCTTCCTTTTCAAGTTCTTCGGTGGCCTTCATTGCTTCCCACACCATATGACCGCAGGCGAAAATACTGACATCGCTGCCTTCATTTAATTGTTGTGCCTTACCAACTATGAAAGGTTCATTTTCCGGTGTGAAATTCGGCCATTTCGGTCTTCCGAAACGTAGATAGACAGGTCCTTTATACTCAGCTATCGCAATCGTAGCTGCTTTCGTCTGGTTAAAATCACAGGGAACAATAACGGTCATACCCGGAAGCATTTTCATCATCCCGATATCTTCCAGCACCTGATGGGTGGCGCCATCCTCACCTAAGGTTAAGCCCGCATGAGAAGCGCATATTTTCACATTCTTCTCACTGTAAGCCACGCTCTGACGGATCTGATCGTAAACTCTGGATGTAGAGAAATTTGCAAATGTAGTTGTATAAGGGATCTTACCCCCGATTGTCAGACCCGCTGCGATACCGATCATATTTGCTTCCGCAATTCCACATTGAATGAAACGATCGGGAAAATCCTTTATAAAGGCATTCAACTTAAGCGATCCGGCGAGATCGGCCGTAAGCGCCACGACCTGATCGTTCATTTTCGCCACTTGATGAATACCTTCTCCAAATCCGGCTCTTGTCTCTTTCTCGTTTTGTACTGGGAAATCTTTTAACATGCGCAAAAGTAAAAAAAGTTCAGATAGGAAGTCATTCCTGATTCATTAATTTATTGACTATTATTGCGACATGAATTATGCAGTCATAGTTGCCGGAGGAAAGGGAGAACGTATGAATAGTGATATTCCCAAACAGTTTCTGGAACTCGATGGGAAGCCTGTTCTGTATCACACCGTACAGAAGTTTCTTGACTTTTCGCACTCGCTTCAAATTATTCTTGTATTGCCTGAAGCTTCGACTATATCCAGTTCTTTTAAAGAAACTTATTTCCCTGAGAATGCCAGAATACGTGTTGTGGCCGGTGGCAAAACCAGGTTTCATTCTGTACGAAATGGCCTGGTGGCAATACATGAAGAAGAAGGCATAGTATTTATACACGACGGGGTTCGTCCTTTTGTATCCGAGCAAGTCCTTGCTACTTGTCTCGAAGAAACTCTTCGTGTTGGAAATGCCATTCCTTGTGTAGGATTGAAAGACAGCTTACGGCAGGTGGATGATAAAGGCAACCGTGCTGTTCCAAGAAATGAATTTAAAGCCATACAAACTCCGCAAACCTTCCGTGTAAAGGACATAAAAAAAGCGTTTGAACAGGATTATGACTCTCTGTTCACAGACGAAGCTTCTGTCTTTGAGGCCGTAGGCAAAACGATTCATCTGATCGAAGGCAATGAGGAAAATATAAAGATCACCACACCACAAGACCTAGAATTGGCCACATTTTTTATAAAGAGAGAAAGGACATAAAACTGATCTACTTATCAGAGATCCCTACAATACGCAGATTCTGAGTATAAACTCCATTCCGAATGGAATCAACAGTGGCACCTGTAAAATTTATCTCATTCATTATAATCTGCCCTCTTGTTGAAAAAAGGCCAAACACATCCCCCCCACTAAGGTTCGTATAATTCGGTTTTATCTGATCGTATGTGATCCCACCCTGCGCCGCATTCACTTCAATATAGGTTTTTAATGCCTGCCCTCCGCCCAAGATCATTAATCCAGGTGTATCTACATATCGTTTAATTGATAATGGGGCATCACCCAGCGCACTATTTAGCTGTTTGAAAAAATCCACACTGCTTACCGAAGCAGATAACTCACCACCGGTAGTTGGAATATTCTTTGCCACTGTAATATCTTTTTCGATATATGTAGTATCATTTGTTGTTTGATCTAACTCCTGATAGCGGAACCTCACTACTACGTCATAAAAAGCTGCGGTGGACGGTCCTCTCCAAATAAACGCAAATGGGTTCTGATTATCTGCAAAATTAATTGGCTCCAACGGGTCTGATGGTTTAATAAATTTAAATACGGAGGAAGAACTGGTTATAATTGATGTTTCTCCTTGTACCTCTTTACCGGTAAGATTATTCTTTATTTTTAAACGGTAGGTTCTTGTGGGATCAAGGGTCTTTTTAAACTTATAGGCGTAATTAGGAATCGTAGCAAATGTACCCGGCGCCTTCGGGTATCCTTCGAGAACGAGATCAACTTTCGTAAGAGGCAATGTTTCTGCAACATTTCCGTTAATCAATGACTCCACCTTCACCTCAAGGTCGCTGAAATAAATGGAATCAGGGTTTTGGGCCAACTCAAGGTTATTCAGTTTCTCATCAAAAAAACCTTTGGTGATCTTAATATAATGAGCTGTATCACTCATCGATAAAAGTCCATACACAACTGTTACCTCTTTATAGTCTGCACCTACTTTAAATTTCGTAGAGCAGGAAGAAACAAAAACAGAAAGTAAGACAAGTACTACCAGGGTATTTTTCATGTTGGCAAATCTAATTCCTTTTTTAGTATTATAAACTTTATTCAAGATCCAGATATCGTACTTTTGCCGCAAATTTTTACGCATGAATCTGGTTGAACAATTGAAGAAAGCCGCGCAGGAAGCCATTCTAAACATCTATCAAAAGGATATTGCATGGGATCAATTACAGCTCAATGAGACAAAACCTGAATTTGAAGGCGATTATACCTTGGTCACTTTTTCGTTTGTGAAACTGATAGGAAAAAAACCGGATGATATGGCTCAGGAACTTGGTACATATCTCGTTGAGAACAATGAGATGATCCAAACGTTCAACGTTATCAAGGGATTTCTGAACCTAACGATCCAACAGGACGTATTTCTTTCTTTTTTAAATACCGAATCTAAGAATGCTCGATATGGTTCTTCGCCTTCGGTAAATGAAAAAGTGATGGTGGAGTATTCCTCCCCAAATACCAATAAGCCACTTCATTTTGGTCACTTGCGGAATATCTTCTTAGGAGCCGCCATCGCGAATATACTTCGTGAGACGGGCCATGAGGTGATCAAAGCCAACCTTATCAATGATCGTGGAATTCATATCTGCAAAAGCATGATTGCCTGGTTACATTTTGCGAATGATGCCACTCCAGTATCAGCAGGCATAAAAGGTGATCATCTGGTGGGCGATTATTATGTGAAGTTCAATGATGTATTCAAAGAACAAGTTGAACAACTTGTACAGGATGGAATGCATAAAGAAGAGGCTGAAAAGAAAGCACCTGTTCTTCTTGAAGCACAGAATCTTCTTCGCAAATGGGAGGCCGGCGATGCCGATACGCTTGCTCTCTGGAAACGCATGAATGAATGGGTCTATGCAGGTTTTAATGTAACCTATCAAAAACTCGGGATAACGTTTGATACATATTATTATGAAAGTGATACGTATCTTTTAGGGAAAGAGATTATTGAACGAGGACTCGCCAAAAATGTTTTATATAAAAAAGAAGATGGCTCTGTTTGGATCGACCTTACAACAGATGGACTGGATCAGAAATTATTGCTGCGTGGTGATGGCACTTCCGTATATATGACACAGGATATGGGAACCGCGAGTTTAAAATATTCCGATTTCAACATGAATACCTCGGTTTATGTGATTGGTGACGAACAGAACTATCATATGCAGGTCTTGAAACTCATTCTGCAAAAAATGGACGAACCGGGTGCGGATGGCATTTATCATCTTTCGTATGGAATGGTAGAATTACCCTCCGGTAAAATGAAAAGCCGTGAAGGGAATGTAGTGGATGCCGATGATATGATTGACGAGATGACTGGTATTGCCAGAGAAAATACAGAAGCCCTTGGCAAGGTAGATGACTTTACGCAGGACGAATTAGCGACCTTATACAATACCTTAGGATTGGGTGCTCTGAAGTTTTATCTCTTACGTGTAGATCCTAAAAAGAGAATGATCTTCAATCCTGCCGAGAGTATCGACTTCCATGGATTTACAGGTCCGTTTGTCCAGTATACCCATGCACGGATCAGTTCTATACTTCGTAAAGCCGGGCAGCCTATAGAAGGTGAGTTTTCTGGTTTTATACTGAGTGAAGGAGAAAAGGAATTACTGAAACATCTTGAACAATATCCTTCCATCTTAAAACAATCTGCGAAAGAATATAATCCTTCGTTGGTTTGTAATTATGTTTTCCAGATAGCGAAAGAATTCAATGGCTTTTTGGTCGATCATTCGGTATTGAAAGCAGACACCGAAGAGATTAAACAAATGCGTTTGCGATTATGTGTGTTGGCAAAACATGTCATTTCTCATGGGCTTGGATTGCTTGGTGTAACGGCGCCTGAGCGGATGTAGTTATGCAAAGAGCTGTGGTTTTACAAAGATTATTTTACAAAGAGAATAAGAGAAAAAGGGAAACTGCTTACTTGTTATGGCTATAAAGTAGCCGCATGAAGGCCAGAAAGATTTCTTGTTAGAAATGCCTTGATTTTAAAAAGACCTGCCTGTCCGGCAGACAGGGAATAAGAGAAAAAGAGTTTGACAGATTTACTGTTGCTTGTATGAAGTAAGCGAAAGATGGACATTCGGAATTCTTGCAAAAAAGCTCTGATTTTACAAAGACCTACCTGTCCGGCAGACAGAGAAGAAGAGAAAAAGAGGATACCTGTGTTGAATACTAAGCAAAATAAGATGCGAGCATGAATTACCCTTCAATTACCCTTTACTTTTTAATATCGCGTGTCCAGGTATCTGTGCGGCCTAAAAGAGAAATGCCGATGAAGCCTCGAACCTTTAATGTATTGATATCGGCGAGTTCCATTTTACAAGAATATTCTTTCCCGTTCTTTGGATCATAAATTTTCCCATGCCCCCAAACCTTATCATCAGGTTCATATTCAAAGGCCCTCATATTAACCAAGCCGTTCACAGCAACATGCCGTTTTGCCTTATCAGGGTTACGCTTATCCAGTTTTGGGTTTCCTGTATCAGGATCGGTTGGTTCTTTTAGCCAGATAATCTTACCTGCATAATGTCCTGAGGTCGTTTTAAAGATCTGAATCTTACCCGTCCCTTCGCCATTCAGCCATAGGCCAAGCACCTTATCGGCATCCTGTGCGTATACACGAATACATGTAGTGAGAATCAGAAGAAATGTAAAAAGTGTTTTCATAATCCGGAATTTTGTCTTGCAAGATATTCAAAAAACCTGCAAAGAAGGCGAAACTAAATTTGTAATCATTAAGATAATTTTAATTCGTACGAGCACTGCGGCAATACTGAAGCTTAGGGTTCGTGAACCTGCCAGGCGGCAGACTGGAATCCTTCGCCGTCTACTTGTTCCCATCTGCGCGTAAAGCTTGAAGTCAGAGATAGGAACGTACTCCTATGTTTACAAACCGAAAGCGTGTCTGAATGGCTCAGCCGGACAGGCCCGTCTGCAGTCCAAACCGCTGAGGCGGCCTTCGCAAAATTTTGGTTTAGCACAAAAATAAAATATAGTTTGTGTGAGGCTGCTGAGAAAGTCAGTAGTGCGTAAGCTACAAGGCGACGAAGTGAAGATGTATTTTGATACAGCGAACTGAAGGCAACGACGTAGATGATGTGCTAAAGGCTAAACGGGAAAATGGTCGGGTTAAAGTGAAAGAAAAACTCCCCATTTGCTTAAAAATATTTTACTTACATTCTTTACGTTTCTCGTTTAACAATAATGATAAATACCTCATTCTGGTTGTTTTTAAGCAGGCCTTAAGTACATTTACGGAACTCATTTCCATGCATGATACAACAAATACTAAAAGACAAACCCACAAAGCTCTTCCTCATCCTTGGTGGCTTTTTTATTACCAATGCATTGGTGGCAGAATTTATCGGTAGCAAGATTTTCTCGCTGGAAAAAACATTAGGCTTCGATCCGGTTACATTTACACTGTTCGGAGAAGCCGGACTTTCCTTTAACCTCACCGCGGGCGTTTTACTCTGGCCGGTTGTGTTTATCATGACCGATATCATCAATGAATATTATGGGATGAGAGGCGTGCGTTTCCTGTCCTATCTTACGGTCGGGCTAATCAGTTTTTCGTTCCTTGCGGCGTATGGTGCTATTCATTTGGTTCCTGCGGACTGGTGGGTGACTGTAAATGCAGCGAAAGGAATTCCGGATACACAAAAGGCGTATGCGCAGATCTTCGGGCAGGGCATGTGGATCATAGTCGCTTCCATTATTGCCTTCCTGATCGGGCAAGTCCTTGATGTGTTTATATTTCATAAAATAAAATTGATGACCGGTGAGAAAAAGATTTGGTTGCGTGCTACAGGATCTACACTGGTATCTCAACTGGTAGATAGTTTCGTCGTCATCTTTATTGCTTTCAAAATCGGGCAGGGATGGAGTTTCCCAAAAGTGTTCGCGATCGTACTGGTCAACTATACCTATAAACTGATCATTGCCATATTGATTACCCCATTGATCTACCTGGTGCATGACCTGATTGAAAAATATCTTGGTAAAGAAACAGCCGCAGACATGAAACGTACGGCGGTTCATGATGAATCATAGCGCAAGATTCAAACAAAACTTCTTTCGAAGCAACCTTTAAAGACAACAACCTTAATTTTTCACAAAATCCTCCTACCATAAGCCAAAATGTATAGATTTGCGTAACAAAAAACATACGCGTGAAGTTATTATCAATAAAATATACAAATACAGTTCAGGAATGGGAATTTGAAAATATTGAATTTTTCGACTTAACCTTACTTGTTGGTGTTTCTGGAGTTGGCAAAACTCAAGTGCTTAGATCCATTTATACCTTAAAACATATTGCGAATGGAGAAAGCGAGAATGGTGTAAAATGGGAGCTTAATTTCCAAACACTTAAAGGCAACAAATACCTGTGGAAAGGAGAATTTGAGAATATCAAAACAAAGAACGAATTGCTTCCTGATTTTCTTGAAAGCTCGAAAGAAAGCATCAAACCTAAGATTATTTTCGAACAAATATTTCTGAATGGCAAAATAATAATTGATAGACACTCTAACAGATTTGACTTTAATGGAGCAGAGATGCCTAAGTTAATTTCTACTGAAAGTGCTATTAATATTTTAAAAGAAGAAGAGTTAATTAAAGAAGCATACGAAAGCTTCAAATTGATAATTCTGAGAGACCATACTCAAAATGAGGGGATAAGATTTAGCCACTTAAGTGTTAAAAAATTAAAACAACAATTCCAGACATTTGAGGAAATTAAGGAAAGCGACCTTGACACTTTTCATAAACTCGCATTAATTTATGATCTTTCTAACGATACCTTTGAGGAAATTAAATCAAGGTTTATAGAAGTATTTCCACAAATTGAGGATATAAAGGTAGCGCCAATAAAAGATGATGAAATGTCTAGTTTTATTTTTGAAGCAACAGTTATTCAGATAAAAGAAACAGGTGTTCAAAAATGGATTCCACATAGTAGAATGTCTTCTGGCATGTTGAGAACGCTTTTACATATTGCTGAAATGTATTTATGGAATGAAGGAACAGTTATACTAATTGATGAATTTGAAAATAGCTTAGGGCTTAATTGTATCGATGTTCTAACAGAAGACTTAATCTATGACAATAACAACATTCAATTTATTGCAACTAGCCATCATCCATATATAATAAATAAAATACCTTACGATTTTTGGAAAATAGTAACCAGAAAAGGAAGTCTTATTAAAACTTTTGACGCAAAGGACTTCGATTTTGGAAAATCTCATCATGATAGGTTTATGAGTTTGATTAATCATCCTTTTTACAAACAAGGAATTTCTTAATCTATGAACCTATATTTTATTCTTGAAGGGGAGAAGACTGAAATCCACTTATATCCCAAATGGATAAGTTACATATTGCCAAATTATATAAGGGTTGATTTTGAAAGCCAAATTGAAAATAATAATTATTACATTTTTTCAGGAGGAGGTATTCCATCTATTTACAACCACACTGTAAATGCTATTAAAAATATTAACGACAATCCAATTGTTGACAAACTAATAGTTTGTCTTGATGGAGAAGAAATAGGCGTCGAAGAAAGAATCAAAGAAATAAAAGATTTTATAAATGAATCTGGAGTGATTCTAAATGGTTCTTGTAATTTGGAATTTGTTGTTCAAAATATCTGCATTGAAACATGGTTTCTTGGGAATAGGAAAATTGTAAAAAAAGTACCTGAGAGTCTATTGTTAAGGGGGTTTCTTGATTACTATAATGTAACAGAAGAGGATCCAGAAGTCATGGATAGAATGCCAATTTATCGCAACAAAGCGCACTTTCATTATTTATACTTTAAAGAAATCCTGAAAGAGCATAAATTGTTTTATAAAAAATCTCAACCAAAAATTGTGATGGAAAGAACTTTTTTTAACGAATTGGAGAAGAGGGTTAAAGATACTGACCATTTGCCAACTCTAAAACGATTAATCACATTGTTATATGAAATAAAAGAAGAAACAACTTTATAAGAATCACGATTGTATGAGTTTAAAAAATAATTATGTGGCCATCATGGCCGGTGGCATTGGGAGCAGGTTCTGGCCAGAAAGCAGGAATGATCATCCCAAACAATTCCTTGATATTCTGGGTACCGGAAAGTCGCTGATCCAATGGACCTACGAACGTTTCAAGAATATCTGTCCACAGGAAAATATCTTTATCATTACCAATGAGATCTATATTCCGACATTAAAAGATCAGCTTCCAGAACTGACCGACAATAATATTCTAAGCGAACCTTCAAGAAAAAATACCGCTCCCTGCGCGGCTTATATTGCCCATAAATTAATGGCACTGAATTCTGAAGCGAATATTATTATGACGCCTGCCGATCACCTGATCTTTGATGAACGCAAATTTGAAAGGGACATTTTCGATGCACTTGATTTTGTGAGCAAGAATGACGTATTGGTTACCCTTGGTATAAAACCTACACGACCCGATACCGGTTACGGCTATATCCAATATGATACGACCAAGAAAAACGAGAATTTTTATAAGGTTAAAACCTTTACCGAAAAACCGTCGCACGAACTTGCCGAGACCTTTGTACGCAGCGGCGACTTCCTTTGGAATGCCGGTATTTTTGTGTGGAATGTAAGGACCATCATCATGGAAATGGCGAATTACCTTCCTGAAATGAATGAAGTTTTCTCACAGGTAAAATCGTATAATACCATCAAAGAGCGTCAGGATATTGAGAAAGTATATCCTCAGTGTACGAATATTTCGATTGATTATGGCATCATGGAAAAAGCCAAGAATGTGCATGTCATTCCTTCCTATTTTGGCTGGTGTGACCTTGGTACCTGGAACAGTGCGTATGACAATTCTGAAAAAGATTATTTGGGAAATGCGGTGTATGGAAAGAATGTGATGATCATCGATGCGTCTCAATGTATGATCAAAGCACCGGATCAGAAACTGGTGGTATTACAAGGTCTCGAAAATTTTATTGTCGTGGATACGGACGATGTGCTCCTTATTTGCGAACGCAACCGCGAACAGCAGATCAAAGATTATGTGGCGGAAGTGAAACGGAATAAGGGGGAAAAATTTTTATAGTAGGCATAAGGAGGAAGAAGGAAAGTCATAAGGTGTAAGTTGTAAGGAGGAAAGTCATAAGGTGTAAGATGTAAGGGATAAGTGAGAAAGTGGCCGAGAGAAAATTAAGGACCGAGACACTTTATAACCCGTAACTTTTAACCCACTAACCCATAACCTCTTAACTCGCTAACTCCTTAACCCGTTATTAGAAACGACCAGCTCCACTCTCAACTCTCAACTAAAATAACTCTCAACTCACTTCCCCCACTCTCAACTC
>Ga0105047_10001379_pt1 | contig 43392 bp, 35 predicted proteins | sample MAT04_FD_78384 | JGI IMG/M metagenome (GOLD analysis project Ga0105047, IMG submission 78384) | Freshwater microbial communities from Lake Fryxell liftoff mats and glacier meltwater in Antarctica - MAT-04 (megahit assembly) | ecosystem: Environmental > Aquatic > Freshwater > Ice > Liftoff... | reverse complement strand
GGCGGAGGTGACCGAGATCGACCTGGTCGTCGGGAGCGGGACACCGGCCCCGGTGCTCGACGCCTCGTGGACGGTCGTCGACGTCGGACCGGGCGCCGTCTGGGCGGTCTCGTCGACCGGACTGCGGTACCGGTTCGTCCGGTACGTCCGTGGTGAGCGGCCGCGGCACGCCGTCGGCGGTCGGCGGTAGGTTGTCGCCCATGGTGGACGACCCCCGGCGCCCGTTCGGCGCGCTCCTGACGGCGATGGTCACCCCGATGACCCCGGCGGGGGAGGTCGACCTCGAGGCAGCGGTGCGGCTCGCGGTGCACCTGGTCGACCACGGCCATGACGGACTGGTCCTCAACGGCACGACGGGCGAGGCGCCGACCACCCACGCCCCGGAGAAGGCCGACCTCATCCGCGCCGTCGTCGAGGCGGTCGGGGACCGGGCCGTCGTCGTGGCGGGCGCCGGCTCGAACGACACGCTGCACGCGGCGCGGATGGCCGAGCAGGCCGCCGACGCCGGTGCCGACGGGCTCCTGGTCGTCACGCCGTACTACTCCCGGCCCTCCCAAGAGGGCGTCTACCGGCACACGGTCACCGTCGCCGACGCCACCGACCTGCCGGTCATGCTCTACGACGTCCCCGGCCGCACCGTCGTGCGCTACTCCCCAGCCACGCTCGAGCGGCTCGCGGCGCACTCGCGAGTCGTCGCGGTCAAGGACGCGACCGGTGACGTCCAGGGTGCGCTGCTGGCGATCCAGCGGACCGGGCTGGCCTACTACAGCGGTGACGACGGCCTGCTGCTGCCCTTCCTCGCCGTCGGCGCGGTGGGCCTGGTGAGCATGACCGGCCACCTCGTCGGCGACGAGCTCGCCGCCGTCATCCGCGCGTTCGACGAGGGCGACGTGGCCACCGCCCGCGCCCGGTACCTCGCGGTGGCCCCGGTGGTCGACCTCGTCTGCGGCAGCGGCAACGGCGCCCTGCGCGCCAAGCTGGCGCTCGCCCTGCTCGGCCTGCTGCCGACCCCGACGATGCGTCTGCCGCAGGTCGAGGCGGACGAGGCGGAGGTCGCGCAGGTCAGGGCGGCGCTCGTCGCGGCGGGGCTCCTCGCCGCGCAGGGCTGATGTCCCACGCGGAGCTGGCACCCCCGCCGCCGTTGGCGCCGGGCGTCCTGCGCGTCGTCGCACTCGGCGGGCTGGGCGAGATCGGCCGCAACATGACGGTCCTGGAGATCGACGGGCGACTGCTCGTCATCGACTGCGGGGTGCTCTTCCCCGAGGACCACCAGCCGGGCGTCGACCTCATCCTGCCGGACTTCGAGCACATCGCCGGGCGACTGGAGGACGTCGAGGCCCTGGTGCTGACGCACGGGCACGAGGACCACATCGGTGCGGTGCCCTACCTGCTGCGCCTGCGCCCGGACATCCCGGTGATCGCCTCGCAGCTGACGCTCGCCCTGGTCGAGGCCAAGCTGCGCGAGCACCGGATCGAGGCGCTGTCGTTGCCGGTCCGTGAGGGCGAGGTCGAACGGTTCGGGCCGTTCGAGTGCGAGTTCGTCGCGGTCAACCACTCCATCCCGGACGCGCTCGCCGTCGCGGTGCGGACGGCGGGTGGGACGGTGCTGCACACCGGGGACTTCAAGATGGACCCGCTGCCGTTGGACGGCCGGCTGACCGACCTGCGTGCCTTCGCCCGGCTCGGTGAGGCCGGCGTCGACCTCTTTCTCGTCGACTCGACGAACGCCGAGGTCCCGGGGTTCACGATGCACGAGCGGGAGATCGGACCGGTGCTCGACCGGATCGTCGCGGGTGCCGAGCAGCGCGTCATCGTCGCCTCGTTCGCCTCGCACGTGCACCGGGTCCAGCAGGTGCTCGACGCCGCGCACGCCCATGGACGCAGGGTCGCCTTCATCGGCCGGTCGATGGTCCGGACGATGGGCATCGCCGCCCAGATGGGCTACCTCACGGTGCCGGACGGGATCCTCGTCGACGCGCGTGAGGTCGACGCCCTGCCGCCCGGCGAGGTGGTGCTCATGTCGACCGGCTCGCAGGGCGAGCCGATGGCCGCGCTGGCCCGGATGGCCAACGGTGACCACCCGGTCCGGGTAGGCCCAGGCGACACCGTCGTGCTGGCCTCCTCGCTCATCCCCGGCAACGAGAACGCCGTCTACCGGGTGATCAACGGGCTGATGCGGCTGGGGGCGACCGTGGTGCACCAGGGCAACGCCCGGGTGCACGTGTCGGGGCACGCGAGCGCCGGCGAGCTGCTCTACGCCTACACGATCCTGCGGCCGCGCAACGTCATGCCGGTCCACGGCGAGGTGCGCCACCTGGTGGCCAACGGGCTGGTCGCCCAGAGCACGGGCATCGCGGCCGATCGGGTGGTCGTCGCCGAGGACGGGACGGTGGTCGACCTCATCGAGGGCCGGGCGACGGTCGTCGGTGCGGTGGCGTGCGGTTACGTGTACGTCGACGGGTCCTCCGTGGGGGCCCTGACCGACGTCGAGCTCAAGGACCGGCGGATCCTCGGGGAGGAGGGGTTCGTCTCGATCTTCGTCGTCGTCGACTCGGCGACCGGCCGGGTCGTTGCCGGTCCGCAGATCCACGCGCGCGGCGTGGCCGAGGACGACGCCACCCTGGCGGCCGTGCGACCGGAGGTGGTCGAGGCGCTCGAGCAGGCGATCCGCGACGGGATGGTCGATCCGCAGCAGCTCCAGCAGGTGCTGCGTCGCGTGGTGGGCCGGTGGGTGTCCCACCGGCTGCGTCGCCGGCCGATGATCATCCCGGTCGTCGTCGAGGCGTGAGCCGCAGCGAGGCCGCGGCCGAGCCGCCGACGATGAGGGCCGTCGCGAGCAGCACCGACGGGCCGAGCGGCTCGTCGAGCACGACGGCGCCGAGGCTCACCGCGACGAGCGGGTTGAGATAGGCGACGAGGGTCGAACGCGGGCCACCGACCTCGCTGATGAGTCGGAAGAAGAGCAGGAAGGCCAACGCCGTGCAGACCAGGCCCAGGACGACCAGTGCGCCGATCGCGGGCGGCCCTGGGACGGGGTGCGGCCCGGTGAGCAGGACGACCGGGGTGTAGACGGCGGTGGCGATCCCCAGGCAGGCGGTGGTGAGCACCGAGGCCGGCACGCCTTGGAGGGTCCGCTCGGCCACGACCGGGGCGATCGCGTAGCCCAGCGCGCCGAGGAGCACCTCCGTGACCGGCCAGGGGTGGTCCGCCGAGACCCCGGTGAGCACGGCGACGCCGGAGAGGGCGACGAGCAGACCGACCCAGCGCACCCCCGCGACCGGCCGGCGGTCGCCGGCCACCCGGCCGACGACGACCGAGAGGATCGGCACCGTCGCGACGAGCAGGCCGGTCGTCGAGGAGTGCAGGGTGCGCTCGGCGTCGGAGAACAGCAGCCACGGGGCGACGATCTCGAGCCCGGCGAAGAGCACGAGCGCGCGCCAGCGTCCACGCAGCACCCCGAATCCCGAGCCCCGCAGGGCGAACGGGAGCAGCACGGCGGCACCGAGCGCGCTCCGGGCCAGCACCACTCCGGCCGGGGTGACGTCGGCGACGGCGACCTTGATCAGCAGGTACGGCACGCCCCAGATGAGCCCGAGGGCGCCCAGCAGCAGCCAGCCGCGCCGGCTCATCCCGTCGATCCGGCGCTGCCTGGACGGCCGGCTGTGCCGCGTCTGGCGCCACGGCGGGCTGTGCCGCCGGTGCCGGTGCTCGTCATCGCGACCTCCCTCGGTGCAGAGCGTGGCACACGGCGCCGACACCGGGCGTGCGCGGCTGGCCGCGCCTGCCGGGTCGCCGCGAGGGCGGCAGGTACCGTGGGTGGATGGCCACGAGGACCTCCGCCCCGCGCACCCCCGCGCGCTCCGGCGCGGCCAAGGCGCCGGTACCTCGGGGGTCGTCCGGTCGCGCCCCGCGCGGTCCGGCGCCCGCACCGCGCCGCAGCCCCTGGCCCGTCCGGGCCGTGCGGGGCACGTGGATGGGTGCCGCCCACCTCGTCGGCGGCGCCGGTCGCCGGATCGGCCGCGGGGCTCGCGACCTCGACCCGGCCCACCGTCGTGACGGCGCAGCCTTCACCCTGCTCGGGCTGGCCGTCGTGGTCGCTGCCCGCGAGTGGTGGGGACTGTCCGGCACCGCGGGCACCGTCATCCACCAGGTCGTCGCGGGCACCTTCGGGGTCATCGGGGTCGCCGTCCCCCTGCTCCTGCTTGCCATCGCCGTCCGGCTCATGCGTCACCCGGACCGGGTCGAGGCCAACGGTCGGCTCGGGATCGGCACCAGCGTCGTCGTGGTCGCCGCCTGCGCGATGGCTCACCTGGCGGCCGGAGGCCCCGATCTCGACGGCGGCGTCGCCGCCCTGCACCCGGCGGGCGGCGTGCTCGGGTACCTCCTCGCTGAACCGCTGCAGAGCCTGCTCACCTCGGGCGTGGCCTGGGTGCTGCTCGTGCTCCTCGGGGGCTTCGGGCTCCTGGTGCTCACCGCCACCCCGGTGCACATGATCTGGCCGCGACTGCGGCGCACCTACGCCTGGCTGACCGGGCAGCGGCGCACCGAGGGGCAGGACGAGCCGTCCCTGGCCGACCTGCCGACGCTCGCCGAGCAGCAGACGGTCGCCGGCCGGCCCGGGGTGCTGCGCCGCAGGGCCAAGACCCGGGCCGCGGACGCCGGCGCGCCCACCGCGCCGGGCTCCCTGACCGGCGACGAGGCCTTCGAGCGCGCCGCCATCGCCGAGCGACCTGGCCACGCCGAGCTCACCGCGACCGGGGTGACCGAGGTCGTCGACCACGACCACGCCGCCGACGACGTGGTGACCACCGTCCCGGCTACGGAGCAGGTCCTGGCGGCCCCGCCGACGGCAGGGGTCCCGCGCGGCGAGCAGCCGATGCTCGACGGAGACACCATCTACACCCTTCCGCCGGACGAGGCGCTGGCCAAGGGGATGCCGCACAAGGTGCGCTCGGCGGCCAACGACCGCGTCGTCGAGGCGCTCACCGAGGTGCTCGACCAGTTCGAGGTCGACGCCCAGGTCACCGGCTTCAGCCGCGGACCGACGGTCACCCGCTACGAGGTCGAGCTCGGCCCCGGCGTCAAGGTCGAGCGGGTCACCGCGCTGAGCCGCAACATCTCCTACGCGGTGGCCAGCGCGGACGTGCGGATCCTCTCGCCCATCCCCGGCAAGTCGGCGATCGGCATCGAGATCCCCAACGCGGACCGGGAGACCGTCTCGCTCGGCGACGTGCTGCGCTCCTCGGCCGCCCGGCGCAGCGAGCACCCGATGGTCATCGGGGTCGGCAAGGACGTCGAGGGCGGCTACGTCGTGGCCAACCTGGCCAAGATGCCGCACCTGCTCGTCGCCGGCGCCACGGGCGCGGGCAAGTCGAGCTTCGTCAACTCGATGATCACCTCGCTGCTCATGCGCGCGACGCCGGACGAGGTCCGGATGGTGCTGGTCGACCCCAAGCGCGTCGAGCTGACGCTGTACGAGGGGATCCCGCACCTCATCACCCCCATCATCACCAACCCCAAGAAGGCCGCCGAGGCCCTGGAGTGGGTGGTCAGGGAGATGGAGCAGCGGTACGACGACCTTGCCATGTTCGGCTACAAGCACATCGACGACTTCAATGCGGGCGTGCGGGCCGGTCGGGTCACCCCGTTGCCGGGCAGCGAGCGCGTCATCGCGCCCTACCCGTACCTGCTGGTCATCGTCGACGAGCTGGCCGACCTCATGATGGTGGCCCCGCGTGACGTCGAGGCGTCGATCCAGCGGATCACCCAGCTGGCCAGGGCGGCCGGGATCCACCTCGTCCTGGCCACGCAGCGGCCGAGCGTCGACGTCGTCACCGGGCTCATCAAGGCGAACGTCCCGTCGCGGCTGGCCTTCGCGACGTCGTCGCTGACCGACTCGCGCGTCGTGCTCGACCAGCCGGGTGCTGAGAAGCTCATCGGCCAGGGTGACGCGCTCTTCCTCCCGATGGGTGCGGCCAAGCCGATCCGGGTACAGGGCGCCTGGGTCACCGAGAGCGAGATCCACGCCGTCGTGGCGCACGTCAAGTCCCAGCTCAAGCCCAGCTACCGCTCCGACATCGTCGTGACGGCGGCCAAGAAGCAGGTCGACGAGGACATCGGCGACGACCTCGACCTGCTGCTCCAGGCCGCGGAGCTCGTCGTGACGACCCAGTTCGGCTCGACGTCGATGCTTCAGCGCAAGCTGCGGGTGGGCTTCGCCAAGGCCGGCCGGCTGATGGACCTGCTGGAGTCGCGGGAGATCGTCGGGCCGTCGGAGGGTTCCAAGGCCCGCGACGTGCTCGTCGCGCCCGACGACCTGCCCGCCACGCTCGCGATGCTGCGCGGCGACCCGGCCGAACCCGTCTTCGACCAGGAGACAGGCGACAACGACGACTGGGACGCTGGTGGGCGATGGGCACCTCGGGACTGAGCACTGCCGCGCCATTGCTCGCCGCGGCGGCGCTGGTCGTCGCCCTCGTGCTGCTCGGCGTGCTCGTCGTGCTGCGTGGGCGGTGGCGCGCCAGCGGTGAGGCCACGGCCGAGCGCTCGGCACTCCTGGACCGGCGGCTCGCCGGCGTGCTGGCTGCCGGTCGTGACGGCGTGCTGCTGCACACCCCCGGTGGCACGATCGTCGAGCTCAACGAGGCGGCGGCCCAGGTGCTGGACGTGCCGCGCACCGCGGTCCTGGGCACGGGCGTCGCGGACCTGCCTGTGCACTGGGTGACCGAGCAGGGGCAGCCCGTCGCGGTCGGCGCGATCTTCGCCCCTCGGACGCCGAATGCCTCGGTCGCCTTCGGGGCGGTGCCCGAGCTCGCCCCGTTTGTCGTCGGGGCCGTGCCGCGCACCGGGGCGCCGGTCCGCTGGCTCCAGACGAGCACCCGTCAGGTCGCCGCGCTCGACGGCGCTGTCGAGCTGCTCACCACGCTGGCCGACGTCACCGGCCCCAAGGAGATCCGCGCCGCGCTGAGCCGGTCGGAGGCACAGTTCCGCCTCGCGATGGAGAACGCCCCGATCGGCATGGTGCTCGTCGACCGTCAGTGGCGACTGCTGGAGGTCAACACGGCTTTCGCCACGATGCTCGGGACCGAGCCGGCCGCCCTGGTCGGGCGAGACCTGTCGACCCTGTCCCACCCGCAGGACCGCGCCGTGGAGCGGGCCAACGTCCAGCGGGTGCTCTCGGGGGACGGCTCGTCCTTCACCCTGGAGAAGCGCTACCTGCGGGTCGACGGCCAGACCATCTGGACCGTGCTCGACGCCGCCCTGGTCCGGACACCCTCGGGCGAGCCCGACCAGTTCGTCGCCCAGGTCCGCGACAGCACCGAGTCGCGGATGCAGTCCGAGATGCTCGCCCACCGGGCCGCTCACGACCCGCTCACCGGCCTGGCGAACCGCACGCTCATGCAGGAGTCGCTGGGCCAGGCCCTCGAGCAGCCCGGGGTGGCGGCGCGGGTCGCCGTCATGGTCATCGACCTCGACGACTTCAAGGCGACGAACGACCGGTACGGACACCCCGCGGGCGACGAGGTGCTGGTGCACGTCGCCGGCGTGCTGCGCGCGGCCTGCGGCGGGCGCGGCCTGGCGGCCCGGCTCGGCGGCGACGAGTTCGTCATCATCGTGCAGGACCCTGATGCCGGTCGCGCGGCCTTCGAGATCGCCTCCGGCATCCACCACGGCCTGCAGAACCCGGTCCGCACCCATCAGCGCCGCTTCCCGGTCCGAGCCAGCATCGGGATCGCCGTGGTCGACGACGCCCTGCAGCTCGACGGGCCGATGGGCGTGCTCGCGGCGGCCGACGCGGCGCTGTACCGCGCCAAGGCCGCCGGTCGCGGCCGCACCGAGGTCTACCATCCCGCGATGGCTATCCCGGGGGAGTCGCGGCACGGTGCGTTGGCGGAGCTGTCGCGGGCGATCGAGCAGGGCGCGATCGTCCTGCACTACCAGCCGATCGTCGACCTCGCCTCGGGGCAGGTCCGCGGACACGAGGCGCTGGCGCGGTGGGACCACCCGGGCCGCGGCCTGCTGCTGCCGGGGGAGTTCCTCGCCACGGCTCAGGAGGGTGGGCTGGGGGTGGCCCTCGGCGTCGCCGTCGTCAGCCGGGCGGTCGATCACCTGGCTCGCACCGACCGGACGGGCGCGTGGGTGTCGGTCAACGTCTCGGCCGACCAGCTCGGCGACGGCGAGCTCGTGGCCAGCATCAGGGCCCAGCTCGCCGGCCGGCAGGTGGACCCGACCCGCCTGCTCATCGAGCTCACCGAGACCAACCTCGACGTCGGGTCGCGGATCCGGGCCGACCTCGCCGACCTGCACGGCGCCGGTGTGGCCGTGCTCATCGACGGGTTCGGCACCGGGGTCTCGCCGCTGTCCTACCTGCGCGACCTGCCGGTCACCGGGGTCAAGCTCGACATGTCCTTCACGGCCGGCATCCCGGAGGACCCGGCGGCGGTCCGAGTCAGCCGGGGACTGGGTGCGCTGGCCCGGGAGATGCAGATGCTGACCATCGCCGAGGGCATCGAGACCTCCGAGCAGGCAGCGGTGCTGAGAGGCTTTGGCTGGCAGCTGGGTCAGGGCTGGCTGTTCGGCGCCCCCCAGGCCTTCGCGGCGACCGAGCCCTGAGGCTCCAGGCCGGGCCGCGTTGCTCGCGGCCCCGCCCCGGACCTCAGGGTGCGGTGCCGACGACCGGCGCCGTCAGCGGCCGCAGCAGCGGGGCCGGGCCGGTCGGTGCGCCGGGAGCCGTGATCTCGGGTGCCGCCGGGCCGACGACGGCCGTGACCCGGGCGTGGCGCTCGGCCAGCTCGGCGGCGCTCATCGAACCGGAGCCCTGACCGCCGGCGACCAGGGCCGACAACGGCTGGACGGGGTAGCCGCCGCCGCGGTCGACCGTCACCGACGTCCAGGACACCCCGGTGACGCCGACCGGACCGTTCGCGGGCTTGGTGAAGGTCGCCAGCATGAGCAGTCCCGAGTCCGAGCTCGCCACGCAGCAGTGCGAACCCTGGTTGGAGATGAAGTTGCCCAGCCCGTAGGCCACCCACATCCCCTCGCCGCGCGGCCCGCCGGCCAGCTCGACGATCGGCTGGGGGACGTGCGCGTGGTGCCCGATGACCAGGTCGACGACGCCGGAGGCCGCGAGCTCCGCAGCCACCTCGACCTGACGTTCGGTGGGGTCGGAGACGTACTCGACGCAGCAGTGCACGCTGACGACCACGATGTCGGCCCCGGCGGCGCGTGCTGCCGTGGCCTGGGCGATGATCGTTGGGGTGTCGATGAGGTTGACGCTCCACGGCGCCCCGCTCGGGATCGGCAGCCCGTTGGTGCCGTAGGTCGCCGCCAGGTGGGCCACCTGGATGGTCTGGCCCGCGCGCACCAGCCGGTACACCTCGGGCGCCGCCGCCTCCTCGGCGCTGCGCGCGGTACCCACGTGACCGAGGTCGGCGGCGTCCAGGGCGTCGAGCGTGGCGGTGATGCCGGCCGCGCCACGGTCGAGGGAGTGGTTGGAGGCCGTCGAGCAGCCGTCCCACCCGGTGGCCGACAGGGCGGCGGCGATCTGCAGCGGTGCGCCGAACATCGGGTAGCCGGACGGGGAGGTGCCCTCCGGGGCGATCGGGACCTCGAGGTGGCACAGGGCGAGGTCCGCGCCGACGATCCACGGCTGGATCGGGGTGAGCTCGGGGGTGAAGTCGTAGCCGCCGGCCACCCGCGCGGCATCGATGACGGGCGTGTGGAGCAGCACGTCCCCGGCCGCGACCAGGGTGAACACGGCATCCGGCGGGGTGGTCGGCGTGGGCGTGGGCTCGGGCGTCGGCGTCGGCGCCGGGTCGGGCACGGGAGACTCGCCCGCGGCTGGGGTCGCCGTCGGCCCGCCGTCGTCGGCCAGGATCTCCTGGCCGAAGGACAACGCCAGCGCCCCGCCTGCCGCGGCGACCAGGATGACGAGCGAGCCGATGACCAGGCGCGCGACACGCATCCCACGGGAGGTCCCGGGGCGGTGGCGGGCGTGGCGGGTCACCCCCTCACGATACCCGGGTGGGTCGGCTCGACGGGTCGTGCGCCGCGGGCAGGTGGGGCGCCTAGGCTGGACCGATGGGCACCCCGAGGACGTCGGTCTGGACCGCCGCCAACCTGGTGACGATGGCCAGGGTGGCGCTGGTGCCCCTCGTGGTCCTCGCCCTGCTCGCCGACCAGGGCTCCGGGGGTTGGCGCTGGGTCGCGGTGGCCCTGTTCGTCGTTGCCGCTGCGACGGATCGTCTCGACGGCTATCTCGCGCGCCGGATGGACCAGGTCACGGACTGGGGCAAGCTCGTCGACCCGATCGCCGACAAGGCGCTCATCGGCTCCACCCTGGTCTGCCTGTCGGTTCTCGGTGACGTGCCGTGGTGGGTGACCGTCGTCATCCTCGTCCGTGAGCTCGGGATCACCGCGATGCGCTTCGCCGTGCTGCGCTACGTCGTCATCCCCGCCTCGCGGGGCGGCAAGCTCAAGACCGTCCTGCAGTCGATCGGCATCGGGATGTTCGTCGCCCCGCTGGACACTTTGTGGCCGTTCCTCGGGGTGGTCGCCTGGATCGTGCTGCTCGCGGCCGTGCTGCTCACGGTGGTCACCGGGGTGGACTACCTGCGGACGGGCTGGGCGGTGCGGAAGCAGGGGTCGTGAGCGACCCGGGCAGCGGTGCGCACAGCCCGGCCGCTGCCCTGCTCCGCGTGCTCGGCGCCGCGGGTCGCACGCTCGCCGTGGCGGAGTCGCTCACCGGCGGCGCGGTGGCCGAGGCGGTCGTCGCCGTCCCGGGGGCCTCGCTCGTCCTGCGTGGCGGCGTGGTCGCCTATGCGACGGACCTCAAGGTGACGCAGCTCGAGGTCCCCGCGGAGCTGCTCGCCCGGCACGGAGCGGTGCACCCCGACGTCGCGCTCGCGATGGCCAGGGGCGTGCGACGACGGCTCGGGGCCGACTACGGGCTGTCCACCACGGGAGTCGCCGGTCCGGACGCCCAGGACGGGCGCCCGCCCGGCACGGTCTACGTGGCGGTCGACGGGCCGTGGGGCGGCGAGGTGGTCAGTCTCGCCCTCGGCCCAGAGCTCGGACGCACCCGGATCCGGGCCGCGACGGTGGACGCCGTGCTCGCCCTGGCGCTGCGCCGAGCGGGTGAGGATCTCGCCGATTCCACCCGGTGGGCGGGAACACGTCACACATCGCCGACGTTGGACGATGCATGAGCAGAGACGGGACGGTGCCGCGTCAGGAGCGCCATCCTGTCGGCCCTGCGGGGTACGGTAAGGCTTCCTCGGGTCGGACGAACCGGCCGGGGATCGGAACGGCTCCCGGTAACCGGGCGCCAGGACGTGCGGAGGGAGGTCGACCGATGGTGGTGCTGCGGCGTGAGATCGGTGACGTCCTGCGCGGTGCACGTCAGCTGCAGGGACGCACCCTGCGTGAGGTGTCGTCAGCTGCACGGGTGTCGCTGGGGTACCTCAGCGAGGTCGAGCGAGGCCAGAAGGAGGCGTCGTCCGAGCTCCTGGGGTCCATCTGTGACGCGCTGGACCTGCCGCTGTCCCTCGTCCTGCGTGAGGTGAGCGACCGGGTTGCCGTTGCCGAGGGTCTGGCGATCCCGGACACGGTCCCGGCGGACCTCGTCACGGGCCTGGGCCGATCCGGCGAATGGTCTTCGCGCGGGGCCCTGACCTCCGTCGGCTGAGCTGGCGACGGTCCACCGCAGCCCGGGCGGGTAGCACTCGTCGGGGCCGCTCGGTGCGCGCAGCCTGTCAGCGGGTCGAACCCTTTCCCTGACAGGTGGGGCACCAGAACACCGGTCGCTCCATGGGCGGCCGACGCGCCACCCCTCGGGCGATCGGCGTCCCGCAGCGCGAGCACGGCCGGCCCAGCCGTCCGTGCACCCGACCGCTCTGCACCTGGTCGGCGGCGACGCTGCGGGCCATGAGCTCGCGGGCCGTCATGAGCAGCGAGGCCGGGTCGGCCATGTGGTCGGCCGGGGTCCACGGCCAGATCCCGCGGCTGAACAGCGACTCCGCCATCCAGATGGTGCCGATCCCGGCCTGCACGCGCTGGTCGAGGAGCACCTCGGCGACCGGCGTCGGGCCGGTGGCGGCGAACCGGTGCAGCGCCTGCGTCAGACCGACCCGCGGGAAGTCGTCGGCCAGGACGTCCGGCCCGAGGTGACCGATGACGGCGTGCTCGTCGCGCGTGGCCAGGACGTCGAGCATGCCGAGCCGCTCGCCGACGGCAGACCATCGTGGCCCCACGAGAACGGCACGCACGTCTATCCCACCGGCCCGCGGCGCCGTGCTCGGTGCGATCCGCCATGAGCCCTCCATCCGCAGGTGGGTGTGCAGCGTGCGCTCGTCGTCGAACCGGGTGAGCAGGTGCTTGCCGTAGGCCACCGTGCCCAGCACCGTGCGACCGGCCAGGTGCACCGCCGAGGCGCCCGGCCATCGCAGGTCGGCCCGCACCAGGGCGCTGCCGGCCAGGGCGCGGTCGAGCCCGGCAGCCGTGCGGCGCAGCACGTCACCCTCGGGCATCAGCGGGTGGGCACGCGCAGGCCGCGCGGCGTCGTCGCGAAGCCGGCCGCGGCCAGCGCTCGCGCTGCGGGGGTGGCGAGGGTGGTGCGGTCCAGCACATCGGCCCCGTCGAGCCGTTGCACGGTCAACCGGCCAAGGGTGGCACGTCGGGCGTGCGCCGCCAGCGCGTCCGCCGCGGCAGCGAGTGGTGCCTCGAGGGTGGTGAAGGTCAGCACGGTGCGTCCGCCGCGCTCGAGGTAGAGCACCAGTGCACCGGAGACGAGCACGACGACGGCACCGGCCGACCGGCCGGGTCGGTGACCCCGTGGGGACGCCGGGTCCCCCGGTGCCTGGACCGTCGGCCAGGCCAGCGCGGCGCCGTACGGGTTGGCCGGGTCGGTCGCTGCCAGGACGGTCACCGGCACGGGCCCCGTCGCCGTGGCGTCCTCGCCCGGAAGGGTCCGGCCGGCCTCGCGGACCTGGTCGACGGCTCCGGGCAGGGCGAACTGGGAACCACCGAGGTGCTCGACGAAGTACCCGCGCCGCACTGAACCGGCCTGCTCGAGCGCGGCCAGCACGGTCAGGACGGCGCCGAACTGCCCGGCCACGCCTTCGACCGGGCCGACCGCTCGGGTGACGACGCCGTGCCGGTCGAGCAGCACCGCTGCCGTGGCGTGCGCCCGCAGGGTCGGGTCGGCCTCCGGGGTCGGCAGCAGCGACCAGCGCCCGGCACCCTCGGGTCGCAGCGCCGGGACGGCCCTGGCCGGTCGGGTGCCCATCCGCAGCCCGAGCCCCGGGCGTGCCCGACCGCGTGGGGTCGACCGTTGTGTGGGGTGGGCCGTGCCGCGACCGCCACCGATCCGCGCGCGCAGCGGGGTCAACCCGTCGTTGGTGACCAGCCCGCCCCAGACGAGGTCCCACAGGGCTTCCAGGACCAGCCCGCTGCCGACGGCCACCGGCGGGTCGGCGTCGGCGAGCTGGGCGGCGACGCGCTCGGCCAGGTGGTCGAGGAAGAACGCGCCACCGCCGGTCAGAGCAACCAGGACGGCCTCGTGCAGCGGTGAGGCGAGCATGCTCAGCCGCTCGGACGGTGCGGCGAGCGTGAGATCGGCCGTCGCGGCGGGATGCAGGCTGACGAGCCCGTCACGAGCCGCCAACGACGCGTGACCAGCCCAGAGCACCTCCCCGGCCGCGGTGAGCTCGTCGAGCATCGCCGGGACGTAGTCGCTCACCCGCGCGGGCAGCACGAGCGACTCCAGCGCCGAGGCCGGGACCGCGAAGCCGGCGAGCTGCTCGACCACCCTGGCCACCCCGTCGACCCCCCGCAGTCCCGTCGGGCGTGCCCGACCGCCGTCCTGGTGCGGTGCGACGCCCTGCCAGGCCGGCAGGAAGACCCCGAGCGACTGCTGGGGCACCGGCTCGACCTGGCCGCGCAAGGCAGCGAGCGAGCGGCGACGAAGGGTGCGCAGCACCTGGGGGTCGCAGTGGTCCTGTCCGGTGCCCCCGAGCGACTCCGGACGCAGCCGGCCGACGACCAGGGCATCGCTCGCCACCAGCCGACGCAGCACGTCGGCGGCCACCGCCGGGCCCACCGCGAACCGGGCGGCGAGGTCGCTCACCGTGAACGGCCCGTGGGTCCTGGCGTGCCGGCGCACGAGGTCGCCCCACGGGTCGGGCAGCACCTCGGTGAACTCCTCCGGCACGCCGACGGGCAGGGCACAGCCGAGCGCGTCGCGCAGCCGGCCGGCGTCCTCGACGGCGGCCCACCGCGATCCGCCGTCGGCCAGCCGCACGCGCAGCACGCGTCGGTGCGCCTCGAGGTCGGCCAGCCAGCCCGGGACGTCCCCGTGGGTCGCGGGTCGTGCTCGGGCCAGCACCTCGGCGTCGGTGAGGGGCCCGTGGCGGCGCACCACGTCCGCCACGTCCTCGACGTGTCGCGCCTGGCGGACGGGTGCCGTACCGGCGACCTCCGCCTCGACGGCCAGCACGGCGTCCGGGTCGAGCAGGTCCGCCAGTGGCGCCGAGCCGCCGAGCAGCTCGGCGAGCAGCGCCGCGTCGAGGGTGAGCGCGGCGGCCCTCCGCTCGGCGAGCGGGGCGTCGCCGTCGTAGAGGAACTGCGCGGTGTAGCCGAAGAGCAGCGACTGCGCGAACGGAGAGGGCGTCGCCGTGGTCACCTCCACGACGGTGACGCGGCGGGCGACGACGTCGCGCATCAGCTCGGTCAGGGCAGCGACGTCGAAGTCGTCCTGGAGGCACTCACGCGCAGCCTCGAGCAGGATCGGGAAGTCGGGGTGCGCCGCGGCGACCGACAGCAGCTGGGCCGAGCGCTGACGCTGCTGCCACAGCGGCTGGCGCTTGTCCGGCCGTCGCCGGGGCAGCAGCAGCGCGCGCGCCGCCGCCTCGCGGAACCGGGCGGCGAACAGCGCCGACCCGCCCAGCTCGGCCCGGACGGTCTCGGCGACGTCCTCGGGGTCGAGGAACAGGTCGGGCAGGTCCAGCGGGGTCGACTCCTCGGCCCAACCGCCGGTCGCCGCGTCCCACGTCCCCGCGCCGGAGGAGACCATGTCCGGCAGGCGCAGCACGATCCCGTCGTCCGAGTGCAGCACGGCGGCGTCGACGCCGTACCGCTCGCGCAGCCGTGCGCCGAGGACCAGGGCCCAGGGGGCGTGCACCCGGGCCCCGTACGGCGAGTGCACGACGACGCGCCAGTCGCCCAGCTCGTCCCGGAAGCGCTCGACGACGACTGTCGCGTCGTCGGGCACGCGGCCGGTCGCGGCGCGCTGCTCCTCGAGGTAGGCGAGCAGGTTGTCCGCCGCCCAGACGTCGAGCCCGGCGGCCTGCACGCGGTCCCGGGCCTGGTCGGCCGGCAGTGCCGTCGTCGTGCGCACCCATGCCCCGAGGGCACGACCCAGCTCGGCCGGACGGCCGGGGGAGTCACCCTTCCAGAACGGCAGCCGCCCGGGCAGCCCCGGCGCCGGGGTGACGAGCACGCGGTCTGCCGTGATCTCCTCGATCCGCCAGGTGCTCGAGCCGAGCGTGAAGGTGTCGCCGACCCGCGACTCGTAGACCATCTCCTCGTCGAGCTCACCGACCCGCTTGCCGCCGCGCTGGCGCGGTGTCGCGTCGGCCGGGGCGTCGGAGGCGCCGCTCGGCCCGGCCCCGGCGAGGAAGACCCCGTACAGCCCCCGGTCGGGGATGGTGCCGCCGCTGGTCACCGCCAGGCGCAGGGCGCCGGGTCGGCCGGACAGGACGCCGGTTGTCCGGTCCCAGACGATCCGCGGGCGCAGCTCGGCGAACTCCTCGCTGGGGTAGCGACCGGAGAGCAGGTCGAGCACCGCCCGCAGGCTGGCGTCACCGAGGCCGGCGAAGGGCGCAGAGCGGCGCACGACGACGGCGAGGTCCTTGACCGTCCAGTCCGCCACCGCGACCATCGCCACGACCTGCTGGGCGAGGACGTCGAGCGGGTTGGCCGGGACGTGCAGCGCCTCGATGGCACCGTCGCGCATCCGCTGGGCGATGACCGCGGCCGGTACGAGGTCGCCGCGGTAGGTGGGGAAGACGACGCCGCGTGAGACCGCCCCGACCTGGTGGCCAGCCCGGCCGATCCGCTGCAGCCCCGAGGCGACGGACGGCGGAGAGCCGACCTGCACCACGAGGTCGACCGCACCCATGTCGATGCCCAGCTCGAGGGAGGACGTCGCGACGACAGCCGGCAGCCGGCCGGCCTTGAGCTCGGACTCGGTGCGGGTGCGCTCCGCCCTGCTCATCGACCCGTGGTGCGCCCTGGCCAGGACGAGGCTCGCGTCGCCGGTGTCGATCCCGACGGCCGTCCCCGACTGGGCCGGGGCCTGGGCCGGCGCGAAGGTGCCGGGGTCGGGGACGTCCAGACCCTGGCGTGCGGCCCAGACCTCGTTCATCCGCGCGGTGAGCCGCTCGGCGCCGCGCCGTGAGTTGGTGAACACGAGGGTTGAGCGGTGGGCGGCGACGAGATCGACGACCCGCTCCTCGACGTGCGGCCAGACCGAGGGTCGGCGCGGTCCCGCGGACGCCTTGCCGGACAGGTCGGGCCCGGAGGCGACCGCGGTCCCCTCGGCGGTGGTGGACGTGGTCGCTGTGGACCGTGTCGTCGGCCCGGCGACGACCGGACCGACGCCGAGATCGGTGAGATCGGGCACCGGCACGACGACGGAGACCTCGAGCCGCTTGGTCGACACCGGCTGGACGACCTGCACGGCCCGGCCGCCGTCGGCCTGGGTCCTGGCCCCGCCGAGGAACCGGGCGACCGTCTCGACGGGCCGCACGGTGGCGGACAGGCCGATCCGCTGGGCCGGGCCGCCGTGCTCCTCGAGCAGGGCGTCCAGCCGCTCGAGGCTGACCGCAAGGTGCGCGCCGCGCTTGGTCCCGGCGACGGCGTGGATCTCGTCGAGGATGACGGTCCGCACGCCGACCAGGCCGGCACGGGCGGCCGAGGTCAGGACGAGGAACAGCGACTCGGGCGTGGTGATGAGGATGTCCGGCGGGCGGCTGGCGAACGCGCGCCGCTCGGCGGCAGGCGTGTCGCCGGTCCGCACGCCGACGCGGATGTCCGGCACGGCAAGCCCGGCCCGAGCGGCGGCCTGGCGGATGCCGACGAGCGGGGAGCGAAGGTTGCGTTCCACATCCGTGGCCAGCGCCTTGAGCGGGGAGACGTAGAGCACGCGGCAGCGGTGCGCCTCGTCGGGGGGCGGGTCGGCGAGCAGCCGGTCGAGCGACCACAGGAACGCGGCGAGCGTCTTCCCGGAGCCGGTGGGCGCGACGACAAGGGTGTGCTGGTCGCGTGCGACGGCTGACCAGGCGCCGGTCTGCGCGGCCGTCGGACCCTCGAACGCCCCGGCGAACCAGTCCCGGGTGGGAGGCCAGAACTCGGCGACGGGATCGGACGACGGGGTGACCACCGGGCCATTCTCACCGCTGGCACCGACATCCGCGCATGGCATCCTGTGCCGGTGCGCTACAGCGAGTTCTGGGACCTGGTCACCGACGTGTTCGGGGCCCAGCTGGGTCGCGTGCTCGTCGCCGACCAGGTGCTCGACGGGCTCGGCGACCGCACCGCAGCGCAGGCCCTGGAGGCGGGGGAGGACCCGCGCACCGTCTGGCGCGCGCTGTGCGACGCCATGCAGGTGCCGGCGGGCGACCGCTGGGGCTCGGTGCACCGCCGCCGCCCGTCCTGATCCGGCGTGTCGGACGGCGCCGTCCTGACATCGAACAGGTGTTCGGGTAGCCTGTCCCCAGGTGCTGCGGCCGGACTCGGCGTCCCCACCCGGTAGGTCCCGGGCGCAGAGCCTGTCGGTGGCCGGACGTAGCGTCACCGGACGAGACCTCAGCTCGACCCACAGCACAGCACGTCCCACAGCACGTCCCACAGCAGGTGGGTTCGCCCCACCCACGACCACCGAGGTGACCACATGGCTGCTCCAGCGGACCGCACGAAGGCCCTCGAGGCCGCCCTGAGCCAGATCGACCGCCAGTTCGGCAAGGGCTCGATCATGCGCCTCGGCGACGAGGGCCGCGCCCCGGTCGAGGTGATCCCCACCGGATCGGTGGCCCTGGACATCGCGCTGGGGATCGGTGGGCTGCCGCGCGGCCGCGTCGTGGAGATCTACGGCCCGGAGTCCAGCGGCAAGACGACGCTGGCGCTGCACGCCGTGGCGAACGCGCAGAAGGCCGGCGGGATCGCGGCCTTCATCGACGCCGAGCACGCGCTCGACCCGGAGTACGCGAAGAGGCTGGGCGTCGACACCGACGCGCTGCTGGTCTCCCAGCCGGACACCGGCGAGCAGGCCCTGGAGATCATGGACATGCTCATCCGCTCCGGTGCGATCGACATCGTCGTCATCGACTCGGTCGCTGCGCTGGTGCCCAAGGCCGAGATCGAGGGCGAGATGGGCGACAGCCACGTCGGTCTGCAGGCCCGCCTCATGTCCCAGGCGCTGCGCAAGATCACCGGTGCGCTGAGCAACTCCGGCACGACGGCGATCTTCATCAACCAGCTGCGCGAGAAGATCGGTGTGTTCTTCGGCTCGCCGGAGACGACGACCGGCGGCAAGGCGTTGAAGTTCTACGCCTCGGTCCGGCTCGACATCCGACGGATCGAGACTCTCAAGGAGGGCACCGAGGCGGTCGGCAACCGCACGCGCGTCAAGGTCGTCAAGAACAAGATGGCCCCGCCGTTCAAGCAGGCCGAGTTCGACATCCTCTACGGCGTGGGGATCTCGCGGGAGGGCGGTCTCATCGACCTCGGCGTGGAGCACGGCTTCGTGCGCAAGTCGGGTGCCTGGTACACCTACGAGGGCGACCAGCTGGGTCAGGGCAAGGAGAACGCCCGCGGGTTCCTCAAGGACAACCCCGACCTCGCGAACGAGCTCGAGAAGAAGATCAAGGAGAAGCTCGGCGTCGGCGCCCACGTCGACACCCCTGCGACCGGGGTCGACTTCTGAGCCGTTGGGCTCGCCGCAGCACCGCGTCGGAGCCGCCGACGACCGGTCCGATCGGCGGTGAGTCGGATCCCGAGCAGGTAGCCCGCAGCATCGCGCTGCGCCGGCTCGCGTCGGCGCCGCGCACCCGGCACCAGCTGGCCGAGGCGATGGCCGAGCACGGCGTCGAGCCGGAGGTTGCCGAGCGCGTCCTCGATCGGTTCACCGAGGTCGGGCTCATCGACGACGCGGAGTACGCCCAGATGCTCGTCCGCTCCCAGCGGGACGGCCGTGGGCTGGGGCGTCGGGCCCTGGCGGTCGAGCTGCGCCGCAAAGGGATCGGCGACGAGGAAGCACAGGCGGCCCTCGCAACCGTCGACGACGAGGCCGAGGAGGCCACCGCCCGCGACCTGCTCGCCCGGCGGTGGCGGAGCGGACCCGGCGTCGACCCGGCGGCCCAGGCGCGGCGCGCCTCGGCGATGCTCGGTCGCAAGGGCTACCCGCCCGCGATGACGGCACGCCTCGTCCGCGAGATGGTGGACGATAGGGGTGCAGCGCCCTGGGACCCGTCCCCGGGCGAGATCGACTGACCTGGCGGTGCCGGGCGAAGGGGAGCCCGATGAACGGTGAGACCGCGACCACCCTCGTGCTGCTGCTGGCGTGCCTGGTCGCGCTCGTCCTGGTCCTGCTGGCGCGTCGCGAGGCGGCGGTGGCCAGGACCCGGGCGTCCCAGGACGTGGAGGCGATCCGCGCCGAGGCACAGTCGCTGCTCGCGGACGCCCAACGCCGGGAGGAGCGCTCCATCGAGCGTGAGCGTGAGCTCAAGGCGGAGCGCGGGGAGGTCAGGGCGCTCAACGAGGTCGCCGAGCAGCGGCTGGCGCAGGCGCAGGACCAGCGGGCAGCGGCCGCGCGGGCGGCCGGCGTCGCCCAGGCGGAGGGCGCCGAGCGCCTCGCCGCCATCTCCGGGATGACCGCGGACGAGGCGCGCGCCCACCAGCTGAAGCTCGCCGCCGAGCAGGTGTCCAACGACGCCGCGGCCCGGGTGCGGCGGGCCGAGGCGGCCGCGCGACGCACCGCCGAGGCGCGCGCCCGGTCGATCGTCGCCACCGCCGTGCAGCGGGTCGCCGCCGCGACGAGCTCGCAGGCCGTTGTCACGGTCGTCCCGTTGCCCGCGGAGGACATGAAGGGTCGGATCATCGGCAAGGAGGGCCGCAACATCCGGACCTTCGAGGCGATCACCGGGGTGAACGTCATCATCGACGACACGCCGGAGGCGATCACGCTGTCGTGCTTCGACGCCGAACGGCGCGAGGTCGCAGTGGTGGCCATGGAGGCGCTCATCGCCGACGGCCGGATCCACCCGCAGCGGATCGAGCTCGCCTACGCCGAGGCGCTCGCCGGAGCGGGTGAGCGTGCGGTGGCGGCGGGCCACGAGGCGGCCGAGCGGGCCGGCGTCAGCGGGCTGCACCCCGAGGTCGTCGCCACCCTCGGCCGGCTGCGGCTTCGGACCAGCTACGGCCAGACCGTGCTGGCCCACCTCGTCGAGTCGGCCCAGATCGCCGCCGGGATGGCGGCCGAGCTCGGGGCCGACGTCGAGGCCGCGCGGCGGGGCGCCTTCCTGCATGACGTGGGCAAGGCGATGACGTCCGAGCTCGGCGGCACCCACGCGCTGGTCGGTGCCGACCTGCTGCGTCGGTGCGGCGAGTCCTCGGCCGTGGTCAACGCCGTCGCGTCGCACCACGACGAGGTGCCCAAGGAAACCCTGGAGGCGGTGCTCGTCCAGGCGGCCGACGCGTGCTCGGCGGCGAGGCCGGGGGCCCGTCGCGAGGAGCTCGACCAGTATATCGACCGGATGGACACCCTCGAGGCGCTCGTCACGGCCCACGCCGGCGTGCGGCGGGCGGTCGCGATGTCGGCCGGGCGTGAGGTGCGGGTCGTGGTCGAGCCGGACCAGGTCGACGACGCGGCGATGGCGGGGCTGGCCGAGGCGATCGCCCGGCACATCGAGAAGGACCTGTCCTTCCCCGGCGAGATCGCCGTGACGGTCGTCCGCGAGCTGCGCGCCACGGCCACGGCCGGCTGAGTCGGCGCTCGGTAGGTGCCGCCCGGGCTCCCGGCGAGTTGGTCATGGTCCCCGGCCGTACCCTGGGCAGCGATGTCCACCACCACCGCCCCGAGCCCCGCCCTCGTCGCGGCGCCCGGACGGCGCACCTACGTCGTGCGCACCCTCGGCTGCCAGATGAACGTCCACGACTCTGAGCACATGGCCGGTCTGCTCGAGCAGGCCGGGTATGTCCCAGCCTTGGCCGACGACGCCGCCGCCTCGCGCGCCGACGTCGTCGTGGTCAACACCTGCGCCGTGCGGGAGAACGCCGCCAGCCGCTTGTACGGCAACCTCGGTCAGCTCGCCTCGGTCAAGGCGCAGCGCCCGGGGATGCAGATCGCGGTCGGCGGCTGTCTCGCGCAGAAGGACAGGGCCGGGATCGTCGACCGTGCGCCCTGGGTCGACGTCGTCTTCGGCACCCACAACCTCGATGCGTTGCCGGTGCTCCTGGAGCGGGCCCGGCACAACGCCGCGGCGCAGGTGGAGATCGCCGAGTCGCTCCAGGTGTTTCCCTCCACGCTGCCGACGCGGCGCGAGTCGGTCTACGCGGGCTGGGTGTCCATCAGTGTCGGCTGCAACAACACCTGCACCTTCTGCATCGTGCCCCACCTGCGCGGGCGCGAGCGTGACCGTCGGCCGGGCGAGATCCTCGCGGAGGTCGGCGCGCTGGTCGACCAGGGCGCCATCGAGGTGACCCTGCTCGGTCAGAACGTCAACTCCTACGGTGTGGAGTTCGGGGACCGCGGTGCGTTCGCCAAGCTGCTGCGGGCCGTCGGTACCGTGCCCGGTCTGGAGCGCGTGCGCTTCACCTCCCCGCACCCGGCGGCCTTCACCGACGACGTCATCGAGGCGATGGCCCAGACCCCGACGGTCATGCCGCAGCTGCACATGCCGCTCCAGTCCGGCTCGGACCGCGTGCTGCGGGCGATGCGGCGCTCCTACCGGGCGGAGAAGTTCCTCGGCATCCTCGAGCGGGTGCGCGCGGCGATGCCGGAGGCGGCGATCACCTCCGACCTCATCGTGGGCTTCCCGGGCGAGACCGAGGACGACCACCTGGCGACCCTCGACGTCGTCGAGCGGTCCCGGTTCTCCGCCGCCTTCACCTTCCAGTACTCACCGCGCCCGGGGACGCCGGCCGCGGACCTGGCCGACCAGGTGACCCCCGCCGTCGTGCAGGAGCGCTACGAGCGGCTGGTCGCGCTGCAGGAGCGGATCTCCGGTGAGGAGAACGCCCGGCAGGTCGGCCGGACGGTCGACGTCCTGGTCGCCGAGGGTCTCGGGCGCAAGGACGGCGCCACGGCGCGGGTCAGCGGGCGCGCCGCCGACAACCGGCTGGTCCACCTTGCCCCGCCGCCGCACGTCGCCGCCGTGCTCGCCGTAGCCGGCGCGCCGGCGCCGACCGCGGGGGATCGGGCGATCGACCCGCGGTGCTCGCCGGACCTGCCGCTGGACGTGCCGCGGCCGGGGGACCTCGTGCGGGTCGCGGTCACCCGCAGCGCCCCGCACCACCTCCTGGCCGACTCCGCGCTGAGCGGCGGGGTCTACACCGTGCGTCGCACCCGCGCCGGTGACGCGTGGGCGGCGGGAGAGCGGGAGCGCGCCGACGCGGACCACGGGCACGACCCTGCCCCGGCCGGTGGGCCGGTGGCGCTGCCGACGCCGTCACTGCGGCGCTGAGGGACCCGCGCCCGGCAGCAGCTCGCTCAGGGCGGCGAAGAGCTGGGCGTTCGTCCCCAGCCCGCACGAGACGAGCTGGCCGAGCTGGTCGTCGGTGACCCCGTGCTCGAGATCGGTGGAGACCTCGCCGTACAGCGCGACGTCGTCGTCCTCGCGCCGCAGGTAGGCCTTGGGCCAGATCCGCTCGCGGTTCCAGTCGTTGACGACGAGCAGCACCGCCGAGCGCTCGGCCTCGGGCAGGGTCCGCTGCCAGCGGCCGCGGACCTGGAGGATCTCGTGCTCGTCGCCGAGCGTGAGGAACCAGAACCGGTTGCCGTCCCAGGTGCCGGTGAGGTCGCCGTCCTCGTCCCGGTCGACGTGGTACCCGCAGCCGCCGAGGTAGGCCTCGATCCGTCCGCTGGTCAAGGGGCGCGGGCCGGTGCTCACGGTGCCGTCGCCGCAGGGTCCGGGTAGACGTCGTCCAGCCCGTCGAAGAACGCGCTCGACGAGGTCAACCCGCAGTGCAGCAGCTGGCCGAGCTGGTCCTCGGTCGCGCCGTGCTCGAGGTCGGTGGCCACCTCGCAGATGGCATGCACCATGCCGTCGTCGCGCACCCTGAGGTAGGCCTTGGGCCAGACCCGGTCGGCGTTCCACTCGTTGCACAGCTCGAGCAGCTCGGGCAGCCGCTCGATGGCGAACTCCCGGTTCCACTGACCGCGGACCTGGAGGATCTCGTGGTGCTCGCCGAACAGGAAGAAGTAGAACAGCCGCCCGCGCCACAGCCCGCCGACGTCCCCGTCGGCGTCGGTGAAGCAGGCGTAGCCGTGGTCGGTGAACCACGCACGGAGCCGGTCGGTTGACAGCGGCGTCGGCAGGTGGGCCGGCACCGGCTCCTGGGCCGGTGCGGTGCGGCTGGGGCCGCCGAACAGCCCGGCGACGGGTCCACCGTCCCACCGACCACCGGCCGGACCGGTAGCAGCCGAAGGGCGTCCCCGGCGAGCCCACGAGAAGAACCCCACACCCCGATCCTACCGGCGCAGCCCGGGCCCGGGACGCTCGGGCCGGCAGGCCGCGGGGCGCTACGGTCGACGGATGCTCGTCTTCGCCGCCCTCGTCCCGCAGACCGCGCTGCTGGTCCCGGGAGTGTCCGGGCGCACCGAGGTGCTCACCGCAGAGCGGACCGCCACCCTGCGGGCCGTGCAGGCCCTGCTCGCGTCCCGACCGGACCGCGTGGTCGTCGTCGTCCCGGGCCCCGATCTGCGCGTCACCGGGCTGCTGCGCCCCAGCCTGGCCGCCGCGGGGCTCGACGACGACCGCCTCGGCTGGGCCCCGGCGGTGCTCGGGGTCCCGGAGGGTTCGGACGTCCCCACGACGGTCGACGACGTCGCCGCGGCGGTCGGGCTGCACCTGCTCGCACGCGCGGGCTGGACCGGCCGGACGGGTGTGCTCGGCGTACCGGTCGGGCCAGGGCTGGTCGAGCGGGGGCGCGCGGCCGTCGCCGGCGTCGACCGGGTCGCGCTGCTGCTCTGTGCGTCGTTGAGCGCACGCCGTGGCCCGGGGTCACCGCTCGCCGAGGACGAGCGCGCGCCGGCGTTCGACGAGGCGGTCCTGGCCGACCTCCTCGCGCTCGGTGCCTCGCCGGCCGCGGCCCGAAAGGCCCGGCGCGGCCTGGCCGCGGTCCCGGCCGAGCTCGCCGTGGCGTTGGCGGTCAGCGCCTGGGCTCCGTGGCAGGTGCTCCTCGGCGCCCTGGGACCCACGCCGGTCCGCAGCGAGGAGGTCCTCGTCTCGGTGCCGCTCGGGGCCACCTACGCCGTGCTCACCTGGAAGCCGTCCGAGGACGTGCGGTGAGCGAGGTGCCTGCAGCCCGGCTGCCGGTCGTGGCCGTCGTCGGCCCGACGGCCACCGGCAAGTCCGAGCTGGGGGTCGCGCTGGCGCTGGCGCTGGGCGGCGAGGTCGTCAATGCCGACGCGATGCAGCTGTACCGGGGGATGGACATCGGCACGGCCAAGGTCACGGCGGCCGAGCGATGCGGGGTGACGCACCACCAGCTGGACGTGCTCGAGGTCGAGCAGGACGCCTCGGTCGCCGCCTACCAGCGGGACGCCAGGGCGGACCTGGCCGCGGCGCGCGCTCGGGGCGCGCGTCCGGTGGTGGTCGGCGGGTCGGGCCTGTACGTGCGGGCCCTGATGGACCGGATGGAGCTGGCGCCGGTGGACCCGCGGGTGCGGGCGGACCTGGAGGCCAGGGCCCAAACGCTCGGCCCCGGCCTGCTGCACGACGAGCTCGCGCGCCTCGACCCCGCGGCCGCCGCGACGATCGGCCGGGCCAACACCCGACGGATCGTCCGCGCGCTCGAGGTGATCGAGATCACCGGCCGGTCCTGGACCGCCGTCCTTCCCGAGCAGGAGTACGCGACCCCGGCCGTGCAGATCGGGCTGGACTGCGCCCGCGAGGTGCTCGACGCTCGCGTCGAGGCGCGGGTGGACCGGATGTGGCGCCGCGGGCTGGTCGAGGAGGTCGCCGGCCTGGCCCCGCGGATCGGCCGGACCGCCGCTCGGGCCGTCGGGTACGCCCAGGTGCTGGCCCTGCTGCAGGGGGACCTGACGCCACAGGCGGCCCGGGAGTCCACCGTGGTCGGCACCCGACGGCTGGCCCGCAAGCAGATGGGCTGGTTCGGTCGCGACCCTCGGGTGCACTGGCTGGACGCCGCGGACCCCGAGCTGCTCGACCGGGCCCTGCGGCTGGTCGCGGACGCGGACGCCGGACGCCTCGTGGACCCCGGGGCGCACAGCCGTAGGCTCGGCTCATGACCCAGCTCGCGGTGACGAAGGGTCACGGCACGCGCAACGACTTCGTCCTCGTGGACGACCGCGCGGGCCTGCTCGACCTGTCGGCCGGGCGTGTCGCCGCCTTGTGCGACCGTCGCGCCGGCGTCGGCGGTGACGGGCTCATCCGCCTCGTCGGCTCGAGCCTGCTGCCCGAGGGGGCGGCCCTGCTGGCGCAGGACCCGGCGGCGACCTGGTTCATGGACTACCGCAACGCCGACGGCAGCGTCGCCGAGATGTGCGGCAACGGGGTCAGGGTGCTGGCCGAGCTCACCGTCCGGCTCGGCCTGTGGGACGGGACCGGCGAGCTCGTCGTTGGCACCCGCGCCGGCCTGCGTCGGGTCACCACGACCTCGGGCCCCGCCGGTGAGCCGTGGTACGCCGTCGACATGGGTCCGTGGCTGCTGCCCGGGGGGGACGCCGCCGTCGCCGCCGGCTCGGACGCCCTGGTGAGCGTCGACGGACTCCTCGCCGCCCGCCCGAGCCTGCGGGTGCAGGTCGGCAACCCGCACACCGTGCTGGCCCTGGCCGACGTCGCCGAGCTGGCTCTGGCCGAGCTGTGGCGGGCACCGCGAGTGGAACCCCGGGCCCCGGAGGGGACCAACGTCGAGCTCGTCGTCCCGCTCGGGGAGGAGCCCTCACCGGACGGCGCCGTCGGACGGCTGCGGATGCGCGTGCACGAGCGCGGGGTGGGTGAGACGCAGTCCTGCGGGACGGGGGCGTGCGCCGCGGCCCTGGCGGTGCGGACGTGGGCCGGTCCGGGCGCCCCGCGGACCTGGCTCGTCGAGGTCCCCGGCGGGACTGTGCGGGTCCGGGTGCTCGACGACGGGCACGTCGAGCTGGCCGGTCCGGCAGTGCTCGTCGCCACGGTCGACGTGGATCTGGCGGCGTTGGACGGCTGAGGGCTGTGGCGGACGGGCCGCTCGGGCCGTCGGCCGGGCAGAGCCGCGTGGCTCGCACGGACCGCGAGGTCGGCGCGGCCGGGGCGATCAGTCGGCGGCGCCGACCTCGAGCACGCGGAACCCCTTGGCGCTCGCGGCCCGGTCGACCCGCACTCCGAGCTCGGCCGCGATCCAGCGCTGCAGCGAGTCGGCGCCGAGATGCCGCTGGACGACGAGCCACGCCGTGCCGCCGGGTGCGAGCCGGCCGAGCCAGTGGGCCAGCAGGGCGTGCAGCTCCGCCTTGCCGATCCGGATCGGCGGGTTGGACCACAGGACGTCGAACCGCAGGTCGGCTGGGACACCGTCGGGCGTCGTCGCGGTGAGCCGGTCCAGGTCGAGCCCATGGGCCGTGCGGCCCAGCAGGTCGACGGCGCGTCGGTTGACGTCGACCGCCCAGACGTCGGCGCAGGGTGAGCGCAGCGCCATCGTCAGCGCCAGCGGGCCCCAGCCGCAACCCAGGTCGAGCAGGGTGCCGGTGGGCGGCGGGGCAGGCACCGTGCGCAGGAGCACCTCGGTACCCAGGTCGATACCGCCGGCGGAGAAGACCCCGGCGGCGGTGTGCACCGTGACCTCGCGGTCGGCGAGGCGAACGTCCAGGGTGCGGCGCTCGGCCGCGGAGGCCGGATCGGCGGTGAAGTAGTGGTCGTGCTCGCCGGCCACCCCCGGGACGGGCGGGTGGGCGGGGGGCTGCGGTTCGGCCGGCACGGAGGAACCCTACCGACCGGGTGGAGTGGCGCGACGTGGTGCGGCCCGGCGGAGCCCGCGAGTTATTGGTTCGCCGGTGACGGTGCTGCGTGACACCCTGGGAGCACTGACGAGAGGCACCCATGACTCACCCTGACCCGGGTCGCGCCGAGCGCGACCTCGCCGACGCCGTCGTCGCGCGAGTGCTGGCCCGTGCCGGCACGGTGCTCGACGAGGGCGCCACCGGCACCTCCTCGGCCGACGGGGATCAGCTCGAGCGCGAGGAGCGCGCCGCGCTGCGCCGCGTCTCCGGGCTGTCGACCGAGCTGGCCGACGTCACCGAGGTCGAGTACCGCCAGCTCCGGCTCGAGCGGGTCGTCCTCGCGGGGATCTGGAGCTCCGGCACGGTGACCGACGCGGAGGTCTCGCTGCGCGAGCTGGCCGCGCTGGCCGAGACGGCCGGGTCAGAGGTCCTCGAGGCCGTGCTGCAGCGCCGTCGCACCCCCGACCCCGGGACCTACCTCGGCTCGGGCAAGGCGCTCGAGCTGGCCGAGGTCGTCGCCGCCACCGGTGCGGACACCGTCATCATCGACGCCGACCTCGCCCCGTCCCAGCGTCGGGCCCTCGAGGACGTCGTCAAGGTCAAGGTCATCGACCGGACCGCGCTCATCCTCGACATCTTCGCCCAGCACGCCAAGTCGAGGGAGGGCAAGGCGCAGGTCGAGCTCGCCCAGCTGGAGTACCTGCTGCCGCGCCTGCGCGGCTGGGGCGAGTCGATGTCCCGCCAGGCCGGCGGCCGGGTCGCCGGTGGTGCCGGGATCGGCTCGCGCGGACCCGGGGAGACGAAGATCGAGCTCGACCGGCGGCGGATCCGCACCCGGATGGCCAAGCTGCGGCACGAGATCGCCGCGATGGCACCCTCGCGGGCGACCCGCCGGGCCGGCCGCACCCGCCACCACGTCCCGTCGGTGGCGATCGCCGGCTACACCAACGCCGGCAAGTCGAGCCTGCTCAACCGGCTCACGGGTGCCGGGGTGCTGGTGGAGAACGCTCTGTTCGCCACCCTCGACCCGACCGTCCGCCGCGCCCAGACCCCTGACGGTCGCACCTACACGCTGACCGACACGGTGGGCTTCGTCCGCGCGCTGCCCACCCAGCTCGTCGAGGCCTTCCGCTCGACCCTCGAGGAGGTCGGGGACGCGGACCTGCTCGTGCACGTCGTCGACGTGTCCCACCCCGACCCGGAGGGTCAGGTGGCGGCCGTCCGCGCGGTGCTCGCCGAGATCGAGGGTGCGGACGAGATCAACGAGCTCGTCGTGCTCAACAAGGCCGACGTCGCCGATCCGGAGGTCGTCGCCCGGATGCGTCGGCGCGAGCCCGGCTCCCTGCTCGTCTCGGCACGCACCGGCGAGGGGCTCGACGAGCTCCGCGACCGCATCTCCGCGGCCCTGCCGCGTCCGCGCGAGCTCATCGACGTCGTCGTGCCCTACCAGCGCGGGGACCTGGTCAGCCGGGCGCACACCCAGGGCGAGGTGACCGAGAACCACACCGAGCACGGGACCGTGCTGCGCGGCCTCGTCGACGCCGATCTCGCCGCCGAGCTGCGCGCGGTGTCGGTCGGCTGATCCCCGCCGCGAGCCGGCCGCCGGGGGCCGGTCGGCCGACGACGAGGGCTGACCGAGCCCGTAGGCTTCGGCGGTGAGCGCGTCCGAGGTCCCGACGGTCACGGGACTGCTCGATCTCGCCGTCACCGCCCTGGGGGGGACCCGCCGCGCCGGCCAGCAGGCCATGGCCCAGGCGGTCTCGGACGCCATCGACCGCCGTGAGCACCTGCTCGTCCAGGCGGGCACCGGCACCGGCAAGTCCCTGGGCTACCTCGTTCCCGCCGTGCGGCACGCCGTGCTGCACGACCAGCGGATCGTCCTGTCCACCGCCACCCTCGCCCTGCAACGCCAGGTGATGACCCGCGACCTGCCGCTGGTCGCGGCCGCCGTCGCCCCCCGGCTGTCCCGCGCGCCGCAGATCGCTCTGCTCAAGGGCTGGCACAACTACGTCTGCCGCCAGAAGGTCGAGGGGGGCTACCCCGCCGACGAGCCCGGTAGCCTGTTCGACCTCGAGGCTCCTGGCGTGGCAGAGCACCCCGCGGCCGGCCAAGGCAGCGACCTGGGCCGCCAGGTCGTCGCCGTGCGCGAGTGGGCGGCGCAGACCGCGACCGGCGACCGCGACGACCTTGTGCCGGGGGTGAGCGACCGCGCCTGGCGTCAGGTCTCGGTGACGTCCATGGAGTGCCTCGGCCAGCGATGCCCACACCTCGCGGACTGCTTCCCCGAGCAGGCCAAGGTCCGCTCGCGTGAGGCTGACGTGGTCGTGACGAACCACGCCATGCTCGGGATCGCCGCCGGGGGCTCGCCCGGGGTGCTGCCCGAGCATGACGTGCTCGTCGTCGACGAGGCCCACGAGCTGGCCGACCGGGTGACCGCCCAGGCCACCGTCGAGCTGTCGCCGCCGAGCGTCGACCACGCGGCCCGGCTCGCTCGTCGGCACGGCGGGGTGCCCACGACCGATCTCGACGCCGCTGCCCAGGCGCTGCGGGTCGCGCTCGTCGGTGTGCCGGAGGGACGGTTCACGACGCTGCCCGAGGCGCTGGTCAGCTCGGTGGAGGCGGTGCGGGACGCGGCCCGCGGCCTGGTCACCGCCCTGCGTCCCGAGCCGTCCCCCGGCGCGGGCAAGGGCGCCCCCGCCGGCCCGGCCGACGGTGGCCTGAAGATGGCCTCCTCCGCCGTCCTCGGCGTCTTCGAGATCGCCGAGCGGATGGCCGGCGACGGGGCGACCAACGGCACGGACGTGCTGTGGTGCGCGCGGGACGACCGCCGCGACCAGGGCCCACGCCTGCTCGCCGCGCCGCTGACCGTCTCCGGGCTGGTGCGCAGCAGGCTGCTGTCGGGCCGGACGGCGGTGCTCACCTCGGCGACCCTCACCCTCGGCGGGAGCTTCCGGCCGCTTGCGCTCGGTGCCGGCCTGGCCGCCGAGGAGGAGCGTGGGCGCGACGGCGCCGCGCCGGGCGACTCCGTCGCCGCCGGGGACGGCGGGCCGGCCGGGCGGGACGAGGGCTCGCCCGGCGACCCGACTCCCCAGCCGTGGCGAGGGCTGGACGTCGGCAGCCCGTTCGACCATCCGCGGGTCGGCATCCTCTACGTCGCGCGGCACCTGCCGGCGCCGGGGCGCGAGCCGACCACGGCCGCCCAGCTCGACGAGATCGCCGGTCTCATCGAGGCCGCGGGCGGAGCCACCCTCGGGCTGTTCTCCTCGCGCCGGGCGGCCGTTGCCGCCGCGGAGGCGATGCGCGAGCGGCTGCCCTTCCCGGTGCTGTGCCAGGGCGAGGACCAGCTGCCCACCCTCGTGCGGCAGTTCTCCCTCGACGTGCCGACCTGCCTGTTCGGCACGCTGTCGCTGTGGCAGGGCGTCGACGTGCCGGGTGCGGCCTGCCGCCTCGTGCTCATCGACCGGATCCCCTTCCCGCGGCCGGACGACCCGGTCGGTGCGGCACGGACCGAGGCCGTCGAGGCCCACGGCGGGAACGGGTTCATGGCCGTCTCGGCCACCCGGGCGGCCCTGCTGCTCGCCCAGGGCGCCGGCCGACTCATCCGCACCGATGCCGACCGAGGCGTCGTCGCGGTCCTGGACCCCCGGCTGGTCACCGCGCGGTACGGACCTTTCCTCGCCCGATCGCTGCCGCCGTTCTGGCGTACCACCGACCCCGAGGTCGCGCGTGGGGCGTTGCGCCGTCTCGCGGCAGTCGACCCGGCGTCGGCCTATCCCGACGAGGCCGAAGATGCCGGCACGCCCGCCGCCACCCGAGGCGGCGGCGACCCCGCGCTGCCCGCGGTGGACCGATCTGCGTCGTCCGACGTCGATGCCTAGGCTGTGACCATGTCCATCGAGCCACTCCTCCCGCCCGAGCCGGTGCGCCCCGCACCCCGCGCGACCAAGGTCGCCATCGTCGGGGCCGGCGCCGTGGGGGCGACGCTCGCCTACGCGACGCTCATCAAGGGTGCCGCCCGCGAAGTCGTGCTCTTCGACATCAACAAGGCCAAGGTCGAGGCCGAGGTGCTCGACATCGGCCACGGCATCCAGTTCATGCCGATGGGATCGATCTCCGGCTCGGACGACATCGAGATCTGCGCCGACGCCGACATCGTCGTGTTCACGGCCGGGGCCAAGCAGAAGCCCGGGCAGAGCAGGATGGAGCTCGCCGCGGCGACGATCAACCTCACCAAGGCGATCGTCCCGCGGCTGGTCGAGGTCGCACCGCACGCCATCCACCTCATGGTCACCAATCCGGTCGACGTCGTCACCTACGTCGCCCTGAAGCTGTCCGGGCTGCCGGCCAACCAGCTGTTCGGCTCGGGCACGGTCCTCGACTCCTCACGGCTGCGCTGGCTCATCGCCCTGCGCACCGGGGTCGCGGTGCAGAACGTCCACGCCTACATGGTCGGCGAGCACGGCGACACCGAGTTCCCGCTGTGGAGCTCGGCGGCGGTCGCGTCCATCCCGTTGCGGGACTGGGCGCAGACGGGGCCTCACCAGCTCGACGCGAAGGACCGCGAGGACGTCGCCAACGACGTGGTCAACGCGGCGTACAAGATCATCGAGGGCAAGGGGGCCACGAACTACGCTGTCGCGCTCGCCGGCGCGCGGATCATCGAAGCCGTGCTGCGCGACGAGCATCGGGTCATGCCCGTCTCCTCGCTCGTCACCAACTATGCGGGGATCAGCGACGTCTGCCTGTCGGTGCCGAGCATCGTCGGCCGCACCGGGGTGTCCGGGACGCTCGAGGTGCCGATGGACGACTTCGAGACCGCCCGGCTCCAGGCCAGTGCGGAGAAGATCCGGATGGTTGCCGCCAGCTTCGGGTTCTGAGCGCCACGCGTCCACCACCCGGCGGTCACCACCCGCCGGCACTCGGCCGTCAGTGACCTCACAGGGCGCGCAGCACGCTGACCACACGTCCGAGGACGACCGCCTCGTCCCCGTCGATGGGCGCATAGGCGGCGTTCTGCGGCAGCAGCCACAGGTGACCGGCGATGCGCTTGAAGGTCTTGACGGTGGCCTCACCGTCGATCATCGCCGCGACGATCTCGCCGTTCTCCGCCACCGGCTGGCGCCGCACGACGACCCAGTCGCCGTCGCAGATCGCTGCCTCGATCATCGAGTCGCCGACGACCTTGAGCAGGAAGAGCTCGCCGTCGCCCACCAGCTGGCGCGGCAACGGGAAGACGTCCTCGACCACCTGCTCGGCGAGGATCGGCCCGCCGGCGGCGATCCGGCCCACCACCGGGACGTAGGACGGCGTCGGGGTCGAGTCGCGGTAGCCCTCGTCCGGCTCGTGCGCATCAAGCCGGCCGATGGCGCGGGAGTCGTCAGGGTGGACCACCTCGATGGCGCGCGGCCGGTTGGGGTCGCGTCGCACGTAGCCCTTGCGCTCGAGCACGGTGAGCTGGTGCTTGACCGACGACGGGCTGGTCAGACCGACCGCGTCACCGATCTCGCGCATGCTCGGCGGGTAGCCGCGCCGCTCGACGGACGACCGGATCGTCTCCAGGACCAGTCGCTGGCGCGGCGTCAGCCCGTCCCCGCCTGCCGGCCCGTCGGGCAGGGCGTGCACCGAGGCAAGCGTCTCGTCTGACCCCGACGGCGTGGTGGTGATCGGTGCCACGGTGACCTCCTGGGCTGCGCCGACCCCCTCGACGGTGCGTGTCGGTGGTCGGTGATGGTGTGTCCCTCGTGGCCCCCAGACTAGGGCGCCACGCGGTGCGGATCAAACATCTGTTCGAGCGTGTCTCGACATCTGTCGGGTTCTCGTGCTAGACATCGTACAGGCGTACGACGAACAGGTGTTCGATGACGGACGGCGTGTCGAACCGATGAAGGAGTGGACGATGAGCGCGATGACTTGGGACAGCCGGCCGACGGGGGTCGAGGCCCCGACCCTGCGGCTGACCCGTCGGGGCCGCCTGGTGCTGGTCCTGGTCGCCGTGGCCGTGGCCGCCGGGTTCGGGCTCTCCGCGCAGAGCGCCCAGGCCGACGGGCCGGTGGCGGCCACGGCCGTCACGGCCCACACCGTGCTCGTCGGGGAGACCCTGTGGGAGATCGCCGCCGCCGTGACGGCGCCGGGCCTTGACGTTCGCGACACGGTCGACGCCCTCGCTGAGCTCAACGGGATCGCCGGCAGCGGCCTGCGCGCCGGGCAGCAGATCCTCGTGCCGGTCGGTGCGGACGGCTGACTCTTTTGCCGCTCCCGCACGCTGGCCGTACGGTGACCCGAGGCGCGCCGCCCGGCGTGCCGGGCTGGAGAGGTGATCCGGTGCACTGTCCGTTCTGCCGTCACGCCGACTCACGTGTGGTCGACTCGCGCACCTCCGACGACGGGTCGTCCATCCGGCGACGCCGTCAGTGCCCGGAGTGCCACCGGCGGTTCACCACCCTGGAGACGGCCAGCCTCGCGGTGGTGAAGCGGTCCGGTGTCACCGAGCCGTTCAGCCGCGAGAAGATCGTCAACGGCGTGCGCAAGGCGTGCCAGGGACGTCCCGTGAGCGAGGACGACCTCGCCCTGCTGGCCCAGCGTGTCGAGGAGACCCTGCGCAGCACGGGCAGCGCCGAGCTGGACGCCCACGAGATCGGTCTGTCGATCCTCGGGCCGCTGCGCGAGCTCGACGAGGTCGCCTATCTGCGGTTCGCCAGCGTCTACCAGGCGTTCGACTCGCTGGACGACTTCGAGGCGGCCATCACGGCGCTGCGCGCCGAGCACGACGTCGACGCCTGACGTGACGGAAGGCGCGACGTCGGGCCCCGGCGGAGCGCGCGACGCTCAGCGGGTGGCTGCCTCCGGCGGGTCCGCCAGACCGGGGGTGGCAGCGGCGGCCGTCGCCTCGGCACGGTCGGCGGCCGGCTCCTGAGCGGGGTCGGGCTGGTCGAGCAGCTGCTCGCGCACGACGCGCCGCAACACCTTGCCGATCTGGGAGCGCGGCAGCTCCGGCAGGACGACGAGGTCCCGCGGGTGGGCGTACCGGGCCAGGTGCTGCTCGCTCCAGGCCCTGACGGCGGCCATCTCGATCCGGGTGGCACCCTCGGCCAGGACGATCGCCGCCACGACCTTCTCGCCCAGATCACCCCCCGGCAGCCCCACGACGGCGACGTCCTGGATGCCCGGCATCTGGCGCAACGCGTCCTCGACCTGCGAGGGGTAGACATTGAAGCCACCGGTGATGATGACCTCCTTGATCCGGTCGATGAGGCGGACGAATCCGTCCTCGACCACCACGACGTCGCCGGTGCGCAGCCAGGTTCGACCGCCCTGCTCGAGCAGGCACTCCGCGGTCTCCTCCGGGCGCTGCCAGTAGCCGTCGAAGACCTGGGGTCCGCTGATGAGGAGCTCGCCGGACTCGCCTGGCTCGACGTCCCGCTCCGGCTGCTCGGGGTCGACGATGCGGATGTAGGTCGAGGGGAACGGCAGACCGAGCATCCCGGGGCGCCGATCGGCGGTGAACGGGCTGCCCAGGGCGACCGGGGAGGTCTCGGTCATCCCGTATCCCTCGACCAGCAGGCCACCGGTCACCTCCTCCCAGGCCTCGGCCGTGGCGAGTGGAAGGGACATCGCCCCGGAGATGGAGTGCGTGATCGACCGCAGGTCGGCCCCGGTGGCGCGCGCCGCCGCCGCCAGCCGCTCGAACATCGGCGGTACACCCGGGATGAAGGTGATCGGCCGGCGCTCCTGGGCCGCCAGCACGGCGTCGACGTCGAACCGGGGGAAGATGACCAGCGTCGCCGCGATCCGCACGCCGTAGGTCATGCACAGCATGAGGCCGAAGGCGTGGAAGAACGGCAGCGCGGCCACGATGACCTCGGTGCCCAGCCCGCGCTGGGTCCAGGCGTGCCCCTGCAGGGCGTTGATCGCGACGTGCCGGTGGCGCAGCACGGCACCCTTGGGGGTCCCGGTGGTGCCGCCGGTGTACTGGAGCAGGGCCACGTCGTCCATCTCGGGATGGGGGTGCTCCGCGGGCAACGGGCGGGCCGCTCGGACCAGGCGGTGCCAGCGCAGCACGCTGCTGTCGTGGACGCGCGACCGCATCGAGGCGCGGGTCTTGCGCGCGGCGGAGACCGGTAGGTGCAGTGCGGCCCGCTTGACCGTCGGCAGGTCGGCCGCGAGGTTGACGGCCACGACCGTGCGCAGCTCGGTGTCCGCGCGCACCTGGAGCACGGCTGCGACGGCCTTCTCCCAGACCAGCGCGACGACGGCCCCGCTGTCGGCCAGCTGGTGACGCAGCTCGGCGGGGGTGTAGGTGGGGTTGTGCTCGACGACGACGCCGCCGAGGCGCAGGACGGCGTAGAACGCCACCACGTGCGTCGCGCAGTTCGGCAGCACGATGGCCACCCGGTCGCCGCGCCGCACCCCGAGGTCTTGCAGGGCTTGGGCCGCGCGGTCCACCCGGCGCAGGAGTGCGTCGTAGGTGGTCACCGCCCCCATGAAGTCCGTCGCGACCCGGGTGGGGAAGTCGGCTGCGCTGCGGCACAGCGTGCGGGTGACCGGCTCCTGCGTCTGCACGTCGGAGGGCACGGCGGGGGCGTAGCTGGACAACCATGGCCGGGGAAGTTCGATCACCCCGCCAGCGTAACCTACGGACGCGTAGGTTACCCCGCCGTAGGCAAAGCATCTCGGCGCGTCACAGGTCGCTGGACCGCGAGCCCCACAGGTTGATCCCGGTGTCGACGGCGTGCTCGTCGATCGCGGCGAGGTCCGTGGCGGTCAACGGCGGCGCGGCCAGCGCCCCGAGGTTCTCGTCGAGCTGGGCCAGGCTGCTCGCGCCGAGCAGCACCGAGGTGACCCGCGGGTCGCGCCAGGCCCAGGTGAGCGCCAGCTGGGCCAGGGTCTGTCCCCGGGCCGCCGCGATCGCCGCCAGGCCCCGCAGGTGCGCCAGCGCCCCCGGCGTGAGATAGGAGCGCAGTGCGCCGCTGTGCTCGGCGCGCGAACCCGCCGGGATGCCGTCGAGGTACTTGCCGGAGAGCATGCCCTGGCCGAGAGGGGAGAAGGCCACCACCCCGAGCCCAGCTTCCTCGGCGACGTCGAGCAGGCTGGCACCGTCCGGCTGAGCGACGGGCTGCTCGATCCAGCGGTTGAGCATCGAGTAGGAGGGTTGGTGCACGGCCAGCGGCAGCCCCATCTCCTGCGCCACGGCGACGGCCTGGCGGGTGCGGGTGGCCGAGTACGAGCTGATCCCGGCGTACCGTGCCCGGCCGGAGGAGACCGCCGTTGCCAGGGCGCCGATCGTCTCGGCCAGCGGTGTCGTCGGGTCGAACCGATGGCTGTAGAAGATGTCGACGTCGTCGAGGCCGAGCCGTGCCAGCGACTGGTCGAGGGAGGCCAGCAGATGCTTGCGTGAGCCGAACTCGCCGTACGGGCCGGGCCACTGCCGGTAGCCGGCCTTGGTCGTCACGACGAGCTGGTCCCGCATCGAGCGCAGGTCGGTGGCCAGGATCCGACCCAGGCTCGCCTCGGCGGCGCCGGGCGGCGGCCCGTAGTTGTTCGCCAGGTCCAGGTGGGTGATCCCGCGGTCGACCGCACCGAGGACGATCCTGCGCTGGGCGTCGAACGGGTCGGCGTCCCCGAAGTTCTGCCACAGCCCGAGCGAGACCAGCGGGAGCTCGAGGCCCGAGCGACCGGCGCGGCGCAGCGGGATGCCCATGGCCCAACGCTAGCGGGCCGGGAAACCGGTGGCGTCCCCGAGCGCGTACCGTCAGGCTGAGAAGGCACCCCACGGTGCGATCGCGTGACGAGAGGGACCATCATGGCCGAACCGACCCAGACCCCGACGCCCGAGCCGGGTGGTGAGCCGGCCGTCGAGGCCCAGGACGCCAAGGCCAGGTTCCGCGAGGCGCTGGCCCGCAAGCAGGACACCGCGCACCGCACGGCGGAGGGTCGGCAGAACACCGGCATCGTGCAGGGCTCAGAGGTCACCAGCGGCGGCAAGCGGACCTTCCGGCGCAAGACCGGCTGACCTGCCGGCGGACGGGCCTCAGGACAGGATGCGCAGGCGGATCGTCTGCGCCATGTCCTGGAGCACCTGGTGGACCTCGGGCTCGAGGTCGGCCGAGACGTCGGTGACCACGTAGCCGAGCTCGCCACGGGTGGCCAGCAGCTGGCCCTCGATGTTCACCCCGTGCTCGGCGAGCGTGCGGTTGATCCCGGCCAGCACCCCGGGGGTGTTGCGGTGCAGGTGCGCCAGCCGGTGCGAGCCCGTCCGCGGGTCGAGGGCGAGGTTCGGCAGGTTGACGCTGAGCATCGTCGAGCCGTTGGTGCGGTAGTCGCGCAGCTTGTTGGAGACGAACTGGCCGATCGCCTCCTGGGCCTCCTCGGTCGACCCGCCGATGTGCGGGGTGAGGATGACGTTGGGCAGGCCCCGAAGGTCCGACTCGAAGGCGTCCCCGCGGGACTTCGGCTCGCGCGGGAAGACGTCGACGGCCGCCCCGCCGACGCGACCGGACAGGATCCCCTCGCGCAGCGCCGTGTAGTCGACGACGAACCCGCGCGAGAGGTTGAGGAAGATCGCGCCGGGACGCATCTGGGCGATCTGGGCCGCGCCGAACAGCCCGGCGTTGCCGTCCCTGCCGTCGACGTGCAGCGTGACGACGTCGGCGACCGCGAGCAGCTCGTCGAGCGAGTCGAGTCGCCGGGCGTTGCCCAGCGACAGCCGCTCTGCGGAGTCGTAGAACACGACGGTCATGCCCAGCGACTCGGCCAGCACCGAGAGCTGGGTGCCGATGTTGCCGTAGCCGACGATGCCCAGCGTGCGGCCACGCACCTCGTGCGCCCCGTCGGCCGACTTGTCCCAGACGCCGGCGTGCAGGGCGCGGTCGCGCTCGGTCAGCCGTCGGGTCAGCGCGATGATCTCGGCGAGGGCGAGCTCGACGACCGAGCGGGTGTTGGAGAACGGTGCGTTGAAGACGGCGATGCCCCGCTCGGCAGCGGCCCTCAGGTCAACCTGGTTGGTGCCGATGCAGTAGGCGCCGACCGCCACCAGGTCGGGGGAGGCCGCGAGGACGCGCTCGGTGACCTGGGTCTTGGAGCGGATGCCCAGCACCTGCACCCCGGCGAGGGCAGCGACGAGCTCGTCCTCGTCCAGCGCACCGGTGCGGGTGGTCACCTCGACCCCGTCGTTGCGCAGGATGGTGGTGGCCAGGGGGTGGAGGTTCTCCAGCAGAAGGGCTCGCAGCACGTGCCTATCGTGGACCGTCCCGGGGCGGCCGCGCGCCACCGACCGACAGGCGGGATGCCCGGCTGCCAGACTGGCGGCATGCCCGACACCGGCATGACCGCCACCGGCTCGCCAGCGCCGGGACGACGGCGCGGGTCGCCCGGCTGGCCGCTCGTCCTGGTCTTGGCCGCAGGGCTGCTCGGCGTCGGCGAGGTCACCGGTTGGCCGGACGACCCGTCCGCGCTGCTCGCCGGTGCCCGGCCGGGCGTCTTCGTCGAGGTCGACGGGCGGGCGGTCGAGGTCCCGCGGCCACCGCCGAGCACCGGGCGCCCGATGGCGCCGGTCCCGGTGACGACGAGCGGCTCCCACGCCTTCCTGCACGTGACCGAGGCCGGGCTGCCGGTCGGCTACGACCCGTGCCGGCCGGTGACCTACGTCGTGCGGCCCGACGGGGCGCCCCAGCAGGGGCCGGCCCTGCTGGCCGACGCCGTTGCGATCGTCTCGGCCGCGACGGGGCTCGCCTTCGTCGCCACGGGCGCGACCGACGAGCCGCCGGCGCTCGACCGACCGATCATCCAAGAGGAGCGCTACGGCGAGGGCTGGGCCCCCGTGCTCGTCACCTGGTCGGACGAGGAGCAGGTGCCCGAGCTCGCCGGGCTCGTCGCCGGTGTCGGCGGGTCGGCGGCGGTGCCCGGTGCCGACGGGACCGGGACGTGGCTGGCGGCCGGACGGCTGGTCCTGGACGCACCGGACCTCGCCGAGATCCTCGCCGGGCCCGGCGGCTACGAGCGGGCACGTGCTGTGCTGGTCCACGAGCTCGCGCACGTCGTCGGGCTGGATCACGTGGCCGACCCCGCCGAGCTGATGAACCCCACGACCTCGGCCCGCACCGATCTGGGCCAGGGTGACCTGCAGGGGCTCGCCCTGGTCGGCCGCGCCGCCTGCCAGTAGGCCCAGCCGTACCTCAGCCGCCCAGGTCGGGGAACCCCGCCGGCAGGACGCCGGTCGTCACCACGCGCAGCGACTGGGTCGGCCGGGTCATCGCGACGTACAGGTCGGCGCCGGCCATCTCGCAGGGCTCGACGAGCACGACGACGTCGAACTCCAGGCCCTTGGCCGAGCGCGGCGCGAGCACGGCCAGGCGGGCGTCCAGCGGGGAGCGACTGCCCGGCGCGCCCAGCTGGTCCCCGGCGGACGAGTCCCGGAGCGCCGCCTCGACCTCCGCGTGTCGGGCCGGCGGCACGATGACCGCAACCCGTCCGGCGCCGTCCTGCGCAGGAAGACCCGCGACGGCCGCCGTCGCCGCAGCCACCGTCCCGGCCACGAGGTCTTCGGTCGTGAGCACACCGAGCGCGCCGGGAACCTCCCGGGCCGAGGTGAGCGGTCCGACCGGCAGCCCCGCGGCCACGGCGACCTGACCGGCGGCTTGCGCCACGGCGGCCGGCGTGCGGTAGTTGACCGTGAGCTCGGACAGCCGCCAGGACCCGCGCAGCACCCGGTCAAGGGCCGTGGCCCAGTGCCGCACCCCGCCGGGTGCCGAGGTCTGGGCGACGTCCCCGACGACAGTCAGCGATCGCGTCGGGCATCGCCGCAGCACCATCCGCCACTCCATGGCGGACAGCTCCTGGGCCTCGTCGACCACGACGTGGCCGTAGGTCCACGACCGGTCCGCCGCGGCGCGCTCGGCCGTGGTCAGCGAGGAGCCGGAGCCGGCGAACCGCTCGGCGAGCACCTCGGCGCTGACCAGCCCGCCGCCGGCGCCCGAGGAGGACAGGACGGTGCGCGCGTAGTCGAGCTCGTCGGCCCGCCGCCGAACGTCCTGGGCGGCCTGGACGCGCTCGGCCTGGTCGTCCTCGCCGAGGAGCTCGGCCGCCTCGTCGAGCAGCGGCACGTCCGCCGGCGTCCACGGCTCGCCCGCGGTGCGGGTGAGCAGGGCGCGGTCCCGTGCGGAGAGCTGGGGCGCAGCGGCCGCCAGCCGAACTGGGCGGGTGAGCAGGTCCTCGACAAGGCGCTGCGGGGTCAGTGGCATCCACGCGAGGTTGAGCGCGATCCGCACCTCACGGGTGGTCCGCAGCTCCTCGACGATGTCGGCGCGGTCCTCGGCGGGAACGGGGTAGCCGAGCCCGGCGACGTACTGGGTGGCCAGCCGGGCGAGCATCTCCCGGACGAAGACGACCCGAGCGAGGTTGTGCGGCTTGGCGCTGCGCCGCGCCTTGGCCATCGCCTCGCTGACGTCGTTCGGCAGCACGGTGACCACGCGGCCGTCGACCGAGATCTCGCGCGGCTCGGCGGGCACCCGCTGGCGCTGCCGCACGGCGCGGGCGACGATGTCGGCCATCATCGCCCTGCCCTTGACCTCCGCGACCGCGTCCGGCTCGGTGCCGTCCGCGACGATCCCCGGGACGAGCTCGGCGACTGTCGCGGTGACCACGCCGGTCTCGCCGAGCGAGGGCAGCACCTGATCGATGTAGCGCAGGAACGTCCGGCTGGGACCGAGCAGCAGCACGCCGGAGCGCTCGAGGGTGCGCCGGTGGGCGTAGAGCAGGTAGGCGGCCCGATGCAGGGCTACGGCCGTCTTGCCCGTCCCCGGCCCGCCCTGGACCACCAGGGCGCCGGCCAGCGGGGACCGGATGATGGCGTCCTGCTCGGCCTGGATGGTCGCGACGATGTCACCCATCCGCCCGGTGCGGCCGGCCGCGAGTGCCGCCAGCAGCGCACCCTCGCCGGACAGCGTGGTGGCGTCGGTCCGGTCGTCCAGCGACGCGAGGTCGAGCACCTCGTCCTCGAGGCCGGTGACGGTGCGACCGCGCGTGACGAGGTGGCGGCGGCGGACGACGCCGTCGGGCTGCGCCGCGGTGGCGCGGTAGAACGCCTGGGCCGCCGGGGCCCGCCAGTCCGTGAGCAGCGAGGTGTGCTCGTCATCGGTCAGCCCGATCCGCCCGACGTAGCGTGTCGCGCCGTCGACGAGGTCGAGCCGGCCGAAGGTCAGCCGCTGCTCGACAGCGTCGAGCTGGGCCAGCCGATCCTCGTAGAGGGTGGCGAACGCGTCCCGCTCGGAGCGGTTCTGCGGGGAGCCCGACGGGCCGACCCGGCGCACCTGGGCGAGGCGCGCCGCGGTCTGAGCCCGCAGCGCGTCGAGCCGGGCGTACCGCACGTCGACAGCCGCCTGCTCCTCGAGACGCTGGTCCTGCCTGCCGGTCACTGGGCTCCCCTCGGACGTCGCGCTCGATCGACCGTCCATTATCGGCTCCCCACGGCACCCCTCGTGACCATGGCCCAGCGCAGGGGACCGCGCGGGCCTAGGATCGGGCGCGCGGAGTCCGCCTTCAGCGGACCCGGCGAAAGGTGACAGGTGCCCTACCACGAGACCGAACCGCAACCGATGAGGATCCTGCTCGTCGAGGACGACGATGGCGACGCCGTGCTGGTCGCCGAGCTCTTCGCCGACACGGACGCACCGGTCGAGCTGCACCGCGCCCGCACGGTCGACGAGGCGCTGTCGGCGCTCGACGTCGACTGCGTGCTGCTCGACCTCGAGCTGCCGGACGCCGCGGGCACGACGGCGCTGGCGCGCGTGCTGCGCAGCCCGGCGGCCCCGGCCGTCGTCGTCCTGACCGGGCTGGCCGGCACCGGGATGGGCCTGCGCGCGGTCGCCGCCGGGGCCCAGGACTACCTCGTCAAGGGCGAGGTCGACGCACCGCTGCTGCTGCGGGCCGTGCGCTACGCGATCCAGCGCCGCAAGGCCGAGGTCCAGGAGCGTGAGCTGTACCGCGCCCAGGTGCGCGACTACGAGACCAACCGTCTGGAGCGGGCGTTGCTGCCGACCCCCCTCGTCGGGGACGGTGCGCTGGAGGTGCTGGTCGGCTACCGCGCCGGCCGCGACGGCCTGCTCGGCGGGGACTTCTACGACGTCGTCGAGCGCGCCGATGGCTCGGTGGCCGCCGTCGTCGGCGACGTGGCCGGCCACGGCCCGGACGAGGCGGCGCTCGGGGCCACCCTGCGCACGGCGTGGCGGACCTCCGTCCTCGCCGACCTGCCGTCGGCCAAGGTCCTCGACGTCGTCGAGCAGATCCTGTCGGCGGAGCGCGGGCGGCCGGAGATCTTCGCGACCCTCGTCATGGTCGTCGTCGCCCCGGACCGGCGCTCGCTCGACCTGTTCCTGTGCGGCCACCCCGCCCCGTTCCTGCTCGGCGTGCCGACCGTCCCGCTGCCGTCGGACCACGCCGGCCGCGCGCTCGGCATCCCGGTGCTCGGCGGCTGGCAGTCGCAGCGCGTCGAGCTGGGGGAGTCCTGGCGGGTCATCCTGTTCACCGACGGGATGCTGGAGACGACCGTCCTGGACAGCGACGAGCGGCTGGGCGAGGAGGGGCTCGCCCGGCTCATGGCCGACCAGGTCGCCGCCGAGGGTCGCGGCCGGCACCGCGCCGGGGCCGGCGGCCCGACGATCGTCGACCGACTCATGGAGGCCGTCTCCCAGCGGCACGGCGGCAATCTCGTGGACGACACCGCCCTGGTGGTCCTGGGCTGGGGCGGCGGCACGGGGTGAGCGGTGCCGCGGCCCGGTCGTTGCGGAGCCGGGTCGTCGTCGTCCTCGTTTCGACGGCCATGCTCGGCCTGGCGGCGGTCGCCGCCGTCGTGCTGCTGCGGCGCCAGCATGCCGTCCGCCTCGACCTCCTGGCGCCGACGGGCGCCGACGGCACGACCGCCGCCTCCCCGGCCGAGACCGCCGCCGCCGCGCGCGTGGCCTCGGCGGCCGACGCCATGCTCCTCGTCGCCCTGCTCCTCGCCCTGCTCGTCGTGGTTGCCGTCGTCGCGCTGCTGCTGGTCGCGCGGGGCGGCATCGGCCGGCCGCTTGCCGCCCTGGCCGCCGACGCTCGCGCCGCCACGGCCCGGCCCGGCCTCCCGGTGCGCACCGACGGCCCCGCCGAGGTCGCCGCCGTCGCCCGCGACGTCGAGGCGCTGCGGGCCGAGCTGG